>Ga0209056_10003828_pt1 | contig 15934 bp, 12 predicted proteins | sample GraSoiAngelo_114_FD_185876 | JGI IMG/M metagenome (GOLD analysis project Ga0209056, IMG submission 185876) | Grasslands soil microbial communities from the Angelo Coastal Reserve, California, USA - 14_0903_13_40cm (SPAdes) (version 2) | ecosystem: Environmental > Terrestrial > Soil > Grasslands... | reverse complement strand
CTTGGGTGTTAACGGGGGTGTTATCCGGTGCCGTGATCATAGCGCTACGAACGCCCTTGAGTATGGCCCTGAGCAACGACGCCGCGGTCCGGGCCCAGATCCGGGCATCTCTGTGGCCGTTGGCGTTCATCCCAGCGCTGGCTGCGTTCAGCGAGTTTCGACGGGCTAGACTGCTCGCCAAGGGCCGGTACGCGGCCACCGGCTTCTACGCGATCGCTCGCAACGTGGGGATGGCAGTGGCAGCGCTACTGCTCCGACCACGCAGCGCGGAGGGGTTGGGAGTGGCCGTGCTCGTGGGGTACGCCGTGCAGGTAGGTGCTGTTGAGTTGTTCCACCTGGCGAGCGAAGAACGCAAGGTAGAATTGATCGCTTCCTCGGCACCACGCTACGGGTGGCTCGACGCATTCGCCCTCCGCAGCTTGATCACCCAGGGTGCGATCTTCGGCGTCGGTTACGTGGCGGTGCTGTTCGAGCGGGCAATCGCCGGTCATCTCGGGCCGGGGTATCCCACAGTGTTCAGTTACAGTTATCGCATCGTTTCCATGCTAGGGAGCGTGGCCATCACGAGTGTCACCGTGCCGGCCGTGGCTGAGTTGGCCCAGGCTCTGGCGGCGGGCGGGCGAGAGCGGGCCGCTCGGGCCCTGCAACAAGTGTTCGATGCTGTCATTCGCTTGGCGCTGCCCGCGGCTCTGTTCCTTCCGGTCGTCGCCCTACCACTCGCGCGGTTTCTCGCACCTCGTCAAACAGGCCCTTTCGCTATAGTACTCTCTCTGTACGGGTTGAGCCTTGTGGGCTGGTGCTTCGTCCGTCCGTGGAGCACGCTTGAGTACGCCCGCGGCGTGTCTCGTAACGTGTTTGGGGTCACGGTCGGCCAGGCCGCGGCAGCGATAATGTGTGGCGTGCTGGCGTTGTGGGCTGGCCCTTCAATCCTTGCTGTCGGGCCCCTGGTCGGCGCTGGTGTGGCGTGTGCGCTGGCTTGGCGCCTCACAACCGCGGCCGACCGACAGTTGTTGCAAGGAGGAATGTCGATTCGACCCACGTGGCTGCTCAAATGGGCAACAGTGGCCTGCGGAGTTGCAACCATCGTACTTTTCGCCGCGGTGCTGTACCAAGGGCGCCTAGCGGCACTCGCGACGTGCTTCGCCGCGGGAGCGGCATTCTTGGCGGCGGCGTGGATCTTTGGCGTGCTTCACGAGGACCCATTAGCCGACGTCGTATCGCTAGCGCCAGACACCAGTTCCTCGATCCCTGCGTGACTGGGCGCATCCGCCTGGTCGTCGAAGTGCCTCCCACTCGTGTTGAGGGAAGCGAGCGGTTGATCAACGAACTGGCCGATGACCTTTCCGCGAGTGGGGTGGTAGACGTGCTGCGTGTCGCCCTTTCTTGGTCAGCTCGGTGGAGGGCGCCATTCACGCCACCTCGTGGAACGGCCCCCGTACTGCTGCATTACTTCCCGATCGGGTCCTTGACGCGGGGGAGCGCGGTTCGTGCCCGGCTGTGGCGTGGTCGTGCTGGCGGGGCACGGATGCTACTTCACGCGTTCCAGTTTCCCCGCGGGTTTCTGGGCGGCAGGACTGCACGGGCGGCGGTGGGGCGGGCGGGCGCAGTGGTGACACCGAGCGCCCTGTTGGCCGACCGGCTGAGACGACTCGGGATTCGGGTCTTTCAGATCTCGCCAGGAGTGGATTGTCGTTGGTTTAAGCCTCCGAAGCTCGAGGAACGTGCGGAGTCGCGGGCAATGCTGGGGATTCAGCCCGAGGAACGCGTTGTGCTCCATGTGGGGCATGCCCAACCTGGGCGGAACCTTGGCGTGCTAGCCGAGCTGACTCGCGCGGGACACGTTGTGGTGTTCATCGTGAGCCCGCGATTTGCACCCGATCGCAGCGTCGCTGCCGAGCTCCGCGCAGCGGGCGTCAGACTTGTAACTGGCGGTTTGCCGGACATCCGGGTGGCATACTGGGCGGCAGACAGCTACGTCTTCCCGACGGTAGAGTCCCATTCTGCAGTTGCTGTCCCGCTTTCGGTTCTCGAGGCACTCGCTTGCGGAGTGCCGGTCGCCACTACCGCCTTTGACGGTCTTCCTGACGCAATCGGTCGAGACTGTCCGGGTGTGGCGTGGGCACAGCCCGTTGACATGGACGCTGCCTTGCGACGTGCAACCTCGGTTTGGGCGGGCGCGGGAGACGCGATCGCTGCCGCCGTGCGGTCGCGGTGCGATCGGAAGCTGATCGCGGGGCGCTTCCTGACTGCTTACGAGAGCCTGTTGCAGCTTGATGTCCCGTAGCGCTTTCCTCGTCGTTTATCTTGGCGTCGACGGCGCCGGAAAGTCTACGGTCGCCGAGCGGACGGCGGACCAGCTTAGAGAGGACGGCTCAAGACGCGTGGGGGTATACTGGGCACGGTGGCAACCGCAGCTCATTCGTTGGCTCCGCCACGTGATCTCTTCCGTTCTCGTGCGTGCGCCGGCGTACGTGAAGGGAAACGATGAACCGAGGCAGGTCTCGCGCCTTAAGGCCGGAGTGTTCAGTCGCTGGCGGTGGATCGGAAGCGCTTACATGTCCCTGGCTCTTGCCGACTATTGGTTGCAGCATGCTCGTCGGCTGCGACGGCGTCTGCGCGACGTGGATTTCCTTCTCTTGGATCGCTACTGGTACGACTTGATCGTGGATGCGGTCGGAAACGATGCAGATGCGCCACAGCGTCTTGGCGACCTCTTGGGGCGGTCATGGCGACGCTGGTTCCCGCGGCCAGACCTGATCATTTTGCTCGACGTTGACCCGCGGGTGGCAAGCACGCGGAAGAACGGCGAGAACTCTGTTGGGTTCTTGGCGGCGCGACGCAAGTCCTATCAAGAGGTTGGAAGACTGCTAGGTGCGCGCGTGATCGACGCGAACCAGTCGCTGGATGCGGTGACCCAGGAGATTACAGGATACCTGACTGCAATGAGCCGATGATCGAAGCGCTGAAACGCATTGTGCGTCGCGCACCGGCGCTGGAGTACGCAGCTTACCTGCTCCACAACACACTCTTCCCGTTCGTGAATTTCTCCGGCACGAGTTTGCGCGGGCGCTCAGTCATCGATGCCGCTGCCTATGTTCGGCTCGTGGCAGAACGCTACCGCGACGCTGCTCGGAGCGTTCGCCGGTCGTTTGAGGGAGCTACTGTGCTCGAGATTGGGCCCGGGGATAACCTGGGAGTAGCTTTGTGCCTCGTCGCGTGGGGTGCGGATCGCGTTGTATGCGTCGACCGCTTTGACTGTTTGGGCAGGCATCACCAGAACGGCGAGATCTATCGTGCCCTGCTGAACGGGCTAGCTCCTGCGGAGCGCGAACGCGCTCGCAAGAATTGCCCGTGGGTCGACCGAGCGGTACCTGACGCGTCGGAAGGACTCATTGACTATCTGCCGGGTACCGAGCTCGAAAGCTGCGCGGGCTCGTTGGCGCCGTATCGCTTCGACTGTGTCGTTTCGAACGCGGCCTTAGAACATTTGGTCGACGTTGCGGGCGGCTTCACTCAACTGCTACCGAGCCTCAAAGCGGACGCGTGGATGTTTCACGAAGTCGATTTGCGGTGCCACTCACGGTTCGCCGCTGTATCACCACTGCACTTCTTGACTGTTCCTGAACCGATCTGGCACTGGATGGGTAGTCGTCTTGGCGCGCCGAACCGACTCCGAATCAGTGGGTTCCGACAAATCTTTGCCGAAGTGGGGTTCACAATTCGCGAGGAGGTCTTGGAGTCCGCACCCATGGAGATCGCTACTGCGACGTTCCCGCGGATCGACCGTCGCATCAACGCTGCAACTCCCGCGGACCTCGTTCCGCTCGTTGTCCGATTCACACTGCTACGAAACGCGGCTTCGCCAACATGACCTATCCGTCACGACTCTGTATTGTCGGCATCGACGCACTCGACCCGGATCTCCTTGAGAAATGGCGTGATGATCTGCCGACGTTTCGACGCCTGATGGAAGGTGGGGCGTGGAGTCGCCTGGAGTCCACATTTCCGCCGGACTCGATCCCAGCATGGACGACGATATACACTGGATTGGACCCCAGCGAACATGGCGGGCTCGAGTACGTCAACTACCTCGATATCCGAAGCGGCAAGACCACGCTGAACAATGACCGCATGCGGGGGCGCACTTTTTGGGACGTTGCCTCGAGGGCGGGCCGGCGAGTCCTCGTGGCGAACCCGTTTCTGGCGTACCCCACGTGGCCGGTCAACGGATTGATGGTCTCCGGCCCCGTTTTCGTGGACGGGAGTGTGAGCGTGCATCCACCGGAGGCTACCTTGCCGGAGCCCTTACCAGAACTCGGTGGCATGGTCGACTTCCCGTCCCGCAAGACCTTGGCAGCGTTTTATGAACGCTGCGTCCGGATCACGCGCGCCCAGGCCGACTTCTACGGGAAACTAATGCGCCAAGAGCCGTGGGACTTGGCGTACGTACTTTTCCTGACGCTCGATCGGGTGAAGCACTTCTACTGGCGGTTTGAGGATGTGGAGGATCCATGCTACGCCCAGTGGCCCGGTCATCCAACGCCTGTGCGGGATTTCTATGTCCTCCTGGACGGTTTGTTGGCGGAGCTGCTCGCTGGCTTGCCATCGGATACGACGGTTTTTGTCATGAGTGATCACGGCCACCAGCGTCGCTGCACTGAACTGTTCTACGTAAATGAGTGGCTGCGGCGCGCGGGTTTCTTGGCGGCACCCACGCGACTTGGCATTCTGGATCCACGCGTTTTCGTCGAGCGCGCGAAGAATGCTGCGCTCGATATCGCCTACAAGTTTGAGCTCGAAGACACCCTTTCTATCCTGGCGCGTTGGGTGCCCCGGCGGAAGGCGTTGCGCCGGGCGGATCACGTCATCCAGGGAGACGCGTCGTTGGCGCGTGCTTCCAGTTTTGCGGGTGTGAACCCATTCGGCGGGATCGTCCTGAACCATTCGGAAGTCGCGCGGCGCGGAGCGAATAGCGCGGATGTAAGGGAGAGTATAGTTACCGGTCTCCGCGGCGTCGTAGATCCCCGGACCAACAAAAAGGTGGTGCGGTGGGCTCTACCGCGTGCCGAAGCCGTGCCGCCCGGTGCTCGCCAGGAAGCGTATCCAGACATACTCTTCGAGCTTGACCCCGCGTATGGCGTTTCCTGGTCTGTCTTTCGTCCCATCTTCGGTCCTAACGTGACTCACCGCAAGATCTCTGGCGGTCACACACGCGACGGGGTGCTCCTCACCGCCGGACCATTGGCCGACGGTGTCGTACTCGAGCGTTCAAGAGTCGGGGACATCTTTTCTGCGGTGCTTCGCCAGCTCGGGCTGTCGCAGTAGCCAATGCGCAGTCTCCACATAAACAAGTTCTGGTACCGCCGGGCCGGAGCGGACATCTACGCGATGGACCTCGCCGCCGCAGTCGCCGCTCTAGGACATGAGGTGCACGTACTCTCCACTCGTCACCCGAAGAACGCTCCGCACCCCGACGATTGGGCCTGGCCTACATATTACGAGTTATCTGGCGGTGGAAGAGACCTTTCGTGGCGCCAGCGCATTCAGGCGGTTGCGAGGATTTTCTACAACCGGGACGCGAGCCAGGCGATACGCGGCTTGTTGGACCGTTACGATTGTCGCCTGGCCCACGTACATAACTTCACCAAGCACTTGTCTCCCGCCGTCCTACTGGCTTTGCGGAGACACGGCGTCCCCGTTGTTGCCACGCTTCATGATTATTGGCTCGCGTGTCCCACGTACAGCTTGGTCCACGCTAACGGGAATCGCTGCGAGACCGAGTGTACCAGATTCGGATCTCACAGGTGTATCGCTCATCGGTGTGCATCGGGATCGAGGTCCGTCAGCGCGATAGCCGCAGCTGAGTTTTTCTTCCAACGAATACTTGGTTGGACTTCCCGAGCAATCGAGTTATTGATCGCGCCCAGCCACTTTCTCATGAAGATCGTAGCGCCCGCAATAGGCGCTGGTCGCATTGAGGTCCTGCCGCACCCGCGGCCGCGTTACCCTTGGTCTTGGAGCCCACCGGGCGAGCAGGTTCGTGTCCTGTACGTGGGCCGATTGGCGCGAGAAAAGGGTGTGCAGTGCTTGATAGATGCAGCTAGGGGAGCCCGATGGGATCTCGAAATCGTTGGTACGGGGCCGTATGAGCAACAACTTCGTGATCTTGCAAGAGGATTCGGCAACGTGCGCTTCCGCGGCTTCCTCTCCGCGGAAGACGTCCGAGGCGCGATGCAAGCCGCTCATGTCATCGCCATTCCTTCGATTTGGTACGAAAACGCGCCGCTAGTCCTCTTGGAAGCAATGGCCATTGGTCGAGCGGTTCTGGCATCGGACATCGGTGGAATCTCGGAATATGCGAAGGGTGCAGAAGGCGTCTGTCTCGTCGCGCCAGGAGATAGCGCTGCGATTCGGACCGCGCTGGATGAGATGGCGGTTGGCGCCAAGGGCTTAGAGGCCAGGGGGCGTTCCTGCTGGGAATGTTCAGAGGCCAGTCCCGGTTGGCCGGAACACCTTGACGCCGTGCTTGGGCTATACAGGTCCTTAGGGGCCGCGTGAGTCGAAGCCTGCGGATTGCGATGCTCGGGGTTAGGGGCCTTGCTACCTCGCCGCCACCGGCCTTCCGCAAGGGGGATAATCTCCTTGTTGGGGGCGCCGAGTTGGCGGTGGAGGGACTCGCAGGTGCGCTCGCGCGCCGAGGGCATGCTGTTACCCTGTTCACTCGAGGGGGGGAACACCAAGAGGTGGCTGGCGTGCGGTTGCGCCCCTCTTGGTATTTGCCTGGACGGCAGAGCGAAGCACTCTCTCACACGTTGTGGGGGACGATTCGTGCGATGCGGTCCGCTTTCGATGTGATTCACTATCACGCCGTTGGCCCCGGCAGCTGCGCTGCGATCGCACGGCTCGCCGGCTTCCCGACCGTCGTGACCGTGCAAGGACTCGATTGGCAGCGTGAGAAGTGGCGTGGCTGGGAGCGGTGGCTGATACAATGGTTAGGGCGGCTTGGGTTACGCGCGGCTGACGCGACGATCGCCGTGGCGCCCTCGCTCGTACCGCCCATTGAAGCACAAGGTGCCCGGTGGGTCGTCTGCATTCCAAACGGCTATGCGGACCCCGGTGATGCCGACCTGAGCGCCCTGTCCATGTTTGGGTTGACGCCCGGCCGGTATTTTCTCATGCTCACCCGCCTCGTTCCTGAGAAGAACGTGCACCGGGTGATCGACGCGCATCGACAGGCGCGGTTGGACTGGCCGCTTGTGATTGCAGGGGGTGGTAGTCACACTGATGCTTACGTTCGCGCACTCCGGAAACAGGTCGAGGAGGCTCCGGGCGTGCATTTGGTGGGCGTAGTACGGGGAAGCACCAAGGCGGCCCTCCTATCGTCCTGTGGTGCGTTCCTAAATGCGTCAGACGTCGAGGGGTTGTCCCTAGCAGTGCTAGAGGCGCTGGGGGTGGGGGTGCCTGTGGGTCTCTCTCATATTCCCGCCAACCTTGATATCTTCAAGTTCATCGATCTCGACGAAGACGCTCGCCCCGTGGTATTCGACCCTAGCAACCTGGACGCGATATCGCGGGCCTTGCAGGCGCTGTCCGAGTTACCAGAGGGGAGTCGAATGGCCTGGCGCCGGATGGGTGACCGCGTGCGTGCCCGGTTTGCGTGGGAGCGACTCGCCGCCGAGACAGAGGCCGTGTACAGCAAGGTACTCGGTGCCCGCTCCAGCAGGTCTGGGGAAGGCGAGCCTACTTGAGGCGCCTGACATTCACGCTTCTAGGTGCGGTGGTGCTAGCGGCTGTCGCTTCCCTTGCGGTCTCTTGCCTAGACGTAACGAAGGTCAGAACCCCAGTACCTCGGTCGGATGCCCAGCTCGCTACCGCGTGCGAAGCGGCCGCGCCCAAGGGTCCTGAACTGCCGACGCCACTTTCCATCTCGCTGCACACCCACGCGCATTCGAACCACGGCTCTGCAAGTCGGCCGGCTTCGATGGAGTTCGATGCGTTTCAAGCCAAGCAGAACGGTGTGGACGCGATTGTGTGGTCGGAGCACCTTCCTGTCTTTGACCAAGGTGACTCGGTCGTCATTACACCCGCACAGGGAAGACTTGACCCCGACTCGTTGAACGTGACGGGTCTTCAAGGGGATGCCACGCGTCTCGGGGCCGTCCGCACGACGCGCAGCCCGCGCGTCTACAGTACTTCACTCAGCATATCTGGAAAGATGGAAAGGCCCGGTGGCCCGAAACGCTGCGGTTCAATCGCCCGGTCTCCAGCGGCGCACAGGTTGGACTGAACTATCGATTTTGCGGTCCTGCGGTCGACTCACTCCATTTTGTAGTGCGCCTGTCCTGGCACGCCGATGCCGGTGACCTCGAGCAGCAGTACCAGATCCACTACGTCCTGACCACCAACGCTGTACCCGACAGCCGTTCCCTAGAGGCGGCAGGGGTGGTGAGAGTGGTTCGACGGGTCGCATCAAGCGGGACGGTTATTCTCGACTTGCTCAGCGATGCAAGTTTCCTGCCCGATGGAGACGACAATACGGTGGTCGATCTGTCTTGGTACGTAGAGTCTCATGACAGCATGCCCCACTGCGCGGTGGTGAAGAGAGTGGTCCTCAAGAGCGCGTCCCCGTCGATCGACGCGAACTGGTATGAAAGCCAGCGATTCGCCGAACGGTACTGGGAGCGATTCGGCGTGTTTGGCTACATTGGCTTCGAGGAATGGACTCCGGACAGTGCGCTTGCTACCGCAGGTTTCGCGCAACCAGGTCGAGGCGGTTCGCACATGAACGTCCTGTTGCCTCCATCGGATCCCGGTCCGCTGTTTGGGCTATGGGAGATTGGCGGACGGGGGCTGGTGCGAAAGGTCCACGAGCAGTGCGGCGTCGTGAGCATAAACCATCCGTTCGGTTACGCTCTTCTCCCCGCGGACACGGCAGGGCTCGGGGCAATACAGGCCGATGTTACACGTTTTTTGCTTAATCAACGTGCGTTCGAAGCGGACTTGCTCGAGGTGGGACTCCCGGCCCGGAGCGGCACGGTAGATCAACACCTGCTGCTATGGGATAGGCTGAGTGCCGGTGGAATTCGAACGTGTGGAATCGGCGTGACAGATACTCATGGGTGGCGCTGGGATGATCCGGCGACTGCCACCTACACTGAGAATCGTAATCCATACGTGACATGGATCTGGCTGCGAAGCACGACGCGCGTTGGTCTAGCCAGCGCCTTGCGACGTTGTCGGGCGTACTTTGGGAATCCATTTGTGTTTCACGGTACCATCGACTTTAGTATTGACACGATCGGCGCGATGGGTCAGGCAATCAGTGTGAGGAGCGATTCGGTGTCGATCCGCTTTGCCATAACAGGTGCAACTGGTCTGAATCTGTGGATGGTGCAAGGCCTCGTAACGCCCGGAGTCGATGTCCAGTACCTGAGGCGCGAACGCGTAGCCGACACAGCGGCAACTCTTTGGGTAGATACCCGTCGCCCGTCCTTCGTCCGCGTCGAAGTCCGGCTCCCGGATGGTACGCCCGCAGCGTTCAGCAACCCAATCTGGTTGGCGAAGTAATTCACTCAATTCTGAGCGGATCGCCTTCCCCGCCGTGCGGAATGCGATGATCGCGCAACTTGTGAGGGCGCTTTCTATTCCGTCACCGGTTCGCTAAATCGAGGGTCCTTCGGCAGTCCCTAACTCCTTGCCCTGCATTGCCGCAATGCGCAGTCTTGTCCCTGATTTTCCTTGAACGGGATGTCACACATGGCACGCTGTCTCCGCTGCCGTAACGAGGCGTTGACCAGGCTGCGAGCTTACAGGCCGGAGTCTCGGCAAGGGAAGCGGCTATTCGGACGAGCATCCGTCTACCGGTGTCCAGACTGCGGCGTTGCCCAGATGGCGCCCATCCCGACGTCGGCTGAACTCGCTGCCTACTACGCTCACGACTATCGCGCTGGCGGTCGGTACGGATCGGACCGGGCAGATATCAAGCGCTTCCCCCACGACAATCTGCTCTATTTGAACCGTGGGGAATCGGTCGCGGCGTTCCTCAAGCTGCATCTCAATCGCAGAGCCTCAGGTACTGGCCTCCGGGTTCTCGACGTCGGCGCAGGCTTCGGGCACATCCTCCACGCGCTGGCACAGCAATACCCACGTTCCGAGCGGTTCGCCGTCGAGACTTCGCCGCCGTGTGTCGAGCACTTGCACTCGCTTGGGGTTACCGTCTTCACGGTCCCTGCGGCCGAGCTCCTGCCGACCCTGAAGAACAAATTTGACCTCATCGTGTTGTCTCACGTGCTTGAGCATTTGCCCGACCCGTTCGGGACGTTAGCCCTGCTACGGCGGTGTCTGGTGCCAGGAGGCGTGCTCTTTGTCGAAGTGCCCAACGTCCCGTTGGACGCGTTGACAGGATATCCGGAGCACGCCTGGTATCCGCGAACCGACGAACCTCATCTCACATTTCTCTCTCGCGAGAGCTTGCGGCACGCCCTTGAAGCAGACGGGTGGACGGTGTCGTTCTGTGACACCGTGGGACCGGAATACCGATTGGTGTCGTGGCTGCGGTTCCATACGCCGCGACTGCGGCCGCTGGTTCTCGGGTTCGTCCCGAACAGGCTCAAGGCGTTTCTGCGGCGGCAGCGGTTCACGGAATCGCTGCGGGTGCGGGAACGTGAACCATCCTTCTACCAGTACGGGGGGCCCAGGATTTGGCTCCGAACGGTGGCTACTCCGTCAGAGTAGTCATCGCTCAGGTTCCTGCCGGGCCACTTCCATGTAGCACATGGGGACGGGAGATCTCAGGATGGGTCCCGGGGATTTGACCCCACCACCGAGACTTGCCTCAGGGCAAAATCAGACTCGGATGCTTGCCGCGTCCGGCGCCACTGTCGCCAACTGAAGCGGAGGGAGACCACAGCGAGAGCGGCTAGGACACCGTTGAGTAGCGGTTTTGGCCAATCAGGCTTGTAGGGCAGGGTCGGTACACCGATAAAGCTTAAACTCGGCACGTTGCGGGCTTCAGAGAGTCGTGCCTGGTCATACTGTTGTCGTACGGAAACGTACAGGTCTCGTGACATGTCGGCCTCGCGGTGAAGCCGCGCTTCGCGGGCCACGAGTGCTGGCGATTGCTGGTACGTTCGGTTCTCCTCGTAGAAGCGTTGGAGGTCGTTCTCGCGATCGCTTAGGTCCTGACGGGCATCTCGCAACCGACCTTCGAGATACGCACGCTGGATCGACGCCTGCTGTACGAGCGCCGTTGCCGTGAGGCGGTTAGCGATCCCCAACGCGGAATCGGCGAGTTCGACGGCAAGCTCTGGGCTAGACGCTGTTATCGTGAGCGTCACAAGGCCAGCAGCCTCGTCGTCGGTTGTCGAGATATGGTGAGACAGTTTCTTGCGGCCCTTTTCGAGCCGCTTCGAAAGCGGGCCGGACGTATAGCCTAGGTCGGAGAGCAGAGTGGCGGCGGTATCGGGGCCCAAAGCGAAATAGTGGCGGATCAGTAGACTGTCGAGCACGGTCGGAGATGAAATAACGTCGTCATAGAAACTCAACGTGAGAGTCCCAGCGAAGTTAGCCAATCCAAACTGAGCGGCGAGTCCGGCCAGGTTTCCCACCGGAGTGGTTGGAAGTTGGGGGAAGACGACTGCGTTGCTGGAATACTTCGTGGGCAGCAGCAGGGAGAGCAGTCCTACGGCGACCCCCACAACCAAGGCAAGCCGCGTAGTTCCGTCGCGCGCCACTCGATTTGCCCAAACAGTAATGGGAACGGGAGCGCGGCTCAGCTCTGGCCTCACGATTGCCATTTCGGGATCTCCGGTGGCCTTCATCGCGTCGACGATGTCGACGCTGGTGAGGCGCCCAGGGATGAACGCGGAGTCGGGCCTCGGGCCTCCACCTGCTCGTGCACCCACGGGTAGGTCCGAGCTATGCCGTCCCTGAGCGAATACCGCGGTCGCCACCCGACGGAGTAGATCCGCTCGTTGCTGAAGTTGCGAGACTGTACACCCACCGGACCCTCGACGTACCGGATCTGAATCGCCTTCCCCGCCATTTCGACGACGGTCTGTACTAGCTGCGCCACCGAGACATACTCGGGGCTACCGATGTTCGTAGGCCCGGTGAGGGACGACGCGGTGAGCCGATAAATCCCGTCCACCATGTCCTCGACATATGTGTAGGAGCGAATCGCCTTCCCATCACCCCACACTTCGATGGTCCCGCCTTCGGCCGCCTCCGCCACCTTGCGACAGATGGCGGCGGGCGCCTTCTCTCGGCCGCCCGTCCAAGTGCCTTCTGGGCCGTAGCAATTCTGGAACCGGGCGATGCGCACCTCCATCCCATACTTCCGGCCGTAGGCCATCGCCACGCGCTCCGCATAGAGCTTTTCCCAGCCGTACTCGTTGTCGGGAAGCGCCGGATATGCCTCCTCCTCCTTCAGCTCCGGCTCACCGGGCCGCATGTCCCGGTAGATGCACACCGACGAGGAGAAGAAATAGCGCTTCAACCCTTTCCGGGCCGCGGCGTCGATCATGTTGAGGTTGATCAGCGCGTTGTTCCGCATGATCTCCGACTCGGCCGAGTGAATAAACCCCATACCGCCCATGTCGGCCGCCAACTGGTACACGACGTCGAAGCTGCCCGAGTCGAGCGACAAGGCCGCCTCGCAGGCGTCTCTGTTCCGCAGGTCGAGCACGCGAAAATCGTCCGCAGCGGTAGGTGCGAACTCGGGGACCTTGATGTCTGCCCCGCGGACCCAATGTCCTTCTTGCTTAAGCCGGCGAACGAGGTGACTCGCAATGAAGCCGCCCGCTCCACATACCAATGCTCTCCTCATCGAAACCCTTCTGGTCAGAGCTTGGTCCCGATCACGATGATCGCCACGGTACTCGCCAATATTTGCGCGATTGCTCCGAACAGCGCGGCGTAGTTAGTCGGATTCGACGTGTCCTTGAGCGGCACCGTTACTTCCGACCCGGGCCCAGGCTTGGGATCGCTGCGAAAGAAGAGAAACTTGTGCCGTGTCTCGACCTCACCATCCGCGTTGCGTACGCTGGTTCTGCCCTTGTCTGCCGTGTAGGCGAACCCACCCGCCGCGTCGATGTAGTAACCCAGCCCGGCACCCTTCTTGTACAACACGCTCCCCGGTGCATTCACCGCGCCGGCCACCTTCACGCTCGGGATGTACTCAGGGATTAGCAGCGAGTCGCCCGGCTGGAGAATCACGTTGTCCAGCGACGTGGTGTCGCGCAGCGCCTTCGGCAGGTCGATGTTGATACGGCCGGCCGCGTTGACCTGACGATAGAACCGGATGCCATCGGGGTACGCGCGCGAAGTCAGACCGCCGGCACGCCCGACCAGCTCGGCCAACCGATCGCCTTTCGTCTTTAGCGCGTACGTACCTGGATACTGCACTTCACCCGTGATCGTCACTGCGCGCTGCAGCTCGAACTCCGGCTGCTTCAGTATCAGCACGTTGTCGTACGGCTCGAGCGGCACCTCGGGTGCGGTCCCGCTCGCGGGGAACGGGAGCCCCGGCGGACCGATGAAGCGTCCAGCCGAGTCGCGGTCGATCAGATAGCTCGAGTCGAGCGGAAACCGCACCGTCGTGGCCAGCTGGCCCCGCGACCGGTCGGCCGGCAGGCGCGCGATCTCCACCTCCCGCAGATCGGCCCCGATCCTCGGGCCCCGCGCCAGGAGCATCAGGTCGCGCACCGTCATCCCGGACCGCCAGGGATAGCGCCCTGCCTGCTGCACCATTCCCGTGACCGCGACAACGTACTCGTCCGTCGCGTCGGCCAGCGCGTCCACCTGCACCACGTCGCCGTCCTCGAGCCGGAACCCCGGCGGCAGGCCGGCGGCGAGCGGCACATCGATCGCCACCCGCGCCGTCGCCTGTGTCCCACGCTCGGCCGCTGGCACAACCCGGACGACCTTGATCCGCTCCCGTGCCGCCTCCGGCCGGAACCCGCCCGCAGCGCCGATCAGATCGGCCAGCGTCTCTGCCGCCTTCAACTCATACGTCGCGGGCCGTCGCACCGCACCCGTCAGGTCGACCCGCGTGCCGTGCACCGCGACGAACACCACGTCCCCCGTCTCGAGCCGGATGTCGCTCTTCGTGTCGCCGTGCAGCAGGTAGTCGTACAGGTCGAGCGTCGCGATCACCTTCCCGAACCGGCGCACCTCCACGCCGCGCAGCTTCGCCCGCTCCGTCACGCCGCCCGCCGCGTACAGGGCCGTGAGCACGGTGCCCAGCGAGCTGATCTGATAGGCCCCCGGCTGCGCCACCTCCCCCACCACGTAGGCCTGATTCGCCCGCACGTTCGCGACCGAGATGTCGAACCGCGTGGTCGCGCCCGGGCTGCGGCGGACGCCGGAATAGACGCGGCCGAGGCGGGTATACAGCAGGTCTCGCAGCTGGTCGAGCGTCAGGTTCGAGACGAACAGCTGCCCCACCTGGGGAATCAGAATGAACCCCTCGCGCGTGACCTGCAGCGTGTAGGCCAGCTCTACGTCGCCCGTGAGGATCAAAACCAGCTGGTCGCCCGCGCCGAGCTTGTAGTCCGCAGGCACCGGCCCGGCCAGGAGCGGGAGAAACTGGGTGCTGGTGCGCTGGAACACGTCTACGCCGAACACGCCACTCTTTCCCGCGGCCGTCGCCCGCACCAGGCCGGTATCCACTGGGAGGATTTCGCCCGCCGTAGCAAGAGTTGGCACGCCCAGGGATTGAATCGCGGCGATCTCCTGCGCTCCGGGAACCGGGGCCGGCTGGCCCGGGGTCTGGGCGCCCAGGTAAGCGTCCAGCAGCGTGGGCGGATAGCCGCTCGCCTGCAGTCGCGCACGGATCTGATCGGGCGTCATCCCCGACTGGGTGATCCGCTGGCGGATCATGTCCGCGATGCCGGGGTTCTGCTGCACCGCCTGCTGGAGCGCCGAGGCGGCCTGCGTAGGGGGTGGGAGCGGCGGGTTCTGTCCGGATGCTAGCGCCGGCACTAATAGGAGCGCGGAACACAGCGTAGCGCGCGCCGACGCCAGGCGGTCAGCGACCCCCCGGAGCCAACAGCTCCGTGCTCTGTGCTTGATCTTCATGGTCCTGCTTCCTCCAAGGGCTCGTATGGAGCGGGCGCCTAACATGCGAGCTAACTAACGCGCTGTCAAGGGGTTAATAAGCAAGGCCCGGAGGGGAAGAGCGGGGTGATGGTTATCTGAGCGGGCCGCCACGCCGCACGACGACCTCGAGCCACGATCCCGCCGCTATCGACGTGACCACCGCCAACAGCACCAGCATCGCGTAAAAGGCACTGTTGACGATCCCGGCGTCGTATGCCAGGGAGGCAAGCACAATTCCTGGGCCTCCGCGGCAGTTCAGGGCGGCAGCCAGGTTTCGCGCGCCGACTGGGCGTTCGCCGGCCCAGAGAGCGCCCACGTAGACGCTCGCCGACTTCAGTGCCGAGGCATACGCAAGGAGGGCGAGGAAGAACAGGACGTCGAAGCCGGTCGAGAGGTCGAGCCTAAGGCCGACGAGAGCGAAGTACATCGGAACGAGTGAGGCGAACGCGAACTGCTTGATGGCTTGTTGCGCCTGTTGCAGTTGGGCGTCCTCGGTTTGGGCAAGGATGCCGGCCACGAAGGCTCCGAACAGTGGCGCCACACCGAGCACGAGGGAGATACCGCTGACCAGGAGCACCACGACGAGGAGGAAAGCCGTAGGGCTGCTCCGGTGGACGAGGTTGAGGCGGGAGTGGGCGGCGCGCTGGAAGGCGGTTGGGCCTGCACCGAGCGCGATAGTGAAGAACGCCAGCGTGACCGCAACGTGGTACAGCGTGCTCATGGTCGGGTTACGCTGCAGCGACAGCAAAGCCGGGAGTCCAACGATATCGTCTGGGCGGTTACCAACCAGGCCGAGCGTCACCGCAAGCACCGCGTACAGCAACACGTCCTCGAG
>Ga0209056_10003827_pt1 | contig 15935 bp, 2 predicted proteins | sample GraSoiAngelo_114_FD_185876 | JGI IMG/M metagenome (GOLD analysis project Ga0209056, IMG submission 185876) | Grasslands soil microbial communities from the Angelo Coastal Reserve, California, USA - 14_0903_13_40cm (SPAdes) (version 2) | ecosystem: Environmental > Terrestrial > Soil > Grasslands ... | reverse complement strand
ACTGGGGGAAAATGATTGAAACGCCGCCCGCCAGCGCCACCTGGCAGGCACCCTCAAGAAGGCTCTGGCAGGCCAAATGAACCGCCACCAACGAAGTGGAACAGGCCGTTTGCACGGTGATACTCGGACCCTTCAGATTCAGCTTGTAAGAAACTCGCGTGGACAAAAAGTCTTTGTCCATGGCCATCAGTATTTGCAAGGGAGCAAGGTTGTTCACCGCAGAAGCATCCGTAAGTAGGTTGCTGGTCAGATAAGTGCTGATGGTGGTGCCAGCAAAAACGCCAATCATTCCGCGATAGGATTGCGGATTGCAACCTGCCCTTTCTAGCGCCTCGTGGGCGCATTCCAGAAACAACCGCTTTTGCGGGTCGGTGATCTCAGCATCGCGAGGATTGAAACCAAAAAAGCCCGCGTCGAACAGATCGGCATCCTCGAGCATCGTGCCGGCCTTCACATAGTTCTGATCCTTTGCTGCGGCGGGGTCAACGCCCGCTGCGAGTAATTCCTTTTCAGTGAACGGCCGGATGGATTCGGTCCCGTCCGAGAGGTTCTGCCAGAACTGATCGACGGTTTTTGCTCCAGGGAACCTTCCGACCGTTGCGATGATTGCTATGGGCTCGCGTGCCCGTAGGGGCGTGGACCGGGCAGCAAGCGAGACCTCCTGCTCTTTCGTACCGCGCAGATGAGCGGCCAAAGAGCTGACTGTCGGATACTTGAAAAGGTCGACGATGGATAGCTTTCGACCAAACACCTCCTGAAGTCCTACCTGTACCTTGGCAAGCAGGAGTGAATGGCCACCTAGCTCGAAAAAGTTGTCTTCCATTCCCACTCGATCGAGTTGGAGGATGCCTCGCCAGACCTCGGCAATCTGCCGCTGGGTGTCATCCCGGGGTGCGATGAATTCGTCCGAGGCGGCCCCCTGCTGGCTCTCCGGTCTAGGGAGCACGCTGTGATCGACTTTTCCATTCGGAGTCAAAGGCAGCTTTTCCATCACTACCAATGCGGTCGGCACCATGTAGTCCGGCAGTCTGTTCTTCAGGTAAGAACGCAAAGTCGACGCGGTTGGCAGGCTGCCGGGTACCGGTGCAACGTAGGCCACCAGTTGTTTGTTCGAAGACGCATCCTCGCGAACGACAACGATCGCCTGTCGGACCAAATCATGCTGTTCGAGTACGGCAGCGACCTCTCCGAGCTCGATGCGGAAACCGCGGATCTTCACCTGCTGGTCGGCACGTCCCAAAAACTCCAAATGGCCGTCAGCGCGGTAGCGCACCAGATCACCTGTACGGTACAACAACGACCCCGCTTCGCCGCTGAAGCGATCCGCGACAAATCGTTCCGCGGTCAGTTCCGGCCGTCTCAGATAACCCCGGGCTACGCCGTCGCCACCGATGTACAGTTCCCCGGTCGCCCCCACCGGCAGCGGCTCCCCGCATTCATCCAGCACATAGACTCGCGTATTCGCAATCGCACGCCCGATGGGCACCGTCGTGGCCCCTTTTTGCACTTCCTCAACTTGATACCAAGTGGCAAAGGTGGTCGTCTCGGTCGGCCCATATACATGTAGCAATCGGCCCGGCTTTCCCTCCCGCAGCACTTGTGCCACCCAGCGTGGTTGCGCAGCCTCGCCCCCAAACAGCAACTGCTTTAGTACCGAAAATATCCGCGGCTCTTCCGCCGCCAATTTGTTGAACAACGCGGTCGTCAGAAATAACGTCGTAATCCGTTGTCGTCGGATCTCCGCTGCCAATTCCCCCGGCATCAACATCAGTTCCTTCTTGATTCCCACCAGCCGTGACCCGTTTAGCAGCGCACCCCAAATCTCGAAGGTAGCCGCATCGAATGACGTGTTCGATGCCTGGGCTATGCGATCTTCCGGCCCCAATTCGACATAATCCGTGTTCACGACCAGCCGGCTAACTCCCCGCTGGCGGATCTCGATCCCTTTCGGCACCCCTGTCGATCCCGACGTATACATCACGTATGCCAAACTCTCCCCGCCGGTCCGGCACTCTGGGTTCGTCTGACTCTCTTCCCTGATCAGCGATGCCTGTTGGTCAATCCACACCACCTCTCCCCATTCCTCCAGCCACCGGCCTCGGGTTGCCTCCTCGGCAAGCACCACCGGCGCTTGTGTATCCACAAGCATGAACGTCAGTCGTTCTTCGGGATACGCCGGATCGAGCGGCACGTAGGCGCCCCCGGCCTTGATGACTGCCAACAGCGCCACCACCATCTCCGCCGAACGCTCCATACATACCCCTACCAGCACCCCCGGCCCGACTCCGCGCTTGCGCAGGTACCGTGCCAACTGATTCGCCCGCCGATTTAAATCCCGGTAAGTCAATTGCTGCTCCCCAAACACCACCGCCACCGCTTCCGGCCTCCGTTCCACTTGGACCTCGAACAACTCCTGTAGTGACCGCTCCCGTGGATAGGATCGTCTTGTCTGGTTCCATTCTTCCAGCAGCCGGCGTCGTTGTTGTGCGTTGAGCAGGCTCAACTCCCCCACTCGCCCATCCGGCTTTGCCGTCATTCCTTCCAACACCTGCTGAAGCTGCCCCAGCAGAAGTTGGATTTCTTCCGCACTAAAACGGCGCCGGTCATAGCTGATCCGAAACGCAAGGTTTCGTCCCGGTAATACCGAGACGCTGAGCGGGCAGTTGGTGAGTTCTACATGCGACTCCACATCCCGAACGTGCACCGCTCCGTTCTTTTGCGAGAGAAAATCGCCTGTCGGGTAGTTCTCGAATGCCAGGATGCTTTCAAATAGCGGGCCTCCGCGTGGTACATCACTCCACCCCTGGATATCGGTCAGTGAGCTGTGTTCGTAATTTCGTGATTCAGCCTGTTGCGCCTGCAACTGTTGCAACCAGGGCAAGACCCCTTCATTGATGGGGACCCGTACGCGGACCGGCAATGTGTTGATAAACAGTCCAACCATGGAATCGGCGCCGGCCAGTGCCACCGGGCGTCCTGAAACCGTGGCGCCGAAGACGACGTCCGGTTCTCTCGAATAACGGGAGAGCAAAATCGCCCATGCGCCCTGCACCAAAGTGTTCAGGGTCACCCGGAGCCGCCGCGCCAATTGCGCCAGTTTGGTGGTCTCGGCCGACGACAACCTAACCACCCACTCTCGATACGCCACGGGTTCTTCCGGTGAAAAGGTCCGATCAGCAACCAGCGTCGTGGGGGCAGTGAACCCGCGAAGATAGGTTCGCCAATAGCTTTCGGACTTGTTGGTGTCCTGTTGCCTAAGCCAGGCGATGTAATCGCGGTAGGGCCGCGGGGTACAGAGTTCTGGTATGCCCTTCGATAGACCGGCCTGGTACCGGGCAAACAGTTCCCGCAGAAGCAGGGGCACGCTCCAGCCGTCCAAGATGATGTGGTGCAAGCTCCAGACAAATCGGTGGCAATTCGTAGCGGTGCGAATGAGAGCAAGCCGAATCAGCGGCGGACGCGAAAGATCGAATCCCTTTTCCTCATCTTGCCTCAGGAACTTGTCCCACTGGTCCCGCTGTTCGGTGAGGGACAGGTTGCGCCAATCCAACTGCTCCCACGGTAGTGGGACCTCGCGCTGCACAACTTGTATGGGCTCTTTCACACCCTCCCAAACGAAGCTGGTCCGCAATACCGGATGCTCGGCTACCATCGCTTCCCATGCCGAGCGAAACATGTTGGTATCTAACGCGCCCTCCAATACGAAGCTGATTCGACGGGAGTATTCGGACGAACTCCGGGCATACACGGTATGAAACAGCATCCCGTGCTGCATCGGGGACAACGGATAGAAGGCCTCAATATTTTTCATGGAAGCACTAGGGGTTCCGGATTGTTTTTCCAATCGCGGCAACGATGTTCTGGACATCATCCGCAGTCCAATCGAATTCACGGGCTTCAGAGGGCCATGACGATAACTCGGAAGGCGTGCATGCGCCGATCAGTCTTCGTAATCGAGCGATGAAGTCTTGCGCCAAACGCTCGACAGTGCGGCGTTTGTAGACCCGGTCGCTGTATGTCCAATCGACATGCAACCCATCACCCGCGACCCAGGCGTTCAAGCTGAGCCGGTACAACATCGGCGTGCGCGGCGAATGGAGCGGTCCCGGTGGTCCATCAACGCTCCGGAAAAAACTCGGACTGGCCTGTGCATGAGCGATGTAACCCTGATACAAAAAATTGACTTCGGCCGGAGGCAGCGCGCGGAACCGTTGGCTAACCTCTTCCTCGGAGAGATATCGCAACGCGCCATACGCAATCCCGCGGTTTGGAACTAGCCGCAGCTGTTCTTTCAGGAGGCCGAGCGCTGATACCGGGTCAACACCGTCCTGCAATTCCAGCCACACGGGATAGAGCGTTGTGAACCAGCCGACAGTACGGGAGAGATCCAGGTCGTCACCTATACCCATACGCCCCAGACCTTCCATATCGATGAGCACTGATCGAGTGCCGGTCCAGTGAATCAACGCCTGAACTAGCGCAGCCAGAAGGGCGTCACCGACGCTTGCGTCATAGAGCCGAGGCAATTCGTACAATAACCCGCTCACTTCCTCATTGCTGACGTTGACGGAGACGATTTTAGCGGTAACCTCTGTGGCTTCGTCTGGCCCGGAAGCATAATCAACGGGAAGTGCGACAACGCGCTGGCGCTTCTCTGCGAGCCAATATGCAAGCTCGTTCCGCAAACTCCCAGTGGTGATTTCGGTTTGTAAATTTTCAACCCAGCGTTTTTGCGAATCGGTCTTTGCGGGCAGGCGAACTGGCTGGCCCGCTACCTGCTGTTGGCAAAGCATGTCTAGGTCTTCGATAAGAATTCGCCACGAAACCAGATCGGTTGCCAAATGATGAACGACGAGTAACAGCTGTGCCGGCTGGCTATCGCCGAAGTCGAACAACGCCGATCCGAGCAAACGACTTTCCGATAGGTTCAAGCCAGCGTGGACCTCGGTCGCAGCAGCTTCGATGGCTACCGCACGTTGGCCTTCGCTCATTCCCCTGAGGTCGATCCTGCGGACCGAGATCGGATCCGCCGACCCCACCTCGGATTCCCACCCACGCTCGCCGTGCCGATACCGAACCCGCAAGGAATCGTGATGTTCGATTAGTTGCTGGAGAGCTTGCTCCAGTGCCGACGGAGCCAGCGGCCGCCGAAGCTCCAAAAGAACTGCCTGATTGAAGTGATGTGGATCCGGGAAGTTCTGCCCGAAGAACCAATGCTGGATCGGAGTTAGGGGAATCGGCCCGGTCTTCACTTCCCGATCAGCGACCGAGTGAACGCCCTTCCCAACCAAAGCGGCCAACTCAGCTATCGTCTGGTGCTCAAACACCTGATTGGGACTCAATTCCAGTCCAGCCAGACGGCATCTGCTCACGACTTGCAAGCTGATGACCGAATCGCCGCCTAGCTCGAAGAAGTTGTCTTCTACTCCGATACTTTCTATGCCAAGAAGTTGTTGCCAGATACCAGCCAGGTCCTGCTCCACCTGGCTTCGCGGGGGGACAAAGGCATTCTGTAGATGCGGTCGGGCGTGGACCTGCAATGCGGAATCTCGAACCAAGGGACCGCTCTGTTTAGCTTGTGCCCTGGGTATAAGCCAGTTCTCGATTCGGGCTTGCAAGTTCCCCGTGGAAACTAGCGTTTGGGTGGCACTACCTATCGACCCGAGCAGGCGATCCATAACTTCAGAGCCTTCTTCGAACGACATGCCGAAAGTCATTCTTTTGGCAAACGTTTGCAGAGGATCGTCTTCAGCGCTTATCCAATTGTCAAAGTTGACGCACGTCCAATGCGTTGGGCTTGAGCGGTTATGGCTATAAGTAAAGGAATCCGCAAACGCGTGGGCGGCCGCGTAGGCGGGGTAGCCCAGCACACCCAAAACGGAAGCCAGCGAAGAAACGACTAAAACGAAATCCAGTTTATTGCCATCCAATACCTTCTCGAGAACAGGTAACCCCTCGAGTTTCGGTCTTAACTGCCGTTCACATTCCTCGCGGCTGATTCCTTGCAGCGTGTTATCCACCTTCAGACCGGCCGAATGGAATACTCCGTCAAGCCGCGAATACCGGCGGTCCACCTCAGCGACAACCTCCTTCATCTGATCGACGTTGCAGCTATCGGCAGACATGATTGTGACTTGTGACCCAGATTGCTCCAGCGCTTGAACCCTTTGAATCTTTTGTTTCAGCGCGCCGTCGGGTCCGCTTAGAAGCTTTTCCCAGCAATCGCGTGTTGGCAGACCCGAGAGGCTGACCAGCACCAAGTTGGCGCGCACGCGTTCCGCCACATGTCGGGCAAGCTCAAGTCCGATCCGACCCAGCCCTCCAACAAACAGATAAACACCATTCTCTCGGAGAGGTGATCCGTCTGGACGGATTCGTTGGGTCGGTCGGAAATTCTGCACCCAGCGATACTCACCACGATAGGCAACCACAGGTTCGCTGCTGTTCAGCAGCGCTTCCGAAATTATTCGCTCCGCGGATTTCGGAATACGTTGCGTATCGTCTAGATCGATCACCCGACAAACAGTTCCGAGTTCCTGCTGAATGGTCTTACACAGTCCGAGACCGGCGGCCTGTAGAGGGTATAATTCTTCATCCCCAATCACTTCAACCGCATTGGTCGTAACTACCGAAAAGGATAGCGACTTGAGGGACTCGTTTTCCTGGAGCTTTGCGAGGGCCTGAGCCAAGTACAGAAGACTGTAAAATCCCCAGCCGCACCCCTGCTTGGCACTCGGTGTTACGTCGCACAGATGAACAATTTTAGTGGGCAGATCTTCATTCGGTTTCAAGTGGCTTACAAGCATGCTGTAGTGCACGGGATCCCGGGGGTCTATGACGTAAGCGTTATTCCCAAGGCTTATAAAGTCGTCGCCTGCGGACACGACGATTACATTATTACTGTGTTCTTTAAGGCGCCGCGCCACTTCCTGTCCGAGACCGCGATCATCACCGAAAATGAGCCAGGATGATCTTGCGATTGTCTTTCTCGTAGTGCTTGACAGCAGTGCTGGGTCGGTGCGCTCCCAGGAAGACATATAAAACCATTGGTCTATGTCGGCGTTCTTGCCGAGCGACATTGGGCTGTTTGGGATCTCGATTGTGCTGGTACTCGCTGGTTCGACCCAATAGCGCTGCCGTTCAAATGGGTAGGTTGGCAAGGCGATCCGATGCCGTTTCTCGCCGCGATAATATCCTTTCCAATCCACCTTCGCCCCACCGACCCACAGCCGTCCCAAACTCCTCGCCATCCGTTCCTGATCCGAGCCCACCTCCTGCGCCCCTCGCAAACTTCCGCACACCTCGCGCGCCCCTTGCCGCCGCGCCAACCCCCCGAGCACATTCCCAGGTCCCACCTCCAACAACACCCGCTCCCCATCTCCCAGCAACTCCTTCACGTTGGCCCCAAACCGCACCGTCTCCCGCATGTGCCTTACCCAGTAGTTCGCGTCCCGCGCTTCCTCCTCCCGGATCCACGTCCCACTTACATTCGACAGATACCTCTTGCGCGGCGCCTTCAACTCCACCCGCTGCAGTACTCCTCGAAATTCTTCCAGCACCCCGTCCATCATCCCCGAATGAAACGCATGCGAAGTCTCGAGCCGCCGCCCTTCCACCCCTCGCTCCCGCAACCGCTCTTGCAACTCCGCCACCCGCTCCTCTCGTCCTGACACCACCGTCAGCCCCGGACCGTTCACCGCCGCTATCCATAATCCTTCTCCCACCAGCCCGCGAACTTCGCCCTCCTCGAGCGGCACACTCAACATCGCTCCACACTCGGCCTGCTGCATCAGCCGTCCGCGCTCCGCTACCACCTCTAGCGCTTCTTCCAACTTCAGCACTCCCGCCACCGTCGCCGCCACATACTCCCCGATACTGTGCCCCGCCATCCCCTCCGGCTCGATCCCCCAACTCCGCCACAACTCCGCCAGCGCCCACTCCACCACAAACAGTGCCGGCTGCGTCAGTCTCGTCTGCTTCAACTCTTCCCCGGCCTTTTCCTCCCCTCCTTCCGGATACAGCACCTCTCGCAGATCCAACCCCAGCTTCCCACGCAACTGCTTCGCACACCGCTCCACTTCCCTCCGGTACACTTCCTCACGCTCATACAACTCCCGGCCCATCCCTACATACTGCGTCCCCTGTCCCGGAAACAAAAACGCTACTCCACGTTCCCCTTCCGCCACCCCGTGGAATACCCCAACCCCCTGCACCCCTTGCCCACCTAGCGCTGCTAGCGCTTCCTCCCGCCTCTCACTTATCACCGCTCGCCGATGCTTGTATCCAGTCCGCCCCATCGCCTGCGTGTAGGCCACGTCCGCCAGCTTCTCTTCCTCGTTCCTCTTTAAATGCTCCCCTAAATTCGCTGTCGCCGCCTCCAACGCCGTGGGCGTCTTCGCCGACATGGTCAAAAGCTGCCATCGTCGTGAACTCCCGCTCGGCTCCCGCTCCGGCGCTTCCTCTAGCACCACATGTGCGTTCGTTCCTCCAATCCCGAACGAACTCACCCCCGCTCGTCGCGGCCCTCCTGCGGAGGGCCACTCCTCGAGTTTCGTGTTTACGTAAAACGGACTGTTCAGAAAATCGATCTTGGGGTTCGGCTCTTCAAAGTGCAGGCTCGGCACGAGCTGCTTGTGTTGCAGCTGCAGCACCGTCTTGATCAGCCCGGTTACCCCGGCGGCCGCATTCAAGTGCCCCAGGTTTGTCTTCACGGAGCCAATCGCGCAAAAACCCTTGGATTTCTGCAAGGTGGCTTTGAACGCTTGCGTGAGAGCCGCTATCTCGAGCGGGTCCCCCAGCAGGGTGCCCGTGCCATGTGTCTCCACATAGGAAATATCAGCGGGATTCACATCTGCCAGCGCGAGCGCAGACGCAATCACTTCTGACTGGCCATCAACGCTCGGAGCGGTGTACCCGATTTTCAGAGAACCATCATTATTAATAGCCGAGCCCTTGATCTTCGCCAGGATGCGATCACCATCTGCCAGGGCCTCCGATAAGCGCTTCAAAACGACGATCGCCACGCCGTTGCCACCGACCGTGCCACGTGCCTTGGCGTCAAAGGCCCGGCAGTGACCGTCCGAGGAAAGGATCCCTTCTTCCTCATAGAGATACCCGGTCCGCTGAGGAAAATGTACGGATACTCCTCCGGCCAGCGCTATGTCGCAGGTGCGTTCCAACAGGCTTTGACAAGCCAGATGAACAGCGACCAGCGATGTGGAGCAGGCGGTCTGCACATTTACGCTGGGCCCCTTCAAGTTGAGCTTGTAAGACACGCGGGTGGGCACAAAATCCTTGTCGTTGCCGATTAGCACCTGCAATGGACTAACGCTTTGGGTCACGACGGAATTTTTATGCAGGTTATTTATCATATAGCTGCTTATTGCGGAGCCAGCGAAGACCCCTATCAGACCTCGATAGACTTGCGGGTCGTAACCAGACAACTCGAGCGCTTGGTGAGCGCACTCTAGGAATAGCCGGTGCTGCGGGTCAGTGATCTCCGCCTCTCGCGGATTGAAGCCAAAGAACGCAGCATCGAACAGATCGGGCCCGGCCACGACGGTGCCGGCTTTGATGTAGTTCGGGGCGGTCAAAAGCGCCGGATCTACTCCCGAAGCCAATAGGTCTTCGTCGGTGAAGGCCAAAACAGATTCCACTCCATCGCGCAGATTGGACCATAATTCGTCCACGCTGTTGGCACTCGGGAACCTGCCGGCCATTCCGATGATCACCACTTCTTCAAATGACGCAGACGGGGCGGAGTTAGTCATTGGCCGATTGCCTGGACTTCAAGGCCTCAGCGCGTTGCGCGCGAGCCAGTTTCTGCTCACGGGCACGTGCATGTACTTCGTCAAATGAACGGCCTTGGCACTCGACTTGACTCAAGTGCTTGGCAAGGGCGCTGATCGTCGGATGACGGAACACGTCAACGATGGCCACCGTCCGGCCTACCGCTTTTTCTAACTTTGGATGTAGTCGAGAAATTAACAGCGAATGTCCCCCCAGATCGAAGAAGTTGTCGTACCTTCCAACTTCTTGCAATCCGAGAACTGCTCTCCAGATCGCGGCAATTTGGTGTTCCAAACTTGACTCCGGCGCAGCGAGCGGTTCGAGCAGTTTGGGACGAACCTGCTCCGGGGCGGGCAGTTCTTGTTTGTCCACTTTACCGTTGGCGTTTAGCGGTATGCGTTTCAAATGCACGAAGGCGCTTGGCACCATGTACTCCGGCAACTTCTCCTTTACCCAGGAGCGCAATTCCGGCGTCTCCACCTCGGTCCGAAGGGCCACTACGTATGCCACCAAGCACTTCTCCCCTATGTTGTTTTCCCGGGCCAAGACTATCGCTTCGCGCACTCCCGGATGCTTCTGCAATACTGCCTCGATCTCTCCCAGCTCAATGCGGAAGCCACGGATTTTGACCTGCTGGTCGGCACGCCCCAAAAATTCCAAATTGCCGTCGGCGCGATAGCGCACCAGGTCCCCTGTTCGATACAAACGTCCCCCACCATCGCCACGGAAACGATCTTCCACAAATCGTTCCGCGGTCAGCTCCGGACGATTCCGGTACCCGCGCGCTATCCCGTCCCCACCGATGTACAACTCCCCGGTCATCCCTACCGGCACCGGCTCCCCACCTTCATCGAGCACGTACACCTGGGTGTTCGCTATCGGACGCCCAATCGGGATTGTGGATGTTCCAGCATCGAGCCGCTCTGGAATTTCAAATGTGCACGCAAAAGTTGTGGCTTCGGTTGGCCCGTATCCGTTGATCAATCTAACGTGGGGCAATCGCTCGCGCGCGCGCCGGACGTGAGAAACAGACAGCGCTTCCCCACCGGCCAACAACTGCCGGAGCGGCGCCAACACTTCCGGCTCTTGGTCCACTACGGCATTAAAGAGTGAAGACGTTAGCCATAGAGTGGTTACCCCATATTCCTCGATGGCCTTACCGAGCTCGCTTGCCGTGGGAACGTTGCCAGGGAAAAGGACGCATTTCGCTCCATGCAAAAGTGCTCCCCAGATTTCAAATGTCGAGGCATCGAAGGAAATCGGGGCAACCTGAAGAATTACCTCATCGGCACCGAACGGCACAAAGTCTTGCCCAAATACCAGGCGCACAATCCCTCGATGAAGAATCTCAACGCCCTTGGGCACTCCGGTCGAACCCGATGTGTACATCACATAAGCCAAACTCTCGCCGCTGCTCGTGCACTCCGGGTTGCTGTCGCGCTCCGCTGCTATCTGCTCCCTCTCTTCATCGAGCCATAGCACCTTGCAACAGTCTGCCGGCAGCTGCCCGCGCGTACCCTTTTCAGCTACCACTACGGTTGTCTGGCTATCCTCCAGCATGAACCTCAACCGTTCTCGCGGGTAAGCTGGATCGAGCGGAACATAACTGCCTCCGGCCTTCAGAATCGCCAGTAGTGCGATCACCATCTCCACCGACCGCTCCAAGCACACCCCTACCGGAATTTCTCGCCCCACTCCCCGCCGACGGAGATAATGCGCCAGCCGATTGGCTCGCTGGTTCAACTCACCGTAGCTGACGCGCTGATCTCCGGACACCACGGCCTGGGCCTCCGGCGTCCGCTGCGCCTGTAACTCGAACAACTCCTGTACGGAACGCCCCCGCGGATACGAAGTTGTAGTGGCATTCCAAGTATTTACTAGCCGGGTTCTCTCTTCCGCCGACATCAGCGCAAATTTGGATATCCGCTCGGACGGGTTGTCGGCAATTCCCTGCAGCAGGTTTTGGAAGTGCACCGCCATCCTGGCAATTCTTTCATTCTCGAAGAGGTCCGTGTTGTACAGAAAGGTCCCCGACACAGACGTTCGGCCTTCAAAGATGAGCAGCGTCAGATCGTAAGGTGCACCAAACTGGCGCACGTAAAGAAGATCGAGCGGGAGCCGGGCTTCAATGTTTTCTGGGTTCGGCACGACGTCCTGCCGCGGCGCGCCATCGCGGGATTTCTCCCAACTGAACACTACATCGAGCAAAGGCGAGCGGCTCGGATCGCGGCTCGGAGCAATCCGTTCCACAAGCAAAGGAAACGGGTAGTCCTGATGCTCCAAGGCCCCTAGCACCTTCTTTCGCACTTGCGCGACCACACTGGTGAAAACAGGATCCCCTGCCAAATCCGTACGTAGCGGTACGATGTTGGAAAAATATCCAATGAGGTGTTCGAATTGGACTAGGTCGCGAGAGGCCATCGGCGAACCAATCAAAATGTCTTGCTGACCAGTGTAGCGATGCAGAAATACTTTGAATGCGGCTAAGAGGAGAATATAGGGGGTCACATTCCTTTCCTTCGCTAGCACTCGCAAGCGGCCCACCAGCGCGGAATCCAAACTGAAGCTAAATGAAGAACCGTTGTAGGTCTGGACCGCGGGCCGGACACGATCGGAAGGAAGATTCAAGACCGGCATTTCGCCAGCGAATTCTCTTTGCCAATATTGAAACAGTTTTTCTCCTCGAGGGCTAGCCAGCATGTCCTCTTGTCGCCGGACAAAATCCGTAAACTGCGATCCGAGCGGCAACAGCCCTGATGGCCTGCCCGTTTGAATGCACGCGTATAGGTCCGTCAGCTCGTGGACAAAGACGTCGTAAGACCAGTAGTCAAACACAATGTGATGGGCTCCCAACATCAATACGTGGGATTCGGGCGAGCGTGAATACACTTTAAGCCGAATGACTGAGTCGCATTCCAAGCGATTCTCATCCCACCGGGAGGCGTCGCGAGTCTCAAAATCGGCTTTCCATGCTGCGTGGACCCGCTGAACAAAGTGCTCCCCCTTGAGCGCATAGGTAGTGCGCAACGCGGCGTGGCGATCGATAATTCGCTGGAATGCCAAGCGGAGCGAGTCAGTATTAAGCTGAGCCTGAACACCAATGGCAAACATCGTATTGTAGGCAGGAGTATCTGGTTGAACGCGGGTCAGATAAAGCAGCGCTCTTTGACCATAGGAAAGTGGAAACTCAGACGCGTTTTCTCCGGCTTTCTTGCGCAGCAATTCGGCCAGAAGCGCGCGCTTCTCGGCGGGTGATAAGGCGGCCCTCATTATGGATGTGGTGCTCATTAGGCAGAGTCGTTTCTTGCCAACTCTTCGAGCAATAGATCAACCTGCTCGTCAGGGATTTGATCGATTCGGTTCAATAGTTCCTGGTCTAAATTTGGCTGATGCTGATCAGCAAGCCCGGAGCTGGCATTGCTTTCTTGTCGTAACCTGTCACCGAGCGCCAGCGCCAACTGCGGAATCGTAGGCATTTCGAAAAGATCGCGAAAGTACACGCTGACGCCGAAACTCTCGCGGAGCCGGTTGGCCACGCGAAGGGCCAGCAGGGAGTCTCCTCCCAGTTCGAAAAACTTATCATCCATGCTCACATCCGATACCGCGAGGACTTCGCGCCAGATGCGAACAATCTGCAGTTCCGTTTCGGTACCGGGTGGGATGCGCTTCTTTGCGGCGGTTTCTGGATTCCACTTCGGGGAGGTCTCATTCCTATCGGCCAATGCCGCAGGCGGGACATTCACGAGCCGGCACCGGGTCTTCGTCCCAAAGTGATCTCGCACGTCGATCCCCTCCACCCTAGGAGCAATACCGGCACCCTCTTGTAACGTGTAGTAACCCGAAAGAACGCGCAGTGGGAAAGGTCGCTGCGCGGTATGCCGCTGGACGTGCGGGCTCGCCAGATCCAGTCCGATCGCGAGCTGATGCTGATGCCGGAGAAGTCCGGCGATCATGGAGTCCAACGCTTGTGAAACCGACATCACGGAATAACCCATGTGCCGAAAGGCTTCTGCAACAGCCGCAGGGCCAGCTTCGCTCATCCCCACGTCATCCCATGCCGTCCAATTGAAGCAATACGTGCGTGGGTGGGAGGTGTTCCGACGGGCTTCACAGTAACCGTCGAGAAAACTGCCTGCGGCCGAATACGCGCTGGATGTAGCCGCGCCGAACAAACTAAATACAGATGAAAATGCCACGAACAAAACTTCAGGACGATTGTCTATGAGTTCAAACAAGTTCCGAGTCCCATGCACTTTGGGCCGGAACATCCGCTCGAACGTGTCGATATTTTCTACCCTCAACCGGTGCCGATCCATTACTTTCCAATGCCGTTCGAGATTCCCCTCACCGGCCAAATGAAAGATGCCCGTGAGAGGCTGCTTCCAGTGCTCTTCGGCCTCGGCAACAACCTCGCGCAGGCGATCCAGGTCGCAGATATCCACGGATTGATACATAAAATCGGCGCCGGAAGCTTCAAGCCTGCGGTGATTCCTGATACGCCGGGCCAGTATTGGATCCCGATGCGCGCCTTCGGTCCATTGGTGTTTATCTGGCAGCGCCGTCCTGCCAATAAGCAGCAGCTTGGCCTTGTACTGGCGACTCAAGCGTTCACTGAGATGCGTCCCGATACCCCCCAGGCCTCCGGTGACCAGGTACAATCCGGATTCGACGATAGGCGGTGGCTGTATCGGTTGGGCGAGAATGTCGACCTCGGAGAGCGCCGCTTGTAAGCGCAGCTTCCCGCGATATGCCACCTCCAACCGGCTCTTCGGAATTGCGAGTTCTTGCGACAGCGACTGGGCATCCATCTGGCTGGAATTCCCTTCAAGGTCTACGTGCCGGCACTCGAGCAGCGGCATCTCCAAGGAAATCGTCTTGAGTAATCCGAGAAGGGTCGCCTTTTCGCAAGCCACACGGTCCTGTTCGCAGGTGGCCTGCGCTTGAGTGGACACCACGAGAAAGCTCACGGGACGAGCAGAAAGCTCGGCGCCCAGTATTTGTGCCAGATGCAGCACGCTGTAGGTCCCGGCGTATTGTCTGGCGGCCAGTTCGCCACTGCTCGCGCAGGTCGTGCCATCTCCACCATAAGTCCACAAATGCACGAGGTGATCGACATTAATCTGGTCTTGTGCGAGCGCGGTGAACAAGAGTTTATAATTCGAGGGCTCCGCCGGATTCAGACGGTAGTGCGAGCGATCAATGCGCGCGAATTCCTTGCCTGGCAACACTTCGACCCAGGCTAGAGCGCGCTCGCCGATCTCACGGCGCAGGTTGTCCGACAGGCCGGCTCGATCGGCGAACACCAAGTACCGTCCTTCGAGCGCTTCCCAATCTAGGATCCGCGGCTGCTGAGCGATCCACGACTTCCGGAAAAACCAGCTCGGTAGAGTGCGGCTGCTCTCGGTATCAAGGTCGATTCGCTTCACGATCGAGTCAAATTCGCCAGCCTCGAATCGCTCTCGCAAAGCCAGCCTCTGGATCTTGCCGATCGCAGTCTTCGGAATGTCGCTTCGCTCAACGGGAATGACCCAGGCCGGATTGACGCCGGCTTTCTTCACCAGCACCTCTCGGATTCTGTTGATAAGCGCGAGTTGTTGTGCCCACTCTGGCGCCAGCGGATGAAACACGATGCAGAGGCGATCGGTATTGTCGCTGGCTACGCGTACCGCAAAAGCTGCGGTGTAGGAGACGTCCACTCCCGGCACTTCTTCCGCTACCGACTCAATTTCATGACTGAAGAAGTTCGCGCCGTTGATGATGACCATGTCCTTGGACCGGCCGGTGATTGTCAGGCGACCGTCGTTCAGCATGGCCAAGTCGCCAGTGTTGAACCAGCCGTCCTGGGAGAAGCACTCTCGGTTGAGGTCCGGGTTCCCGTAATAGCCCATCGTAACGGGAGCGCCAGCGACCTGCAGGCGCCCGATTTGTCCTTCCTCAAGCGGTTGGTCTCCGCCGTTGACGATACGAAAAGACACACTCGGGATCGGCGTTCCCACTTCGACAAAAGAGTCCTCATCCTGGACTGTTTCGAGTGAGCATCGATCAGAAAAGGCCACGCCGGAACAAGTTTCAGACATGCCCCATGCCGGATGCATGGCATCCGCGCGCAAGCCGTGTTTCGCAAGAAGTTGTAGGAACTTTCGCGT
>Ga0209056_10003826_pt1 | contig 15940 bp, 14 predicted proteins | sample GraSoiAngelo_114_FD_185876 | JGI IMG/M metagenome (GOLD analysis project Ga0209056, IMG submission 185876) | Grasslands soil microbial communities from the Angelo Coastal Reserve, California, USA - 14_0903_13_40cm (SPAdes) (version 2) | ecosystem: Environmental > Terrestrial > Soil > Grasslands... | reverse complement strand
CGTGCCCGGCGGGAGCTCGACCCGAAACAGGTTCTCGGGGGTGACGGGAGCCAGCTTCCCCTCGGCAAGAGCTCGCACATCGTCGGCCCAGCGGTATGCGTCTTCCAGCTGGTGGGAGGCGAGACAGATGGCGAGCGGGCGCCGGGCGCGCTCTTCGGCCAGGGCGCGATACAGCGTCTGGGCGGCTGCGCGGTCGGCGGAGCTCGTCGGCTCGTCGAGCAGCAGCACGTCGGGCTCGACGGCGAGCGCCCGCGCCACGGCGACGCGCTGCACCTCGCCGTCCGACAACTCGTGCCGCCGGCGATTGAGCAGCGAGGTGATGCCGAGCCTTCCTGCCACGTTGTCGATGACCCTGTTCACGTCCGTGCGTTTGGTCCCCCGCACCTCTAACCCGAACCTGAGATTCTCGCGCACCGTTCCGCGGAACAGCACGGGCCGTTGCTCGACCAGCGTCACCCGGCGGCGTGCGCCGCTCGTCCCCGTCACCACCGCGCCGTCGAGCCGAACCTCGCCCTGCGTAGGCCGCTCGAGGAGAGCGAGCAGCCGTAGCAAGGTGCTCTTGCCCGATCCATTCGGGCCCACGATCGCCACGCCGGAGCCGGGTGGAACCTGGAACCGCTCGATATCGAGCACGATGCGACTTTCGTAGCGATGCACGACGCCCACCAGCTCAAGCATGACCGACTCCTCCGCGGCCCTGGAGCACCTGCAGCGCGACGTTCACGAGCAACGCCAGGAGCAGCAGGATGAGGCCCAGCGCGAGCGCGAGGCCGAAATCGCCCTGACTCGTATACAGCGCGACCGCGGTCGTGAGCGTGCGGGTCTGGCCGCGGATATTGCCGCCCACGGTCATGGCGGAGCCGATCTCGGCGACGACGTGGCCGAACGCGGTGGTGATGACGGCGGCGAGCGCGAAGCGAGCCTCGCGCGCCACGGTCCACGCCGTGCGCCAGCGACCCGCGCCGAGGGTTTGGGCCGTGCGACGGATGCGGGGATCCACGCCTTGCACGGCCGCGGCCGCGAGCGCCGCGGCGATGGGAAACGCGAGCAGCACGTCACCGACCACGATGGCCTGCCATGTGTACAGCCACTCCAGACCCCCGAGCGGGCCGCGACGCGACAAGAAGCCGTAGAGGAGGAGGCCCACTACCACGGTGGGGAAGGCCAGGGCGGTGTTGACCACCGTGAGCGCGGCGCGACGACCCCAAAAAGATTTCGTCGCGAGCATGAAGCCGACGGGAATGCCGAGCCCGCAGGCAACGAGTGTGGCGAGCAGGCCGATCTTGAGTGTAAGGAGGGCGATGCCGGTCACCTCGGCATCGGCCGAGAAGAGCAGCGCGAGCGCGCGCCGGAATCCTTCCGCTAAAAAATCCATCCGATGCCGATCGTCGCCCACGGGTGTGCCGTCCACTCGCTCAGCGACGCGTTCACGTCGAGGACGCGGTTGCCCTGGAAATTCTGCTGCTTGTACGACAGGGGGTACGAGAGCTTCCAGAGCTCCAGGCGGAAGTCGCCGCGCAGCGACAGCCGCCGCGCCGGGTACCAGCGGAACCCCGCATTGGGCGCGAGAGTGATCTTGGTTCCAAACTTGTAGCCGCTCGAGTCCTTGGCGATGCTCTGTCCCACCGCCACGCCGAGCGCTCCCCCGATGTAGGGTGCCAGTCCGCGCCAGCTCTTCCTCCCGGCGAGCGCGAGCTGGAGCCCGGCGTCGACGAGGACCACGCCGGCATCGTACGGACCGCTCCTGCGCGACAGGGAGTCCGTCGTCGTGCTCGCATCTATGACGAAGCTCGTGGTCCGGGCATACGCGACGCCGAGGGACGCCCCGATGGCGCCCAGAGGAACCTCGTAGCGGAGGCCGGCCGTCATGCCGTCGGACGGACCGACGCCGACGCTCCCCCGGCCGCCGCCCAAATCTCCGAAGGTGGCCACCCACACCGCACCCTTCGGGATGTCACGGTAGGGTGAGTGGCCGGGGTCGTGGCCCACTTGAGCTGAAAGGCGACGGAACGACGGAATGACGGAAAGAAGTGCAATCCCGAGCACCGTTGCTCTCCGCCGCATCCTCGTTCCAACGTTCCGTCGTGCCGTCGCCTCTGGCATTAGTCCGTCTCCCTCAAGTCGCGTCCCGTCATCTCCGGGGGCGGTTCGATGTCGAGCATCCGGAGCACGGTAGGGCCGACGTCGCGCAGCGCCCCGCCATGGCGCAGCGACCCGCGTGCTCGGTCTCCGACGATCACAAACGGCACCGGATTCGTGGTGTGCGCCGTGTGCGGCCCGTCCGTCGTCGGGTCGATCATCAGCTCGCAGTTGCCATGGTCCGCCGTCACGAGCAGCGTGGCGTCGCGCCGTTCGGCGCTCCGCAGCACACGGTCGAGGCATTGGTCCACCGCTTCCACGGCCTTTACGGCCGCGCTTAGTACCCCCGAGTGCCCGACCATGTCCCCGTTCGCGTAGTTGCATAGGATGAAATCGTGATGCCCGGCTTCGATGGCCTTGCACAATACGTCCGTCACCGCCGGCGCGCTCATCTCCGGCATCAAGTCGTACGTGGCGACCTTTTGCGACGGCACCAACAGGCGCTCCTCGCCCGGGAACGGAGTCTCGCGGCCGCCGTTGAAGAAGTAGGTGACGTGGGCGTACTTCTCCGTTTCGGCCGTCCGGAACATCGTCTTGCCCCGTTCGGAAAGCACCTGGGCCACGATCTGCGAGAGGACCATCGGCCCGAAGGCCATGGGAAACGCGAACGTTTCGTCGTACTGGGTCATGGTCACGAGGTCGACCGATGGCCGCGCGCCGGTGTCGAAGGCGTCGAATCCTTCGACCGCGAGTGCCCGCACGATCTGGCGCATGCGGTCCGCGCGAAAATTGAAGCAGAACACCCCGTCGCCCGAGCGGATGCGCGGCGTTCCGGTGACCACGCGGGGCTTCACGAACTCGTCGGTCTCCCCGGCCTCGTAGGCCCGCCGGATCGCGTTTACCGGGTCGGGCGCGGGCTCACCCACGCCGTGCACCATCGCGTCATACGCGATCCGGGTGCGCTCCCAGCGTTTGTCGCGGTCCATCGCGTAGTAGCGGCCCACCACCGTCGCGACCACGGCCCGGCCGCCGTACTGACCGAGCAGGTCCACGAGCTCCTGCATGAAGGCGAGACCGGATTGCGGCGGCGTGTCGCGACCGTCGAGCCACGCATGAATCGCGACCGGCAGCTCGTGTCGGTGGCCGAGCATCACGGCGGCGACGAGGTGCTGGTCGAGGGCGTGCACGCCGCCGGTCCCGATCAGTCCCATCAAGTGCAGCGTGCCGTGCCGTCGCTTCACTGTCTCGCAGAGCTCCACGAGGGGGGGCAGGCGGAAGAACTCGCCCGACTCGATCGATTGGGAAATGCGCACCATGTCCTGCGGCACCCCGCGGCCCGCGCCCAGGTTCAGGTGGCCGACTTCGCTGTTACCGATCTGTCCCTCGGGGAGGCCGACCTCTAGGCCGGATGCGTTGAGCAGCGTGCGTGGCGCGTGGGCCCAGAGGCGATGCCAGGTGGGCGTCCGCCCGAGCTCGATGGCGTTGCCCTCGCGGCCGGGACGGAAGCCCCAGCCGTCGAGCACGATCAGGACGACCGGGGTGCGCGGCCCATGCCTCTTTGCCATATTGAAGGGGATGCAATCTAGCCGGGCCTTCCGCGCCCTTCCAGTTGTGCTGTGGCTCGTGACGCCCCCGCCGCTCGCCTCGCAAGCGCGCTATCGAGTCACCACCGACGGCGCCTGGTTCTACCAGGAGGCCAACGGCAAACGCCTGGCGCGCCTCGCGCGCGGGGCGGTGCTCATGGCCGGCGATGCGCAGGGCAACTGGCAGGGCCTGATCCTCGAAGGCTGGATCTTCGCGACCTCGGTGGGTCCCACGCCGCGTGCGGGCTTCGATCTCGCGGTGACCCGGGCACCGGAGGAAAACCTCCGGTCCGCGCCGGCCGGCGCCCTCAATGCGAAGCTGCCCGAAGGATTCCTGTTGAGCCGCGTGGCCGAGGGCAGCTCGGGCCGGTGGGTGCATGTGATGCGCTCGGGCTGGGCGGACCGGAACGATCTCGAGCCAGTCGCGCAGGTGGCGGGGTCGCGCACTGCGGCGTCCGACTCGGACAGCGCCGAGGTCGAGGCCCCGCCCCCCCCGCCCCCCCCCGCGACCAGCACGCCTGCGCCGCTGACGCGCCCCGGTGGCTCCGTTGCGGGGGGCCATACGACCTCCCCCGGCGCTGGCTCCCCGGATACCGGCCTCACCACGACCGCACCGGTTGATCCCACGCGCGTCGAATCCGCGCGCCGCACCGTGCTGTACCGCGCCCCGGAGGGCCAGCCCGCGGGCACGCTCGCGCCATCTGCGCCGCTCCGCGTCCTGGGCAAATCGGGCGAGTGGACGCGGGTCGAGCTCGAGGGATGGGTGAGGAGCGGCGACCTCCAGATCGCGCCGCCCGGCGTGCTCGTCGGCGTCACCGCCGCCGAGCTGCGCGCCGACCCACAACGGTACGCCGGGCAGGTGCTCCGGTGGACACTGCAATTCATCTCGCTACAAAAGGCCGACGAGCTGCGCCCCGAGATGCCGAGCGGCGCCACCTACCTGCTCGCGCGGGGACCGTTACCCGAGCGCGGCTTCGTCTATGTGGTGGTGCCCGAGGCGAAGCGACCGCAGCTCGAGAGCATCACGCCCCTCGCCACCGTCCAGGTGACCGCTCGCGTGCGGATCGGCCGCACGCGATTCCTCGGCAACCCCGTGCTGGATTTGATCAGCCTCGAGACGCTCCCATGAACGAGATCCTGCGCGACCGCCTGTGGCGGAAGCTCGAAGCGCTCCCGGAGGAAAAGGCCTACATGGTCCTCGACTATCTCGAGTTCCTCGAGTCCAAGTACGCCGACCGGCCGGCGGGCGCGCCGCCGTTCCAAAAGGTCGCGGAAACGCTGGAGGACACACTCCGGGCGGGCCGCGTGCCCGTGAACATCATCCGCGGGACGATGGATGCGGTCGGCAAGGCGGGGAAGCTCCTCGAGAAGGTGGCGGCCGCGGGCAAGGCGGCCGTCGCGGAGGCGTCCAAGCCCAAGGTTGAGGAACCGCCCCCCGCCCCATAACTTTCGCCATGGGAACCTTCCGGCCGGCCTCCGCCCTCACCTTCGACGACGTTTTGCTCGTTCCGCGGCTCTCGAGCGTGCACCCGCGGAACGTGGACGTGCGCTCGCGGTTCACGCGTGGCATCCCGCTCCACATTCCCCTGGTCTCCGCCGCCATGGACACGGTCACGGAGTCGGAGATGGCGATCGCCATCGCGCGCGAAGGCGGCATCGGCGTGATCCACAAGAACATGCCGGTGGATCGCCAGGCGGCCGAGGTCGACCGCGTGAAGCGCAGCGAGTCGGGGATGATTCTTCATCCCATTACGCTCGGCCCCGACCGGCCGGTGCGCGAGGCGGTCCGGCTGATGGAGCGGTTCCGGATATCGGGCGTGCCGATCGTGGACGACGCGGGCCGCCTGGTGGGGATCATCACGAACCGCGACCTGCAATTCGAGCGCGAGCTCGACCGGCCGATCCGGGAGGCGATGACCAAGGATCGTCTGGTGACGGCGCCCGTCGGCACCACCCTGGACGAGGCGGAGAAGATCCTCGGAAAGCACCGGATCGAGAAGCTGCCCGTCGTCGACGAGCGCGGCGTCCTCAAGGGCCTGATCACCATCAAGGACATCTTCAAGCGGCGGCGCCATCCCTACGCCAACAAGGATCAGCACGGCCGCCTGCGGGTCGCCGCTGCCGTGGGCGGCACGCCTGACGCGCTGGGGCGCGCGCGAGCGCTCGTGGACGCGGGCTGCGACGTCATCGTGGTCGACTCGGCACACGGACACTCCGAAGGCGTGCTCAAGACCGTCGCCTGCCTGCGTGAGGCGTTCCCCGACGCGCAGCTGGTGGGCGGGAACGTGGCGACAGAGACGGGGGCGCGGGCTCTGGTGGAGCGCGGTGTCGACGCCGTCAAGGTGGGCGTGGGTCCCGGCTCCATCTGCACGACGCGCGTGGTGACCGGCGTCGGCGTTCCGCAGATCACCGCCATTCTCGACGCGGTCCAGGGAGCGGGTGACGTCCCCGTGATCGCGGACGGGGGCATCAAGTACTCGGGCGACGTGGTCAAGGCGCTCGCCGCGGGTGCCGAGAGCGTGATGATGGGTTCGATGCTCGCAGGCACCGAGGAGAGCCCGGGCGAGTCGTTCCTGCTCGAGGGGCGGCGCTTCAAGGTGATCCGCGGGATGGGCAGCCTCGGCGCCATGGAGGAGGGCTCGGCCGACCGCTACTTCCAGGAGGGCGAGGTGTCGCCGTCCAAGCTCGTCCCGGAAGGCATCGAAGGGCGCGTCCCGTACCGCGGCCCCGCGGCCGACGTGCTTTTCCAGATGGTCGGCGGCCTCCGCAGCGGCATGGGATACTGCGGCGTGTGCGACGTCAAGGCCCTGCGCGAGGAGACCGAATTCATCCAGGTCACGAGCGCCGGATTGCGCGAGTCCCACCCGCACGACGTCGTCATCACCCGCGAAGCCCCGAATTACAGCCTCTGAAGCTTGACAGGCCCGCCAGCCGGACCTTACTCTAGCCGCCGTCCTGCCGTCTCTTCGCCAGTCTCTCGAACCAGAGTCGAGGGCCGCATGAATCTGCTGCGACGGAAGAGCGTCACCGATCTCCAGACCGAGGCGCTCACGGATCACAGCTTGAAGCGCGCCCTCGGCGCGCTGAACCTGACGATGCTCGGCATCGGCGCGATCATCGGCACCGGGATCTTCGTGCTGACTGGAACGGTGGCAGCGCAGAACTCCGGTCCGGCCGTGGTGCTGTCGTTCGTGCTCGCCGGCGTCGCGTCCATCTTCGCGGCGCTGTGCTACTCCGAGTTCGCCTCGCTCGTCCCGATGGCCGGGAGCGCCTACACGTACGGCTATGCCACGCTGGGCGAGCTCTTCGCCTGGATCATCGGATGGGACCTGGTCCTCGAGTATGCACTCGGGGCGGTTACGGTGGCGATCGGGTGGTCGGGGTACGTGGTGTCGTTCTTGAAGGATATCGGCATCAACGTGCCGTGCTCGCTCGCCGCGGCGCGGGGCCTCGTCGCGCCGCAGTGCACCGAGCCGGCCGTCTTCAACCTGCCGGCCGTCATCATCATCGCCCTGGTGACTACGCTGCTCGTGATCGGGATCAAAGAGTCAGCGAACGTGAATAACGTCATCGTGTTCATCAAGGTGGCTGTGGTCCTCCTCTTCATCGTGGCGGCGGCACGCGCGGTGAACCCCGCCAATTGGCATCCCTTCATTCCCGCGAACACGGGTGATCGGGGTTCCTTTGGCTGGACCGGAGTCATGGCGGGCGCTGGGCTGGTGTTCTTTGCGTATATCGGGTTCGATGCCGTGAGCACGGCCGCACAAGAAGCGAAGAACCCCCAACGCGACATGCCGATCGGTATCATCGGCTCGCTGCTGATTTGCACGGTGCTCTACATCCTCGTATCGGGCATCGCGACCGGCGTCATGAGCTACAAGGACTTGAACGTCCCCGACCCGATCGCCGTGGCGGCGGATCGCGCGGGCCTCGGCTGGATGGCGTCTCTCATCAAGCTCGGCGCCATCGCGGGCCTCTCATCGGTGATTCTCGTGATGTTGCTCGGTCAATCCCGGGTGTTTTACTCCATGGCGCGCGACGGGCTGCTGCCGCAGTTCGTCAACAAGGTCCACCCTAGGTTCCAGACCCCGTACATCACTTCGATTGTCACAGGAATCGTCGTCGCCATCGTGGCATCCCTGCTGACCGTCCGCGAAGCAGGGAACCTGGTCTCGATCGGTACACTGCTCGCGTTCGTAATCGTGTCGATCGGGGTGATGGTGTTGCGGGTGCGCGAGCCCAACCTGCCGCGGGCCTTCAAGACACCGGCGGTCTTTGTCGTGGCGCCACTCGGTGCCCTGTCAGCCGCGTACCTCATGGTCTCGCTGCCGTGGACCACGTGGCGACGGCTGATCATCTGGTTCATTGCGGGAATGTTTCTATACTTTCTCTACGGCGTGCGGCACTCGAAGCTCGCGCAGAAACTCTGAACAACATGCGGTACGCGCCTTGGAGCAGGCGGCTCGCCTGGCTCGGCCTCTGGACAGCACTCGGACTCGCCACGGGCGCGCAGCTCTTCTTCGCCGACCAGCGGTTGGCGCTTCATCCGTACGTGTGGTGGCAGGCGCTCGCGACCACGCTCCCGGCGTGGTACCTGTGGGGCCTCTTGTCGCTTGTCGTCGCCTGGCTGGGGCGCCGCTTCCGCGTGGACCGTGCCAACTTCGGACGCCACTTCTTCATCCATCTGGGCGCGAGCCTCGACCTCGCACTGCTGCAGCTTCTGGCCGCCGTGGGCGTGCAAGACTTACTGCACGCGGCGGCCGGTGAGCCGTTCGCGTTCGCGCAGAAGCTGGTGGACAACTTCGCGCAGTTCTACCATTGGAACATCCTCATCTACTGGACGATCCTCGCCGTCGTACACGCCCGCGACTACCACCGTGATCTCGAAGAACGGCGCGCCGCGCTCGCCGATCTGGAGCGGCAGGTCCAGCCGCGGTCGCTGACCGATCGACTGTTGGTGGAGAACGACGGTCGCAGCTTCTTCGTGCGGACAAGTGACGTCGATTGGATCGAAGCGGCGAGGAACTATGTCCGCCTCCACGTGGGCGACCGCACCCATGTGCTTCGCACCACGTTGGCGTCGCTCGAGGCGCGGCTCGACCCCGCGCGGTTTCGTCGCATCAGCCGGTCCGCGGTCGTCAACCTCGACCGCGTCCGCGAGGTGCAACCCTGGTTTCACGGGGACGCCATCGTGATTCTCGAGAGCGGCGCGCGCCTCGCCCTGTCGCGTCGCTATCGCGCCAACCTGCTCGGCACGCCGGTCCCGTAAGTCCCGCTCGTCCCCATCCGAGTCCCGCCCGTCCCGAATCGCTCGGCTCGCGCGGGCGATGGTCGCAGATTCTCCCGATGAACCTCTTCGCCACGAAGCCGATCGCCACGCTTCGAGCCGAAGCCGGGGCAGCGGGCGAGCACGCGCTCACGCGTGCCCTCGGTCCGCTCAATCTCGTCACCCTCGGCATCGGCGCCGTGATCGGCGCCGGCATCTTCGTGATCACGGGGCAGGTGGCGGCGCTGTACGCCGGCCCCGCGGTGCCCCTCTCGATGATCCTCGTCGGCGTCACCTGCGCGTTCGCAGGGCTCTGTTACGCCGAGATGGCGAGCGCCGTGCCAGTGGCAGGGAGCGCCTACACCTACGCCTACGCCACGATGGGCGAGTTCGCGGCCTGGGTCATCGGCTGGGACCTGGTGCTGGAATACGCTGCCGGCGCGGCCACGGTAGGCGTCGGCTGGTCGGGCCACTTCGTTTCTCTCACGGGCCTGTTCGGCATCCACATCCCCGCGAGCCTCACGGCCCCGCCGACTCAATGGTGTACGGGCGGCCAGGTGGCCGCCCATGCCGTCGGGTGCGCGCATACCGGGCTGAACCTGACCGGCGCGATCATGAACCTCCCGGCGGTCTGCATCGTGATCCTGATGTCCACCGTGCTGGTGATCGGCATTCGGGAGTCGGCGCGGGTCAACACGCTCATCGTGATTCTCAAAGTCGCCATCGTGCTGCTCGTCGTACTCGTGTGTCTGGTCCACGTCGACCGAGCCAACTGGACCCCGTTTATCCCACCCAACACCGGCGACTGGGGCACGTATGGATGGTCGGGTGTGTTGCGCGGTGCGGGACTCGTGTTCTTCGCCTATATCGGCTTCGACTCCGTTTCGACCACGGCACAGGAGTCGAAGAATCCCCAGCGCGATATGCCCATTGGCATCCTCGGGTCGCTCGTGGTCTGCACGGTGTTGTACGTCGTCATGTCGGCCGTCCTGGTGGGGGTGGTGCCGTACCGCGATCTGAACCTCCCGGCGCCCGTGGCCTATGCGATGGAACGGATCGGCGCCCCGTGGTGGATTCGGGTGTCGGTCGACGTCGGCGCGGTGTTGGGGATGGGCTCGGTCATCCTCGTCATGCTGTTGGGCCAGTCGCGCGTCTTCTATTCGATGTCGCGCGACGGGCTGCTCGGGCGGTGGGCCGGCGAGGTCCATCCTCGCTTCCGCACGCCGTACCGCTCCACGATCTACACCGGGATCGCGGTGTGCGTCGCCACCGGTCTGCTGCCGCTGCAGCTCCTCGGAACGTGGGTCAACATCGGCACGCTCCTCGCGTTCGTCCTCGTCTGTGGTGGTGTGTGGATCCTGCGGCATACGCGCCCGGATCTCGAGCGGCCGTTCCGAGTGCCCCTCGTCCCGCTCGTGCCGCTGCTCGGGATCCTCTCCTGTCTTGGTCTCATGCTCACGCTTCCACTCGATACATGGATCCGGCTGGCGGTGTGGCTCGTGATCGGACTCGGGATTTATTTCGGCTACAGCCGCAAGTACAGCGTGCTCCACCGGGAGCTGGCGGGCAAGAAGTAGAGCGCGTAACGGCGAGGCGTCACGACGAACCGTCGGGATTGTCCCGGCGGTTCTGTCGTTTTGCGGTGCTGCGCCGTAGGTTTGTTCGAGTGGCAACGCAAAGGCAGGAGGTCCCATGAGAGTGTGGTCATGCTGCGTCGTGCTGGCCGTGGTCGCCTGCGGCGGGGACAAAGTCACGGCACCGCTCCCGTGTGATACCTACACGGGCGGGATAATTGGGACCGGTGCCTTGCCCGGCTCATACGCGCTCAGGTCGTTTTGCTCGGGAACGAAGCCCGATCAGGCGGGGACGAGCGGTGACAACATCACCATCATGGGTACGGATGCCACCGGCAACTTCAGTGCCTCCGTTACCAGTCAAGGTATCACCACCAACTACAGCGGAACCTACAGCACCACCCCGCCCGATGGTATCACGGTCCATTTAACGAGCCCACTACCGACTGATCTCGTGGGGACTTACCGCCTCCGCAACGACAGTCTCGCGGTGAGCGGCACCGTGGCGGGCCAGCGTCTGTCGCTCGTCGGGACCCGCGTTCCATAGGTGTGACGGGTTCGCGCGACGCCTTCGCGCGACGCTCTTGCGTGACGGCCTCGCGTGACGCCTCTGCTTGACGCCTTTGTTTATCTTGATGCCATGACGACCAACGGCGTACCCATTCCTCCGGAGCGAGTCCGCGCGGCCGAAGCCGTGGCCGCCGTGCTCGGGCCCGGACGGCGTGTCGCGCTCACGACGCACGTGAACGCCGACGGAGACGGGGTGGGGAGCGAGGTCGCGCTGTGGCATCTTCTCACCGAGCGCGGGCTGCGCGCGACCATCGCGAACCCCACGCCGATCCCCGAGCGGTTTCACTTTCTCCTGCCCGACGGCGCCGACCACTCGGCGCGCGCCAGCCGCGAGATCGAGGGGGCCGACGTGGTCGTGGTGCTCGACATCTCCGACCTGAGCCGCCTCGGTGACCTGGCGCGCGCCATCCGCCAGTCGCACACGGTCGCGTGCATCGACCATCACGTGAGCGGCGGCTCGCTGCCGAGCGGCCCTCGCCTCGTCGCGCCGGAGGCGGCTGCCACCGCTGAGCTGGTCTTCGACTTCGCGAGCGCGCTGGAGTGGCCGCTCTCGCCCGACGCCGCTCGGGCGCTGTATGTCGGGATCCTGACCGACACGGGGGCGTTCCGGTTTGCGAATACCTCACCGCGCGTGCTGCGGGTCGCCGGCGCCCTGCTCGAGTGTGGCGTGGATCCGGAGTCGATCTACGAAACGGTGTACGCGAGCGCGCCGGAAGGACGGGTGCGCCTCATGACCGAGGTGCTCGAGACGCTCGTGGTCGAACGGGAGCGGGGCCTGGCGTGGGTCACGGTCCCGCCGGACGCGCTGCAGCGTCACGGCGCCACCGCCGATGACCTGGACGGGATCGTCGAGTACCCGCGCTCGATTGCCGGCGTCCGGCTCGCCCTCCTGTTCCGCCAGCTCGCGAACGGGAAGGTGAAGGTGAGCTTTCGCTCGCTCGGTGACGTGGACGTGGCGGACCTGGCGCACCGCTTCGGCGGCGGCGGGCACCGAAAGGCGGCGGGGGCGTCGCTCGAGGGCACGATCGCCGACGTCCAGGGGAAGGTGTTATCGGCGGCTCGAGAGTACCTTGCTTCGCTGGCCGGCGCCAGGTGCTGAAGCGGCTCCTGCGGCGCGACCTCTGGACGGCGGGGCGCGTGTTGGCCGGGCTTGCCCTCCTGCTCCTCCTCTTGGTGCTGTGGCGGGTCTCGGCGGTACGGGGAGCGCGAGAGACGGTGGTCCACAGCGATTTCGGCGCTTTCTGGCTGCAGGGCTACTACTTTCTGACGGGACGCCCCCTTTTCGACCTCCCTCCGCACGTCCGCGGCCCTGCGTACCCGCCGTTCGCGGCCATGGTCTTCCAACTGTTCGCATTGTTACCGCTCCCGACATCGGCCGCGATCCTGTACTTCGTCAACCTGCTCCTGGTGCCCGTCGCCGCATACCTCACGAAAGGCATCGTCGACAAGCTCCATCCCGAGCGCAATCGTGCCGCCTGGCCGCTCGTGGTCGCCGTGATCCTCTCGCTGCAGTTCTTCCTCAACAACATGAACCTCATTCAGCTGAATGAGGTCATCCTCGTCCTCTGCCTCCTCGGAATCAAGGCGTACCTGGACGGGAACGACGGCTGGGCGGCGCTCGCTTTCGTCTCCGCGGCCGCCATCAAGGTGGTGCCCGCAGTGTTCGTCGGATGGCTGATCCTGCGTGGCCGCCGCCGTGCGGCGCTGGCCGTCATCCCCGCGGCGGCCGCCTGCCTCGCGCTACCCGTCGTGTTCCGCGGCGTGGACGCCGGGGTGCGTGACCTCGCCGAGTACCAGACGAAGGTCCTCAGCCAGTTCGAGCGGGGCCACGTGATCTCGAGCTCGACCAACCAGAACCTCGGCGCGCTGGTGTACCGGCTGACCGTGCCCGCCCCCGACGACATCAACCGAGACTACCGGCCGCTGTTTCCGACCTCCGAGCGGACCGCGGCGGCGATCTACGGCACGGCCTTCGCCGTCGTGCTGCTCGCGTTCGTCGGCAATCTGGTCGCGCTGCGGCTCCGGCACGCCTCCGTCACCGGGTTCGAGCTGGCCTCCGTGTTTCTCGCGGGACATTTGCTGTCGGGCATCACGTGGAAGGCCCATCTCGTGACCTTGCTGTTCACCTTCTACTGCTTTCTGTCGATCCGAGTGCGGGAGCTCGGGCGACGGCTCCGGGTCTTCGTATACGTGCTGGTAGCCATGATGTTTGTGGTCGGGTTGACCGGGAGAGATCTGGTGGGGCGCGTGGTTCAACACCGCATAGATGGCTACAGCGTTATCGTGTGGACCGAGATCTTGTTGTTCGTCGGCTGCCTCGTGTTTTCGCAACGTGTCACCCGCGAGCGTGAGGTCGCTTCAGGGGCTCTTCCGTAGGAACCCTCGCACGAAGTTCCGTTTGGAAAAATCTCCACCGGTCCAGATGCGCCACGCGAGATCGTTCCCCGGAAGCGCCCGGGCGATCGCGGCCTCGCTCCAGCCGCGGCCGTGGAGCTCGTGTATCTGCTCGCCGAGCTCGACCAGAAAGGTGAGTTTCTGGCGCATCCGCGCCGCCCCATGCTCCACCCGCCCGCGGTGCTGGCAGAACAACACCTCGGGCTCGAGCGCCAGGACCCGGCGCAGGGAGGCGATCATCGCGTACACGTCCTCGTCGGCACGGAGGTAGCGAAGCTTCGGGGCGAGATACAGGTCGCCCGAAAACAGCCACCGGCGGTCGCGCTCGAAGAGCGCCACGTGATCAGCGGCGTGTCCGGGGGTGTGGATCACCTTGAACTGGAAGCTCGGCGTATCGAGCCGGTCGGAGAGCGGCTCGACTCGCGCGGCCGGACGGGCGCCCCACGCGACTCGCCGATAGAGCTGAGGGTGCGCCTCGGGCTGCGCCAGGCGCGCCACGGCGAACCGATGGGCGAGCGGTGTGATGCGCAGCTCGCTGGCCAGCACCCCGTTGTTGCCTGAATGGTCTTCGTGGTGATGCGTCGTGACGCATTGCCGCACGCGCAACTCGCCCGCGAGGGTGCGCACGTCCCGCGCGAGGTTGGGTGGACCCGAATCGATGAGCAAGCCGTCCACGAAGTAGACGCCCGTCCAGTAGATCGCGCGGCCGAGGAATGTCCGGGCCATTCGGAAATAGCGGACGTCGCCATAATCGGAGCAGAGGATCACACCGGGAGTGTAACACCTGTCGACGCGGTTTCCGGGGGAGCAGGTGCCCGCGGTTTGACAACCAGGCGTACTGGAGGGCCAATTATCCCGGTCCGGACAATCCGGCTCCAAGCGAGGTGCGTTGTGCGGCGCTCATCCAGCAGACTGGCCCGGCGGACGTTGACGGGAATCGAGAGCGACCCCGTCCGCGTCCTGCTGATCGAGGACAATCCCCGTCACGCAAGGCAGTTGGAGAACGCGATCGGCGAGGCGGGTGTGGCGTTCGCGGGAGCGGCGCCCTACGAGTTCTCGCACGCACCCCGTCTCTCCCAGGGCCTCAACCGACTCGGGAAGGGCGGCGTGGACGTCGTCCTGCTCGACCTCTCCCTGCCGAAGGCAACCGGGCTCGAACCGCTCCAGCGGGTCCGGGAATGTGACCCGGACGTGCCGGTGGTGGCACTCACGGGCCTGAACCAGGACCACCTGGCGGCCCAGGCCCTGGGCGCCGGCGCCCAGGACTACTTGACGAAGGGGAAGTTCAGCGCGGCGCTCCTGGCGCGGAGCATCCGCTACGCCGTTCAGGTGCGGCGTCTGCAAGTCGGGATGCGGAGCCTTTCGCTCAATGACGCCCTTACGAGGCTCTACAACCGTCGCGGCTTTATCTCCCTCACGGAGCCGCACGTGAAGCTCGCCCAGCGGACCAAGGGCCGCTTCCTCGTGGTCTCGGCCGACGTGGCCGGCCTGGGCGACATCAATCGGGTGGCCGGACACGATGAAGGGGACCGCGTCCTCCGCGAGACCGCAGTGCTCCTGAAGGGAACGTTCCGCGACTGTGACCTCGTGGCGCGCATCGAGGGGAGCGCCTTCGCGGTGCTCGCCGCCGATGCGGCGCCCGACAAGCGCGCGATCATCACCGCTCGCATCGCCCAGCAGGTGCGACGCTACAACGGTAGGACCGTCCGTCAGTACAACCTCGTCGTGAATCTCGGGTACGCCGCGTTCGATGGCTCTGAACAGTCAGAGGGGGCAAGGGGGCCAGGGGGGGCGACTGCTTCCATCGAAGAACTGTTGCAGCAAGCGGTGGCGGACCGAGTGGCCGCCCGGCGCAGTCGCGCTTGAGGCCGCGCCTTGCCCCGCGAGCACGGCCGAGCGAGCTTGCGTGACCTTACGCGCGTAATCGGGACTTAAATCATGAAACGTATCGTCCTCGTCCTGCTGGTCGTCCTGGTCGGCATCATTGCGGCGGTCGTCACGCGAACGCTGGGGCTCCACTCCCGGCAGGCCGCGGTCGCGCCCGTTGCTCCCGAGCCGCTCGACTCGAGCGCCCTGGCGCAGCGGCTGGCGGGTGCGCTCAGGTTCAAGACGATCTCCTACCAGGACTCGACGCAGTTCGAGGCGCGTGAGTTCGACGGATTCCAGCGCTACCTCCGCGAGTCGTTCCCGAAGCTCCACGCGGTCCTCAAGCTGGAGAAGGTGAACGGATACGGCCTGCTGTACGAGTGGGTTGGCTCCGATACCGGTCTCGGGCCGGTGGTGCTCCTGGCCCATCAGGACGTCGTGCCTGTCGAGCCCGGGACCGAAGGCAAGTGGACCGAGCCGCCATTCGGCGGGACGATCGCCGGTGGATATGTGTGGGGCCGCGGCGCGCTGGACGACAAAGGCAGTGTGGTGGGGATTCTCGAGGCCGTCGAGCACCTGATCTCAGTCGGCGCCAAGCCCCGGCGCAC
>Ga0209056_10003825_pt1 | contig 15940 bp, 9 predicted proteins | sample GraSoiAngelo_114_FD_185876 | JGI IMG/M metagenome (GOLD analysis project Ga0209056, IMG submission 185876) | Grasslands soil microbial communities from the Angelo Coastal Reserve, California, USA - 14_0903_13_40cm (SPAdes) (version 2) | ecosystem: Environmental > Terrestrial > Soil > Grasslands ... | reverse complement strand
GGTCGGGACCAGTGGGAGTCCTGGGCGCCAACGCAGTCACCGCAGTGGGTGCAGTCTTCGATCGCCAAGATCGCGGGCGTCGCGCCGCAGCGCGTTATTGTTCATACGCTGCTTTCGGGCGGAGCGTTCGGACGTCGTTACATGGCCGACTTCCCTGTCGAGGCTGCGCAGATAGCAAAGGTTGTCGGGAAGCCGATCAAGCTGGTGTGGACGCGCGAAGATGACATGCAGCACGATTTCTATCGCCCTGCCGCCTATCATCACATGACCGGTGCCGTGGATGCGCAGGGTAAGCTGGTCGCGTGGCGACATCATCTGCTTTCCACCTCCATTAATGCATTCTGGGACCCGAAGGCGCCCCCGCACAAATCTGAAATGGACGGCGCGTCGGGAGTTCCCTACAACATTCCCAATCTTCGGGTCGAACACAGTAACGTGCCGACCGGAGTTCCGGTAGCATGGTGGCGTTCGGTGGCCGATGCGATGAATGCGTTCGCGGTCGAGAGCTTTGTGGATGAACTCGCGATTGCCGCCAAAGCTGATCCCGTCCAGTTCCGGCTGCAATTACTGGAACCGGCGCGCATGATGAAAGATCCGAATGCCGGTGCGGATGACGATGAACGTCTCTCGACCGAGCGTCTGAAGCGGGTGCTGCAAACTGCTGCCGAGAAGTCCGGCTGGGGCAAGCCTTTGCCCAAAGGGCGAGCTCGCGGTGTCGCCTGTCATCACTCATTCGGAAGTTACGTCGCGCAGGTGGCCGAGGTCTCGGCTGGCGAAAATGGGGCACCGAAAGTGGAGCGAGTCGTCTCCGCGGTGGACTGTGGAGTGGTCATCAATCCCAACGGAGCTGAGGCGCAGAGCGAAGGAGCAATCGCCTACGGATTGAGCGCGGCCCTCTACGGAGCTATCACGATTGCCAACGGCGCAACCGAGCAGAGTAACTTCGATGGCTATCAGGTACTCCGCATGAGCGATATGCCGGAGGTTGAGGTCTATCTGGTTCCCAGCGGTAATGATCCTGGCGGCTTAGGCGAGCCCGGCGTTCCACCGATCGCGCCGGCAGTGGCCAACGCCATGTTCGCGCTGACGGGAAAACGACTGAGAAAGCTGCCGTTTGTGAGTTAGTCAAAAAATCTTTATGTGATGTCATTCCGAACCGCCCGACGAAGGAAGGCGGAGAGAAACCTTACGTCAACTGCCGTGTTGAGATGCAAATGCCCGGACGGGAACGGCTGCAGCCCGATGTATTCAACTCTTTTCTCTAGCGTCGAGAATAGTATGAACGACCGCGCTCGTAGCTCCCCTTTGCTTAGAAGACTGCTTCAGCTACTCGTTTTTGTTTTCGCATCTTCCGCTGCACTCACGTCCCAAGCTGCGACTCCACCTGAACAAATCATTATTGATACCGATATCGGCGATGACGTGGATGATGCCTTCGCCGTCGCGCTGGCGCTGCGCAGCCCGGAGCTGCAGATTCTCGGAATCACGACTACGTTCGGCGACACTGAGACCCGCGCCAAGTTGCTCGACCGTTTGCTTGGTGAAACCGGGTATCCCAACATCCCTGTTGCAGCGGGTGCAGCTTCCTCAACCAACAGTACATTTACGCAGCACCGTTACGCCGAGGGTGGAAAGTTTGCGCGCGCATCTCATGCGCGGGCAGCGGATTTTATTCTGGATCAAATTCGCCGCAATCCGGGTCAGATCACGCTGATTGCAATCGGGCCCCTGGGAAATATTGGGGCGTTGATCGACAAAGATCCGAAGACGTTCCGGAAGCTGCGCCGCGTGGTGATGATGGGCGGCTCCATCGCACGCCGCTACCGCGACTTGGGATATTTCCCGGACCGCGGCCCCGAGCCGGAGTGGAACATCAAGAATGACATTCCATCAGCACAGAAATTATTTGCTTCAGGCGTGCCGATTTTCATGATGCCGCTCGACTCAACACAACTAAAGCTAGACGAGGTGAAGCGCGCGATCCTGTTTCAGGCGGGAACGCCTCTGACGGACGCGCTTACGTTGCTCTATCACGAATGGGGACAGGAAACGCCGACGCTTTTTGACGTGATGACGCTCGCATACATTCTCAATCCGAAATTGTGCCCGACCAAGCCGCTGCACATTTCAGTTGATGAAAAAGGGTTCACGCGATCTGAATCAGGACCCCCGAACGCCGAAGTTTGCCTGGATTCGGATTCAGAGGCGTTTTTTCGCTTTTACATTCCGCGGGTAGACGGTAGATAACAGTACGGAGATGCTTCGATTTCGTTCAGCACGAGCACCCGTGTCCAAAAACCATCAGCGGGGTGCCCCATCCTTCCCGCGTTCTTCGCGGGAGGGTGGGGATTTTGACTTCCTAGTTGCTATTCCTCTCCAGTCAAATCAAAATCCCCGCCCTGCGTCGCCAAGAGACGACGAGACAAGGACGGGGCACCCGCGTGAGAATTGTCTCTATTTTGGGAGCACTGCTCCGCCCGTGATCTTTACTGATCCTGAAAGCCCTGCCGTTTTGGCCAATCCTTCGCGGCTGACCGGTTGTCCACCTCCGACCCAAACATCCAAAGCACCGGGCGTAATCCTTCGCGCTCCCTTTTCGTCAACAAAACTCAAATTGCGGTTCGGGATTGGCACGTCCACTTTCTGAGTTTCGCCAGGCTCAAGATGCACGCGACGGAACCCCACCAACGCCCGGAGAGGCGCTCCATTTTGTCCCGGATGAGCAAGGTACACCTGCACAACTTCGTCCCCTGCCATTTTGCCGCCGTTCTTGACGTACACGCTGACGGCAAGGTCATCTTTTGTTCCGAGCGAGTTCTTGTCGAAGGTCAAATTGCTGTATTCAAAATCGGAGTAGCTCAATCCATATCCGAATGGATAAAGCGGCTCGCCGGTAAAGTAGCGATACGTACGTCCCTTCATGTTGTAGTCGCCGAATGCAGGTATTTGGTCGACGGATTTATAGAACGTTAGCGGCAACCGCCCCGCTGGGGAGAAGTCTCCCGCTAACGCTTCGGCGACAGCCGTGCCTCCTTCCTCGCCGGGATACCACGCTTCCAGAATCGCTGCGGCGTGTTGATCAGCCCAGTTGACTCCGAGAGCGCTGCCATTCATCAGAACGGCAATGACCGGTTTGCCGCTCGCCACCAGATTTTCCAGCAACTGTTCCTGCGCACGCGGGAGATCAACGCTGGTGCGGTCGCCGCCTGCGAAACCTTCGATTTTGATAGGCATTTCCTCGCCCTCAAGCTCGCCCGCCAAGCCGAGCACCGCAACGACCAAGTCGGCCTTCTGCACTGCATCTGCATAGTCCCCTTTCTCGCCCGGTGCGTGCCAAACCAGCTTTGCCAACCCCGTACTGCCCTCCTGCGAGCACTCGATTTTCACCGCATACGTGTGGCCGGCTTCTAGGTGAAGGGTCTTCAGACGGGTCTTGCTGGTGTCGCTGTACCACGATTCGCCGATGAGTTGATTGTCGAGCCAGAAATGAAATGCGTCGGTTCCGGTGAAGCCGATGAGATAGTCGCCCGTCTCGGCAGGGGTCACAGTACCTGTCCAGCGCACAGAGAAATCTTCCTTTAGGTCCGAAGTCGCGCCATTCCCCCAATTGAAATCAACATTGCGATCGGTACGAGTCATGACCGGATTCTCATGCTGTTCCGTTCCTTCCCGTCTTGTTCCCTTGAAATATTCCGCCGTGAGACCTGGCTGGCCGGAATTATCTTTCAATACTTCCCCGGGGACCGGTTCAACCGGTGGCCCCGTCAGCGATGATCCTTGCGCATAGATCACATTGGAATCTCCGAAGCGCTTGCGTATACCCCCGAGAATCGTGACCGGACGCGAGGGCGTGCCGTTGTAATTTCCCAGCAATGGATCAACGCTGTCAGCATTCGGACCAACCACGGCGATTGTTTTGTACTTGGCGCCAAGCGGCAGCAGGTGGTCGGAATTCTTCAGCAGCACCAACGTTTCGCGCGCAGCTTGCAGAGCCAGCTGCCGATGCGGCTCGGTGTCATTCTCAGAAATCGAAATGCTTGAGTACGGGACCGATTCCGGCGGATCGAACATGCCCAGCTTCATGCGGGCGGTGAACAACCGCCGCACCGCTCGATCAATGTCGGCATTCGAAAGTTGCCCTTGCTGCACGGCTTTCAACACCGCGTCGCGCTCCATGGCAATCTGCTGTGCGGGCCATGCGCAAATGATATCCATGCCCGCTTTTACCGCGGCGGCCATTCCCTGTTCCATTGTCGGCGTGTAGTGATGATTACGCGAGACGTCGCTAGCAGCGCCGCAATCGGAGACAACATAGCCATTGAAGTGCCAGTCTTTTCGCAAGTGCTCATCGAGAAGCATCGGCTGTGCGCACGCCGGCTTACCATCCACCGCGTTGTAAGCGCACATAACTGATCCGGCTCCGGCGCTGACAGTCGCGCGAAATGCCGGCAGATACGTGTCCTCCAAATCGTGCTCCGAAACTTTGATGTCATCCGTGTGGCGGGTCGGCTCCGGTCCGCTGTGGACTGCGAAGTGCTTCGGAGTTGCAAGGGCCTTCAAGTACTTCGGATCATTTCCCTGTAGACCAGTCACGTAAGCGACACTCATCTGCGCCGTAAGAAAAGGATCTTCGCCGTAAGTTTCCTGGCCGCGTCCCCAACGGGGGTCGCGAAAGATATTGATGTTGGGCGACCACACGGTCAGCCCGTGAAACCAATCGCTGTAACCTTTCTCCTTTACCCGCTCAGAATATTTAGCGCGGAATTCCGTCGCGATTACGTCGGCCTCTTTGTGCAGCAGATCGGGATCGAATGTTGCTGCCAGACCGATCGCCTGCGGAAACACTGTGGCGTAGCCTTCGCGCGCGGCGCCATGCAGGCCCTCGCTCCACCAGTTGTACTCAGGAACCCCGAGCCGTGAAATCGCGGCAGCCGTGTGCACCATCTGCGAAACCTTTTCCTCAAGAGTCATGCGCGATACGAGATCTTTGACGCGCTCTTCAACCGGCAACGCAGGATTACGGAATGGCGCGTGAGAAAGATCAGGGTTGGCCTGATCAGCACTCTGGGCGAGGCATAAGTTTGAGAGGACAACAAATATCAAGACTCGTATTTTCACTGACAGCGCTCCTCGTTGTAATTAAAGGCATTAGGTAATTTTGAATCTACAACCGTGGCGTTGCTGGTCCGGCACCCAGTACCCGTGGGGTTACACAGAACGCGGCTTAGGGTATGTCCCGTATCGCCTGTACATAGCGCACCAATTTACCTTAAATATGGCAAAAAGAAAAATCGGTTTTGCGAGGTGCGCCGTGAAAGTGAGACTTATTTTCAGCATCCTCCTGCTGTCCGCGTTTTGCTCAGTGATCGTCGCGGCGCAGGACAATCAGGCTCCAGCTAACAACAATTCCGGCGTAAGCACTGCCGGCGTAAATCTCATCGCCCGCACGACCCAAGCTGTGGACTATCGCCGCGGAGCAACCACGGGCGTGGATTTCAAGGGTACCGGCTTGATGCCGGAAGTTACCGGAAAAGCGAAGATTATCAGCAAAAAAGGCTTAATGGACGTCCACGTTGACTTGGAAAAGCTGAAGCCCACCAAAAACGTAGATGTTGCGTATCTAACATACGTCTTATGGGCCATCAGCCCGGAAGGCAATGCAAAGAACATTGGAGAACTAATTGAGAAGGACGGCCACGCCTCGCTGCATACGACTACCCAGTTGCAGGCGTTTGCTTTGGTTATTACCGCGGAACCCGATTTCGCTGTGAGCCAGCCCAGCGAGTTGGTAGTAGCAGAAAGTTGGATTCGGCCTACAACCGAGGGGCGCCCCGAATCGGTGGACGTGCACTACCAAGTTTTTCCACGTTCGTATTATGTGTCGCAAGTGGGGACGGTCCAGAACGATGTCTACGCCGGGGCCAACAATGTACCGCTCGATTTATTGGAAGCACGGAATGCTGTTCGCATTGCTCGTGATGCACACGCAGAGCAGTACGCCCCGGACATTCTGAAGCATGCGGAGATGCTGCTGAACGAGGCAGAAGATTATTATCGCGGACATCAGAACAAGAAGACCATAGGTACCGTTGCACGAGAAGCGGCCCAGACTGCGGAAGAAGCTCGAGTAACCGCTGTCCGCGCCGGAGAGCAAGCCCGGCTCGATCGGGAACGACAGGAAAACAGAGAACGAGCGGAACAGGCAGAGAAGCAGGCGGATCAGGCACAAAGACAGGCTGACCAGGCTAATCAGCAAGCGAGTCAAGCCCAGGAACAAGCACAGACGGAAGCTCAGCAACGCGCTGCGGCGGAGCAGCAGAGCCAGCAAGCTGCACAGGAGGCTGAACAGGCTCGACAGCAAGCCCAGGCTGAAGCTGATCGGCGCAGGCAGTTAGAGGAACAGCAGCAGGCTGCACAGCAGCAAAGCCGGCAGGCCGAGGAGCAGGCGGAACAAGCGCAGCGTCAGGCCCAGCAGGCCCAGGACCAAGCCCACGCCGAAGCCCAGCAGCGTGCTGCGGCAGAGCAGCAACAACAGCAAACCGAACAGCAGGCCGACGAAGCGCGACGACAAGCCGAGCAGGCACAACAGAGGGCCCAACGGGCTGAGTCGAATCAAGCTCAGCTGCGTCAACGACTCATGGCACAACTGAACGAGATTCTTGCTACCAGAGATAGCGCTCGCGGGCTGATCGTTAGCATGCCGGATGTATTGTTCGACACTGGCAGTGCTAATCTAAAGCCGACTGCCCGAGAACGACTGGCGAAAGTCGCGGGGATTTTGCTGGCGTATCCTGATATGCGGATTGAAGTAGATGGGTACACCGACAGCACCGGCAATCCCATGTTCAACGAACGCCTCTCGCAGGACCGCGCAGCTTCCGTGCAGTCATATTTGAGCCAGCAGGGCGTTTCTTCCTCGGCAATGTCGATTCACGGATTCGGAGAAGCGAACCCAATCGCCTCCAACGAGAGCGTCGAGGGACGTCAACAGAACAGAAGAGTGGAGTTAGTAGTGAGCGGACAATCCATTGGAACTGCGCAACTCCAAGGCCAATGAACACCCGCTAGTAGCATTGAATTCCTAAAGCCTGGAGGCCTCTTCCTGAATTCGCCTCCAGGCTCTTTCTACATGACGCTCGGTTGTGTTGGTCTGCCCGACGCACATCCGCAAAGTAAACCGGCCATTCAGGCGCGTGTGCGTCAAATAAAGATCACCGCTGCGATTCAGCGCTTCCAGCAAGCGCTCGTTCGCTTCGTCTCCGGATTTCAAATAGAAGCAAACCAAATTTAGTGGTACGGGAGCAGCAAGCTCGAACCGAGCATCGTCGGAGACCCAGCTTGCAAATTGTTGCGCGATTCGCACGTGCTCGCGGATGTGAAATTGCAGCCCCTCAATACCGTAGTAGCGAAGCACGAACCACAACTTCAGTGACCGAAAGCGTCTGCCTAGCGGAATCTGCCAATCACGGTAATCGATAACGGCGCCGGATTCGCTGGCTTGGTTACGTAAGTATTCCGGGAGAACGCTCAAAGTCTGAATGAGTAGTTTGCGATCAGCTACATAAAAGCAATCACAATCGAAATTCGTAAACATCCATTTATGCGGGTTGAAGCAGTAGCTGTCTGCATACTCAAGGCCATCGTTTATATGTCGAAACTGGGGACACAATGCCGCGGTGCCGGACATCGCCGAATCGACATGTAGCCAAGCGCCAAATTCTTGGCAGGCGGGTCCGATCTCTCGTAGTGGGTCAATTGCATTTGACGAAGTGGTACCCGAAGTCGCGCAAACAAAGAACGGAATCAGCCCGGATTCGCGGTCTTGTTGCATTGCTCGGGCCAGAGCCGCCGCATTCATCGCGAAGGTCTCATCCACTTCGATCAGGCGAAGAAAATCGCGCCCAATGCCGGCAACCCCAATTGCTTTTTCGGTGGCCGAATGGCCCTGGGTCGAAGTGTAGGCGCACAATTTCTGTTGCATGCCGGCGCGATTGGATTCGAAACTCGTGGCCTGCTCACGGGCAGCAAGCAGCGCACAGAGAGTTGCGCTCGAAGCTGTGTCCTGAATCACTCCGCCGCCTTTACTGGTCGAGAGAAACTTCTCCGGTAACCCAAGAGCTCGCGCCAGCCAGTCAAGCATGAGGGTTTCCAGTTCAGTGCAAGCGGGGCTGGTGGCCCACAGCATCCCTTGTACGCCCAATCCTGAGGACAGCAAGTCGCCGAGGATCGAGGCCCCCGATGCATTACTGGGAAAGTACGCAAAGAAGTTCGGTGACTGCCAGTGCGTCACACCGGGCAAGATGAGCTTGTCAAAATCCTGAAGAATTCTTTCGAACGGTTCGCCTCCGCGAGGCGCTTCAGCAGGAAGCGAGGCCCGAACATCCCCGGGCTTAACTCGCGAAAGCACCGGAAAGGATTCAATGCGCTGGTAGTAATCCGCGATCCAGTCCACAACGTCGTGACCGTGCTTGCGAAACTCCTCCGGGTCCATGTGAAACGACGGCTTGTCCCTTGGCACCGACGCCATGTCTGATCTCCAAGTTCTGATTATCTGGTCGAGAGCCGACCGATGTAGAGGTTTGTATGGTACTCCATGCGCACAATTCCTGATTTCTGATGCGCCGCAAAGACGCGTCGTAGTTCCGCCAGCATCGGATCATGCGACGGATGGCCACATTGCGGAGTGTACGAAGACGACAGTAGCCGTCCTTCGAGCGACGCGTACTCGAAGTCCTGAAAATTCCGCAGCGTTCGGGTTTGGTGCGGGATGGCGCCGAAAAATTGCGTCGAGGCGTTATCGCGACGCTTCACTTCCTCGTAGTCAGTGCCGAAGTTCTCAAGCAATTGCTCATATTCGCGATCAAAAGGCGCAGCATCCTTCCGGCGATCGTTCCAGATCAGCACCAGAAAACCTTTCGGCTTCAATATTCGCCGGAATTCTTCGAGCGCCTTCTCGCGACCAAACCAGTGCGCCGCTTGCGCCGCAGTCACCAAATCAACAGATACATCAGAGAGTGTCGTGCTCTCAGCCGTTCCAGCGATGCTGGAGAACTTCGGGTATTTCGCGAGATATTCCTCGCCTGCCTTGCGCATCGCTTCATTTGGCTCTACGCCATGGACGGCATTCCCATTCTCCAGTAACAAGCGGGTGAAAATACCCGTGCCCGACGCAATATCGGCGACGACCCACTCAGAAGTAAGCCCGCATTCCTCCCCCAAAATTTCGATGATTTCCCGTGGATACGAAGGCCGGCAGCGGGCGTAGTTGCCTACGCGGGAGGAAAACCGCTGGGTTGGAGTGATGTCGAGCATCGAATTGTTGCATGGCCGATCCGGCCTGCGCTTGCTAAAGTATCTAGATTAGCTCATGCGCATGGTAATAAAAGTCGGAACCAGCCTGATCGCACCGGGTGGCCGCATCGACACGGTTCGGCTGCGGTCGCTGGTGGACCAGTTCGACCTGCCGCATCACGAATTTCTGATCGTAAGCTCTGGTGCGATTGCGTCGGGCATGGTCCACCTCGGACTCAAGGAAAAGCCGTCGAGCGTTCCATTGATGCAGGCCTGCGCAGCGGTTGGTCAAAGCGCGCTGATGCACACCTACGAGCAGCTCTTTTTCGGGAAGAAAAAAGTGGCACAGTTGCTGCTTTCGAGCGATGACTTCACTTCGCCGGCGCGCTATAAGAACCTGCAGAATACTCTGAATCAACTGTTGCGGCTGGGAGTCGTTCCCATTGTCAACGAGAATGATAGCGTCTCGGTGCGCGAACTGGTGGGCGCCTTCGGTGATAACGACGAGCTCAGCGCCCTGCTCGCCGCTGCGGTGGAAGCTGACTGGCTGCTGCTGCTCACCGACGTGGATGGATTTTATGCACCGAACGGAAAACGCCCACGCCTGGTTCGCACAATTCGCAAGCTAACGCCGGAAATGGAAGCGCTTTGCAATGGCCATGGCAAGCTGGGCCGAGGCGGAATGCGATCCAAGCTGCGTGCCGCGAGGGTGGCCAGCGACGCCGGAGTCAGTGTCGTGATTGTGAACGGCAGGGAGCCCGATGTTATAGCCAAAGCCGTTGCGCGGAAGATCGGGACCTATTTTCCGGCCAAAACGGAGAAGCGCTGACATGGCCGGCACTGCGACTGCGACGCGCTCAACCCGCGAAAAGCTGGAGCGTTCGCGCATCGCGGCGGCCAAGTTAGCACAGCTCTCGACGCCACAAAGGAACGAACTGCTGCTTCGGATCGTTGAAGCGCTGGAGGCGAACTCGCCTCAGATCCTACGTGCAAATGAAGCAGATATTCAGCGGTCGAATCTTGCCGGAGCCATGCGCGATCGTCTGCTGCTGACCCCACCGCGAATTTCGGAAATGGCCGATGCAGTACGCGAGGTGGCGGGCCTGGCCGATCCAGTGAACGAGGTAATCGAGGAATGGACGCGCCCCAATGGATTGTTGATCCGCAAAGTGCGCGTGCCGCTGGGAGTAGTGGGAATTGTTTATGAATCACGCCCAAATGTCACGGTGGATGCGGCAACTCTCTGCCTGAAGACCGGGAACGCGGTCGTGCTTCGGGGCGGGAAAGAAGCGGCTGCGAGCAATCAGGTTTTGACGGAACTTATGGCCGGAGTTCCTGGCATGCCCGCAGGCTCGATTGAACTGTTGGATTCAAGCGGCCGCGAAAGTGTACAAGAACTCATTCGCGCGCGCGGTCTGGTGGATGTCGTCATTCCGCGCGGCGGCCCTGGACTCATAACTCACGTGATGGAGAACGCGCTGGTTCCGATAATTGAAACCGGCGCCGGCAACTGCCACATCTTTGTGGATGAATCCGCCGACCTTGAAATAGCGGGCCGAATCATCCTGAACGCAAAAACGCAGCGGCCATCGGTTTGTAACGCGGCGGAGAAACTCCTCGTACATTCACGAATCGCAGCAAAGTTCGTGCCGAGAATTGTCGGGCAATTGATGAAAGCGGGCGTTGAAGTACGCGGCGACACAGAGACCCGCCGACTGGTGCCTCAAGTCAGTCCGGCAACCGAAGATGATTGGAGTGAAGAGTATCTGCGCCTCTGCATAGCAGTGCGCGTCGTGCCCAGTCTGGATGCGGCGATCGAACACATCAATCACTATTCTACTAAGCACTCGGAAGCGATCATCACCGCGAATGAGACTAATGCAAACAGGTTTCTGCAGGCGGTGGATTCGGCCGCGGTCTATTGGAATGCTTCGACGCGTTTCACGGATGGCGGCGAATTCGGATTTGGTGCGGAAATGGGCGTGAGTACGCAAAAACTGCACTGCCGCGGACCCTTTGCGCTCAAGGAACTGACCTCCACGAAATATCAGATCATCGGGACTGGCCAAACGCGCCAGTGAAGATTGACTCGCACCTCGGCGCCTGGACTAGCCGTTGAACTAGAGATGAACTAGCCCACGTTGCAAGGCGGTCACCACGGCCTGGGTGCGATCACTCACATTGAGCCGCATGAGGATCGTGCTGACGTGACACTTAACTGTTGCCTCGGTGATTCCGAGCAGGCCGGCGATTTCTTTGTTGCTCATACCCGCCACCAGATGGCGAAGTACTTCTTGTTCGCGTGAACTCAAGTCCGAATCGGGCATTCGCGAGGCCAATGCCCGGGCGACGGGCGGAGGCAGGAATCTTCCGCCGCCATGCACGCGCAAAAGAGCTTCAATCAGGGTCTGATACGGCATTCCTTTGATGATGTAGCCTTTCGCGCCCGCTTCGAGGGCGCGGTGAATGTCTTCGTCCCCCTCATAGGTAGTGAGGACCACAAAGCGCGCCATGGGAAATCGGGCCCGGATCGCGAGAATGGCATCCACTCCGCTCATTTTGGGCAGCCGCAAGTCCATCAAAGTCACGTCGGGTCTATGCTGAGAAAATAGCGCGACCGCCTCTTCTCCGGTGCCAGTCTGCGCCATAACGGTCATGTCGGAGCGGGCATTCACGATCGAAGCCACTCCCACCCGCAGCAAGGGATGGTCATCCACGATCATCACTTTGATTTTTTCGTTGCTCACAATCCCGCCTGAACTTCATCTTTGGATTCCGCCGCGTGCCCAGGAACCTGCAGCGTAATCTCGGTCCCCCCGCCCATCCGGCTATTCAGTGCAAGCTTTCCCCCTATACGCTGCACTCTTTCCTTCATGCCGACAAGTCCGTAATGCCCAGCCGACAACGACGAAATTATCTGTGGATCGAACCCAGACCCATCGTCGAGGACCCGCAGCCGGCATTGATCTTTCTCAAACTCCACGTCGAGTTGGATACGGTTTGGCCGGCCATGTCGCACGGCGTTATAAATGGCCTCGCGAACGACCATCAAGAGGTCATGAACCGTTTCTTGCTCAAAATCGAATGCTCGTCCCATAACGCTGCACTCGACCGGAATCCCAAATTCCTGGGTCACTTCTTCGGTCATCTTTCGCAGCAGCGGGCCCAGACTCGCAGCCGTGGGCGACGGCTGGCGCAAATTCCAGACTGCTTGGCGAGCTTCATCAATAGTCGTGCGCAACTGCATTCGAGCGCAGCTCATGAGGTCCTGCTTGGCGTCGGCTTCCCCATGTCCCAGGCTCAGGTGAGCTTCCAACAACGCGGAAACGCTAACGCATCCCTGGATGAGCGTGTCGTGCATCTCTCGCGCCAGGCGGTTTCTCTCGCTGAGCACTGCCTGAAACCGTGCTCTCAGTTGGCCCAGGCGGAAACGATGGACACTCCAGACAATCGCAGCGAGCGCAAACACGCATAGAGTGAGAAACCATGCAGTTCGGTAGAAGTGTGGCCTCTGTGCGAAATCAAGCGAAGTTTCGGCGATCTGCTCGGGATTGTTCATGTCGAACGCAGCCACTCGGAACCGATATCGCCCGGCGGGAAGGTTCGTGTAATGCGCAACCCGATCAGCTGTCGCCTCGTTCCAATCCTTGTCGAATCCTTCGAGTATGTAGCGGAATCGAACTCGCTCCTGGGACCGCAACAGCACGACTCCATAATGAAGTTCGAGTTTCGTGGTTTCCGGTCCTAGAGAAATTTCGTGCCCCGGAAACATTGGCACCCCGTCGGCGACCACCTGGTCGATTAAGACGGGGGCACGATCAGATGTCTTTGGCTGGTCAATACTGATTCGCACCGGCCCTTTGCTGCTGGGGAACCAAACTTCGCCACTCGAAGTAAGCAGGCCGGCGGGCTTTTCTCCCCCGCACATCTGCAAGGCTTCGAGTCCCTCCGAAATGCCGTATAGAGTAAGCGTCAACGGCCGGCCGCGATGCTCGGCGAGTTCATCCAACTCACGGCGGCTCACTTCTGAAATGCCATTAGGACCGCTGATCCAAAGCGTTCCATGGGGATCTTCGATGAGCTCGTAAATGCTATTGCTGGCCAGACCGTCCGCGGTTGTGAAGTGATTCAGTTTGCCTGATCGCCAGCGGTAGAGCCCGCCGGTGCGGGTCCCAAACCAGAGTCCGCCATCCGAATCCTGGTGTATGGCCCAAACTTTTTCGCTTTTTAGAGCGTCGGTGACGCCATCACTCTGAAAAGTACCGTCTCGTAAGCGGCTGATCCCACGATCGGTGCCGATCCAGATGTTTCCGTCCTTGTCCTCCAGCAGTGATCGGGTGCTGAAGTAACACAGACCATCTTTCATCTGATAGCTATGGAAACCATCAGATTTCCAGCGGCTGACGCCCTCGTCCGTACCGATCCAAATACTTCCGTCTCGGCTCTGGAGGAAGGCGCGCACGAAGTTGTTCACCAACCCAGATTCGGTCGTGTAATGAATCAGTTTCTGCCCGACCTGGCGATAGACGCCTCGCCCTTCGCTTCCTATCCAAAGGGCGCCGTCGTGATCGCGGAAGAGGTTGCGAATCCTGACCCCTGCAACTCCAGAGAAATTGAACGGCCTGGCGTTGCCATCGCGTAATCGAAATAAATTTGCCGCCGCTATCCAAAGCCCGCCATCGTGGTCCTCGTAAACGGTTTCGGCGTCCGAATCGGATGCATCCGGCAGCGCCACCGTGCGAACCGGACTATTGCTCAAACGCAGCATTCCCGCCTGCGTACCTACCCAAATGTTTTTCTCGACGTCCTCGAAGAGGTTCAATATGGTATTGCTTGGCAACTTCTCCGGCGCGGTCATCTGAGAAAACTTCTCCGCACGATCGGCAAACAGGCCATGCCCAATCGTCCCAATCCACAGGGTCCCATCGGAGGTCTGTCGCAGGAACCGAACTGTGCCGTGCACCTGGGTCACGCGCTCAAATCGATTGGAATTGTGAGCAGGAATCAGCCGATGCAGCCCCGAAACGGTACCAGCCCAAACGGTGTGGTTCGCAGTCTCGATTAACGACTTGACCCGATTCTCGCTGCCCTTTCCTTCCAAGTGGAATTCGGTAGCGTGACCGCCGGCTAGGCGCAGGAGCTTTGATCCTCCAACCCAGAGACCTCCCAGACTGTCCTCGTAAATAGCGTGGACCGCAATCACGGGGAACTCGGGCGTATCGTCTATGCGATCGAGCCGGTCGCCGTTGACACGAAGTAGTCCATTGTCCGTGCCGACCCAGATCCTGCCGGTGTGGTCCTCAAAAATCGTGCGCACGAAACTGTTGCTCAATCCGTCGGCTGCGGAAAAGGAGTGAAATTCTCCCTCTCTGTATCGGATCAGGCCACCGCCCTCGCTGCCAATCCACAGGGTGTTGTCGCGGGACACAGTCAGGCAAAAGATATTGTTGTCGGTAAAAGCTGGAGTGTTTTCGCGGTCGGACAGAACAAAGCGAGCGCCATCGAAACGAAGCAAACCACCCGTGGTTCCGATCCACAGGTAACGGTCGTTGGTCTGCGCAAAAGCTTGTACCACCTGCTCCGGCAGACCGTCCTGCATGCCCCATATGCGCTCCGCAAAGGCCAGAGGAGCGGGTTTCGAACCCGACGCGAACGCGGGCAAACACATTGCCACGAGGACGAAGGTCGCGCGAAGCAGGAATGAGGTACGCTGCATCATGGCGGACTGCTGAAAGCTGAAAAAAGAGACTCGACCCAGGCGGCTTTCGCCAATTAGTACGAGATTTTCACATTTAAGGCAGAGACCTTCAAGCTCTAATAAACCATACTTAAGTCGGATGCAATTAGGCGGGCTGGACTCATAAGATACCAAGACACTTCCAAGCACGCAGGAGAAAGCATGATCCGAGCCACAAATTGGCTAGCTGTTGTCCTACTTGCAGGAATCCCGTCGTTCGCGGCGACCGCTTCGGGCGACCAACCCGGTACTGCACTGACCATCTCCGGCGAGCGCCGCATTAGCCTGGATGAGGATTGGCGGTTCTACAAAGGGGATGTTAAAGGTGCTGAAGATCCCGCATTCGATGACTCTCACTGGATCCCCCTTCGCCTGCCCCATGATTGGGCGATCGACGGTCCATTCGATCCGAAACTAAATCCCCACACCGGCGCATTGCCTATCTCAGGGACAGGCTGGTATCGCAAGTCTTTTCTTCTGCCGGAAGATGCTCATGGACGCTACTTCACCGTCGTGTTCGATGGAGCCATGTCGAACGCAGAAGTCTGGTTGAATGGGCATGAGTTGGGAAAGCGCCCATACGGCTATTCGAGCTTCGCATTCGATCTGACGCCATATTTGCTTTATGGAAGCAAGAGCAACCTGCTTGCCGTTTGTCTCGCGCCAGAAGAACACTCGTCGCGCTGGTATCCCGGAGCGGGCATTTACCGCAACGTATGGCTCGACGTCACTGGCCCGGTGCATGTGGCTGAATGGGGAACCTACATCACAACGCCGCAAGTTTCGGACCGCATGGCAACAGTGTCTGTCAAAACGGAAATCCGCAACGAGCTCGCCACCGAAGCTACGGTTTCTCTTCGGACAACGGTGGTTGACGCGTCAGGCAAACAAGTCTCCATGAAAATTGGCAGA
>Ga0209056_10003824_pt1 | contig 15940 bp, 18 predicted proteins | sample GraSoiAngelo_114_FD_185876 | JGI IMG/M metagenome (GOLD analysis project Ga0209056, IMG submission 185876) | Grasslands soil microbial communities from the Angelo Coastal Reserve, California, USA - 14_0903_13_40cm (SPAdes) (version 2) | ecosystem: Environmental > Terrestrial > Soil > Grasslands... | reverse complement strand
TCGGGTATCTGGTTCAGGGGACGCTGTACCCGGATGTGATTGAATCGGTTTCGGTTAAGGGACCATCGGCGACGATCAAATCGCACCACAATGTCGGGGGGCTGCCGGAGAAGATGCCCTTCGCGCTGATTGAGCCATTGCGCGACTTGTTTAAGGACGAAGTGCGCCGGATTGGCAGAGAGTTGGGGTTACCCCGCGAGATATTGGCGAAACATCCGTTTCCGGGGCCCGGACTGGCGGTACGGCTTCTTGGCGAGATCACCCGTCCACACCTGGTTACCCTCCAGGATGCCGATGCGATCGTGGTGGAGGAGATCCGGCGGGCGGGCCTGTACGAAAAAGTCTGGCAAGCATTTGCGGTGCTGCTGCCGGTGCGAAGCGTGGGGGTGATGGGGGACGGGCGGACGTACGGGCTGACGGTGGCGGTGCGAGTGGTGGAATCCGATGACGCCATGACTGCTGACTGGGTGCGACTGCCGGGGGAAGTACTAGAACGGATCTCGACGCGGATTGTGAATGAGGTGAGGGGGGTGACGCGGGTGGTTTACGATATCAGCTCTAAACCGCCCAGCACCATTGAATGGGAATAGCTTCGCGGGCCTCCCGACGGTGAAAACGCAGGTGGCAATTGAGGGAAAAGATTGGGAGAAAACCGCGGCTCAAAAAAAGGCGTCAGCCGCGCAGCGGGATTGCACGGCCTAGCCTATAAGGCCAATCGGTTCGAACAGCAATGCGTGATGCCGAAAGATTGCGATCGCTAAACTATCTACCGGCCATCTTCTGAGCCATGTAGAGAATGAGCTTGCGATCCCCTTCTTCCACTTTGCCCAACAAGCGACGAAGCTTGTTGAGAAAGCGTGCATCTTTGCCCATGCTGCCCCAGGCGATGTCATCCGACGACTTCCGCTTGGGGAGATTCGGCAATACGGGCGGCTCTTCGCCGTCGTAAAAGAGTTGATAGAGTGGGCACTCGAGAGCGCGTGCCAGCTTCTCCAGTGTTTCGATGGCCGGAACAGTGTGGCCATTTTCGACACGGGAAATGTAGCAACGAAGCAAGCCGGTACGCTTTTCGATGTCGCCCTGGGAGAGTTTCTTTTCTTCGCGGAGTGCGCGAAGGCGGTCGCCAATAATCATGGCGGCATTATTCCATGTCGGTAAGATAGGTTGCAAGTAAAAAGTTAAAAGCCGGGAAGTGAAACAGATGGTGCGGGTTCCGGCAATCCGGGGATAATAGCCGTAACCAAACCTCTATGGCACGCGTCCCAAAAGTAGCGCCCCTTAGCCCGCCCACAGTGGCGGCGGCAGAGAGGGAGCGCGTTTTCAAGCCGGCCGGAAGCGCTGACGACCGGGAACTGGTCCGGCGGGCGCAGGGCGAGGACAAGGAGGCGTTTGAAGAACTGATACGTCGCCACCAGCACCGGGTGTTTGCCGTGGCAGGCGGGATCCTGCGAAGGCGCGAAGACGTGGAAGACATCGCGCAGCAGGTTTTCGTAAAGGCGTATTTTTCACTGAAGCGGTTTGACCAGCGGGCGGCGTTCAGCACCTGGCTGTATAAGATCACGGTGAATGAATGCTGGGACCTGCTGAGGAAAAAGAAGGTGCGGCCCCTGGTTTACGAAGCGGATCTGAGCGAGGAACAGGCGCGGATGATCGAGGCTTCGGAGGAAAAGGGGAGCAAGGCGCCGGACATCAGCGAAAGGCTCGAAGCGCGGCAGCGCGTGGAGAGATTGCTGGAAGGATTGGATGAGCGAGACCGGCTGATGCTGATTCTGAAGGAAGTGGAAGGGTTTTCGATTGAAGAGATTGCGGAGGTGTTGGAATTGAATGCCAACACCGTAAAGGTGAGGCTTTTCCGCGCGCGACGGCGGGTGGTAGTGCTGGCAAAGAAGCGCGGGGATTGAGCGGCAAGGAGGCAGCATGCGGAACCTGTTGAACCGAAGAAGAGACCAATGCGAACGGCTGCAGGACTTGCTGGAGAGTTCGGCGGCGGATGTGCTTGTCGCAAGTATCGAGAAACTCGTAGAGAGTTTGCCGGGGGAGGGGCGGGCGCACTTCGCGGATTGCAGAAGGTGCCGCGAAGCCCTGCAGGATTTGCTGGCAACTCGTGAACTGTTATTGGGTGCCGTCGCACCCGCGGAGGATGGAGGGCCGTGGTTCGCGAAGCGCGTACTGTCTGCGATCGCAGCGCGCGAACGGGAGCTGGCTTTCCCTGCGAGCGCCTGGAGCATGGTGCCGCGATTCGCTTCACGGGTGGCATGGGCATCGGCCATCGTACTTGTGGCTGGAAGCGCCTGGCTATATCAAAGGTCCACGCCAAGTACGATCCGGCAGCCGGCTGCGGCCTCTTCGCCGGAATATCTGTTCGAAGCGCCCGCGCCGCCGATGAATCAGGACGATGTGCTTATCAGCATGGCGGAGAGAAACCAATGAGCGAAGCGTCGGTGACTCGAAAAGCGGCCCTTTGGGTTGGCGTTGTTTTCCTGCTGGGAGCGGCGCTGGGCGGGATGCTGGGATACGTGTTCGCGCACCACACGGCGATGGCCGCGCCGACACAAATGACCGAGACGGAAAAGAGGGCGCAGAAAGTGCAGCGGCTGACGCAAGAATTGAACTTAGCGCCGGACCAGCAGAAGCAGGTTGAAGCGATTATCGCCAGCGTGCAGGCGCAGTACAAAACGATTCGGCAGTCGACGGAGCCGCAAATCAACGAAGCGCGGCAGAAGGGGCGCGAACAGATTCGCGCGATTCTTACGCCGGAGCAGAAACCAAAGTTTGAAGAATTCTTGAAGCGGCTAGACGAGGAGAAAAAAAGGAACGGGCAGTAGCTTGCGAAGGCACTGAACTCCGATCAGACTTTCACGATCAGCTTTCCAATATTTCCGCCGGTGAAGAGCATGTTGATCGCGTCGGGAGCCTTCTCAAGGCCTTCGACGATGGTTTCGCGATCCTTCAGTTTCCCGAACATCTTCCACTGACCGAGCTGCGTGGCGGCTTCCATAAAGCGCGAAGCAAAGTCGATCACGATAAAGCCCTGAACGCGAAGGCGCTTTACGAGAACGGTGCCGAAACTCTCGAGGCCGGGGTCTCCCTTGGTGTACCCGGAGATGAGGCCGCAGAGCACTACACGGCCGAAGAGATTCATGCGGTCCAGAACGGTGTGCATGATATCGCCGCCGACGTTTTCAAAATTGATGTCGATGCCGCTGGGCGTGGCGGCAGCGAGTTTTTCTTTCCAGTTGGATAGCTTGTAGTTGATGGCGGCGTCAAAGCCGAGATCCTTGGTGAGCCAACTGCACTTTTCGTCGCTGCCGGCGATGCCAACGACGCGGCAGCCCTGAATTTTCCCGATTTGTCCGGCGATGCTGCCAGTGGCGCCGGCGGCGGCAGAAACAACCAGCGTCTCGCCTTTCTTGGCTTGCGGGATTTCCATTCCGAAAAAAGCGGTAAGGCCGTTGATACCGAGAACGCCGAGGAAGACCGTGTCTGAAACGAATGGGATTTTGGGGACTTTCTGGAACTGACGTTTTACCGAGTCGTCGATGATCGCGTATTCCTGAAGGCCGGTGAAACCCGTGACGCGGTCGCCTTTCTTGTAGTCCGGATGGCGTGATTCGATGATTTCCGCGAAACCAAATGCGCGCATGACATCGCCGATGGCGACCGCGGGGAAGTAGGTATCCACAACCATCCAGACGCGCATGGTGGGATCCATGGAGAGATATTTGACCTTGGCGAGGGCCTGGCCGCCTTTCAGCTCGGGGAGCGGTGATTCCGTAAGCTGTAAGTCACCCGGAGCAAGTAGGCCTTTTGGGCGCGACTTAAGAATGAGCTGGCGGTTTGTTGCGGTCATGGTGGTTTTGGTCGTCAGAGAAGGAAATGCTTGAAATGTTCTGTACATCCTGAGCGGATGCGCTTAGAGGATCTCATCCTGGCTCAGAGAATCTTCTAGAAAGAATCTCTTAGAAAGGAATATCTTCGTCGGAGATTTCCGCGGCGGGAGCGCCTCCACCGTAAGAATCGTCCGCGGGCGCGGCATGACTTTCGAAGTCATCGCCGCCAGAGCGGGCCCCTGCGCCGCCACCGGCGCTGGCCGCGGCTGCGCCTTCGGAGCGGCCGCCGAGCATGCGAAAGTTGTTGGCGACAATTTCGAAGCTGGTGCGCTTCTGGCCTTCCTTGTCCTGCCATTCGCGGGACTGGATGCGGCCTTCGATGAAGATGAGCGAGCCCTTCTTGAGATACTGCTGCGCGATCTCCGCCTGCTTGCCCCAGACGACGATTTTGTGCCACTCGGTGCGCTTTTGCTTTTCGCCGTTGCGGTCTTTGTAGGTTTCGTCCGTGGCTACGGAGAAATTGGCGACGGCTTGGCCGCCGCCGGTGTAGCGCGTTTCGGGATCGCGTCCCAGACGGCCAACGAGAATAACTTTGTTTACAGACATTGAAATTCCCCCTGCGATGGCGAAGATAGCATGCGAGAGAGGAAAAGGGAAATAAGAGGGAGAGCAAAGAACAGACAGCAGGAAGTATGGGCGGAGTGCACGCTGCGCGCGCAGTGAAAGCAAGAATTGACAATTGAAGTGCGGCATCCTAACGTTTGGCTACTTTTCGACAAATGGAGGATTTCCCCGTGGGCAGAATGAAGAACGTTTGGTTGATGGCGCTTGCCTGCGTTTTCGTGCTGGGATTTGCCGCAAGGAAGGGCGCTTGGCCGCAACCAGAGAACGTGACGGCGGAAACACCCATCGGCTTGTTTGAAGGCCACGGAGACGTAGGCGCTGTGCTGCACGCGGGGTCCGTGGAATACGATGCAGGCAAGCGGAGCTATACGATCTCGGGCAGCGGCGAGAACATGTGGCTTGCGACGGACGGATTTCAATTTGTGTGGAAGAAAGTTTCGGGCGATGTGACGCTGACGGCGGATATTTCGTTTGTCGGCAAGGGCGTGAACGAGCATCGGAAGGCGGTGCTCATAGTGCGGCAGAGCCTCGACGCAGATTCCGCGTACGCGGATGTGGCGCTGCATGGCAGCGGCTTGACGTCCCTGCAATTCCGTGAGGAGAAGGGCGTGGCGACGCATGAAATTCAGGCAAGCGTATCCGCTCCCAAGCGGCTGCGCATTGAGAAGCGCGGTGCGTATTTCACGATGTCGTTGGCCGATGCGGACGGTAAATTTCATCTGGCGGGCGGATCCACGCGGATCGCGCTGAAAGAGCCGTTTTATGTGGGGATCGGCGTCTGCAGCCACGACAAGGATGTCGTGGAGAAAGCGGTGTTTTCAAATGTCGAGCTGAAAGGAGCAGCGCCGGTGACGGCGGCGCAATCCATTCTTTACAGCACGCTGGAGACTATTACCGTGGCTTCCACGGACCGGCGTGTGGTTTACGTGGCTCCGGAGCGGTTTGAAGCACCCAATTGGATGCCGGACGGCAAGAATCTTTTGTTCAATCGGAACGGGCGCATCGAGAAAATTGCCGTGACGGGCGGGACTCCGCAGATCATTGATACGGGCTTCGCAATCCGCTGCAACAACGACCATGGGATTTCGCCAGATGGCACACAGATGGTCATCAGCGACCAATCGCAGGATGAGCACCGCTCGCTCATCTATATCGTGCCCATCGATGGCGGCGCCCCGCGGCGCATCACACAGAAGTCTCCGTCGTACTGGCATGGGTGGTCGCCGGACGGAAAAACGCTGGCATTCGTTGGTCAGAGGAATGAGGAGTTCGATATCTACACGATTCCCGCGGCAGGAGGTGAAGAGACGCGGCTGACGACGGCCAAGGGCCTCGATGATGGCCCGGAATATTCGCCGGATGGGAAATATATCTATTTCAACTCCGAGCGCACTGGGCATATGCAGATCTGGCGGATGCAGGCCGATGGAAGCGAGCAGGAGCAGGTGACCTTCGACGACTTCAACAACTGGTTTCCGCACATTTCGCCGGATGGGCAGCAGATGGTTTTTCTGACGTATGACGCCAGCGTGACCGGCCATCCGGAAAACAAAGACGTGATGCTGCGGTTGATGTCGCTAAAGGATAAGAAGATCAGCGTGCTGGCAAAACTGTTTGGCGGGCAGGGAACAATCAATGTGCCTTCCTGGTCGCGAGATGGGCGGCAGTTTGCGTTTGTTAGCTATCAACTGGTTGCCAATTAGAGATGGTCACTCTCGAAGCAGACCGCGTCACGGTAGTATGTAACGAAGGCCGGCATAAACCATGCTCAGATGGGCGTTTTTCGGTGCTGGCGGCGTGACTGACCACGGACTTCGCACCAAGTAGGAATATTGCGTGATCACCTGGAGCTTTCCGTAGTTGGGGTTTGACCACAGCGTGGGAATCGCTCCAAAGGTAGCTTCCTGCACCGCACGGTTGGAACTGTTCGCTGAGCCGGGGAAGCCAAAACCGACGCAACTGAATCCGGGGGCTCCGGCGCAAGAACTTCCCGCAGCTGGCAGGAATCCATAGTTGCGCGCGAAGTAGGCACCTCCGTAGTAGGAGTACAACATGTATCGCGGAGTGGCCTGCCACTCCAAACCAGCTATGCCGGAACCAGAGTGCACCGCGGAAACATTTCCATTCGGCTTTACAATCGCGTCGGGTCCTAAGCCGAAAATGTAGCGCCCGCCTCCATCGCTATAAAACGAGCTGGCAACGAAAGTAAGATTCTTAATCAGCTGAAAATTGAGGTTGATGGAGCCCCCACCACCGATGATGGTATCCGTGCGGCTCGGCGTAGCGAGGGTGTTCAGCACCCGAAAGCTTCGCAGCAAGCCAGCCACTTCGAAATGAAACGGGTGTTCCCTGAATTGTGTGTCGTAAGAGGTTTTCACGATGACGTCGGGGTGAAGATTGGGAACAAGCGTGTTGGTAGCGGCACTGGGGGCATTTGTCGCGCTGCTGCCGTTGTCAAATTGGCCGAGGTACGTGTTCGAAGGAAAAACCACCGATGCGGGCGCGAATTGTTGCGGATTTTCCAAGGACAGGGCGACGGCCCATTTGAGAGTGGGGTGATAGGTCACGCGGAGCTGCGCCTGGCGCGCCCACGTGAGGCCCACCTGAAAGTTCGGGTCCTCATCAACTGTAACAAATACGTCTGAAGTCAACGGCGAGAGCCCCACGCGGTTGGGAGTCAACAGCGACCACTCCTGTCCACCAAGAACGTCCCATTTACCGTGCTTTATCTGCGCCCAGAAGAGGCGCATGCGCAGCGAGTTGCTATTTGCAGTGACATAAGCGTTTGCCGGCTGGTAGCCGAGAAAATCTGTTTCGACGTAGCCCGTCAGGGACGTGGAATCGGTCACCGGAGCATCCACTTTCAGGCTCAGCCGCGAGTACTGCGCTGAGAAATGGAATTCGCTCAAACGGCCCTGCGCCGTATTGCTGTACGGAATAGATCCGAAGGAAGTCGCGATTCCGCTTCCGAGGTTCGTGCTGCGGGTAATGGACGTGAAATCGACGAAGCCGCCGGGCGTAAATTTTGCCTTTCCGATTTAAAAATATAGAGGAGATGGTTTCTTTTCCTGATCCCCGTCGTTCCTTTGGCGCGCCGCAGGCGATGCGGAAGAGGCGGCGGACTCCGACGGCGGCGCGGGCTGCACTGCGGATGTTGCGGAGGACGCTGCGCTTGTCGGAGCCGATTTGCCGGCCGCTAGCTCTCCTTCCACGTCCGCCAATCGCTGCTGTAGTCCGTGGAGCCGCTCAGCCTGTTCCTGCACAAGCTGCCTCAGTTGTTGCAATTCCGATTCAATGGCCGGGTTTGGGGCCGCTGGTGTTCCGGGCTTGGCCGTCTCACTCGATTTTTTTTTCAGCTGCAGGACTGCTCTTCTCGTTTGACGGCTCGTTTCTGTCATCCTTTCCGGCAGCCCATGAAGGGTTGCAAGCAAAGAGGCTGACAGCCATAAGACAAGGAATGATCGCTCGCATTTGATCCTCCACGGACCGAGAGATTTCTTGGGGCATGTCACCTTCCAATCGCCTTCGTCCTGAGCCCTCGAACGATTGACACTGAAAATGAGTGGTTTAGCGGAGCTTCCAAGCCCGGAAGCCATACGGGTGGTGGCACTCCCCTAAATTTGTGTCAGCCCTGTGGACACGAATGTCAACCTGCCGACAACGGCGGTCTGAAGTTTCCAGAACATTCTCGAAGAGAGGATTTTGAGCGCAGAGAATTCCGACAGGGGCGGCCCTGATGCGACCGGTGGGATAGGGGCGGGGAGCTAGCGGGTGGCAGTAACGGCGACGCCGAGTTCCTTGAGTTTGGCGCGGGCCTGGCGGTCTTCTTCGGTACCGGGATAGCGCCGGACTACCTCGCGGAATTCGCGGACGGCGTTGTTCTTTTGGCCAAGCTCAATGAGCGCCATGCCTTTCCGGAGTCGAGCGGGGGCCAGCTTGAAGCTTTTTGGATAGTTGGTCAGGACTTTTTCGTAGGAGGCGACGGCATCGGCAAACTGCTTTTGCTTGAAGGAAATCTCGCCGAGATAGAACTGGGCGTTGGAAGCGAGGTCGGTGTCACCGTAATACTTGAGGTAGTCCTGGAATTCGGAGCGGGCGAGATCATATTTGCCGCTGGTGATGTCGCGGAGGCCGTTGGAATAGAGCGTGTCAGCGGAAGGCGCGCCGGCGGGCATAGCGGGGGAGCCAGCCGTGGAAGCAGTGGGGCTCGCGGTTCCCGTTGCCGGGGCGGCGCCGGAGATCTTGGCGTCTACGCTCTGGACGGAGTTCTGGAGATCGACGAGTTGCTGGTTGAGCTTGCCGAGGCGCGACTTGATTTCCTCGAGGTTGTCCGAGAGTCCCTGGACCTGCGTGGACATGGTGTCGAGGCGCGCGCCGGAATTGGCCTGAACATCCTGGACGGATTTCTGGAGCGAGCCCATGGTGCCTTCGAGTTTGCCGAGGCTCGAATTGGTTTGGTCGACGATGGTGCGCATGCCGGTGTGATCCTGGGTGACCTGAGTGGCGAGATCCTTCTGGCCCTGAAGCAGGGAGGTGACGTCGCGCTGAAGCTCGATGAGCTCCCGGGCGACGGCTTCAGCGGGGCGCGGACCGACCAGGCTTCCGGCGAGTGCGCCGGCCAGAATGGCGGCGCTAAACATGGCGACATTACGCATACGCATAAGCAATCCTCCTAAAGCTCCGAAACGCTTCAAAAAATAGACAGCCGCAGGCAGCCAGAAAACCATACCGGCCGGGGAAGTAAGTTTTCACTCTAACTAAGAGAGCTGCGGGCGGGCAAGGGGTTGCCGGGCCCGGCAGCTCTGGAAGTCACCAATCGGTCATCGTCGCGAACGGGTGCAAGGCGACAGCTTAGTTCGCCTTCACGAAGTGACCGCGGCGGTTTTGCTGCCAGCAAGACTCGTTGCTCTCCATGCAGAAGGGCTTTTCCTTGCCGTAGCTGACGGTGCTCAGCCGGTCCGCAGAAATGCCGAGCGACACAAGGAACTGTTTTACGGCGCTGGCGCGGCGGTCGCCGAGGCCAAGGTTGTATTCCGTCGAACCACGCTCGTCGCAGTGGCCTTCGATGGTTACCTTGAACCGCGGATACTTCTTCAGGAAATCCGCGGTTGTCGAGAGCGCGGCGCGGGCGTCGGGACGAATATCAGCCTTGTCGAAGTCGAAATAGGCATCGCGCACTTCTCTCAAGAAGAGTTCGTCGTCCGTGGGCCCTGTTGGCGGGGGCGGCGGTGGCGGTGGCGCATTCACGGAGACGGTTGCGGTGGCGGTAGCGGAACCGCCGGGACCCGTAGCGGTAATGGTGTAGGCCGTCGAATCGGCGGGAGAAACCTTTGTCGAACCCTGGGCGGTGACGGCTCCGACTTCCGGCGCGATGGAGAGTTCTGTCGCGTCGGTGGAATTCCAGCTCAGGGTCGAGGATTCGCCCTTGTTGATGGAGGTAGAGCTGGCCTGCAACGTCACTGTGGGACGTGCCGCTGCGGGAGCGGGCGCGGGTGCTGCTGGTGTTTGCGCGACGGGCTTCTTGGCGCAACCAAAGGTAAAAGCAGCGGCGACAAGCGCCGCGATCAGGCCGGTGCGATAATGCGAGCGTGAAACCAGTCTCATGCAGATTCCTCCTCAGTGAAGTTCCCGTGTTCGTCCCACCAGAGCCAATATCCTAACACCAGCGGGCTGGGTCCGGGTAATATCTCGTATCACGATATATTAAAAATAGCCTGCACATTTGAGCGCCACACTCCTTGGCCATCCTACCGGGTCGACCAGTTGGGCGACTCGTTGTGGCCGGCGGTCGTTAGCTGGCGAGGCTGGGAACCGTCGGCAAGCATGGACCAGATCTGCCGCGAACCTCCGCGGGTGGACTCGAAGACGAGGTGGCGGCCGTCGGGGGCCCAACTGGGACGTTCGTTGCGGCCCTGGTCGCGGGTCAACTCAACAATCTGCTTGGTCGCGGCGTCCATGATGTAAATGTCGTAATTGTCATTGGGGCGGCGCCAACTGAAGGCCAGGAGCTGGCCGTTCGGCGCCCAAGCCGGATCAATGACGTAGCCCTTGTCGGGGAGGTCCAGTTTTGCAGTGCTGGTGCCGTCGGAATTCATTAGATAAAGCTGCGGAGTGCCGCCGCGATCGCTGACGAAGGCGATGGTCTGGCCGGTCTTTGGATTCCAACTGGGAGACATGCTTGCGCCATTGACCATAGTCAAGCGTTTGGGGCGGCCGCCGTTGACGTCCGTTACGTAAAGTTCGGGATTGCCCTGCATCGAGGACGAAAAGACAATCTGCGTCCCGTCGGGCGACCAGGCAGGAGTGATGTTCGTGCCGCGGAAGCGGGGAAACGAAACGAGCTTGCCGGTATCCATGGAAAACATGCAGATCTGCGCGCTGGTGAGGCCGAGATTGGGAGCGAAGCAGGTGAAGGCGATGCGCGAAGCGTCAGGCGACCACCGCGGCGTGAGCGAAATCGATTTCAGGGAAGTGAGCGGGCGCTGGTTGGAGCCGTCGTAATCCATCACCCAGATTTCCTTGGCGCCGCCGCGCGAGCTCACGAAGGCGATTTGCGTTGCGGCTACGCCGGGGAGGCCGCCAGAAAGCTTGCTGATAATTTCGTCGGCGAATTGATGGGCGAATTTACGCACCTGCGCATCGGTCGGTGCACCGCGATAGACTTTGCCAACCACGGCTTGTGAGGAAGGGCTGCGAACATCGTAGAGCCAGGCTTCAATGGCGACTTCGGCGGTGGACTCGGAGAGATTACCAAGACCGAGGAAATTGGCGTTTGTGGGGGGATCGATCCAAACGGCAGGTTTCATTTCGGCGGGAACGCTGGGGGCTTGCGGCGGATAGAAACTGGGACTGGCGAGTTCGAGGATGCCGCTGAATTGAAGGTCGTCGCGAACGACCTTCGTGAAAAGGGAAGCGTGAGGCTTGGCGGAGTCGGAACGGGCCGCGAAGTCGGCGATGGCCAGGCGAGGTTTGTTGGCGTCCATGCCGATCGCGGTACGAAACCAATCCTGGGCCACGGCAGGCTTCGCGCCCAGAACGAGGAAGGCGAGAATCAAACATGAACTAAGACTTCTGAGTCTTGAATGCACCCTCACCTCCGACATCTTTGTTAGCTGCAACGAACATAGACCACTCCTCATCGAATCGACGGTGGATTGAAATCCAGTGTCGCGATCACATATCCGCCAGAATAATCACCGGGCAGTTTTGTTACGGGGCTGGAGCTGAGCACGGCCCGCAAAGCTGAATTGTCGTAGGACGTATTTCCACTGGATTCAGCAATGTGGGCGTCCTTGAGCGTGCCGTCACGATTAATCGTAAACGTAATCGCACAGTGCATGGTCCGCGACGCGCGAGCAGCTGCATCAATGGTCCATTGTTGCCAGTTTCCGTAAATTCTGTTCTTCACTCCTTCAATGTACCAGCCGTAGCGGGCAGCAAAATCGGCTCCGCCCTGGCCCTGTACGCTAACCCCGCTGGACCCACCGCCTGGCGTTTGTGAATACCCTGTTGGGAGATCAGGATTGCCGCGCTTGCCATAGGGAACGGCGTTTTCCGGGATCGGAGTCTTGTTTTCCAATGTTCTGGAGGGGCGCGAAGGCGGCAAAGGTTTTTCCTTTTCGAATTTGGGGATTTTCGTGGCGTCGGTCTTGGGCTCGGGCGGTTTTGGCGGCTCTTCTTTGTAGAGACCCTTGGTCGGATCCACGGCCTTGCTCTCGGTGACGACCGTTTCCTTTGGCATGGGTATACCGGCAGCGCTGACCAGACTCACTTTCGTGCCGCCGAGTTCGCCTCCGATGCCGCCCCAGCGATTCTCTCGAAATTGAATATAAGCCGAAACGGCAATCATCAAGGCGACGCTCGTGTGCATGATGATGGAATAGATGAGGAACTGCCGGAGGCTCTGGTCTTGCGGATTGGCGACTGCGGTAGTCATGCTTATTGAGTGCGCGCGCGATTGGTGATGGGCTCGGTGACGATGCTGATGTTATTGATGCCGGATTGCCGCAGCGCGTCCACAACGGCGGCAAAGCTGCCGAAGGGAACTGTTTCATCGCAGCGGAGGAAGACACCTTCCTGCTTGTTTTTCAATTGCGACTTGATTCGTGAACCGAGCTGGTGAATGTTGATCGGCTCGTTGCCAAGATAGATGCGCTGCGCCTTGTCCACGGTGACGACCAGGCGTTCCTGATTGATTTCTTTCACCGTGCGGGTTTTGGGAACGTCGACTTCGATGCCAGACTGGAGGATTGGGGCCGTGATCATGAAAATAATGAGCAGCACGAGAACCACGTCCACAAATGGGACCATGTTGATCTCGGAGAGCGAAGTCTGCGTCGATTTGGAAAGTTGCGGCATCTTCTCTGAATCTCTAAATGCGGCCGGGTCAGGACCGCCGCCGAATCCTAGTTAAATGTTTTTTCAATTTGTGCGGACACTTCCAGTGCGAACGTGTCCAGTCGCTGTCCGAGATCTCGAATATTCTGCAAAAATTGATTGTAGAAAATGACGGCCGGGATCGCTGCGGCGAGGCCGGCGGCGGTGGTCACCAGGGCTTCGGCAATGCCGGGAGCAACCGCACGAAGGCTGGCGGCACCGGCGCTGCCCAGGCCGGAGAAGGCGTCAATGATGCCCCACACCGTTCCAAAGAGACCGATGAAGGGCGTCACGGAGCCGGTGGTGGCCAGCCAGGACATGCCTTTTTCAACGCGGCGAACTTCGTCGGCGGCGGCCAATTGCATGCTGACCGTTACAGCCTGCAAACTTTTGAGCTTGGGCGGATGCGGATTGCCGGTGCTGCCGCCGACCTGACTCTGCAGCTCGCGATAGCCTGCCGCGTAGACCGTTGAAAACGGGGAGCCCGCGGAAGCCAGCGCTTGCGGGTTCGCAACGCCGCGCGTGGCGCGGAAGATGCGAAGAAACTGATCGCTCTGCCGGCGAATGCGGCCGAAGACTCCCAGCTTTTGGAAAATCATGGCCCAGGAAATGACGGAGAACATCAGGAGAAGCGCCAAAACCCCGCGCGCGACCCAGCCAGTTTGTTTGAGAATCTCGAAGAAATCGGTGACAAATATCGTTGTGAACAGAAAAATGATGTACCCCTCAGTGAAAACAAAATTGCTCTGGGCTTAAGAAACGTAGCACACGCACCTAGAGGCTGCAACCAGTAGGATGCAGGTGTTTCTTATTTTGATGCATATAGGGAAACACAAGATAGCGCGCTGAACAGGCTGCAACCGCGAGCATGCCGCACCTAGGAGGTGTGTTAAACTGCGAATTCAGCATGAGCCGTCTGTTTGACATCGGTCTGGAGAGACTCACCGGCCAACCTGCATTTTCCGGCGTGGTCCAAGGTGTGACTGCCGAAGGACGAGGAACTTTTTTTCTGGAGACCTTCGGCTGCCAGATGAACGATCACGACTCGGAGAAAGTCGCCGGCGTCCTGCTGTCCCGGGGATACCGGCAGGTCGAGACGCCGGAAGCCGCTTCGATGATTCTCTACAATACTTGCAGTATCCGGGAAAAGGCGTCGCAGAAAGTTTTTTCGCGGCTGGGGGAATATCGCGAAAAGCAGAGCGAAGGCAAGATCATCGGCGTGCTGGGCTGCGTGGCGCAGCAGGAGGGCGAACGCATCTTCACGCGCGCTCCGTGGGTGAGCCTGGTGTGCGGCTCGGCGAGCTACAGCAAACTTCCGGAGATGATCGCGCAACTGGAAGCAGGGAATCAGCGCGTCACGGGCCTGGATACGGACACGGACGAAACGTTTGAGACCGAAGTGACGCGGCGCGACAATCCCTGGCGCGCGTACCTGACCATCATCGAAGGCTGCGACAAAGCCTGCTCTTACTGCGTCGTGCCTTACACGCGGGGCCCGGAGCGTAGCCGCGCGAGCGATGCGATTTTGCGGGAAGTCCGGCAACTCGCGGACCTGGGCTACTCCGAAGTTCAACTTCTCGGGCAGACGGTCAATTCTTACACCGATCCAACGCCAAGAGGGATGCGTTTCTCGGAGTTGTTGCTGGCCGTCGCCGACGTTCAGGGGATTCGGCGGGTGACATTGTCGAGGCGATCGAATCGCAGCCGAAGATTTGCGACCACGTGCATTTGCCAGTGCAATCCGGCTCGACGAAAGTGCTGAGAGCGATGCAGCGCACGTATTCGCGCGGAGAGTACCTGGAAAAGATCGCCATGATGCGCGGCGCCAGCCGGCTGATCGCCATCACGACTGACATCATCGTGGGTTTTCCGGGAGAAACGGAATCCGATTTCGAAGAGACTCTGAGCTTGCTGGATGAAGTGCAATATGACAATTTGTTTTCGTTCAAGTATTCACCGAGGCCGAATACGCCGTCCCTCACGATGCCGGATGCGATTCCAGAGGAAGAAAAGGGCCGGCGGCTGGCGGCGTTACAAGACAAACAACGTGAAATTCAAATGAAAAAGCACGAAGCACTGCTCGGAAAGACGTTTGAGGTGCTGGTCAGCGGAAAATCGCGCCGCGAAAACCAGTGGTTCGGGTATTCAACGTCGCACCGCGTGATTAATTTTGCTTCCCAAGCGAACAAGCTTCTGGGAACCTACGTCCAGGTTCACGTTACGGGAGCAGGTCCGAACAATCTGGCTGGCGAGCAGGTCTTTTAGATCAGGGAGGCCTCAATGGAAGTGGAGATGAAAATCCGCGGCCTGATGATGGATCCCGTCACGAACATGCCCATCGTGGTGCTGAAAGACGTGCAGGGGCAGGCGATACTGCCGATCTGGGTCGGCGTTTACGAGGCGAACGCCATCGCGCTGGAAATCGAGAAAGTGCAAACGCCGAGGCCGATGACCCACGACCTGCTCAAGAACGTTTTGCTGGGACTGGATGTGCGCGTGCAGAAGATCGTCGTGAACGATTTGAAAGACGACACTTTCTTCGCACTGATCTGGGTGGAACGCGAAGGACAGATGATGACCATCGATTCGCGTCCGAGCGATGCGTTAGCCCTTGCCCTGCGGATGGACTGCCCCATCTTCGTGGACGAAGCCGTCTTGAAAAGTTCCAAAATCTCCAGCGCGTTTTCCGAACGCAACACCAACGAGCAGCTCCGCTCCTGGCTCGAGGGTCTTTCCGACGACGACCTCGGCCGCTACAAAATGTAATTGGGCCGTGGCGCTCGCCGCGGACTCCTCTTAGTGCGTAAGTACTCCTCCGGTTTCTGACTTCGAGGCCGGAGATGGGGTGCTTGGAACAGGCGGAGAAGGTACTCCCAACGTTGGCAGCGCGACGAAGGATTTGTCCTTGTAGCTCAAGAACGGAATGAGCGCGTGGGCGCGCAGGACTACCGCCACACAGACGACGTACCAACCGGCGCCGGGGGAGTGTACGGCGAGTATGCCTCCCGCGCGAGAAGCAGGCATTGAAAACAAATAGGCAAGCAGCTGGAAGGGAAGTCCACAGAGAACTGCGACGATGGCAGCGATGACTCCCGTCAGCCAAAGTTCTT
>Ga0209056_10003823_pt1 | contig 15942 bp, 18 predicted proteins | sample GraSoiAngelo_114_FD_185876 | JGI IMG/M metagenome (GOLD analysis project Ga0209056, IMG submission 185876) | Grasslands soil microbial communities from the Angelo Coastal Reserve, California, USA - 14_0903_13_40cm (SPAdes) (version 2) | ecosystem: Environmental > Terrestrial > Soil > Grasslands... | reverse complement strand
CGTCACCGGGGCGCTTGTAGCGTTTCAGCTCCCCCATGCGTCCCAGGACACGCTGCTCCGCATGATCGCGCACCGCACAGGTATTCACCAGCAGCACGTCCGCCTCGGCGGGGTCTTCGGTGCGCACGTAGCCTTCACGGCCCAGGACACCGAACATCAGCTCGGAATCCGAGACGTTCATCTGGCAGCCGTAGGTCTCGATGTAAACGCGGCGCATCGTCAGTTGACCGTCACCTCGAAGCGGGGACGTCCGTCCCACACGTGCGTATCAAGATAGACGCTCAGATAATCTTCCGTCATCACCTCGATTTGACCCTTCCCGTGGCCTGTCACGACGCCATCAGCCGTCTGCCCTCTGCGGTACTCACGATAGGCCGCCGCCTTCGCTTCGCCGAGGTCCCGCAGCTCGCGCGCCCGCGCGCGAATCACGTCGGGGCGGAGCTGGCCCGAAAGCCGCGCCGCCGGCGCGTCGGGACGGACCGAAAACGGAAAGACATGGAGGTATGTGAACGGCAAGGCGCGGAGAAGCGCAAGAGAGGCGCGGTGGTCCTCATCCGTTTCTCCGGGAAATCCGGCGATCACATCGGCTCCCAAACCAAAGACCGGCAACCGTTCCGCCAACCACTCGATGCGCGCCCGATACGACTCCGCCGTATACCAGTGCCGCCCCATGCGCTTGAGGACGCGGTTGGAGCCCGACTGCAATGGCGCGTGTAGATGAGCGGCCAGAGTCCGGGGTGCTTCGACGAGCAACCTGGCGAGCGTGTCGTCCACTTCCGTGGCTTCGACCGATGAGAGACGAAACCGCACGTTAGGCACGGCTGCGATCAATGCTTCTAGAAGCCGCCCCAGAGTCACGCCGCACGCATCACGCCGCACGTCGTCTCCATATGTCCCGATGTGCACACCCGTGAGCACGATCTCCGCATGCTGCTCGGCAAGCATCTGCGCTTCCTCTATTAGCTCCGCGACCGGCCGCGATCGATTCGCGCCGCGGGCGAGCGTCGTCGCGCAGAACGTGCAATGCTCGTCGCAGCCGTCCTGGATCTTGAGAAGGCCCCGAGTCCTCACCCCCCGACCGCCTCTCCGCGTTGCGGCGAGGGGGGACGACATGCCGGCCGCAGTGAGCACATTCGCGGGATCCGCGTTCGCCACCACCGCGCGCACACCCGGCAACGCCGCGATCGCGCCGTCATCGAGCGCGGCCGCACATCCCATCACGATCGTCTGCGCATGGCCGCTTTTCGCGACATGGCGGACCAGGCGGCGCAGTTTGACTTCGCTTTCGTTCGTGACGGTACAGGAATTGATGACGGCGAGATCGGCGACTGCGGGATCATCCACCACCGTGGCACCGCTCGCGTCGAACGCCTGACGCACGCGCTCGGTGTCGTACTGGTTGGCTTTACACCCGAAGGTGTGGAAGTAGACGTTCACGGCCGCACGGTCAGCCCCAGCAGAAACGTCCAGACGCGCTCGGTGAGTCCGGTCCCGATGCGCTGCAGCCGCTCGATGCCGATGTCGAGGCGGCCGCGGCCGCCGGAGAACTGGCGGCCGAGTCCCGCGGAGTATCCGACCTCGGTGGGGGTTTTCCCGATCCCGAAGGGAAGCTGTCCGCCGCGGAGGCCGAACCGGAACGGTGAGCCCGGCCGGCCGATTTCCGCGCCCACGGACCAGTTGAATGTGTCGTGGGCGTTGGGGATCGTTGCGACTCCGGCCCAGTTCCGCCACGTCACGGTGCCCGCCACATTCGCCTGCGTACCCGCGTGCCACTGCACGCCGGCGCCGTACATCAGCGGCAGATCATTCTCTGCGACGGTGCGGCCACCGATGTCGGCGCGCAGTTTAGAGTCGGAGCGGAACCACCCGGCAACGCGCAAATCGCTCGTGACATCGAGCAACAGGCTGGCCGATCCGCCCACGCCGCCATACGCGACCTCGTCCCGAGCCGTGGACGTACGGTAATTCGCGGTGTCGGCGAAGCTGCGCGTGGCGACGACACGGGTGGAGCCCGTGAGACGATGCAGGCCCAATCCCAGCGCGAGCCGCCTGTGCAGGCGCGCACCAACCGCAACCCGAAGATCGGAGACAGCGCCATCGCTCGTGATCTCGTCGGTGATCGGCTGCTGCACCCCGCGCAAGGTAATTGTGTCATGGATGACGACGCCGAACGAACGGTCGAGATAGGTGGAGAAGCCGCCACCCACCACGATGCGGGGGGTCACCGGCCCGGCGATCACCATGGCCGGGAAGCGAGTCCCGCGCAGCGACGCTTGCGTGCCGCCGGCGTCGACCGAACGCCACGACGTGCCACTCGTGACATTGGCGCTCATGCGCCGCACGTCCGCGAGAGAGGCATCGATCAGCGGCGAGAAGGCATCGAAGGGCGCTAACGCGCCACCGGTGGACCTCGCCCGAACGCTCTCCCATTTGCCTGGGGTCCCGAGTCCTCGGATACCAAACTGAGAATCCTGGGCGGCTAGACGGCCAGACGGCCAGACGGCCGCCAGCAGCACCAGCACCACCAGGACAGCGGCCGTCCGGCCGTCCGACCGTCCGACCGTCACGGATTCCCGAACCGGAAGCGTTTCACGTACGTCACGTGCAGGCCTGGCCGCAAGGCCGGCGCGCGCGAGGAATAGAACCGAATCTCGGTATACGATGTCGCCTCCGGCACCTGCCCGAGGAAGACCGTCGTTGTCAGCGTCGTATCCGTCGACCACGCGCGCACGAGGTTGGTGAGCTCGATCCGCACCGTATCGGGCGATCCGATGTGTATGACGCTATGTCCGAACAGGTTCGCGGCCGTCCCGAGCGGAGACTTCGCACCGAGGTCCGTGAGTACGGGTCTCGCCAGTATTTGGAATGAGTCACCGCGCGCACCCGGCACCGCATTCACCGGAACGAGAATGACGGTCGCCCGCACGACGTCGATGGTATCATGCAGAAATGCCGGCAGCTTGACGCGCAGCACGGCCCGCGCCGAGGGCACGCCCCCGACCGCCAGATTGGAGTCGAGCGGTGGCGTGGGCGGATTGAAGACAAAGGCGTCGAACCGCACCGGCACGAACTTGTCACTGTGCACGACGCTGTCCGGCGTCGCCGAGACGGTATCCGGAATCGTGTAGTGAAAGAACCACCGCATGAGCGGTCCATTGCCGCCCGATTCGCGGGTTCCGAGAGCGACGCTGGCTAAGGAGTCCGCCGCGACCCGCATGCCCCAGGCGATTCGACCGGTGTCCGCGTCGCTCAGGGACGCCCGCAGCGTATCGAGCTTGAAGTAAACCACGAGCGTCGAGTCGACGTGGTTGATCTGCAGGACGTGTCCCGCCGTGTCCACGCGGATCGAGTCAGCCGGCTGAACGCCCCAGAGACTGTCCCAGAGACGGACGGTATGCGTATCGGCGATCGCGGGGAGCGCAAGCAGGTCGTTCACGTTGAGACTGTCCACCGGCGTCGCCGTGAAATCGGGATCGAGCGACGCAAACGTGGATGTCGAGTCCGCCGTGACGGGCAGCCGGTACAGCCGCAACCGCAAATTGGTGGTGTTTTTGGGACGGCGGACGATCACGAACCGCACTCTCGACGAGTCGACGCTGATCGGCACCGTCGTGGTATCGCCCGACTTGGGCGTCACGCGCCTGAACATCGTGTCGGTCGTGAAGAACGGACGGCTGTCGACCACCCCCGGGACGTCCGTGGCCGTCATCGCCTCGGAGGCATAGCCCGGCACGTAGCCACGAAACGAGGAATCGCGCGCGATGATGGCGGTGAAGATCGTATCCTTGATGCTGATCGAGTCGCTCGGGCAGAAGTTGGGACAGACGCCGGCCGAGGTCGCGTCTTCGGTACAGGCCGTACCGGCCGCCACGAGCAGAAATAACCAGGCGAGTCGCCGCGTCACCGGTCCAGCGTCTCCTTCGTAAAAGCGTCGGGCAAGAGTGCGGCCAATGTCCAGCGCTTCTCTGTCGTTGGCCCAACCGCCGTCACTTCCAGATCCAGGCCGAATTCTGCGAGCAGCTGCCGGCAGGCGCCGCAGGGCGCGGCCGGCGGATCCATTTCGGTGGTGACCACGATCCGCTTCAAGTTGCGGGCGCCGCTCACCACGGCCGCGCCCAGCGCCATCCGCTCCGCGCAAATGGTGAGCCCGTAGGACGCGCTTTCGACGTTGCAGCCGACGTAGACGGTGCCGTCCGCCGCTTCGATCGCGGCCCCAACGTGAAAGGTGCTGTACGGGGCCCACGCGTGGCGCATCGCGTCGCGCGCCTGTTTCACCAGATCCTTCACGCCGAGACGTCCTTGAGAAACGACGTGCCCGCCGCGAGCCCCGGCAGGCCAAAGTATTCACCCACCGTTTGGCCCATGTCGGCGAATGTGCGCCGCGTGCCCAGCGGCACGGGATGCACGCTCGGCCCCAGCACGAGCAGCGGCACGACTTCGCGTGAATGATCGGTCGACGGCGTCGTCGGATCGTTGCCGTGATCGGCGGTGAGCATCACGAGATCGTCCGGCCGCAGCCGCGCGAGGAGCCGCGGGATCCACGCGTCCAACTCTTTGAGACCCTGGTGAAACCCCGGCACGTCATTGCGGTGCCCCCACGTCTGGTCGAATTCGATCACGTTCACGAAGACGAATCCCGTGTCGAGCGCATCGAGCGCCTGTTCGATGCGCCGGTAGGCATCGCGATTCGTCGGCGTATGCTCGCTGCTGATGTTGCGGCCCGCGAACAGGTCGTCCACTTTGCCGATTCCGATGCGCACGACCCCCGCATCGGCCATCACATCGAGCAGCGTCGTTCCGGTCGGCGCAATCGAAAAATCCTTGCGATTGGGCGTCCGGCGGTAGTCCCCTGCTTTCCCTTCGAACGGACGCGCGATCACGCGGCTGACTGCGTGCTCGCCGATGAGCAACTCGCGCGCGACCGCGCACGCCTGATACAGCTCCGAAAGCGGCACCGTCTGTTCGTGGGCCGCGACCTGAAAGACGGAATCGGCGGACGTGTAGACAATCCACTTTCCCGACCGCTGATGCTCGGCGCCGAGCTCGTCGATGATCGCGGTGCCGGAGGCTGCCCTATTGCCCAGCCACCCACGTCCCGTACGCCGCGCGAACTCGTCCAGCAGTGAAACAGGAAACCCGTTGGGGTAGGTGCGAAACGCTTTCTCCAGCAACACCCCGCAGATTTCCCAATGCCCGGTCGTACTGTCTTTTCCCGCCGAAGCCGGCTGAGCTATCCCGTGCGCGGCTGTGGGGCTGACCCCAGGCGCAAGCCCGGGGATCACGAAACCCTCCCGGCATTTTCCTAATCCAAGCCGCTCCAGATTGGGAAGCTTCAGACCGCCAACGGCTCGAGCCACGTTGCCCAGCGTGTCCGATCCGGCATCGCCGTACGCGGCCGTATCCGGCGCGGGCCCGCAGCCCAGCCCATCCAAGACGATGATTGCTGCTCGGCCCGTCCCGTATTTCACACCGGGACTCGTGGCAGCCGCGCGCCGAGTCCCGTCAGGAATTCGTGCGGCACCACACCACTCCAATCCGCGATTTCGTTCAAGGTGATGCGCTGTTTCGCATCTTCGCCCACGATCGTCGCGACATCGCCGACCTGGACTTCCAGCGAGCCGGTTTCGACGAGCGCCATGTCCATCTGCACGAGCCCCACGATCGGGCAGCGTTGTCCGCGCAGCAGCACGGCCGCTCCGCCCGTCGCGACGGTCCGCCGCAGCCCGTCGGCGTAGCCGCAGCGCAGCGTCGCGATCACGGTGTCGCGACGCGCGGTCCAGCTCGCGTTGTAGCTCGCGGTGTCTCCCTTGCGCATCCGCCGTACGCTCAGCACCCTGGCTCTCACGCTCACGACTGGTCGCGGCTGCGGCAGATCGTCTGCCGGCGAGCCGCCGTACAGAAAGATCCCCGGCCGCACTAGCTCGAACGCGAACTGCCGGCCTCGGAGCGCCGCAGCGCTGTTCGCGACGTGCAACAGCGCCGGCCGCCGCGGCAGACGCCCGACCGCGTCGCGAAACCGTTCCAGCTGCCGCTCCGCCGAGCCGTCCCGTCGCTCCGCGGAGTGGAAATGCGTGTAGCACCCTTCGAGCGACGGCGTGTCCACCGCTGCGCCCAGCTCGTCGATCTCATCCCAGCGCACGCCGGCGCGTCCCATGCCCGTGTCGATCTCGATATGGAACGGGCGCTCGCCGCGTGTCGTCCACTCGAGGATGCTGCCGGCGTCGCCGAGCGCCGGCGTCAACTCGTGGTGCTCGTACTCGGCGAACAGTCGCGCGCGCGCGGGCATGAAGACGAGAATCGGCCGCGTGATTCCGGCCGCCCGCAGCTCGGCACCTTCGTCGATCGTCGCGACGCCATAGCCCCAGGGATCGAGCGGCTCGAGGGCCTTAGATACGAGGACGGCTCCGACCCCGTACGCATTGGCCTTGACGACAGGGAGGAGCCGAGTGCCTGCTATCTTTGCTACTGTTCGGGCGTTGTCGACGAGGGCTTCCACGTCCACTTCCACCCAGGCCTCGCCCTGCGTTGACACGCTCACTGGCGCGCGTATGATACCCCGCCCGGAGGCTAAATGCAAGGCGATTCAGCGCTTGGACGTGCTCTGGGACTCGTGCGCGAGTTGCGACAGCGGTGTCCGTGGGACCGCGCGCAGAGCCCGCAAACACTCCGTCCCTATCTGGTCGAGGAAGCGCTCGAGCTCGATCAGGCGATCCAAACCGACGATCCCGAAGCGATGCGCGACGAGCTAGGCGACCTGCTGCTGCATCTCGCGTTTCAGATCGTCATCGCGGAAGAGCGGTCGCAGTTCAACGCGGAAGTCGTCACGCGCACACTCGAGGAGAAGATGTGGCGGCGGCATCCGAACCTCTTTGGCGAGGGTCGGGTCAGCCGCGACGATCACGCGGGGTGGGAGCTCGTCAAACGGCGCGAGCCGCGCACCGGCGGCAAGCGCAGTACGTTGGCGGGTCTTCCGCCGACGCTGCCGCCGCTGCTCATGGCGTACCGGCTCCAGGAGCGCGCCGCCGGGATCGGGTTCGATTGGCCGGATGCGAAGGGACCGATGGCGAAGGTGAAAGAAGAGACTGCGGAGTTGGAAAAGGAGCGAGTCACTGGCAGACGGGAACAGATAGAAGAAGAGATCGGAGACTTGCTCTTTGCGACCGTGAATCTCGCGCGGAAGCTCGGCATCGAGGCCGGTCAGGCGCTCGAACGGGCGAATCTCAAGTTCACGCACCGATTCGAGAAGGTGGAGAAGCTGGCCGAAGAGCGCGGCTTGGAAATGGGGCGCGCGTCACTCGAGGAGCTCGACAAGTTGTGGGAGGAGGTGAAAAAGACCGCCTGAGTGGGGCGCGCGAGGCGCCCCCGATCAGGCCGAGGTGTCCCCTACCGTAGATACTGTGTCACGAAGTCCAGGACGTTCTTCCGGTCGAGGCGGAAAACGCCGCCCGTCCCACCACACGTACCGTTGAGCGCGAACGACGTGACAGCGGCGACGACATTGCTGCTGCCGAGGTAGTTGGGGCCGCCGGAATCTCCGAAGCAGGTCCCGCCGGTCGACGCGTTATTCGACAACAGGAGCGAGAAGTCCCCGGTGAAGCCGGGCGTGTTGATCTGCACGAGATGGGGCTCGGCGAACATGCGGATCTTTTCGGCTACGATGAACACGGGATTGATCTTCTGAACTCCATAGCCCACCGCGGTGAACACGGTCGAGCTGCTCGGCTGTAGCGCATCGAGCTGGTCCACCGACGGCAGTTTCCCGTAATCACCGGAGGCGAGCTTGACCCCTTTGCTGAGCAGCACCACGCCCACGTCGTGCAGGAAAAACAACCGTTCCGTGAAGAGCGGATGCGCATGCCATTCCCGCGCTTCGATCGTATTCGGGCCGGCGAACGGAAAGTTGTTGTTCCCGTTCTCGACATCGGACTCCGTGAAGACGCGCATGCCGCTGAACTCGCCCGGCTCCCCGGCACAGTGGCCGGCGGTCAGGACAACTTTGGGTACGATCAGCGTGCCGGAACAGCGAAACGCCGGCACACCGGCGACGTCCATGACGATCAGGACGACCGCAGGATGGGCATTTCCATCGAGCGAACCGAATGTGATGAACGACGGCCGATCGGACGGCGGTAAATCGGTGAGAGCCCGGCCGCAGCCGAGCAGGCCGCCGCCGCAGATCGCGAGGAGAGGAATGACGTTGCGAGCCCGCATGAGTCCTCCCGAGTCAAGACAATGGAATGGTCGCGGTTTCCAAACTTATGCTTCCAAACCAAACGCGTACGCCACGAAGTCTCATCGTGGGCGAGCCGTCACGGGCCCGCTTTGCTTCATCCACAGCATGATGGCTGCGCACGGGCTTCCCGTGAATTCCGGCGGCGTGATGCCCGGATGCGGGTACGCTTCGATCGCCAACACGTCATCCATCTGAAACTCGTCCAGCGTCCGTTGGGGTCCGAGCGCGTCCGTCCAGACCTCCAACTCGCATGGCTCTTGCTCGCGGCTTGACGGGTTGGGATTCATGATCGACGTGCGACCCCGACTGGCCTGCTGCCCGCAATCCCACTCCCCCTTACGGGTTTCGAAACAGATGAAGTGGAAGTTGGGCTTCTGGCGGATGAGGGTGAAGAGGTTCCCACCGACTCGCTGGAGGTCATCCGGCGTCAGGAACAACCCTTGGCGATACCGTGTCTTGTGGTCGTAGAACTGCGCGAGCTCCGGGTACACTATCACATCCACGTTTTGAACGGCCGCCCGGTCGTCATCCGTTTTTATTTGCAGCAAACTCGTCGTACCGAGGTCCGTCTCGCGGGCGGCAGTGTCTTCGTGGACGGCGATGAGTGCCGGGACGTACCCCGACCGGCGTACCATCAGGACGAGCGAGCCCTGAGGCGCTGACACGCGGAACGTCCCATCATCTCCGGTGCGTTGCCCCGTCGTCATCCGGCCGAGATGGATAACCGCTTGCGAAACCGGCTTGTGGTTGGCCGAATCGACGACGGTTCCCTTGATCGTACGGGACCCGACTTGCCCCAGCGCCGCGCCCACCGCAGCCAGCACCAAGGTCATCGCTAACGTCACTCCGGCAGTCGAGGGTCTCATGAGGAGTCTCCCTTGTACGCTTGGTAGCTCGAATTGTTCGAAACCTTCTCGCTGAAGCGCGCGCGCCTAAGATGCGGCGCCAAGTCAGAATGATCAGAAATGGAATTCGACTAATATGGTCCCGAATTACGGCATTGCCGAGTTGCTCACGAACGCCAGCCGCGAGCCGTCCGGCGCCCACGACGGGACGTTGATCGTTCCCTGACCACCGTACAGGTAGGCGATAACGCGCGCCGGTCCACCACCGACGGGCATCAATCGCAGCAGCACGTGCTTGTAGAACGGATGATCGTCCGGCGCAACGTCCGGGGGAAAAGCGAGGTACGCGATCCACTTGCCGTCTGGTGAAATGTGCGGGAACCAGTCGTTGAGGCCGTCGTTCGTGATCTGCTCCTGGGCGGTCCCATCGGGTCGCATCCGCCAGATTTGCATCCGTCCGCTGCGCGAGGAGTTGAAGTAGATGTACGCGCCGTCGGGCGTGAACTCCGGTCCATCGTCCAGTCCCGGCGCGGTCGTGAGGCGGATCTCGTCGCCACCGGCGACGGGGATCTTGTAGACGTCCAGCTCCCCGTTACGCGCGCCGGTATACACCAGCCACCGGCCATCGGGGGACCAGCCATGCAAGTACGATGGTCCTTTCGCGGTGACGCGGGTCGGTGTGCCGCCGGTTGCCGGAACCGTGTACACAATCGAAGCGCCACTGTCCTCTGCCGCATGGTGGCTGATCCCCATCATCCGGCCGTCGAACGACAGGACGTGGTCGTTGTTGTTGCGCGTCGCGAACCCCGTGTTGATCGCCGCCGCGGAGCGTGATGCGAGATCGAAGCGGTAGAGGCGTCCCTCCTGCACGTAGATCAGTGCCTTCCCGTCGCGAGTCCAGTTGGGCGCCTGAAACGATCCCGAGTACTGGTGCACAATTGTTGCATTCCCAGTCGCGACGTCGAGAATCTCGAGGTTCGAGCCGATGTAATCGCGATAGGGGACGAAGTCCCGCTTCGGCGGCGTCGTGATGCGAACGTTGCTGAACGTGGCCCGCTCCATGATTGTGTCGTTGTGCGCGCACACGAACAGGCCGACGTAGACCGTATCGGGGAGTGAGACGTTGGTGAGTCGCTGCGTGACGAGCGTGTCGCCGAATTGCGCAACCGACATGAAATACCCGCCATCGCGCCGCTCGAGCTGGATGACCGCGTCCGCATCGGGGAGGCTTTCGGTCGATTTGGCTTCCTCCGTAATTCCGCTATTCTGCCGCCGGAACTGGAGCGACATCAAGCCGTTGCCGTGCAGCGCCGCGGTCACATGCGCGCTGCGCGGATCGAGCGAGGGGCGAATGGTCCAGCCGATCTTCCGATGCTCCTCCACGCCCGCGCCGATGAAGCGCGCCCGCGTGGAGAGAATGAAGTTGCCGCTGATCTGTTTCCAGACGAAATGGAAATCGTCGCGCGCGTCCCACATGTTCTGACCTGAGCCCGCGACCAGATACGTCTGGCGCTGCGGGTCGTAAGACGCGGCACCTCTTGCTCGGCCCACGTCCGCGTGCGCGGTAAAGACGCCGACCGGACCCTGAGCGCCGAGGACATCGCCGCAGAGGGCGGAAATCAGCACGAGGGCAAGCATGCGGTAGCAGAGAGGAATTCGCATCGCTGTCACAGCGGGATTCTACCACAGCTGTCGCGCGCCGCCAGCGTCAGGCGCGTGTTAGGCCGCACGTTGCGCGTGCCATGCCACGCGCATAAGGGCGATGGCGCTCCAACCCATGGCTCCGCCGAGCACACCGAAAAAGAGAGCCATGAATACGGCGCCCAGCACGAGTGCTATCCGCATGAATCGGGGCGACTGAATCATTTTCTGGGTGGCTGAGTCGGCATGGACGGCCTTCGGAAAGGCCTTGGCGTACCAATCTGGGAGCTTTACTGGTTGGCGTTGGCTTTGCGCCACGGCCGACTGGAGCTCCTGTGGCGTTGGACGCGGAGCAAGCGCAAAAATCAGCGACCATACAACTCCCGCGAGCACCGAGGCTGCTAGCACAGCGCCCACGAACTCCGCGAGGCGGCTCCGGCGTCGCTCATGCCGTTTTGTCCAGCGCTGCACGAGCCAGACTCCGACTGGAGCTGCTAGAATCGCGCCAAACGAGAAGACAAGACCGATGAGGAATACGATCACGCCGCCTATGCCACTCAACATCCGAAGGATGAGGGGAACAGACTGCCGCGTTGTCTCGTTAGCCTCCAATCCGCCGCTCTTCCCGTGCCGTGCTGAGCAAACGCTCTGTAAAATCGAGGCGCTCCTGCGTTTCAACGAGCTCTTGTTGAAGATCTTGGACGCGACCCTCAACTGCCTCGAGCCGCGCAACGAGCTCATCCGATGGTGATTGTGGACGGGCGGCACGCAGACGCGCGAGTTTGATCACCGTCAGCGCAGGGATCCCCACGAATATCAGCAGTGCGGCTAGAAACACAGGCGGTTCCATGTGGCCGTTCCTTGTCTTGGCGTGGGACGCCTGCACTGCCTAACGGACCCCGCTTAGGTGACGTCGCGCTGTTAGGCGGACGCTCCAAGGTGCCGTACCCGTATAACGATCTCCGCGAGGGCAAACAGTACCGCCAATCCCGCTGATCCCGCGATCCAAAACAGCCCGCTGCGAAGTATGAGATTGAGGATGGCTGCGGTAAGCGCACCATAAGCCAAAATGAGCAAGGGCGACCGCTTGTAAGGCCGGGGCGTGGGTGCGTGCGGCAGTTCGTTCATACGCTGGCGTTCCGCCTAATGGATCACGCTCAAGCTGCGGCGCGCTGAAGAAAGATTCATTCCATAATCTACGCGCGCCGTCAGCTTCAAGCGCTGGTTAGGCGGCACGGATCGAGATCGTGTATGCAACAACCCTCACGCGAGCAGGTTGAACTCTGCGGACGGATCTCGTCCTGCATCGGCCTCAAGGCGTGGAGATTCGGCCGTGATAGTCGACCGAGACCACGCCCGTCTGTAGGTTCACCGTCCCGTGAGTGCGAAGGAACCCAGACGCACCTGCGAACTGGCCCGTTCCTCCCGTGATGTTTACTTGGTTGTTAATCAAGTACTCCGCCGGCCGGTTCGTCGGCGCCGCCACCACGCGATCCGTGGTCGTGAACGTGTCACCGGAGCTGGTCGTGTAGGTATGCGCCAGTTCAAAACGCAGACTGCCGTTCCCCATCTGCTCTAAGGCAGTGATACAGGCGATGAACGTTCCCCCGCCGGCACCCGTGAACGTACCCACCTCAGTGAGCCCGCCGCCACATGCCGCCGAGGGGCCGATGATCTGCCCGTCGATGTGTCCGGCGATGTTCTCGGCCGCCGGAGTCTGAACGACTGCTGCGTCGATCGACAGAGTGGATTGTGTCGGGTCCCGCCCGGAACAGCCTAGAGCGAGCCCTACGAGCGTGAGAGCCAAGCGCCTCATAGATCCCTCCTCTGCCCCGAGCACTGAGCCCGGTATTGGGTGTGCCGCCTAACGGGGTGCGCCTAAGCTGCCGCGCCACGCTCACGATACCACTCCTAGGCCCGCGGCGTCAGATCGTCCGCCTCGACGACGCGAGTGTAAGGGATCTTTGCCTCGTCATTAAGCTGCTTGACGAGCTCTGGGTTGGACGCCTCAAACAGGCACATGCAGTGTGCCTCGCTGGGCACGAAGGTGCTGCGGATATAGCGGACGCGCTTGCCTGCGGCCGTGAGTCGCTTGCCAGTCTCGATCGCAGCCTTCTGAGCGGCGGCCAGTTGCTCCATCGTAATGCCCGGAAGACTCCGGTCCACCATGTAAATGGCCATGAGGTACCTCCCCCGCGTCTCAGGTTCGCTGAACGTTAGGCAGCTGCAATTACGAAGATAGGCGCCGGCCGGCTAGACGATAGTCCAGGGCCGCCTAACGGGGTGCGCCGCTTCACAGAAAGCTGCGGCGCCGAGCGAGAACGTTCACAAATAAAAGGCTACCACAACGAGCCGTGGCGCCGCCAGCTTCCGGCGCGTGTTAGATGGCAATGGCATTATCCGGGCTTGCGAACCGCAAAGCCTGCCCGCATCGACTAGATCGGTCAGTGCGAGGCCGTCCTCGCGAGGGGTGTCTACCGAAGAGCTTTATCGATCTGTGGAAGGACGTCGTCGTACGCTTGTAACAGCTGCGGGTCCAAGAACGAGAGGTCTCCGTAATAGGCTAATACTGATCGCCAGTACCCTTCGAAGTCCTGGTCCCAAGAGCGCCCGTAGATGGTCGACTGCACGATAGCAGCCTGCTGAGCTGCATACGCTCTCTGAACCGTGTAGGCGCGTGAGAGCGCAAAGGCCAGGTCGGGATCGATGTAGGCCAACGACTGCGTGGCCAGCGCAAGATCCCAGGCGGTCTGCTCGAAGAACACCGGTCCGAGACCATGGAACTGCACGTCAAATGTTTTCGCCGTCTTGGGCCCGGCCGACGCGAGATACCGCTCTAGGTTCTTTCGCGTTGTAGCGTGGTAGTCCGTAACAGCACCTAGCGCCTTGCGATTGGACAAGATCTCTGTTCGGAAGCGTCGGAGCGACATCTGAGCAAGCTCGCGGTGTTGGGCGTGTTCACGCCACCGTTCACCCATAAGCCCTAGGAAAACGCCCGTACCTATTAGGGCCACCTCGAGAACGATCTTGAGGAGCCATTTGCGCTGCAGAAGGCCCGCCGCGGCGGTCGTGATGGGCGCAGCCCGCTCCTCATGATCGTCGATCTGTGGCACGTGGGCCTCAGGCATCTGAACCTCCCAAGGAAGGCGCCATTGCCACCTAACGGATCGCGCTTAAGCTGCGGCGCGCTGAAGAAAAACACATTCCTAAATCTACGCGCGCCGCCAGCTTCAAGCGCTTGTTAGTCGGCATCACTGACTGAGCAACGCGCTTCTCCCCGCACCGCTTCATTGTCGGTGATTCGCGTTTGGTCAGAACGGTCGGAAGCCACGCGCCTCGATAATTCCCCACATGTCTGGGCCTGGCAAGGCGCGAGTATAGACGTACGTGGGAAAGTGCCAGCGTGGGTCGAAGCTGACCTGGACCGCGGCATCGCGGTCAGCCGATCGTTCCAGCATGTCGAACAGCCCGTCGATACTGAACGTGTCGAAATCGCTCAACGGGGCAGATCTGCCGACCCGGTCCCACGCCCGCAGAGGCTGCCCCGTGCGAACCTCAATCAGCAGCCATCCCCGCCCTCCTGGGCAGAAGCACGCCGTGCGGACCAGAAACCGATAGTCCGACAGACTGTTCGCTCGCCACAGCGCGCGTTCCCTTCTGAGCGCGGTCCGCAGGGAGTCACGTTGCCCCGGCATTTGCAGACTGAAGGTTCGTGCTTCGGGGAAGGTGACCACTTGGCCGGTGTCATTGAAGAAGGCAAGGAGGCCGGCCGTGTCTTGGGCGATACGGCCAGGGCTGACCTTCTCGGCCGGGGTCGGGGTCTCGGGGACGGCGCGGTGACAGGCAACCATGAGGCAGGTGAGCATCAACAGTTTCGCCCAGGCGATTCGGACGCGTGCGCGAAGAGGCGCCAACTTCACAGAACCATCAACCCTGACCGTGACCATCATTATCCACAAGTATTGCTGTACGCTTCGACAGGAACATCGTCGACGGCTGTTTGATGCCGCCTAACGGATCGCGCTTAAGCCGCGGCGCGCTGAAGAAAGGTTCATTCCTCAATTAATGCCCGCCGCCAGCTTCAAGCGCTGGTTAGGCCGCGCTTAACGGTGATCCGTCAGTCTGGAGCCGGCTTCAATGCGGTCATCATGACGGCCTTGACGCCGTAGGCCTCGGCCGAGTTCTGCGTCGACTCTTTGCGAAACCGGAACCTCGGGACCACGGCCGACCGGACACGACTGAAGCCCGTCTCTTCCAGCAACCTGAACATCTCTCCCTCCGGGAGAGCACCGCCGATTCAACTGGCCCAGAGCTTGGGGTCGTTGACTATTGACTGAGACAGTTGCTTGGCGCTGACAATATCCGTAATCGAGATCCGGCCGCCCGGCCTGAGCACGCGGAACATCTCCTCCACGACCCGGCGCTTGCGGAACGAAAGGTTGATCACCCCGTTGGAGATTACCACGTCCACCGAGGCATCAGGGAGCGGAATCTCTTCCATGCGACCTTCCTGGCATTCCATCTTTGCACCAGACGCCGCCGCGTGGGCTTGAGCCTTGACGCACATGGCGGGGTTCAGATCTATGCCCACGACCCGGCCGGTTGGGCCGACACGCCACGCTGCGATTATCGCGTCGAGGCCAGCCCCGCTCCCGAGATCGAGCACGGTTTCCCCTGGTTGCAGGTTGCTGCGCTCGTGCGGGTTGCCGACACCAGCGAAGGACGCGACAGCGCTGGCGGGTGCGCGGTCGAGCCACTGCGGCGCGTAGCCGAACAGTTGGGCCGCCTCACGGCCGTGAAAGAAGTGGAATTCGCTAGCGGGGTTGTTCGCAACCTCTTGATACATACGTATGATCTCGTCCTTGAGGGTGAGCTCCAAGGATGCTTGAACGCTAGCAGCATCGGTCATAACAAGGTTGCTCCCTGCATGGTGGCCAGTGCGTCCAAGTGTGGCGCGGCCTAACGGGAGCGCTTCAGCTGCGGCGCCGAACTTGAATGATCACAAACGGAATTCTACCACGCCGGATTTCCGGGCGTCCACTGGAATCGTTGGGGACGGGCGCTGCCAGCTTCAAGCGCTTGTTAGGCAGCGCCACGGTACGGTCGCGGTACATAGCTAGCACTCCACTCGCGGTACATCGCTAACACCTCTACCGTCTGCGGCTCTCGGTCTGGAGACCGTTATGCCGTGGCAGGAGGTGTCTGTGATCGACGCACGACTGC
>Ga0209056_10003817_pt1 | contig 15952 bp, 7 predicted proteins | sample GraSoiAngelo_114_FD_185876 | JGI IMG/M metagenome (GOLD analysis project Ga0209056, IMG submission 185876) | Grasslands soil microbial communities from the Angelo Coastal Reserve, California, USA - 14_0903_13_40cm (SPAdes) (version 2) | ecosystem: Environmental > Terrestrial > Soil > Grasslands ... | reverse complement strand
ACCAACGGCATCCGGATTCGACCGCGCGCCCACCAGCTTGATGCCGAGCCAGTGGTTTTCTGGAGCGGCATGGTTTCGCAACAGAATTGGCGCACCGTTGTTCACGGAGATGAGGACGTCGACGCTCCCGTCGTTATCGAAGTCCCCGATGGCCAAACCGCGGGCGGAGAGGGGCTGGGAGAATATCGGTCCCGCCTGCTGGCTGATATTCTCGAAGCTTCTGCCGGCATTTCGAAACAAGAGTGGCGGCTCTTCATACTTCACTTGCGGCTGGAGTTGTTCGATCAGATCGTCAGGATTGCCATTTACCAGAAACAGATCTAGTTCCCCGTCCCTGTCGAAATCAAAAAAATTCAATCCCCACCCGCTCATCAGGCGCGTTGCCTTGCCAATTCCTGTGACGCCTGCGTGATCATCGAAGCTTTCATCATGATTATTTCGGTAGAGCGAGTACATTTCGCGATCGACGTTCGCGACAAACAGATCCATCCACCCGTCCTGGTCAAAATCTGCAGAGTCCACTCCCATACCCGAACGTGGCCGGCCTTCGGCACTGTAAGCCACGCCCGCGACTTCCCCAATCTCTTCGAACTTTCCGTTTCCACGGTTTACGAACAAGTAATTGGCTACTGTATCGTTGGCAACAAACAAGTCCATCCGACCGTCATTGTTAATATCGGTTGCCACCACTCCCCACGCCTTGCCGAGATGATCCGCGATTCCTGAGGACTTGGTAACATCCGTGAAGGTACCGTCGCCATTGTTGTGAAACAGCCAGCTTGCGGTTGGCCGATATACGTGCGGGATGCAGTAACCGCGCTTAGCGTCTTCACCGACGCGACAATTCTTGTTCCTTTCTCTTGAAAACTCCACAAACTGGCAGACAAAGAGATCGAGCTTCCCGTCGTTGTCGTAGTCGAACCAGGCAGCGCTTGACGACCAGCCCGGAGCCGCGACTCCCGCCTTTTCCGTCACATCAGTAAATGTGCCGTCGCCATTATTGTGATAAAGAATGTTGCGGCCGTATTGGGTAATGTACAGGTCGGAGAAACCATCTCCGTCATAGTCGCCAACGGCGACACCTTGCCCATAGCCGCCGCCGGCAACCCCAGCCTTTATCGTCACCTCAGTGAAAGTGCCATCGCGATTGTTGTGATAAAGAGCATTTCGCAAGGGCGGGTTGGGATCAAAGAAATCGCATTTGCCGCTGTTCACGAGATAAATATCCATCCACCCGTCGTTGTCATAGTCGAAAAAGGCACAACCGGCGCCGGTAGTCTCGGGGAGGTAATGCTCATGGGACTTTCCGCTGATGTGCCTCCACGAAATCCCGCTCACTTCGGGAGGAACGATTTCGAAAAGATTTGGGGTGGGAGGGGAACCGAACGAGAATCGCGGGAAACCCGCAAGGGAGATCCCACCCGCCAGAGCATGGAAGAACTCCCTACGTGAGAGATAACCGCTTTTAAGCAAGGTATGTCTTCTCACCTCGGAAGTAACTCATTGCGGAGTACTTTGCGCCTGCGGCTGCTGACCTTCGGCCGGCTGGTTGTTCTGAATCAACTGACGGTGGACAGCAAACTCCCTTTCCCCGTCTTCTTTGTGTCCTGTGCGGGCATAAGCGGTTGCCAGGTTGTAATGCGCAGCTGGATTCTGCGGCTCTAACTTCACGGCAGCTTCAAGAGGAGCAACGGCTTCCGAGAATTTCTTCGTGGAAATCAGGGCGGAACCCCAGCCTAGAAACGCATCCCCAAAGCCGGAATCCAGCTTCGCGGCCCGCATGAAATGCTGCACTGCCAGGTCCCATTGTTGGGCTTGGCGAGCCAGCTCTCCAAGGACGTACTCGGCACCCGCGTTGGTGGGATCGATCCGAAGTTCCTGCTGAAATTCCTTCTTTGCCTGCTCGGCAGCATCAGCCGGCGGATTGGGTTCAGACAACAGCAGTCTCCCAATCTTGAAATGAATCCCCGGCAGTTGCGGGTCCATTTGCAATATCTGGTGGTATTCCTTTTCGGCCTGATCCCATTTGCCTTGCATCTCGAGCGACTCTGCATTCAGTTCATGCGCCTGTGTTGATTGGGGAGCACGGGTCGCGAGTTGCTGGGAGGCGCGCGTCGCAAGGTCAGAGTACGTATGAACGGCGGTGTACAGCACTTCCGGATCGTTTGGGAATTGCCGAGTCAGTTGTCGTAAGAACTCATCTGCGGCGTCAAACTGATTCTTCACCATCGCGCAGCGCACACCGGCAAGGCCGGCATTGCGCCGGTAGTCTTTATCGGTACTCTGTGCGATTGCCTTCTTGAGCAAGGGAATTGCTTCGACGCAGTGTCCGGACTTTGCTAGCTCGAGCGCGCGCTGACCGGTCGCGGCGCCTGGTGCTGAGGTTTGGGTAAAGCCTTGCGGAGCCGCTAGGATCAGAGGAGCAAGGAACCACAGCCGAGGGAATTTAAGCATAAAAAAATCAAGGCAGGCGAAAACGCCTGCCTTTAATCATAGTCGCAAATTAGTCAATAGTAGAGCTTCAGGGCGAATTGGATGTTGCGCGCCGGTTGGGAGGTCGAGAGAATTCCCATTCCGGCCCCTACCGCAGTCGTGCAGCAATCCGTATTCAGGTTCGTTCGGTTGAACGCATTAACAAAATCGGTCCGAAACTGAAGCTTCGTCCTCTCAGTAATCTGAAAATTCTTCTGCAGGCTCAAATCAACATTGCCGTAACCCGGACCGCGTACCGGCCCTTGGGCTGGGCAATTCCCAAAACCTTCCGCGGCGGTAGGTAGGGTATAGGGGGTTGGATCAAACCACTGATAGCCGATGAACTGACCACCGGAAAATGCAGGTTTCCTTCCGAAGACGCGCCCTGCGCCTGCTCCGCAGTCCGGGCGCGCTCCGCGCGACCCCGTGTTTGAAGGATCGTTCGTAAAATTGTAGAGAGCCAGGGGGAATCCAGTACGGATCTGGATAATCGGGGCGATGGACCATCCTCCGGCAATAGCGTTGACGGCGCCGTTTGCATCGTGACCGTACTTCTTGCCGCGACCAAATGGTATTTCGTACACCGCATAACTGCTTAGGATGTGCTTGGCATCGAAATAGCAGGGAGCGTAATCAGCCCTCGGGTCATACAGATTCTGGAAATACGGATTCGCGGGCACACCTTGCGAGCTCCCCCACGTGCCATAGTAGCCACTGTTGTCAGTCATGCATTTGGAGAAGGTGTATGCGACTTGATACTCCAGACCCCCTGAATAGCGTTTCTGGAATACTGCTTGAAGGGCGTCGTACTTCATCTGCCCAACCGATGCCGTTCCGGAGATCTGTGAAATATCGGATTGGAATGTGGGGTTGCCAGAGAAGTATATGCTCGGCAAAGTGCAGGGTGGAGTGCCGCAGGAGCTGGCAGGCAGCAACCGCTGCTGTAAGTACGGCATTGGAACCATCAAATGTGTTCCGTGCTGACCCACATAACCAATCTGGAAAGTTCCAGTGTTCCCAAGTTGCTGTTGAATGGTTAGGTTCCACATTTGCGTGAGAGCAGGTTGAGTGTGGGGGTCCCAAACCCTTACCAGTGACCCAGCAAAGGGATCCGTGGGTGCGCCCACCGGCACCAACCCCTGATCGGTTGTGGTTGTTGGAAGCCCTTGCCCATTGTAATTTACGAACGTTTCGGCTGCAGTAAAGGGAGGATTCTGCGCAAGACGCAGGTTAGTTCCCGTTCCCTCCAGATAGGACGAAATACTGAAGGCGCTGCGTATGACGGTCTTGCCACCTAGCGCAGCAGGCGTCCAGGCCAAACCAATACGTGGCTGGAACGCTCGACCGCCATACGTCCCGTTGTAGAGACCACGGCTGCTGTCTTTGCACGTCGTCGGCGCCGTTCCCAGACTTACCTTAGAGCAGTCTGGAGCCAGTACCTGCCCCGAGAAGAGATCGAAGTTGACCTGGTGATCATTTACTTCAACCAACGGCGTGTGAATTTCGTAGCGTAAGCCAAGATTGACCGTGAGGGCATTCGTTGCCCGCCAGTCATCCTGGAGGTAAGCCCCCAATGAAGTTGACCGCTGGCCCCACTCTCCGCCGCTAACTCCCCTTCCGTAGTTAGTGGGGAGTCCGAGATAGAAGTCCGCGCCACCGTAACCGCCTGTGCCGCCCGGAGGAGCGGATGCAGTGTAGATTCCCGTGAAGTTGATGCTCCCCAGCGCTCCGTTATTCCCCGTATAGAACGTGTTGACGCGATAGCGCCAAAACTCGAATCCCGTATGGAAAACATGGCGGTTATGGTTGATGATCGCTGTGTCGGAAGCCTGGATCACAGCATCCTGGAACTTCTGCTGGACTCCGGAACTGCCGATACCGCTTGGAATCCCGCCCGGGAAACCGTTAGGGAAACCAATCGAAAGCAATCCGGGAACGCCAGCGGGGTTGCCATTACCAATGCCGAGCTGGTCTCCAAGATTGCCAACGGAACTGGCAAAGTCAGTCCCGTTATGCAGTTTGATGTGATTAAAGCCAACTCGAGCGTCATTTAGCACTCTCGGGCTGAAAGTGTGACTCCAGTCCACAACGGTGTTGTCGATCGGTGCGTCCGAGAAACCGTTTCCTACCAGCTCGAGGGCATTGATAAGCGGATTGTGCTGTTTGGCATGAGAGTAACGTCCAAAAACATGGTCACTTGCCGTAGCGTTGTAGTCAATCTTGACGTCGTATTGATTATTGTCGAACAGCTGTGCTTGGGTGTAAGTGGCGTTGCCCTGAAGCGAGGTGCCAGACGCCGCCGGGTAAAGGGACGAACTGAATAAAGCTTGGGCGACCGGATCGATCGGCTCTGTGATTATGTTGTTCAAAAACGGGGCATTACCGTTTAAGGGGTCGTACAGCTGCTGGCCGGGAGTCGTACAGATACCACCGCTAAAACCACTGGTGCAGATATCACCAAAATCTCCCGCACGTTCCCTGGCTGTGAACACATTGAATGTTTGCGTCGTAGAAGGATGGTCAAATCGCTGTCCTTGATAATCAAAGAAGAAGAAAAGCTTGTTCTTGACTACCGGACCGCCGATGGTGCCGCCAAACATGTTCCAGCGAAGCAAAGGCCTCGGAATTGGCTGGCCTGTCGGACTATTAATACCTTTGAACCCGTTTTCCCATTGGTTCGAATTCAGCTTGTCGTTCCTGAAATACTCCCAGAGGTCGCCATGGAAGCTGTTTGTTCCCGACTTGATCGTGGTACTCACGATGCCTCCCTGAAAGTTGCCAAATTCGGCTGAGGCATTGCTGGTGATCAGGTTGAATTCTTGGATGGCGTCGGGAGCCGGAGTGTACCCGAGCAAGTTGTCCGATACCTGGTTATTGTCCATCCCATCTAAAATAAAATTGTTGGCCTGCTCACGATTGCCGTTAATGTACGGCCTCGCTCCACTAGCGGTGTTGTCGCCGTTGTTGAAATTCGCCGGGTCGGGTGAAACTGAACCGGGCGAGAGCAAGGTTAGCTCGACATAATTCCGCGTCGCCAGCGGCAACAGGTCGTTGGTCACAGAGTCAATGATGGTGCTGACCTGTGTCGTTTCTGTCTGCAAGACCGGTGCGGCCCCGGTGACCTCAACTGTCTCACTGACCTGACCCACCTTCATCTGAACGTCCACTCTGGCTGTCTGATTAAGGACGAGCGTGAACGCTGGAATCTGGGACGTGCTAAAACCAGAGGCCGACACCTTGACCGTGTAAGAACCAACCGGCAGGCGGGGCAGCGTGTATGCCCCGGCATCGTTGGTCTTAGCCGCCCACACCGTACCGCGATCGGTATCAGTAGCGCTTACATCGGCGTCTTTAACTGGAGCCCTACTTGGGTCCGTGACCGTTCCGACAATGGCCGCAGTCACTTCCTGCGTCCAAGCGGTCGGAGCTAGGCCTAGGGAAAGCAAAAGGGAAACAACCAGCGCAAAGATAGACAGTCTGCCTGTGCTCATATCAGAACCTCCGGGAATGCTTTTTTAAACCCACAGAAATCAGTTGATCGAATGCTATATAGCAGGCGAATAGTCGCGGTCAAGCAAAAAATGAAACTTTGTGAGGAAAACTTGTAATAGTGCTGTCGAAAGTGCTCTATACCTGCAATCCGGAGGCTAGACTGCTTTAGAATGCCGGTTGCACTCCTCAAATACGCGCGTCAGGTGAGGGCAATTGCTTCTTGCACTTCCCTGAGCGCCGAAACGATATTGTGCCTTCTTAGGCCAGTTGCTATATAGCTCGCACGGCTTTAACAATTATCTATTTCGAGTTGAGGCCTTTACTTTTGACAATTTCTTCGCTATATAGCAGATAACTCATATTTCTGATTTTTGGAATTCTCTCTATAGTGGCAATGGAGACCGGAATGTCACGAAATGGCCAGAATGGGGTTCCCGCCTACCAGCGAATCCAGGGTGCGATTCGTGAACGCATTGACGCTGGAGAGCTAAAGCCCGGAGATGCAGTCACTTCAGAGAGAGAGCTTGCCAAAGTTCATCGCGTTAGTCTGATGACCGCGCGCCATGCCCTGGCTGGGTTGGAGCGCGAGGGGATGGTTGAACGCCGGCGAGGTGCCGGCACTTTTGTAGCTCCCCCGCGCATACATTTCAATAAATTGATGAGCTATACCGAGCAGATGTCGAGCCGCGGCCTGGCTCCAAGTTCGAAGATCATCGCTTCCAAAATTATTCAGGACGAAGATGAGATCGCTGCCCGGCTGAATCTGCCGGCGGCCAGTCGAATGGTGAAAATCGAAAGGGTCCGGCACACTTCTGAGGAGCCGTTCGCTCTAGAGACGTGCTATCTTCCAGCGGACGAGTTTCCGGGTCTGGTACGTTCACCGCTTGGCAGGTCCTCGTTGTTCGCGACGCTCGAGCGGGATTACGGCGCGGAAATCACGTATGCGGATGAAGAGGTCGACGCGACCACCGCCGACGCGAGGGTTGCGCAGTTGCTGGAAGTGCCGCGAAGCTCTTCGGTCTTACGAATCCGCCAGGTGATTCATTCATCGAACGGCAAGGCCATCGTTTACGTGATTGGACTGTATCGCTCAGAGCGGCACTCGCTCTTTATCCGCCGCTACCGGTGAGATCAAACCTGCGGCTCCCACTTCGAGGGCCTCAAGAACTAATTCCCGCCGTTTTCGCCGCGCCCCGAGTCAGTTAAACCGCGGACGTTGCCGCGGAGCACAGTGATGGAGGCTTTGGGGAAGTTGAAGGTGGTGTGCGGCCCGCCATCGACAGTGGTTGCGACCAGCGGTCCATCGGGATCGGCATGGCTGTTCAATCCATCGTTGATCCAGACGTATTGCTCGCTGCCAAAGGTTGCGAGTCTTACGGGCCCAGAGAAATACGCTGTCTTCTTGTTGGCAGAATCATCAAACTCAAGTCGCACACTGTGCGGATTAGTTTCGTCGCGGTTCACCAGCATCACCGACCAACTGCCGTCAGGACGATACAAGGCATAGCTAGTTACCAGGCTATTGCCTTCGCTGTCCGCGATTTTTACCGCTGAGGGGAACATCCGATGCACACCAGATCGGTGCTGCACCCACTCCAAATTGATCATCTGCGCGGCAAAATAAGGCGAAGTATATCCTCGAATGTTGTAGTTCTTGTCGGCTACGAAATTGGACCACGAGGCCCATCCCAGGCATGTGTTGTGCAGATCTTGAGGCTGAATCGGAGAATGATAAAAAGCCGCTCCTCCGCCCTCAAAAAAGGCTCCCACGTTGTCCGCCAACCATAAGGCCGCAAAAATTGTCGTCATGGGACCCGTGAGTTCCGCGGCCAAGTGATTTTCCGTCACCATCAGCGGAACATTCTTCGGCATGCCATCGTCGCGCCACACCTGCAGGATGTGCTTGATCAGCTGCGGTTCAAGGTAGAGACTCTTCCAAGTTATGGTGCATGGCTGGAACGGGTAGTGCTCGAAAGAAACAAACGCCAGATCATCGATGTGGGCATGCGTTTTCAGATAATCAACAAACCGGCCCATCCAGGAGACTCTCCCTCGCGAATCCGGCCAAACGCGAATGTCTTCGTTCACGCCTTCAAAAATTGGTCCGCCTAGCTTGAGCTTCGGGTCCACTTTGTGAAGTGAATCGGCCCACTGGATGTATAGCGCAGCGTAATCTTCGGGCATGGCGTGCTTGCCGTCGGGCTCTTCGCCCATCTCGACGTATGCGATCGGATAATTCCGTTTCTCGAGGTAAGCAATTTCGGCAGCGGCATCGTCAGGCGTTCCGTACAGCATGGTGATCGGAATCATGGCGGGAAGATTGTTGGTGATCCCACTGGTGAAGAAAAGATCGAATCCACTGTGTTGATAGCTGCCTGTGGCATTCACATCAGTGGCTGAATGCCAAGGGTCGATCGAAGATGAGGTGTAAGTAGTCGGCTCATCGCTGAACGTTTTTTTCACTTCGGCGAACGCGCCTTGGCTATCTATGCTGCCCGTCCGGATGGACTGAATTGCATAGCCGACACAATTGCGAATGTCCGCTACTCCGTGCTCATCACACGTATTGGAGGACTCAGTCATCAGTACACGCAGATAGCGGGTATTAATGGGAGCATCAGACAATTTCAGAGTTGCCGTTCCCCCTTGCCCGTTCGTGATCGCACCCGACGGGAAGACTTTCCATTCTCCGCGGGGCCCGAGATCGAAATTCAGCGCTTCGGATCCTGACCAATATTCGACCTGATAAGTCCTCGCGTAGGGATTCTCCCAGGCAATCCGGACCGCGCTCACGGGTTTCTCAGTTTTCAGATCAACAACCACCCATTGCGGGTGCAGCGTGTCGCTCTCATGCGTGAACTCGCTGGTGAGGTAAGGATTACTTTTCCAGTACGAAAGGTTTGGACCACGCAGCGGTTCGTCGCCGCTGGTCGAAAAGCCGCGATGAGGCAGAGCGTAAGACAAGGCATACCGGAGCGGCTGTTTAAGTTCGGTGCTACCGGTGAAGTATCCGCTTCGCTTCGCCGGATCGCTCCAGGTTCCATTATCATTCCAATGCCAGGCAGCCATGCGCAGCTCGCTGTTGTTGCGATATGTGATTGGCCCCCATCCCGCTGATAATGATTCCTGAATAATATGCGGTGAATAAACCTGATCGATGTCGCTGTGCGAAAGCACATCGATGGAACTGCCGAGAGCGCTATCGGGATCGAACGAATTGATCTCATGTCCGGGAGTTACATCGACCCGAACCGTCGCAACCGCGGTAGAAGCAGTTTGCGTTTGCGCAACTGTCGTACTCAGGAGCGAGAGCACGATGATGGTGAGCGAGAGAGTGTTCGCGAATGCCGCGCAAATGAATGTATTCGGCCTTACACTTGTGGACATTCTTGCGCCTCCAGGCGAGCACCGCGGATTGAGCAGACCAGCCGATCAGGCTGAGTGTGCGCGAAAAATACTTACTAGCTGTTCAGCAACGATCTGCTCTTCTCCCGGCTGCAACATGAACGAATTCATCGCCAGTCCGGGACCCCCCTCGCCCCCACCCATCACGATTGACGGGTTCGAGCTGCGCAAAATCTGAGAGGCCTGCTGCGGCGTCAGTGCGATTTTTGCATCCCAGGTGATCTGCATATGTGGGACATGATTTGCTATTTCTGGGGTGAAGAACGCCGTGCTCACTCCGGGAATTTTTGTGATCTGCCTGGAAACCGTGTCAAGGCGCCGCTGCCATTCGACGGAAAGCGCATCGTGGTCTTCGTTGAGGTAAAGTTCGAGGGCTTTGATCATTCCAATGATCTCTTCCTTGCCAACCTTCTGGCCGCGACCGAGCGTGTCCTCGTACGGACTGTTATTTAGCAGAGCGTAACGGACCAGGTCCTCGCGTCCGATCAGCATGCCCGCGCATTGTGGACCTCGCAAGGCTTTGCCTCCGCTGAACGTGATCAAGTCGTATCCCATGTTGGCGTAGTCCCAGAGATGCGACACCGGAGGCGTATCGGCAGCCGCGTCATTCATGCAAGGCACCTTGTACTCCTTCGCAAGCTTGGGCCACTCGTCCACTTTGATTTGTCCGGCGGCATTCGCAAAATTTGTAAAGTGCATCATTGCGGTCCGATCGTTAACTGCTCTTCGCAGTTGCTCGCGGGTTTCGATCTCCACCAGCTTGACCCCCGTGCCGCGCAGTTGGTGGTCAAAAGGATTGCGGTGAGACTTCTGAATAATGACTTCAGATTTCATTCCCGTGAGATCAGGCAATTGCTGAATGAGGCTCTCGTTGTCACCTGTGAGAATGCCCGCGAGCCCCGACTGAATCGCTCCTGCCGCCCCAGAGGTGACCAGGGCACCGTAACCTTGAGGTAGCTTCAGCATTTGTGCGATTCGCTTTCCGGCGGCTGCCTCGAGATTTGCAATGCTTACGAAATGACGCGCGGCTTGCGCCATGATCGCTTCGACCTCCGGCCGTATCAAGGATCCGCCGAGCATGGTCATTGTGCCTTCGGCGTTGATGACCGTTGTGACGCCCAGTTCTTGATAAGGATTTCCCGTCTGTCCAAACCCGCTAGGGGCCGCGCCTGATTCCGCAGAGGGTGGTTTAGCAGCGAAAAGTTTTCGCGGTGCAGCAATCACGGCTGCTAGCGCACCCAGGAATCCACGGCGACTCGAATTAAGATTCACAATTGCTCCTCTCGATTATTTCTTGGGCAATGCTGCGACGCAGTTAATTTCAACCAGTGAGTTTCCCGGAAGCGCCGCGACCGCTACCGTGGTTCGAGCCGGGCCTCCGTGTGGGAAGTAAGTTTTGAACACTTTGTTCATTCCGTCATAATCCTCGATCTTCGCCAGAAAAACGCCGAGTTGCACGACGTTGTCCATGGTCGAGCCGCCGGCTTCGACGAGCTTTTTAATGCTGTCCAAGACCTTAGTGGTGTGAGCTCCAACTTCCCATGATTGCGCAGGGCCGGTGTCGTGCGCCCCTTGTCCCGCGATATAGATGAGCCCATTGTGAGCGACAATGGGCGTGATCATCTGAGTTCCGTCCGCAGGCTTGCCTTCATCGTTCATTTTACGGACATCATCACGAGATTTTGCGGGTTCTGCCACCGCGGACACAGGTAATAACGTTGCGAGTCCGAGAGCGGAGAAAAGTGGAGCAAGCCTGCTGGCAAAGGTTCGGCGGGTTAACGAATTCGAAAACATGATTGCTTCCTTTCGTGAAGTGATTGCTATGGCGTCAATGCAAAACTCAGAACGTCGCTACCTGCGGCCACCGCGACATACTGCTTGCCACCCACCGCATAGGTCATCGGGGACGCGCTCATGTCCTGCCCAGTATTGAAATGCCAGAGCGGTTTCCCGTTTTGCGCCCCAACAGCTTCGAAAGATTGCGCATCGTCTCCGAAAAACAGAAGCCCTCCCGCCGTCGTCATGGTTCCGCTCATTGAATGACCAGAACCAATTTGCGGATATTTCCATGCAGATGTTCCTGAGCTCACGTCGAATGCTATCAGGAGCTTTTCGGACTTCTCCCCAGCGGCGTGCTTCACACCGGTGGAATAGAACTCCTTCCCGGGCTGAAATTGTTGTGGCTCCGCGGCAGAGAAGTACGTTTGGCATTGTTCTCGCACCAGAACGTAAAACAAATGGGTCGTTTCACTGTACGACGGAGAAAACCAATTGGTGGCTCCGGCATATCCCGGGCAGACTTTCGTACCTGACGGAGTGGGCATGATGTCGCTGCGAATAGGTCGCCCTTTCGCATCGATTCCGCTTGCCCAATTCAATTTCTCGACAAACCGAATGGCGGAAAGAAATTCGCCGCTGGTTCGATCAAGAACGTAGATGTATCCGTTACGGTTTGCCTGGACCACAAGCCTTCGAGACTCACCCTTGTAAGCTGCATCGATGAGCACTGGCGTTTCAGTCGCGTCGTAGTCGAACAAGTCATGAGGCGTGAACTGGAAATACCACTTCAATTTGCCGGTGTCGGGATCGAGGGCCAGCAAGCAATCCGTGTAGAGATCGTCGCCGGGGCGGACACTTCCTTCGAAATCTGGGGCAGGATTGCTTGTGCCCCAAAACAGCATATTTAGTTGAGGATCGTACGTGCCGGGCATCCAGGTGGTGCCACCGCCGTGCTGATAGAGGTCGCCTGGCCAACTGTTGGATCCGAACTCGCCAGGACCGGGGATTGTCCAAAACCGCCAAGCGAGTTTGCCGCTTTCGGCGTCGTATGCAGCAACAAATCCACGAACACCGTCGTCACCAGCCGATGTGCCGACGATTACCTTGTCTTTCACCACCAAGGGGGCGCTGGTCGCACCATAATTGCGGTTCCAGTCTGCATAAGCAACGTCCCATAACAGATTTCCCGAGCGCGCGTCCAGGCACAGCAAGTGGGCGTTATCGGTTTCGCGGTAAACGCGATCGTGCCACACGCCGACGCCACGGCTGATGTGGCCCGAAGCATCGTCTATCAAGCCCTGACTGATCGGCCGCGCATAGTGCCATACCGTCCGACCGGTTTGCGCATCAAGAGCGACAACGTCATTTGCCGAAGTGACAAACATCATTCCATTCACGACGACAGGCGTGACTTCCAGCCGATCGGAATTGTGAGCATGAAATATCCACTCAGCACGCAAGCGACCCACGTTGTTCACATTGATTTCCGAGAGCTGGCTGTAGCGTCTGCCGGAGTAGTCACCGTTATACGAAACCCAGTTTTCGCCCGGCAAAGGCGCGACCAAGTCCTGAGAGTTAACGTTCACTTTGCTGAGAAGCACCTGACCCGATGCTGCGTGTGCAACGGCCCACCCGAACAAGAGCGCAACGAAAATCGCGTTTTTGGATGGCATCGCGCTAATGTTCTTTCTCCTCAGTCGCTAGTGATCTTTCCCACAGCGCTCCCCGAATTCCACTTGACAGTGACTTGCACAATACTCCAGTATTAACACGTTTTAATACTCGACCAAACATGGTAGTACGCTTCAGAATTTTGTCAATCAGTCTGAAGCCCGCCGAAGGATATAAAGAACCTTTTCTCCAGGGAGGCCCTATGAGGCGGCTCACCACTGCGATCTGTGCGCTCAGTGTTCCTCTGCTCGGTTCCGTTTCTCTATGGGCCAGCATCAACGGCAGCATCTCTGGGGTCGTAAGTGACTCGTCCGGAGCCCTTGTCAACGGGGCGAACGTGACGGCCACGAACACCGAGACTGGCGTGCAGACGTCGGTCAAGACGGACTCCAAGGGCTTCTACAACTTTCCCGCTCTCCAAATTGGGACCTATACGGTACAAGTGCAGCAAACTGGATTTAAGACCGAAATCCATACCAATCTGGTCATCGATGCAAATTCTGCGTTGCGCGCGGACTTTGCGTTGAAAGTTGGCGCGATCGTCGAGAACATTACAGTCAATACCGAAGCCGCGCACGTCGAGACCGAGAGCACGCAGATGGGCGAGGTGATTACCGCCAAGACCATCACCGCCGTGCCTCTAAATGGCAGAGCTTACACCGATCTGCTCGCACTTCAACCCGGCGTTTCACCCTATACGGCCAACGACACCGGAACTCCGGATATCAGCGGCCGTGATGTGGACGGAGGCTTGAATCCGGGGAACCAATCGGTCAACGGTCAGCGCGAAACCGCGAACGGCTTCATGGTGAATGGTTCCAACGTCGAGGAGGGCAGAAATAACGGTGCGGCCATCATTCCCAACCTGGATTCGATAGAGGAGTTCCGTATCATCACCAACAACTTCGACGCCGAATACGGAAACTACGCCGGCGGGCAAGTCAATGTGGTCACTAAATCCGGCACGAATGCCTTCCACGGAAGCGGATTTGAGTTCCTGCGTAACACCTCTTTCGACGCAAAGGATTATTTCTCCCTTCCAACCGACCCCACTCCGATATTTCGCCAGAACATGTTCGGCGGCACGTTCGGGGGGCCTCTGGTAAGGAACAAGACTTTCTTGTTCATAGATTATCAAGGCACTCGCCAGACGCGGGCACCTTTGGTGAATGCGTCGATGCCGTCAGTCGCAAATTTTGGGGGAGACTTTACCGATTCTTCTGGCTCTTTTGCGAATGGTGTCGGAGGCCCTGCATTCGCGAATGTTCTGAACACCAGAATGGGCTTGCCTGCAGGTACCATCACGAATGGTGAGCCGTACTTTTTTTCTGGCTGCACGACTCAAAGCCAATGCGTGTTTCCAAATGCAATAGTCCCGCAGAGCGCCTGGTCGCCGGTAGCCACGGCAACTCTAAGTCTCGGACTCATCCCCCAGCCTAATAATGGCAACAATTTCACGAGTTCCGCTTACGCCAGAAGGTTGCGTGACGACAAAGGCGGGATTCGAGTCGATCAAAACACGCATCTCGGAAATTTCTTTGTTTACTACTTTAATGACGACTATGGCTTAAGTGATCCGATTCCGAACGGTGGTGCGACTGTGCCGGCTGCAAACTTCGCATATGCTGCGCTCACCACAGGTCGCGCGCAACTAATCAACCTCGGGCACACAAAAGGTTTCGGATTTTATTCAGTGAACGAAGTCCGGTTAAGCTACGTGCGCAACGCGATTAATCTGGCGCAACCGGAAGGTGGAGAAGGACCGAACTACAGTCTTTCTAATTTAGGTTTTGATACCCCGTGGGGGCCGTCAGGTGGAATTAGCCCAATCGTGCCCAAGCTTGAAGGCGTGCCGTATTTCGGTTTTAACAATTTCTCGATTGGTGTCCCAACCGTTAGCACGCGCCAATACAACAATTCCTTTCAGATCCTGGACAATTTCACGAGGGTTATTGGCACACATACGGCGAAATTTGGCGGCCAGTTCCACTATGACCAAATCGACGAGAGAAACCTCGCAGCGGAAAATGGCCAGTACGGATTCAGCGGCAGCGAAACCGGAATTGATTTCGTGGACTTCCTTATCGGCGCTCCCGACAGCTTGACCCAGGCCAGCCAGCAACTTCTTGATTCCCGCAGTAAGTATTATGCCCTTTACGGCCAGGACAGTTGGCGAGTAACGCCCAATTTGGTCTTCAACTACGGCCTTCGCTGGGAAGCCAGCATGCCGTGGTATGACACGCAGAACAAAACCGAGACTATCATTCCCGGTAAACAGTCGGTCAAATTTCCAGGCGCCCCTCTCGGCTACGTCGTTGCTGGCGATCCTGGTGTTCCACGAACACTCGGGCCAACACGGTGGCACAATTTCTCCCCCCGGGTTGGTCTTGCCTATTCTCCGAGCAACGCAACAGGGGTTCTCGGCAAGCTTTTTGGTGGCGCGGGCCATACCAGTATTCGGGTTGGTGCTGGCCTCTACTACACGTCCATCGAGGACCTCTCGCAGTTCCTGGAAGTGGGCGATCCGCCTTACGGGCTTTACTATGGCAGCGCTGCTCCGCCACTGCTCGAAGCGCCTTACATCACGCGGTTCAGCGGCGTTAACGTGGGGCAGCGGTTTCCACTGCCATTCCCGTCAACGAATGTTTCTCCGAGCAATCCGGACACCACCTTTCCTTGGGGACAAGTCGAACCTCTCTCGTATGACTGGTCGTTCGACAGTCGAAACAAGTTGCCATATTCGGAACATTACGAACTTTCCATTCAGCGGCAGATCGGGTCCAACACGGTGGCGACAATTAGCTACGTCGGGAACCAGGGGCATCGGTTGGCGACTGGTGTTGAAGCTAATCCCACGAATCAGGCTTTGTGTCTCATGTTAAGCGATCCCAACAATCTAGCCTCTAACAGCGCTCCACCATGCGGCCAATTCAGTGAGACTCCGCAGTTCACTTACGATCCGATTACCCAGACGGGAACCAGTACGCCTTGGGTCACTTCGTCAACTGCACCCATCCCCAATACAACAATCGCGTCGGTCCGCCCATTGGGGCCGCTGTTCGACACCAATCCTCATGAGTCAACGGTTGCAAATTCTCGTTACAACTCTCTGCAAGCCGGGTTGACCCACCGA
>Ga0209056_10003816_pt1 | contig 15954 bp, 10 predicted proteins | sample GraSoiAngelo_114_FD_185876 | JGI IMG/M metagenome (GOLD analysis project Ga0209056, IMG submission 185876) | Grasslands soil microbial communities from the Angelo Coastal Reserve, California, USA - 14_0903_13_40cm (SPAdes) (version 2) | ecosystem: Environmental > Terrestrial > Soil > Grasslands... | reverse complement strand
AACGTCCAACGAATCGGCAGCCCGTCGGTGTCTCGACCGTGCAGGACGATACGATCGCCTTCACGCCCCCCTTGCGCGGTGACGACGTAGTTGAATTGCGGATTTACAAAAATGACGCGCCATTGCTTAAGTGCCGTATCGAAGAACCGAATCGTCGTTCCGATCGTGCGTTCCTTCTGACCCTCGGTCGGATAGCCGATCCAAAGGTCCTGTATTGCGTGACCATCCATGACCCAGCCGAACAACAGCTCTCCCTTTTTATGGAGAACCGAGCCGTCGGCGCGACGGAACGCAAAGTCGGCATCCCAAGTGCCGACGAGACGGTCAAAAGTTTTGGCTTCCTCGCCAATGGACGGATTCGCATTCGGCGATCCCAGCAGCTTGATCATTGCCTCTCGCGTAGATTTTGCGAGTCGTTCTTCAGTTTGTTCGCGCGTGCCTTGCTGTGGGCTCACTTGCGCAGACGATGTGATTGCCAGCGTAACAAGCGTTACCAAGAAGAGCGGTGGAGATCTACCAATGCGTCTCATAACGGTGATGTACCTGGCTCTATTGCAATGGCCATGCCATTCGAGAAGGCAAACTCACAAGTTACTCGGATGCTCCGAGTAGCACTCCTCGACCTTTTCCACGAACTGCCTAAGTGATCCGATTTTGGGACAGCACCGTCCCGATTTCGGGACGCAAAAGTTTGGTCCTCACGAGTTCCCAGAGGCGACAAGCTACCTCACATTAGCATTTCGTATCACGCAATCATGCGAGGCGTGATCCAGAGCACGATGGAGAGGTCCTTCAGTTCGCTCAGCATGGCTGCTCGGCTAGCGCGGCAAACAGAGCAGCGCGACCGCCCCGCTGTGATTTTGCCGATTTGTCAGGCTGAGCGAGCCGCCATGGGCTTCCGCAATTTGGCGGCTGAGAGCGAGCCCAATTCCAGATCCGTCGGGTTTCGTCGTAAAAAAAGGCACGAAAAGATTCGCCGTGTTCATGATGCCTGGGCCTTCGTCTTCAATAAAAATTTCGACGGAATCGCCCGTCTCGCGCCAGCCGATCGCGACATTTCCATGCGTCTCGAGCGCGGCATCAACTGCATTGTGCACCAAATTGATTAATAATTGCTCGATCTGCGCTGCATCCGCCCGGATTTTTGTCTTTGGCCCCGGCAGGATTTTCATTTTCAACCTGGGTTCCAAATCGGTTACGCGCTGCACAAGCTCTACGATCTCTAAATCTTCTTTTTGAGGCGACGGAAGTTTCGTGAGACGAGTATACGCTTGCAAAAAACGGCTAAGGGAATCGGCGCGCGACACAATGGAATTTAGCCCACTGCGCGCATCGTCCTGCCAATCCGGCGGAGGCGGATCGCGGCGCAGTAACGATTCCAAACTCGCGGCAAGCGACTTGATCGGCGCAAGGGAGTTATTCATTTCGTGACCGAGCACGCGGACCAATCGTTGCCATGCCCGTCGCTCTTCTTCGCGCAGCGTGCGACTAAGATCCGTCAGCACGAGTAAATCGTGCGGCAAACCGTGTTCGCGAAAAGTACTGCGTCTAACGCCCCATCGACCGTAGCCTCCGGGAAAGGTGAGCGTGAGGGGTTCGTCCTGATCGGCATTAAAACAAGGGTCAAGTCCAAGCTCGTTTGCATTTCTGCCCAGCAATTTGTCCATAGATTGGCCAAGCAAAGTTTCGCCCGCGCGATTCACGAGGCGCAGGCGCCGTTCGGGATCAAAAGTGAAAATCGCGACGTCGATTTCACCCATGATGGTGCGCAGAAGGGCCGTTGCTTCAAAGGCGCCAAGACGCTGAAGACGCAATGTTTCGCCGAGTGAGTTAATTTCCAGAAGGGCTTCTCCCAATGCGTTGCCTGCGCGAGCGCCGCGCGCGCGGATTGAGTAATCCCCTTCACGTAATGCGGCGAGCAGATTGGACATGGTTCGTAAAGGGTGAACAATGTGTTCGCGCACGCTGGAGATGAAACCGAGGAAACTGGCAATAATCAGGATCGTCAGCGTCCACTGGAGCTTCGCGCTGTAATTGCCGGACCAAAGAAGCGCGAGGGCAACAACCACGGCCGGAACAGCCGCACCAAAGGTGAGCCAGGTCAGTTTGCCTTCATGCGAAAGGCGGTATCGACTTTTTGGCGCCCGATTCATTGACGCCGTTCGCGACCGAGGAGCGCATCCGCTACCCAATCACAATCCATATTGCTGCAAGCGCCGGTAAAAGGCGCTCCTGCTTAAGCCGAGAGCTTCCGCTGCCTTACGCGCGTTGCCATCGTTCCGCGCTAGGGCCTTCTTAATTAGAAATGCCTCCACTTCTTCAAGACTCATTTCTTCAAGATTGCGCGATTCACCTCCGGCTGTTGTAAACCCGAGATCGCCTGGCCCTATTTGTCGATCTTGTGTCATGAGAACGGCCCGTTCGATTACATGATCGAGTTCACGAACGTTTCCGGGGAAGCGATGCTGTAGCAAACGATCGCTCGCCATTTCATCGAAACTGGTGATCTGTTTTCGATACCGTTGGGCGTGTTGCTGAAGGAACATGTTTGCCAGCAGCATGATGTCTTCTCGTCGGTCCCGCAGCGGAGGCAATGCAATCTGGATCGTATTTAGACGAAAGAGGAGATCCTGCCGAAAACGACCGGCTACAACTTCATTCTCAACATCTGCGTTCGTCGCGGAAATGATGCGCACGTTTGCATGGAGAGTCTTTGATGAGCCAACCCGTTCGAAATCTCCTGTCTCGATCACGCGCAACAGCTTTGCCTGTTGGGTGAGCGGGATGTTTGCGATCTCGTCCATGAAGAGCGTGCTTTCATCCGCGAGTTCGAATCGCCCAGCGCGATCGGTCTTCGCATCAGTAAACGCACCTTTTACGTGTCCGAACAATTCACTTTCAAAGAGTGTTTCCGACAATCCACCCATGTTCACGGTGATCATCGTTCGCGATGCCCGCGGAGATAGCGCGTGAAGCGCTTGCGCGACCAGACCTTTGCCGGTCCCGTTTTCGCCTGTGATTAGCACGTTCGCGTCAGACGGCGCCACGCGTGAAATCATTTCAATCACTGCTCGCATGGCGGGCGATTCCGCAATCACATTTGGCATGCTGCCACGGAGCATCTGGTTTTCGGCTTCGAGCTTGCGACCACGACGCAGAGCCGTCGCCAGCTCGATTTGTGTGCGCACGATCGTAAGCAGGCGCTCGTTGTCCCATGGCTTTGGCACAAAATCCCGTGCGCCACGTTTCATCGCTTCTACAGCCAACTCAATCGTTGCCCACGCGGTCATCACAACGATCGGCAGGGTATTGTCGATCTCCTGAATCTTGGCAATGGCCGTTAACCCTTCCTGTCCCGAAGTCGTATCGCGCGCGTAATTGAGGTCCATTATTAAGAGCGCGTAATCCTTTTTTTCCAGCGCGGTAAAGATTCCAGCAAGCGATATGACGGCTTCGGTCTGATAACCTTCGCCTTTGAGCAAAATCCGCAGTGCTTCCAGCACGTCGCGCTGATCGTCAGCAAGAAGAATCCGAGCCACTACAGTGTTGTCTAACCTAAGGCACCGAAGACGAGTCCGAGCCCGTAAGTAACCACAGCAACAATGATGCCAATCCAGGTCATCTCCAAACCGGACGCCCACCAGGAACGGATGGTGATCAGCGACTTTAACGCGCCGACCGCAAAGTGCGCTGCCAAACTGATGGCGAAAGAAATGGCGACCGCAGTCATGCCACCGGAGAAAAAGAATGGAATAATTGGCACAAAAGCGCCGATGGCTGTGGAGATGGCAGCCGACGTCGCAGCAGTCCATTGATTTGGAAACCGATGCTCGGACAAGCCGAGCTCGCTTTGCGCCATCGCCTGCACGAATTGTTCAGGTTGTTGAGCAAGGCGCTCAGCCATTTTTTGCGACTCTTCAGGCGTGAATCCCTGCAACTGATAAAAGAGCGACATCTCTTCGATTTCTTCCTCGGGATTTTCTTCAACCTCTGCGCGCTCGCGCGAGATTTCGGCTTCATAGACTTCGGCTTCACTCTTGGCGGCAAGGTAGGCGCCCGCGCCCATTGAGAGCGTCGAGGCGAGCATGCCGGCAAGCCCTGAAATCAGGATGTAATGTTGCTGATTATTCGTCGCGCCGGCTACCCCTGAAACAATCCCAAATACCGCGCCCAACCCATCGTTGGCACCGTAAATCGCATCCGCGACCCAACTGCCGCCTCGCCCGTGCCACCGTTCGCGCTTCAGGATTTTGTCCAGCGCAGTGCGTGGACCTGCTGCTGGCGCCATCGCACTAAGCGTCCGCGCATGCGCCTTTTCCTCGAGCGCGCTTTGCCGCAAAAATTGCTGCACATCCTGTTCGCCGGCTAGTGCACGCTTGGCTTGATCGTGAAATTGCGCTTCCTGCCGTTCTTCCGTCGCTTCCATGCGACGAATCGCAATTTCGGCTCCGGCAATTTTGTTCCACCAACGATTGAACCGGCGCGCAATTGTCTCTTTGTAAACCGGCGGCTCTGCGCCGAGGTCTCTCAGTTTCTTTTCCCAACGCTGCGCGTGCCGCTCTTCCGCTTCCGCCATTCGCAACAAAATGCCTTTGCGTTTCTCGTCCCGCTCGCGCTCGGCCAGATCACGATAGGTTTGCGCCGTCTCGACCTCGGCCTGCCAGTTCCGCTGGACTATCTCGATGGTCTCCGGTCGAGCTTTCTGATCAGAAGGGCGATTCTCGCTGCTCATAATTTTCAATCAGCAGGCTCTAACGCAGCGCTGATCGGTGGCTCGATTTTCGCTCTCAATTGCTGGGCCGTGATTACAAGTGCGACTGAACCGATAATCAGACAAGCAGCGATTAAGGTGCGCATGGTCAGCTTTTCGCCGGCAAAAAGTGCGCCCAGCAGAACTGCCACGATCGGATTCACGTACGCATAAGTGGCGACCTTTGCTGGATCACAGTGGCGCAGCAGCCAAATGTAAGCCGTGTATCCAACCACAGCCCCAATAATGACCAGGTAAATAAATGACGCGAGCGACAACCTCGAGACGGAACCGGGATGAAGACGCGGTAGCTCGCCGGTTGCGATGCCCGTGAGCAAAAGGAGTGCTCCCCCGCAGATCATCTGTTGAGCAGCTGTGAGAAACGGTGAGGCCGCGTGTTTTGCGACACGGGAGTACAAGGAGCCCGCCGACCAGACAAAGGAGGATACGAGCAAAATGGATATTCCAACCGCTGGCTGTCGGCCACCGTTCGGAGAAAAGTGCAACGCAGGGCCGAACAAAATTCCGACGCCAATAAAACCTCCCATCAGTGCGAGCCAAACGATTGGGCTTGGTCTGGGCGCCATTCCCGTTAACCAGCCGAGCAGCACAATGTAAATCGGCACAATTGCCACGATCAGCGCCGCTAAACCTGAATCGATATACTCTTCTGAGATTGTCACGCCGCCATTACCTGCAAGTAGCAAGCACGCGCCGATGATCAGGGATGTCCGCCAGTTCGCCCAGCTCGATTTGCTGATGCCTTGGGACCAGGCAATCGCGTACATGATCAGGCCCGCGAGTACGAATCGCGCGCCGGCCATCAGAAACGGCGGAATTGTTTCAATCGCGAACCGAATACCGAGATAGGTCGACCCCCAGATCAGATAGAGCGCGGCGAATGCGATGATTACCAGGCTTCTTTTCGGCGCGGCCATGAAGCGACCACAATCTGCCAATCGCGCGGCAGAGCAAACGCGGCGACTCCGCCTCGTCCGGATGTCCCGTTCGAAACGGCTGTACAGGCGTTTGTGTCAAACGCCTGATCAAATTGGTTCGGTGCTTGACACAAGCACCGCTAAAAAGCGTGCTTCTATACGCCGCGTCTGAAAAGCAGTCGATAAAGGAATAACAAAATCATCGCGCCGAGGATCGACATGATCCAGCCGGCGACGTAATTCTCGCCCGCAAAAATGCGACCGATCCAGGTGCCGACGAATGCGCCGGCGATGCCGAGCAGGATCGTGACGATGCAACCACCAGGATCTTTCCCCGGCATCAAGAGCTTTGCGATAGCACCGATAACCAGACCGATAACCAAAGTCCAAATGATTGAATGAGCGCTGAAGTCCATATTCGCCGAGTTCTATCGGATCGACTCAACATCGGCAAGACAATTGATTTGAATTCGAATTTCTTTGCAACGCTGCGCTATGCGAGGGACGGCGCGCGCGGCGGTCGCGCCTTACCAAGCGGTTAAAGCTGGATCACCTGCGCAGACTGAATGTCTTCACTGGAGCGAACTTCGCTCAGCAACTTTTCGCTCGGCGCGGTGTCGAGATTTAACACGGTTAGCGCCGTGCCACCGGCCTGATTCCGACTGAGCGACATCGTGGCAATGTTCACACCGTGGTCGCCGAGCAGCGTGCCGATGCGGCCAACCATTCCTGGGCGATCGGTATTTTCCAAAACGAGCAGGACGCCGTGGGGACGAGCTTCAACGGGCCGGCTGTTGATGCTGACGATTCGCGGCGTGGCGCCGAAGAATGCACCACCGACTGATACCGTTTTTCCTTCCGCTACGGCTGAAAGTTCGAGCATATCGGTGTAATCACCGGGCGCGCTCAATCGCGACTCGCTCGCTTTCAAACCTAGCGTCTCGGCAAAGGCCGGCGCGTTGACTTCGTTGACCTCGAGGCCACCGGCGATTTGCAAAAAGCCTTTCAACACCGCCCGCGTGATCGCGCTCGTGTCCACCTCGTTAACTTTGCCGCTGTAATTGACGTTGAGCGAGTCGGCACGTTTCGGCGCGATCTGCGATAGAAATTTCCCGAGCTTTTCGCCGAAACGCAGATGCGGTCCGATGATCGCCAGGGTTTTCGCATCGAGATTTGGCATGTTCACCGCATTGCGGATCGTGCCTTCGAGCAGTACCTCGCGGATAGATTGCGCGATCTCGATGCCAACACTTTCCTGCGCTTCCGCCGTCGAAGCTCCGAGGTGCGGCGTCAGGACGAGATTGGGTGCGCTGCGCAGCGGTGAATCAGGCGGCAGCGGCTCAATTTCGAAAACATCCAGCGCCGCGCCCGCGATGTGTCCATCTGCCAATGCCTGAACCAGCGCGGTTTCATCAATCAAACCGCCGCGGGCGCAGTTGATGATGCGCACGCCACGTTTTGTTTTTTGCAAACGCGCAGCATCAAGAACGTGGCGCGTTTCTGCGGTGAGCGGCGTATGCAACGAGATGAAATCGGCGCTCGCAAGCAAATCGTCCAGCTCGTCCACGAGCTCGACTTGCAGACTGCGGGCGCGCGTTGCGGAAAGGTACGGATCGTACGCGACGACGCGCATGCCAAAGGCAATCGCGCGCCGGCTCAGCTCGCTGCCGATCCGGCCCATGCCGATAACGCCGAGCGTTTTGTTGTAAAGCTCGACCCCTTCGAAGGTTTTCTTGTCCCAATTCTTGCTGCGAACATTCGCGTCGGCCTGCGGAATTTTGCGTGCCACCGCCAGCAGTAGTGAAAACGCGTGTTCGGCAGTGGAAATGGTATTTCCGCCGGGCGCATTTAACACGACAACGCCGCGGCGCGTCGCTGCCTCAACATCAACATTATCCACTCCTACGCCGGCGCGGCCCACGACGCGAAGTTTCGCTGCGGCATTCAAAATGTCCGCGGTCACTCTTGTCTGGCTGCGCACGATCAGTCCGCCGAATGGCGGAATAATTCCGATAAGTTCTTGTTCACTCAGGCCGGTCTTGATCGCGACATCAAGCTCCTCGCCACGCGAAAGCTCATCAACCCCGCGTTGGGAGATCGAATCGGCAATGAGGACTTTGGGTGGAGTCACGAAAACTCTTAAGTGTTAAGCAGGAGAATAGTGGGCGCTTAAACTTAAAACTTAAATCTTAAAACTTAAAACGTTCTGTTTATGCTGTTGGTTTTATGCGAGAGAGCGCGAAACCTTTCTATGTCGTGTTCGCCATCGCCGCGGCGCTCGTTGTTCCGGCTGCGATCGCATTGCACACCGCCATTCACCCGGTCATTTTGCAACCCACCTCGGATAATCCGACGCCGCTCGGATATACTTGGAGCCTGCTCTTATTCATTATTCCCATCGCGGCGCTGGGGTGGTGGTTTGCCTGCCGTCCCGATTTGCAGTTTCCGAGAAAAGCATTTTGGCGAACCATCGCGGTGCTCGCGCCACTCGGTTTCGTGCTCGACCTGCTCTTTGGCAACGCCTTCTTCATTTTCCCAAACAAGAGCGCCACACTCGGTCTCGAGATACCCGCGGTCGGTGACGCGATTCCAGTCGAGGAATTCGTCTTCTATCTCACTGGGTTCACGCTCGTGTTGCTGAGTTACATTTGGTGCGATGAATATTGGATGGCGGCTTACAACGTTCCCGACTACACGGCTGCCGCCAAAGGCATACCGCGCATCGTCCGTTTTCACTTTGGTTCCGTTGTTCTTGGCGTTGTCCTAATCGCCGCAGCGATTCTTTACCGAAGATTGTTATCCGGGGCGGCAGAAGGCTTCCCGTGGTACTTTGTTTATCTCGTCTGCGCGTCCCTCATTCCATCTGCCGGCTTTTTTCACACCGCGCAGCCGTTCATCAACTGGCGTGCCTTTAGCTTCACGTTTTTTCTGCTTCTGCTGATCAGCTTGCTTTGGGAAGTCACGCTCGCTTTACCTTATGGTTGGTGGAGTTATCGTCCGCGAGCGTTGATGGGGCTGCACATCGGAGCGTGGTTCGGCCTGCCCGTTGAAGCGGTTTGTGTTTGGTTGGCTGTGAGCTTTACCACCATTATCATTTATGAAGTGATTAAGATTTGGAAAGCTCTCGGCACTCGCGCGCTCGAGGCATTTTTTGGTATTCAAAAATAGCCGCTCCAGAGCTTCATTAGCCGAAGATCACAAGCTGAATCGAGTCGGGCAACTGTTGCGCAACGCTGGTGACCACGCTGCCACGGAGCAGCTTCGCCAGTGCCGTCCGTTGAGTCGCGCCAATATGGAGAAAATCCACGCCCATGGTCGCAGAAAGATCCACAATCGTCGCCGCCGCGTCCTGGCTCACCGCATAAAGTGGAACCACGGAAATTTCGCGTTCCGAACCAAGTTTGAGCATTAACGACATAATCGCGTTTGCTTCCGGATCATCCTGCCAACGGGCGCGACCAAGCCTGGTTCCACCGGCGGTGTAATACACAGCGACTTCCTTCACATAGAGCACGAATAACGTGGCGTTACGTAGTTCGGCTTCGTCAAGCGCAAAGCTGAGCACCGGCGTAAGGCCGCGCGCCGCGACCATGATCTTTTGATTGTCCGACAAGTGTGACCGCATGGTTGCCGGTAGTTCTGGTGTGACCATTTCTGCCACCTGCCGATGCAGCATCACCGTCGTCAGGCCTTGCCGTTTCAACGTATACGCACGCAAGGCCAGGCCACCGATCAGGACAGCAAGAACGAATTGAAGCGCATCGAGCTTGGTATGGGCCAGCGTAAGCTCGACGAAAGCCAGGATCACGAACGTCACACCGAAAAGCACGCGATCGTACCACGTGAATCCGACCGTGCGGTTAAAAGCGCATGAGCCTACGTTGACCGTGATTGCTCCGACGACCCCGATCGCGTAAAGGCCGGCCAGCGCGGTAAAGTTTCCGACAAAGAGCAACACTACCGTAGGCAGTCCAATTGAAATGAGCAGTGGATACATCGGTACGCCATGACGATTCAGGCGTCTGAATTGCCGCGGCATTTCGCGATCGCGAGCCATCATGTAAAAAAGCCCGATCATCGCAACGATCGCAGTGTTGGCCGCGCTCAACAGCAAGAGGAAGAAAACAATGCCGACGATCCATCCGAAAATCTGGCCAACGGCAGGGGAGAATGTGGCGGTGGCAAATTGCTCGCCAATGAAGCGCAACATGTCTTCACTTCGCTGTCCCAAAACCGTGGCGATCTCACCCTTATCGGTGAGATGCAGCGTCTGGCTGAGCACCGAAGGCAGGGAAAGCATTGCCCATCCCAGCAATGCGGTTGCGAAAACAACCTCGATCGCTACCGGCGTAATCGCCTTGAGCGATTCGCGCGCGACGCTCGGGTGTTCCATTGTCGATCCGGTGTCCAGCTTCATTACACCGGTCAGGTTGGCAATCGACTCCGCACCGGACAGTGCAAGAATAACGCCAACGAATTGTACCCAAACTGCACCCAGACTTTCGTGTCGCGGTTCGAGGAAGCGCGTGGTGAAATGCGGCGCACTGATGGCGATTAATGCGATGACAACAAAAGCGGTCGGGAGGGCCAAAGCCACAGCAAGCGTGCCGGAATGTTTCGGACCGAAATAATTGATCATGCCCATGATCAGCAGCATGCCGATGGTCGTGAACCCAATGTGATCGCGCAGCAACTTGATCCACGTAATGTGCTCGGCGCCCGATGTGATGTAGCTCAAGGCCGACCAGCCGCTGAGCGCAGCCGTGACCGTCAAGTCCGCGACAAGCAACAGCGCGCCGATAACCGCAAGAGCTCTCCCCTGCGAACGCGCCGCCGAGTAGACACCACCACCATCGGGAAAATGGCGGCATATCACGATGTAGTTAATACCGACCAGGCCGGTAACTGCGCAGACCGCCAGGATAATCGGCAGTGACGAAAAGGCCGCAGCCAGAAATGCGAGTCCGATCACATAGGCTTTGCTCGTCCCCCAATCCCCGTAGAGCAGCGCCGCAGCTCGCTTCCAATCGACATTACGCGGCCGGTGCACTGTGCCGCTTTCCGTCACAATTAAGTCAGCCATTGCGTTGCATCGAGTGTCTCGTCCGGGTGAGGTGTGACAAGCTCTTTCTCAATTGACCCTGCGTCAGCGAAACTGATGCGGATCGGCGGAAACTTGGGCTCACCACAAGCCGCAGCAGCAGCTCTCGATTTTGATTGACGGCGCTTTACCGATGTCGAGATTTCTCGCAGTTCTTTGTTTCGCTTAATGGGTCGGTGAGTAGCCGGTCCAACGGGGGAACCAAATTCCGAGCGCGCGAAAGCGGTGCGGATCGGGGCGAATGATGCGCGGCATCGAGAGCATTTAATGGCTCCAGCCCGACAGCTAACCTCGTCAGCAACATTAAAGGGCAAAGGAAGTCGTGGAATCGACTCCTTGCAGAGTGAAGCGCCTCGTCGCGCGAGGTCGCCTCGTTTGAGTCGAATTAATTGATCCCAACAAACGTTAAGCGTCCGCGCAATGTGGACTGGAAACGCGCGGCCGCCATTTTGTACGGCGACTGGGGCACCAGTAAGGCCTACGTGATTGGCCTGGCTTTTGCCGTCGCCGGATACGCATCGTTTTGGCTGATCGCGGCAATGTGCGTACTCACTGCACTCGTCGGTCTCAACTACATGGTCATCTGCCGGCTGTATCCCGACGGCGGCGGAGTTTATGCGAGCGTACGGCATCGCAGCGAAGTCATTTCAATCGTCGGCGCGTTTTTGCTCATCGCCGATTATTTAGTCACCGCGGCGATCAGTGCGCTTTCTGCCTTTCAATATCTCGGTGTGCCGCACCCGGAAAAATTCGCGGCGGCGTCAATCCTCGCAATTGGATTACTTAATCTGCTCGGACCGAAACAAACGGGTGGACTCGCATTCTTGATTTCCATTCCCACCGCTATCGTCGTCATTGTGCTCGGACTTTTCAGCTTGCCGCATCTCGGTACGGCGCTTGGTCACCTGCAACCATTGCACGGAACGTTTGGTCAAAACTGGGCCGGTTTCGTTGGCATCGTCCTTGCGCTTTCCGGCGTGGAAGCAATCGCCAACGCAACGGGGGTAATGAAACTCGATCCTGGAACTACCGATGAGAATCCGCGCGTCGTTAAAACATCCACGCCGGCGATCTTGATTGTGATGGTCGAAGTTTGTCTGTTCACCGCGTTGCTTGGACTCGCCATGCATGCGCTCGGCGGATTGCAGATTGTGAACGGCGACGTCAACGCCCCCGGCGCCGAAGGTGTGCGCGATTATATGCTGCGTTATATGGGCCAAATTTTCGCTGGCGACGCGCTTGGCCCCACGTTCGGTCACGCATTTGCTTTACTGGTCAGTATTGTATTCGGTCTCCTCCTTCTCTCTGCGGCGAACACCGCGATTGTCGATCTGATTGCGATCCAATTTCTGATGTCACGTGATCGTGAGATCCCGAAGATCTTTCAGCGCCTCAACAAATGGGGCGTGCCAAGCGCGGGAATGTTGCTCGCTACTTTCGTCCCAATGCTGCTCGTGATTGTCGTCAAAGACATGTCCGGTCTGGCTGATCTCTACGCGGTTGGCGTGGTTGGCGCGATCGCCACCAATCTAGGCGCCACCTCGACCGACCGGAAATTGTCGATCAAAACCTGGGAGCGCACGCTGATGTTCGGAACTTTTCTCGTCATGGCTGCGATCGAAATCTCGCTGCTCATCGACAAACCGAATGCGCGTTATTTTGCTGTCACGATTCTCGCTGTTGGATTGATTCTCCGCGGACTGGTGCAGGAACGCCGAATGAAAAAGGAAGCCGCGCCCGCGCTGTCGCCACGACAATTAGGTGTCGATGTTGCGCGTCCGACGTCCAAAGCGTCGGCTCCTTCAGGGGACGAAGCAATCTTGTGCGCGGTTCGCAGCGCAGGCCGTACACTCGATTTCGCGTTGCGAGAAGCAGCCAAGGCCGGCTCGCGACTTTATCTGCTCTTCGTGCGGGAACAACCGTTCATGACCGAAGAGGATGTCAGGCGCAAATGGCAACAAGATCCGGAAGCCAGCACAATTTTCGCCGAAGCGAAACAGAAAGCCGAAAACATTACGCCGCTGTTCTGTTATGCCGTGAGTCCCTCGGCCGCCGAGACCATTGTCGATGTTGCGGCGACGCTCGGTGCATCGCGCGTCATTCTCGGCGCGCCGCAACGCAGCGCACTGATAAATCTGCTGCGAGGAAACGTCATTCGCGAAGTGTCGAACTCGCTGCCGGAAGATATCGATCTGCTGGTTTACGCGTGAACCAGCAGCGCTCATCTGTCGGAACGACGTTGCTCGTAATCTTCTTCGCAGGCGGCGCTTTGATTTGTCTGCTTATCGTGCTGGCGCTGACATTTCCCGGAGGTTCTCTGGATTTAATCTGGCGATTGAAGCCGGAAGCACAGACGCAATTTCAACAAATGGGCAGCGGCGCGTCGATTGCCCTGCTAACTCTGGTCGGCGCCGCATGCGGTCTGGCTGCAATAGGGCTAGTCCGAAACGCAGAATGGGGACGCCGCCTCGCAATCTGTGTTCTGGCCGTGAATCTCATCGGTGATTCCCTCAACGCCTGGCTGCGCCACGATCCTAAAACGCTGATCGGTCTGCCGATCGGTGGAATTATGATCGCGTATCTATTATCGAAAAAATTTCGACAAGACCGTTAAGTCGGCGCGCGGCTCAAATTGCGGGAGACTTCGTTCGCAAATGAACCACCACTTCGATTTCGGCAGTTTGCGGAAACATGTCGAGCGGCGTTACCGATTCGATAATGAATTTGTCCTGAAATTCTTTCAAATCGCGTGCGAGTGTCGGCGGATTGCATGAAACGTAAATGACCGTCGCCGGTGTAAGATCAACAATCGCCCTTCGCACGTTTGCGCTCAGCCCGGGCGCCGGAGGATCGACGATGAGCATGGCGGAGCGGCTTTCCAGCCGCCTCAGTAGTTCAGTTTCCACATCGCCGGCGATGTAAGTCTCCTTTTCGGTTGCGTTTTCTTTCGCCGTCGCAATTGCAAACCTGTCCCAGTCAATCCCGATCACGCGCTCAAATTTGTCGAGCAACGCCTTGGCAAAAAATCCGGAGCCGCAATAAGCGTCAATCAACAGTTCTTGATTCGGCGGAATGAGATCGACAATCAAATCGCGTAATATATTTGCGACTGCGTCGTTGGTTTGTGAAAAAACGCGCGCGGTTGCTGAAGCCCGCAACGTGTAATGACCATCGCGGACGTATGGTTGCGCGCGTAATTCCGTCAGCGTGCGATTGACTTCATCGCTCGAAATCGGGCAACGCTCGATGTCGATCAATCGGTGCGAATCGCGTCGGAAAAAACCGATCACGCCGTCCTGCGCGTGCACAGTGATGCGATTGCGATATGCGTACTGGTCGGGCGAAGGGATGATCGGTCGCATCGGAACATCCTTGAGTTTGCCGATTCGCTGGAGAGCGTCACGAACCTGTCGCCACTTAATGGCAAGCTGATGTTCGTAGCTAATGTGCTGGTAAGCGCATCCCCCACACCGGCCGAAATACGGACACTGCGGTTCCACACGATCAGGCGAGCTTTGCTTCACTTCGACCAGTTCCGCTTCGGCAAACTGCTTTTTTTCCCGCACGATTTCGGCCGAGACAGTTTCACCTTCGATGGTGTACGGGACGAATACTGCTTTGCCTTTTTCCCGAGCCACGCCCTTTCCGCCGAAGGCGACGTCTTCGATTTTCAGATCGACAACGCGCATGTGACGAGCTCGCGAGAGGCGTGCACTATCCTGCGATGGCGCGTTCGATGGCGGCTTCCAAGTTTTCAAGCTTGATCGGTTTGATCAGATGTTCGGAAAAACCTGCCTGCAAACTTCTTTCGATATCGCGGTTGTTGCCAAAACCACTGATGGCGATTCCTGGAACATTGGAGATCGCGCGCAATTGCATCATGAGATCCATGCCGCTTCCGTCCGGCAGAGCAATATCGCTAATGAGCAGATCGAACTTGTTGCGCGTCGCCGCTTCCAGGGCTGAGCGGACATTATGAGTCGCCGCCACAAGGTACCCGCGGCGAACGAGCAATCTTTCAAGAGCAGCGCACGTGTCCTGGTGATCGTCAACGAGCAGAATCTTTAAGCCTTGCTGCGAAGCTTCACTGCTTATTTTGCGAGGCACGGTAGCTACTTCAGCGGGCGAAAGTGTTTGCATCGACAAGATGAATGTCGACCCGCGATCGCGTCCGTCGCTTTGCGCAGTGAGCGTACCGCCCTGTGCTTGCGCGAGGGATTTTGAAATCGCCAGGCCGAGACCTAGCCCGCCAAATCGGCGCTCAAAAGAGCGGTTCCCCTGTTCAAACGGATTAAAAATGCGCTGCATGACATCTGGCTCCATGCCGATACCGGTGTCGCACACGCTAATCGTTAAAACTTCTGGCGAAGGATTGGAAGAGGAGATGACGATCTCCCCCTCGTTTGGTGTGAACTTGATCGCGTTCTTGAGCAGGTTCCAGATGATCTGTTGAAACTTTGCCGCTTCTGCCGCTACGTGACGAGTGTTCGCCCGCAAGTTGCGATGCATGTGAAGTCTTTTGGACTCGGCCTCTGCGCGGCAAATCTCCACGACATTTAAGATAGCCAGATGCGCATCGACCGGAACGAATCGCAGTTGCATTTTGTCTCTGGCGATTCGGGTGAAATCGAGCAAGTCGTCAATGAGCTGTGTTTCCAATTCGATATTGCGACGGATCATGGCCAGGGCAGACTTGGTGTCGTCCTTTTGCGCCGGTTCTATCTCAAGCGATTCCAATGTGGAAATAACCGGGGTGAGTGGCGTGCGGAGTTCGTGCGACAGCATGGCCAGGAAATGGTCTTTGGTACGATTGGCGGTTTCCACGACCGACTTTTGCTGCTGAAGCTCTTCCTCAATGCGCCGTCGCTCGGCCATACCAGCAGAAAGTGCCATCGCCGTAATCGTCAGCACCGCTATCCACCATTGCAGGGCGAGAAGCGACTGGTTCTCTGTTTCCCTAAGGAATGGCCCGAAGCCATGCAGCGTTCCCCACACCGCGATCGCGGACAGAATGAAAAGTCCCGTGGCCGTTTCGCGCTGGGTAAAGCGGAACGCGGTCCAAATTACAACGGGTCCGCAAATGAAAGCTATTGGATAACTTCTGGCAGAAATTTCAAGCCACCCGCCAAAGACGATGCCGCTCAGCAGCACCAGCAACAGGAGGA
>Ga0209056_10003814_pt1 | contig 15959 bp, 10 predicted proteins | sample GraSoiAngelo_114_FD_185876 | JGI IMG/M metagenome (GOLD analysis project Ga0209056, IMG submission 185876) | Grasslands soil microbial communities from the Angelo Coastal Reserve, California, USA - 14_0903_13_40cm (SPAdes) (version 2) | ecosystem: Environmental > Terrestrial > Soil > Grasslands... | reverse complement strand
TCGATGGTGTTCGCGTTGAGGTCCGCCATCTTCGTCTCGGCGATCGAACGGACCTTCGCGCGCGTCAGCTTCCCCACCTTGTTCTTGTTCGGCTGACCGGAGCCTTTCTCGATCCCGGCCTCCTTACGGATCAGGTCGGCGGCAGGCGGACTCTTGATGATGAACGTGTACGAGCGGTCCTCGAAGACGGTGACCACCGCGGGCACGACCGTGCCGCTGAGCGGCGCCGTGCGCTCGTTGTATTCCTTGATGAACTGCCCCATGTTGATGCCGTGCGGGCCGAGCGCCGTGCCGACGGGCGGGGCGGCGGTGGCCTTCCCCGCCTGGATCTGCACCTTCACGACGGCCTTGATCTTCTTCGCCATCTCTACTTCACCAGTTTTTCTATCTGCAGGAAGTCGAGCTCCACCGGCGTCTCGCGGCCGAAGATCGACACGAGCACCTTCACCTTGTTGCGCTCGGGATTCACCTCGTCGACGACACCGTGGAGATCGGTGAACGGACCGTCCGTGACGCGGACCGCCTCGCCCTTCGTGAACGCGACCTTGTACTTCGGCGCGTCGAGCTTGATCTGGCGAAGGATCGCCTTGACCTCGCCGTCCGTCAGCGGCGTCGGCTGCGTACCCATCCCGACGAAGCTCGTGACGCCCGGCGTGTTGCGCACCACGTACCAGGAGTCGTCGCCCATGATCATCTCGACGAGCACGTAGCCCGGGTAGACCTTGCGCTCCACCGGGTGCCGCTTGCCGTTCTTGATCTCGATCTCTTCCTCGGTCGGCACCAGCACCTGGAAGATCTTGTCGCCCATGTCCATCGAATGGATGCGGTGCTCGAGGTTGGTCTTCACCTTGTTCTCGTAGCCGGAGTAGGTGTGGATGACGTACCAGCGGCGACCCGTGTCGACGCCCTCCGCCGCCGCTGGGGCGACCGCGACCGGTGCCGGCTCCGGCTCGACGGGCGGCGCGGCTTCGGGCTCCACCTCGGCGACCGCGCCCGCGCGGCGGAGCGCGCTCTTGGCCTCCTCGACGGAGACCTGCTCTTCCGGCTCGGCGGTCCCGAGGAACGCGCGCGCGGCCTCGGCGGCGGCCTCGTCGGAGAGCTTGGCCGCGTCGACGGCGTCGACGTCGTCCGGGCGCGCCTCCTCGACCGGCGTCTGGTCGGCCGGTCGTTCGGGCTCGCTCGTCTCCTCGCGCTCGTCGCGCTCTTCGCCCATCGCTGCTCCTTCTTATGGCGCCGGCGTGGGCGAGCCGATCGGCTGACCGAGCACGCCCTTGTTGACGACGACGGTGAACAGGTTGTCGAAGCCGAGGATGTACAGCGCGATGAGGGCCGAGATCGCGATGACGACGATCGTCAGGCGGATCACCGTCTCACGCTCCGGCCAGGTCACCTTCTGGAGCTCGGACCATGCCTCCTGCGAGAACCGGACGAGCCCGAGCTGCTGCTGGGCCATCACCCAGCCTCTGCACGGCAGGAGAGACTCGAACTCTCAACCGCTGGTTTTGGAGACCAGTGCTCTGCCAGTTGAGCTACTGCCGTACGACCCGCGACGCGGGCGTTAGCCGCCTTCAATTATCTGGTCTCCCGATGCGCCGTGTGCTTGCGGCACCGCGGACAGAACTTCGACAGCTCGAGACGGTCGGTGTCGTTCTTCCGGTTCTTCGTCGTCGAGTACGTCCGCGACCGGCAGGTCGAGCACGCGAGGGTGATGATCGGGCGGTTGTCCTTCGGCATCTAGGCCAGCACCTTGGTGACGACGCCCGCGCCCACGGTGTGGCCACCCTCGCGGATGGCAAAGCGCAGGCCCTCTTCCAGGGCGATGGGCGTGCCCAACGTCACCTCGAGGGAGGTGTTGTCGCCGGGGACGACCATCTCGGTGCCCTCTTTGAGCTTGACCTCGCCGGTGACGTCGGTGGTGCGCACGTAGAACTGGGGCCGGTAGCCGGTGAAGAAGGGGGTGTGTCTTCCGCCCTCCTCCTTGGTGAGCACGTAGGTCTCGGCCTGGAAGCGGGTGTGCGGCTTGACGCTGCCGGGCTTGGCGATGACCTGGCCGCGCTCGATGTCCTCGCGCTCCAGACCCCTAAGGAGCAGGCCGACGTTGTCCCCGGCCTCGCCCGCATCCAGGAGCTTTCTGAACATCTCGACCCCGGTGACGACGGTCTTTTTGGGCTCGCGGATGCCCACGATCTCGACCTCTTCGGATACCTTGACGACGCCCCGCTCGACCCGGCCGGTGGCCACGGTGCCGCGCCCCTTGATGCCGAAGACGTCCTCGATCGGCATGAGGAAGGGCTTGTCCTTGGCGCGCACGGGGGTCGGGATGTAGCTGTCGACCGCGTTCATGAGCTCGAAGATGCACTTGAACTCGGGCGCGGCGATGTCGGTGGACTTGGACTCAAGGGCCTTGAGGGCAGAGCCGCGGATGATCGGCACCTCCTCGCCCTTGAAGCCGTACTTGCTCAGCAGCTCTCTGACCTCGAGCTCGACCAGCTCCAGGAGCTCCTCGTCGTCGACCATGTCCACCTTGTTGAGGAAGACCACGATCTGGGGCACCTCGACCTGGCGGGCGAGCAGGATGTGCTCCCTGGTCTGGGGCATCGGGCCGTCGGCCGCGCTGACCACCAGGATCGCGCCGTCCATCTGGGCGGCGCCGGTGATCATGTTCTTGATGTAGTCGGCGTGTCCGGGGCAGTCCACGTGGGCGTAGTGGCGCTTGTCGGTCTCGTACTCCACGTGGGCGATGGAGATGGTGATGCCGCGCTCGCGCTCCTCGGGGGCGTTGTCGATGGAGTCGAACGGCCGGAACTCGGCCTCGCCCTTGAGCGAGAGCGTCTTGGTGATGGCCGCGGTGAGCGTCGTCTTGCCGTGGTCGATGTGACCGATCGTGCCGACGTTCACGTGCGGCTTGGTGCGCTCGAACTTCTTCTTAGCCATTTCTCGCAGGGGGGCAAGCCCCCCTTCTACCCCCCAACTTTCTCATTTCTTGTTGATGATCTGGTCCGCGAGGTTCTGCGGTAGCACCTCGTAGTGGTCGAACTCCATCGAGTACGACCCACGGCCCTGCGTCTTCGAACGGAGATCGGTCACGTAGCCGAACATCGTCGCGAGCGGCACGAACGCCGAGATGACGCGCGCGTTCGCGCGCTCCTCCGTCGCGGAGACGTGGCCGCGGCGGCTGTTGAGATCGCCGATGACGTCGCCCATGAACTCCTCCGGGACGACGACCTCGACCTTCATGATCGGCTCGACGATGACCGGCGCGGCCCTCTGCACCGCTGCCTTGAGCGCCATCGAGCCCGCGATCTTGAAGGCGATCTCGCTCGAGTCGACCTCGTGCTGCGAGCCGTCCACGACGGTGGCTTTGATGTCGACCACGGGGTAGCCGGCGATGACGCCGTTCTCCATCGCCTCCTTGATGCCCGCCTGGACGGGCTTGGCCCACTCGCGCGAGAGCCGGTCGCCCCGGATCCCCCACTCGAACTCGAACCCGGTGCCACGCTCGAGCGGCTCGAAGTCGACGATGACATGGCCGTACTGGCCTTTGCCGCCGGTCTGGCGGATGTAGCGGCCCTCGGCCTGGACGGCCTTGCTGATCGCCTCGCGGTACGCGACCTGCGGTCGGCCGACGTTCGCCGCGACCTTGAACTCGCGCAGCATGCGGTCGACGATCACCTCGAGGTGCAGCTCGCCCATCCCGGAGATGAGCGTCTGCCCTGACTCCTGGTCGGTATGGACGCGGAAGGTCGGGTCCTCCTCGGCGAGCCGCGCGAGGGCGAGCGACATCTTCTCCTCGTCCGCCTTCGTCTTGGGCTCGACGGCGATCTGGACGACCGGCTCGGGGAACTTGATGGACTCGAGGATGATCGGCTTCTCCGGATCGCAAAGGGTATCGCCGGTGAACGTCTGCTTCAGACCGACCGCGGCGGCGATGTCGCCGGCGGCGACCTCGTTCACCTCCTCACGATGGTTCGCGTGCATGAGGAGGATGCGCGAGATCCGCTCCTTGCGGTCCTTCGTCGCGCTGAGGACGGTGTCGCCGGCTCGGAGCACGCCCGAGTAGACGCGAAAGAACGCGAGCTTCCCGACGAAGGGGTCGCTCATGATCTTGAACGCGAGCGCGCTGAAGGGATCGTCGTCGGTCGCCTTGCGCACGAGCTCCTCGCCGGTCTTTGGGTCGATGCCGATGACCGGCGGCACGTCGAGCGGCGACGGCAGATAGGCGACGACGGCGTCGAGCAGCGGCTGGACGCCCTTGTTGCGGAGCGCCGCGCCCGTGAGCACCGGCACGACCTTGGCCGCGATCGTGGCGGCGCGAAGGGCCTGCCTGAGCTCGTCGGACGTGATCTTGTGCTCCTCGAGGTAGCGATGAAGGAGCGCGTCGTCGGTCTCGACGACCTTCTCGACCATGGCTTCGCGCGCCGTCTCGGCGGCTTCCTTCAGGTCGGCGGGGATGTCCCGGCTCACCGGCGCCGCCGACTCATCGCCCTCCCAGTACAGGGCCTTCATGTCGATGAGGTCGATGACGCCCTTGAAGCGGTCCTCCGACCCGATGGGGAGCTGGATGACGACCGGGTTCGCACCCAGCCGCTCGACGATCATGTCGACGCAGCGCTGGAAGTCGGCGCCCATGCGGTCCTGCTTGTTGATGAAGCAGATCCGCGGCACACGGTACTTGTCGGCTTGCCGCCAGACCGTCTCCGACTGCGGCTCGACGCCGGCGACGCCGTCGAATACGACGACCGCCCCATCGAGCACGCGGAGCGAGCGCTCGACCTCGACCGTGAAGTCAACGTGGCCGGGCGTGTCGATGATGTTGATGCGGTGGTCGTTCCAGAAGCAGGTCGTGGCCGCCGCCGTGATCGTGATGCCGCGCTCCTGCTCCTGCGGCATCCAGTCCATGGTCGCGGCGCCCTCGTGGACCTCGCCCATCTTGTAGATCTTCTTGGTGTAGAAGAGGATCCGCTCGGTCACCGTCGTCTTGCCGGCGTCGATGTGCGCGATGATCCCGATGTTCCGGTAACGCTCGAGCGGGTACTCGCGCGCGACCTGCTGACCCTTGGTGGCTTTCGTTTCGAGCATGGCCGCTACCACTTGTAATGGGAGAAGGCCTTGTTGGCCTCGGCCATCTTGTGCGTCTCTTCCTTGCGCCGCACCGCGCCGCCCGTGTTGTTCATCGCGTCCATGAGCTCGCCGGCAAGCCGCTCCGCCATCGACTTGCCCGGGCGCTTGCGCGCCGCCTGGATGAGCCAGCGCATGGCCAGCGAGGTCCGGCGGTCGGCGCGGATCTCGACCGGCACCTGATAGGTCGCGCCGCCGACGCGGCGCGGCTTCACCTCGATGAGCGGCGAGGCATTCTTCAGCGCGGTCTCGAACACGTCGATGCCCGGCTTGCGCGTCGACGTCTCCGCGAGCGTGAGCGCGCCGTAGACGATGGCCTCGGCGGTCGAGCGCTTGCCATTGCGCATGACGTTGTTGTTGAACTGCTGCAGCGTCGTGTTCCCGAACTTGCGGTCGGGTGCGCGATGCCGCTCGGTCGGACGTGCTCTGCGGGGCATCGGTTAGCCGGCCTTCTTCTTGGGGTTCGGGTTCTTCGCGCCGTAGAGGCTGCGGCCCTGCTTGCGGTCCTTGACGCCCGCGGTGTCGAGGGTCCCGCGGATGATGTGGTACTTGACGGAGGGGAGGTCTGGTACGCGTCCGCCACGCACGAGGACCACCGAGTGCTCCTGGAGGTTATGGCCGATCCCCGGGATGTAGGCCGTCACCTCCATCTGATTGGTGAGGCGGACGCGGGCGATCTTCCGCAGGGCGGAGTTCGGCTTCTTCGGGGTCATGGTGCGGACGATCGTGCAGACGCCGCGCTTCTGGGGCGCGCCGATCGAAAGCTGGACGTGACGGCCCTTCAGCGAGTTCCAGGTCGTCCGCAGCGCGGGCGTGTCCACCTTCTTCAGTTGCGGCTTGCGTCCCTTGCGTACGAGCTGCGCGATCGTTGGCACAACGACTCCTTTGTTTGTTTCAAGTTGTCAGTGCATGCCTGCGCAGCCCGTCCGTGGGCGTGCACAGCCAAGTACTGCCTCGCGTGCGTTGGTTCCCCCCGACCGAGGAGCCTGCCCTGCCTGGGCGAGGTCCCCGGGCGCAGCGCGGCCGCGGTCACAACATCGCGACGGGCCGATGCGCGAAATGACCGCCCCAAAGGGCGGTCACCGTCTCGAAAGACAGCCGAAATAAGAGTCTATCTGGCGGCCGTGGCGGCGGTCAACCGCGGGGCGCCTCCTGCCGTCTCGTGGCCAATAGAAGAGCTGCGGCCGAGCACGGGCCGGGTTCACGGGGCAAGGAGCGGCTGGCTGACCGAGGGCCTACCTGGACAAGCGCCGACGCCACCGAGGGACCCCGCGTAAAGGGGGTTTCGGTGGCGTCAGCGCGTGACCTACTCCTGAGCCTTGATGTCGGCGTCGGTGGGCTCGGCGGTCTCGACGTCCTCGAGCGCCTCGCCCTCCTCGTCCTCGTCGTCATCGAGATCCTCGAGCGAGATCTCCTCGGGCGGCAGCGTCGGCACCGCTTCCTCCTCGTCGGCGCCGAAGAGCCCGGCGAGGGCGCGCGCCTTCGGCATCCAGTCGAGCTGCTCGCGACGGCTTGGCAGGCCGGTCCCCGCGGGGATGAGCTTGCCGATGATGACGTTCTCCTTGAGCCCGAGCAGCCGGTCCTTCTGGCCCATCGTCGCGGCCTCGGTGAGGACGCGCGTGGTCTCCTGGAACGACGCGGCCGCGAGGAAGGAGCTCGTCGAGAGCGACGCCTTCGTGACGCCGAGGAGCACGGTCTGCGCGGTGGCGGGCTCGCCTCCGGCGGCGATCGTGCGCGCGTTGATCTCCTCGAACTCGAACCGGTCGAAGAGCTCCATCGGGAGGAGCTCGGTGTCGCCGGCCTCCTCGATCCGGACCTTCCGCAGCATCTGGCGGACGATGATCTCGATGTGCTTGTCGTTGATCGTCACACCCTGGCTGCGATAGACCTTCTGGACCTCGCTGACCATGTAGCGGTGCACGGCCTCACGGCCTGAGATGCGGAGGATGTCCTGCGGGTTGGCGGATCCCTCCGTGAGGAAGTCGCCGGCAGCGACCTGCTTGCCGTTCTCGACGTTGAGGCGGGCGGTGTGCTCGACCTCGTAGACCCGCTCCTCGACGTCCTTCATCGCGATGGTGATCTTCGTGCCGTGCACGCTCACCTTGCCGGAGACCGGAGCGGGCATGTCGGTCTTGCCCTTCGTGCGGCGCTCCGGCTTCGCGAGCGGCTGGCCCGCGCTGACCTCAGCCCCGTCCTCGACGGCGAGCACGTACCCACTGGGAACGGAAATGGGCACGGTGTAGTCCTGCGAGTTGCGGACGACGATCTTCCGCGAGCCATCCGGGTCACGGACGATCTCGGCGATACCGTCGATCTCGCAGACGATCGCGACGCCCTTGGGCACGCGCGCCTCGAAGAGCTCCTCGACTCGCGGGAGGCCCATGGTGATGTCCTTGCCGACGGAGGCGACCCCACCGGTGTGGAACGTACGCATCGTGAGCTGTGTGCCCGGCTCGCCGATGGACTGCGCGGCGATGATGCCGACCGCCTCGCCGACCTCGACGAGCTTGCCGCTCGCCAGGCTGCGGCCGTAGCAGGCCCGGCAGATGCCGTGCTTCGCGTGGCAGCCGAGCGGTGAGCGGACGCGGACGCGCTTGACCCCCGAGCTCGCGATGGTGTGCGAGAGCTCGAGGTCGATCTCGTTCCCCCGCTTGACGATGACCTTGCCCGACTTCGGGTCCTTGATGTCCTGCGCCGCGAGCCGGCCGAACAGCCGGTCGGCGAAGGGCTCGACCATGCCCGGCTCGTCCGCGCTGATGAAGATGCCGTCTTCGTCGCCGCAGTCCTCGAGGCGGACGATGACGTCCTGCGCGACGTCGACAAGACGCCGCGTGAGGTAGCCGGAGTCCGCGGTGCGGATGGCCGTGTCGGCGAGGCCCTTCCGTCCGCCGTGCGTCGAGATGAAGTACTCGAGGACCGAGAGGCCCTCGCGGAAGTTCGAGCGGATCGGCAGGTCGATGATCCGGCCCTGCGGGTCGGCGATGAGACCGCGCATGCCGCCGATCTGTCCCATCTGCTGCGTGTTCCCCCGGGCCCCGGACGTGGCCATCATGTATACGGAGCCGCGGCGGTCCAGGGTGCGCATCATCGCGTCGATGACGTTGCGCGTGGCGTCGGTCCAGAGCTTCACCGTCGCCTCGTACCGCTCCTGCTCGGTGATGAGGCCGCGCTGGAACTGCCGATCGATCTCGGCGACCTTCGTCTCGGCCTCGTCGATCATCTTCTGCTTGTCCTTGGGAATGGCGACGTCGTCGATCGAGATGGAGACGCCGGCGACGGTCGCCGCGCTGAAGCCGATCGTCTTGATCCGGTCGACGACCTCGGCGGTGATCTCACCGCCGTAGCGGTCGAAGACCGCGGTGACGATCTCGCGGATCGCGCCCCGGTCGAGGATCTTGTTCACGAAGCGCAGCTCCTCGGGGAGCACGGCGTTGAACAGCACGCGGCCGACGGTCGTGTCGACCACGCCGCCGTTGTGTGGGACCTTCACCGGGGTGTGATAGGTGACGAGCCCCAGATCAAAGGCGGACTGGACCTCGGCGAAGTCGCCGAAGATCCGCGGCTGCTGCTTGGTGTCGGCGTCGAGCGTGAGCCAGTACGTGCCGAGCACCATGTCCTGACGCGGCGTGACGACCGGCTGGCCATCGGCGGGCTTGAGGACGTTCTTCGTCGAGAGCATGAGGTTCTTCGCCTCGGCCTGTGCGGCCGCGGAGAGCGGCACGTGCACGGCCATCTGGTCGCCGTCGAAGTCGGCGCCGAAGGCCTCGCACACGAGCGGGTGGATCTGGATGGCGTTGCCCTCGATGAGCTTGGGCATGAACGCCTGGATGCCGAGGCGGTGGAGCGTCGGCGCGCGGTTGAGGAGGACCGGGTGGTCCTTGATGACCTCCTCGAGGACGTCCCAGACCTCGGGCGAGACCCGCTCGACGTAGCGCTTGGCGCTCTTGATGTTGTGCGCGAGGCCGCGCTCGACGAGCTGGCGCATGACGAACGGCTTGAAGAGCTCGAGCGCCATCTTCTTCGGGAGGCCGCACTCGTTCAGCTTGAGGTCGTTGCCGACGACGATGACCGAGCGGCCCGAGTAGTCCACGCGCTTGCCGAGCAGGTTCTGGCGGAACCGGCCCTGCTTGCCACGGAGCATGTCGGAGAGCGACTTCAGCTTGTGGTTGCCGGTGCCCGAAATCGCGCGGCCGCGACGGCCGTTGTCCATGAGGGCGTCGACCGCCTCCTGGAGCATCCGCTTCTCGTTGCGGATGATGATCTCGGGCGCGCCGAGCTCGAGCAGCCGCTTGAGGCGGTTGTTCCGGTTGATCACGCGGCGGTAGAGGTCGTTGAGATCGCTCGTCGCGAAGCGGCCGCCGTCGAGCTGCACCATCGGGCGCAGGTCCGGCGGGATGACCGGCAGGATCGTGAGGATCATCCACTCCGGCGACGCGCCCGAACGCAGCAGCGCCTTCACGAGGCGAAGCCGCTTGATCGACTTCTTCCGGCGCTGGCCCGTCGTGGAGCGCATCTCCGCCTGGAGCTTCAGCGAGAGATCGTCGAGGTCGATCTGGCGGATGATCTCGAGGATCGCCTCAGCGCCCATCTGCGCGCGGAAGAAGCGGTACTTCTCGGCATACGCCCGGAAGTCGGCCTCGGTCATCGTCTGCATCGGCTTGATGGACTCGACGTCTTCGCGCCGCTGACGGGCCTCATCGCGGACGACCTGGACGTCGGGCGCGATGTCCTGGCGGACGACCCCGAGGTCCTGGTCGGCGCGCATCCGGATGTCGGCGATGCGCTTGTCGGCGTCGGAGCGGCCCTGCTCCTCTTCCTTGCGTCCCGCCTTCACGAGCGCGTCGAGCTGCTTCTGCAGCGAGCGCTGCAGCTGCGTGAGCATGGACCGCGTGACGTTCTCGCCCTTGCTGGCGACGGTGAGGTCGGCCTGCTTGAAGATGATGTCCTTCGACGCGGGCTTCCCGACCGCTTCCTCGAGCTGCTCCTTCACCTTCGCGGCCGCCGTGGTGAGGGCGTCCGAGTCGGTGGCGAGCTGCTCCTCCTGCTGACGGACCTTCTGCTCGGTCGACGTGCGGATCCGCATGATCTCGGCGGACGCGCGGCTCTCGATCGCGCCGGTGCGGTCGCTGATCGTCTGCTCGAGCCGGCGGATCTTGCCCTCGGCCTCCTCGCCGATCTGCTGGAGGACGCGCTCGCGCTGGTGCTCGTCGATGTGGGTCACGACGTAAAGCGCGAAGTAGAGGATCCGCTCCAGGTTCCGCGGAGACATGTCGAGGAGGATCCCCAGGCGGCTCGGGGTCCCCTTGAAGAACCAGATGTGCGAGACCGGCGAGGCGAGCTGGATGTGGCCCATGCGCTCGCGGCGCACCTTCGCGCGGGTCACCTCGACACCGCACTTGTCGCAGATGATCCCCTTGTAGCGGATGCGCTTGTACTTGCCGCAATAGCACTCCCAGTCCCGCGTGGGACCGAAGATGCGCTCGTCGAAGAGGCCGTCCTTCTCGGGGCGCAGCGTGCGGTAGTTGATCGTCTCCGGCTTCGTCACCTCGCCCGAGGACCACGTGCGGATCTGGTCCGGCGACGCCAGCGAGATGCGGATCGCGTTGAACTCGTTGACTTCAAGCATTAGCTATCACCCGATTCCAGACCGCTGATGTTGATGCCGAGGTTCGGCTCGTTGAACGTCGCGTCTTCGACGAAGCGGATCGCTTCCTCGCTGTCGTTGAGCACCTCGACGCTGAGCCCCAGCGACTGCAGCTCCTTGATGAGCACCTTGAAGCTCTCGGGGACGCCCGGCGGCTGGATGTCCTCGCCCTTCACGATCGCCTCGTACGTCTGGACGCGGCCCATGACGTCGTCGGACTTCACCGTGAGGAGCTCCTGAAGGATGTACGCCGCGCCGTAGGCCTCGAGCGCCCACACCTCCATCTCGCCGAACCGCTGGCCGCCGAACTGTGCCTTGCCGCCGAGCGGCTGCTGCGTGATGAGCGAGTACGGGCCCGTCGAGCGCGCGTGGATCTTGTCCTCGACGAGGTGGTGCAGCTTCATCATGTAGAGGTAGCCGACCGTGATCGGCTGCTCGAACGCCTTTCCGTTCCGCCCGTCGCGGAGCGTGATCTTCCCGTCCTCCGGCAGCCCCGCCTTGCGCAGCTGCTCCTTGATCGCCGCCTCCTTGGCCCCGTCAAAGACAGGCGTGGCGACGTGGATGCCGAGCGCCTGCGCGGCCCAGCCGAGATGCGTCTCGAGGATCTGGCCGATGTTCATCCGGCTCGGCACGCCGAGCGGGTTGAGCACGATGTCCACGGGCGTGCCGTCCGGTAGGAAGGGCATGTCCTCCACCGGGAGGATCTTCGCGATGACGCCCTTGTTGCCGTGGCGGCCGGCCATCTTGTCGCCGACGCTGATCTTGCGCTTCTGCGCGACCGCGACGCGGATCATCTTGTTCACGCCCGGCAGGAGCTCGTCGTTGTTTTCGCGGCTGAAGACCGCGACGTCGACGACCTTCCCGTGCTCGCCCGACGGGAGCCGGAGCGAGGTGTCCTTCACCTCGCGCGCCTTCTCGCCGAAGATCGCGCGGAGCAGGCGCTCCTCGGCCGTGAGCTCCGTCTCGCCCTTGGGCGTGATCTTGCCCACGAGGATGTCCTGCGGCCCGACCTCGGCCCCGATGTACACGATCCCGTTCTCGTCGAGGTCGGCGAGCGCCTCCTCGCCCACGTTCGGGATGTCGCGGGTGATCTCCTCGGGCCCGAGCTTGGTATCGCGGGCCTCGCACTCGTACTTCTCGATGTGGATGGAGGTGAACTTGTCGTCCTGGACGATGCGATCGCTCAGGATGATGGCGTCCTCGTAGTTGCCGCCCTCCCAGGGCATGAACGCGACGAGGATGTTCTGGCCGAGCGCGAGCTCGCCCTCGTCGGTCGAGTAGCTGTCGGCGAGGATCTGGTCCGTCACGACGCGGTCGCCGACGCTCACGATCGGGCGCTGGTTGAAGCAGGTGCCCTGGTTCGTGCGGACGAACTTCTGGAGCCGGTAGCGGAACGCGTCGCCGGCGTCCTCCTCGACCCAGATCTCGGTCGCGGAGACCGAGCGGATGGTGCCGTCGGCCTCCGCGAGGACGACCTGGCCCGAGTCCTTCGCCGCGCGGTACTCGATCCCGGTGCCGATGATCGGCGCCTCCGGGCGGATGACCGGCACGGCCTGGCGCTGCATGTTCGAACCCATGAGCGCGCGGTTCGCGTCGTCGTGCTCGAGGAACGGGATGAGCGCCGCCGACACCGAGACGATCTGCTTGGGCGACACGTCCATGAAGTCCGCCGTGGACGGCGAGGCCTCGTGGTACTCGTCGCCGCGGTGGACCTGCACGCGCTCGTCGACGAAGCGGCCGTTGGGGTCGAGCCGCGCGTTCGCCTGCACCACGGTCGCCAGCTCCTGCTCGTCGGCCGTGAGGTACACGATCTCGTCGGTCACGTAGGAGCGGCCCTTGTCGTCGCGCCCGACCCGGCGGTACGGCGACTCGATGAACCCGTACGGATTCACGCGGCCATAGGTCGCGAGCGACCCGATGAGGCCGATGTTCGGACCTTCCGGCGTCTCGATCGGGCAGATGCGGCCGTAGTGACTGAAGTGCACGTCCCGGACGTCGAACCCGGCGCGCTCGCGCGAGAGGCCACCGGGACCGAGGGCGCTGAGGCGGCGCTTGTGGGTGAGCTCGTCGAGCGGGTTGGTCTGCTGCATGAACTGGCTCAGCTGGCTCCCGCCGAAGAACTCCTTGATCGCCGCGACGACGGGCCGGATGTTGATGAGCTCCTTCGGGGTCGCCTTCTCCGGCTCGACGATGGACATGCGCTCGCGCACGACCCGCTCCATGCGGAGGAGGCCGACGCGGAACTGGCTCTGGATGAGCTCGCCCACCGCGCGCACGCGGCGGTTGCCGAGATGATCGATGTCATCCGGCGAGCCCTTGCCGTTGTTCAGCTCGACGATCCGCGCGACGATCTTCACCAGGTCGTCGTTCGTGAGCGTGCGCTGCGTCATCGGCAGGTCGAGGCCGAGCTTCCGGTTCAGCTTGTAGCGGCCCACTTTCGCGAGGTCGTAGCGGCGGAAGTTGAAGAAGAGCGACTGGACAAGGTTCCGCGCGTTGTCGATCGTCGGCGGGTCGCCCGGGCGCAGGCGCTTGTAGACCTCGACGAGGCCCTCGTTCGTGTTCGCCGTCGGGTCCTTGTCGAGCGTCGAGGCGACGTACTGATGCTCGGGGTCGGTGTCGATGCTCGTGAAGAGCGCCGCGATCTCCTCGTTCGACGAGAAGCCGATCGCGCGCAGCAGCGTCGTGACCGTGAGCTTGCGCTTGCGGTCGACCTTCACCGACACGACGTCCTTGTTCGAGGTCTCGAACTCGAGCCAGGCGCCGCGGTTCGGGATGAGCTTGGCGTAGAAGAGACGGCGACCCGTCGTGGGGTCGTCGACCGCCGTGAAGTACACGCCCGGCGAACGGACGAGCTGCGACACGACGACGCGCTCCGCGCCGTTGATGACGAACGTGCCCTTATCGGTCATCCACGGGAAGTCGCCGAGGAAGACGTCCTGCTCGGTGACCTCGCCGGTCTCCTTGTTGACCAGCTCGACGCGCGCCCACAGCGGCTTGCTGTAGGTCAGGTCCTTGGTGCGGCACTCCTCTTCGGAGTACTTGGGCTCGCGGAACTCGCTCGAGATGAACTTCAGGTCGAGGTTCTTCCCGGTGAAATCCTGGATCGGGCTGATCTCGGCGAAGAGCTCGCCCAGGCCTTCGTCGCAGAACCACTTGAAGCTCTCGAGCTGGGTCTGGATCAGGTTCGGGAGCGGAAGGACCTCAGGGAGCGACGCGAAGTTCTGGCGTTCGCGCGGGGACGCGGACACCCGGTCGAGGGCAACGGACATGGGCGGACCCTCCTCAGGGCTGATGGCTGGACAGGCGGATAGAGAGCAGGGGATAGACCTGTGGCAACAGCCATATCGTAGTCCCGAGCCTACCGGCCGGTCAACAGACGGGAACATGCCACTTTCGACACGCGGGCGACGGTTGTCAAGAGGGGGGCAAGTTGGCGATCGAGCGCCGGCTCTTCGGCGCGCTTGGCGGCGACTGCGAGCTCTATGGGATCGGCGTCGGCGAGGAGGCGCTCGCCCATGGCGAGGCCTGGATCCACCGGATGCACGACCGTTTGACACGCTTTTCGCCCGACAGCGAGCTCTCTCGCTTCAACGCCCAGGCCGGGCGCTGGGCGGAGGTGACCCCACTCCTCGAGGCGCTCCTCCGTCAATGCCTGCGCGCCTACGAGGAAAGCGACGGCCTGGTGAATGCGGCGATCCTGCCCGCCCTGCTCGCCGCGGGCTACACCCGGACGTTCGCGGACGGACCGACCGCGGTGACCACGACCGTCGCGGTGCCGTCGCTTCCGGAAGTGCTCGAGGTCGCGGGCGGTCGCGCGCGACTGCGTCACGGAGCACAGATCGATCTCGGCGGGATCGCGAAGGGTTGGCTCGCCGATCAGCTGGTCGCGGACCTCGGCGACAACGCGCTCGTCAACCTCTGCGGCGATCTCATGGCGCGCGGCGGCGGCGAACGCGGCGACGGCTGGCCGGTGGGCATGGGCGTCGAGACGGTGCTGCTCCTCGACATCGGCGCCGCGACGAGCGGCACGCGCCGTCGCGCCTGGGGCGAGGGCCTCCACCATCTCATCGATCCGCGCACCGGCCTGCCTTCGGCGACCGACGTGCGGGAGGCCTCGGTGCTCGCGCAGACCGCGGCGGACGCCGAGATCTACGCGAAAGCCGCGCTCCTGCTCGGGACCGCGGACGCGCCCGCGTACCTCGAGGGCCACGGCGCTCTCGGCTGGTACCTCGCGCCATGAGATGGCCACAAAATGCGAACCGGGACCCTTGCGGGCCCCGGTCCGGCACCTTTCGCGATGCCGCCGACCCGGCTCAGGGGTAAGGCGACCTCGCGGCAAGAACGATATCGGCCGGACCTCCGCTACCAACCCTGGTAGCGGCAGACGGCCTATTTGTGGGCTATTTCAGCTCGACCGTCGCGCCCGCGTCCTCGAGCTTCTTCTTCACGTTGTTCGCCTCGTCCTTGCCGATGTTCTCCTTGACGGCCTTCGGCGCGCCGTCGACCAGGTCCTTCGCCTCCTTGAGGCCGAGCCCGGTGAGCTCACGGACGGTCTTGATGACGTTGATCTTGGACGCGCCGGCCTCCTTGAGGATGACGCTGAACTCCGTCTTCTCCTCGACCTCGGCCTGGGCCGCGCCGCCGCCCGCCGCCGCGCCGCCCGCCGCGGCCACCGCGACCGGCGCCGCGGAGACGCCCCAGCGCTCCTGAAGGAACTTGCCGAACTGGGCGATCTCGAGGATCGACCAGGATTCGAGCTCCCCTGCGAGCTTGTCGAACTTCGGGTTCTCGTTCTCGGTAGCCGTTGGCGTTGCCGTTGCCATTTGCCTTCTCCTTCTCTTATCGGACGATCGTGTTCGTCGCGCGTAGACCGTCCATCCACGGTCTCGCTCACCTCTAACTACTCATTCGCACCACGCGCCGTCAGAACCCGGACGAGATTTCCGTGGGCCGCCGTCAGGACCCCGACCATTTGGGCGAAGGGCGCCTGCAGGCTCGCGACGATCATGCCCTGCAGCTGCGGGCGCCCGGGAAGCCGCGCGAGCATCTGCACGTCCTCCGCGCTGAGCGGCCGTCCGCTAATGAACGCGCCGAGGATCTTCAGCGCCTTCAACGTGCGCGTCTCGTCGACGAGGCTCTTCGCGAGCTCGACCTCGTCCCCGGTGGACGTCGCGACCGCGGTGGGCCCCGCGAGGAG
>Ga0209056_10003809_pt1 | contig 15965 bp, 16 predicted proteins | sample GraSoiAngelo_114_FD_185876 | JGI IMG/M metagenome (GOLD analysis project Ga0209056, IMG submission 185876) | Grasslands soil microbial communities from the Angelo Coastal Reserve, California, USA - 14_0903_13_40cm (SPAdes) (version 2) | ecosystem: Environmental > Terrestrial > Soil > Grasslands... | reverse complement strand
CCTTCCCGGAGCGGGTTTGGTTCCGGCTGCTCAGCCGCTCGATTCATATTGTCCCACAGATTACGCAGATTTCGGCAGATTGGATAGCGCTGAACGTCCAAGGACGCATTGCTCAAACGCATTGGCTGCGTAACAGGTGCTGCACAATATGCCGCAGTCATTTCGCGCTGTGATCTTCGATCTCGATGGCGTGCTCGCCGATTCCGAGCCGTGGTGGAATGAGATCGACGCGAAACTACTCGCCCAATACGGCGTGAGATATCGCGGCGAATATCATCGAAATGTGCTCGGCGTGAGCTATCGGCTCGCGGTCGAGTTTTTCAAAAAAGCGTTTGGCCTCTCCGTCTCCACTGACGAATTGATACAGCGGCGAGGAGAGATAGCGACGGAATTTTTTGCCAATCGCGTCGGGCTCTTCCCTTCCGCAAAAGAGGTTCTGCAAGAGTTGCGGCGGATGAACCTGCGTCTCGCAGTCGCGACGAGTTCGATCAGTGCATCTGCAAGGCCATTCTTAGATCGACATCAACTGACGGCGTTCTTCGATGTCATCGTTACCGGTGACGAGATCGAACACGGCAAACCACATCCCGACATCTACCTGCGCGCAGCGGCAAAACTCAACGTCGCTGCCGACGCGTGCCTCGTCATCGAGGACGCCCTTGCTGGCATCGCCGCCGCCAAAGCCGCAAAAATGTGCGTCGCCGCGATTCCGGACAGACGCTTTGTCGATCCACACGAGTACGAAAAGGAAGCTGACTACCTGCTCGGCAGCCTTTCTGAAATCCCGTCGCTCCGGCGCGTTGCTAGAGATTAACGACGAAATTGGTACTACGACAGCAGCGGAAAACGCCGTGTGAGGTCGCGCACTTTCTCGCGGACGCTGTTGAGAGAGGATTCGTCGGTGCGGTTTTGGAGCGCTTCGGCAATGAGATCGGCGATTTCGAGCATTTCTTCTTCTTTCATCCCGCGTGTCGTTACGGCGGGAGTGCCAACGCGGATGCCGCCGGGTTTGAAGATCGGGTAGGTGTCGAACGGAATACCGTTCTTGTTCACTGTGATCCCGGCGCGATCGAGAACTTCCTGCGCTTCTTTCCCGTTAATTTCTTTCGGGCGGAGATCAACAAGCATAAGATGATTGTCGGTGCCACTGGAAACAATGCGGTAACCGTGCTTGGCCAAACCGGCGGCGAGCGCTTTAGCGTTTAGCACAACTTGCCGTTGATATTCCCGGAATTGCGGTTGCAACGCTTCGTGGAAACAAACCGCTTTGGCTGCGATGACGTGCATGAGTGGTCCACCTTGAACGCCCGGGAAAACCGTCGCGTCGACCTGCTTCGCGAATTGTTGCTGGCACATGACGATGCCGCCGCGCGGGCCGCGCAGACTTTTATGCGTCGTCGTAGTGACAAACTGCGCGTGCGGAATGGGACTGGGATGCTGACCTCCTGCAACGAGGCCGGCGATGTGCGCCATATCGATAAAAAGAATCGCGCCGACTGAATCAGCGATTTGACGCAGCCGCGGGAAATCGATGATCCTCGGATAGGCTGAAGCGCCCGCGGTGATCATCGCCGGCTTCACTTCCTCGGCTTGTTTCTGCAACGCGTCGTAATCGATTTGCTCCGTCTTCTCGCTTACGCCGTATTGTGATACCGCGTAGAATTTGCCGGAGAAATTCGCCGGATGTCCGTGGGTGAGATGGCCACCGTGCGCGAGATTCATAGCGAGAATTTTGTCGCCCGGTTTCAGCATCGAGAAATAAACGGCCATGTTCGCTTGTGCACCGCTATGCGGCTGCACATTCACGTGCTCGCATCCGAAGAGTCGCTTCGCGCGATCGATCGCCAGTTGCTCGGCAGTATCGACATTCTCGCAGCCGCCGTACCAGCGCTTTCGCGGATAACCTTCGGCGTATTTGTTCGTGAGAACGCTGCCTTGTGCTTCCATGACTGCGCGGCTGGTGAAATTTTCGGAGGCAATTAATTCGATGTTTTCCCGCTGACGTTTTTCTTCCGCCATGATCGCGTCAAAAATTTCCGGATCTGTCCGGCGCAATGCTTCACCGTAAATGCGAGACGAAGATGTCAATCTTTCCGGTTCCATAGGATGAGAAATATCACTGCCGCCATAAATGTCCCCAGTGCGAGCTGCACCTGGCGGGACGAGCGCGCTTTGTTCGACAAATGTGAGAACGCTGGGAAGAGCGTTGCTGATGATGCGCGCGCAATCCTCGTACACTTCGCGGCCTAAACCGATTGGATCGGGCACGTCGCGCCAGACCGTTGTGCCTGGCTCTTCGAATTCCCGGAGCAAAAACGATTTTTCAGCGCCTTGAGGAAACACTGTTTGGATTGTTTCGAGGTGTGCGCCGGTCATTGCAAAAATGTGTGTGGCGCGATCGACGAGCGCCGCCGTCAGCGGCTGACTGCGCAGGTCGCCAATGTCTGCGCCTTCTTCCGCGCAGACTTGTACCGCATACAGACTTGGCGGCTGGCCGCGCACTGCATGCACGCCGGCCGAAAGAACTTCGATGTCGTTGCGGTTGCCAATCAGACGACGAAAAAGCCCTTCCGCGATCGGGCTGCGACAAATATTACCTGTGCAGACAAAGAGGACGCTTTTCACGGTTCGCACGGCGCGAGCGAGCGCCAACCAACCTAAAAGCGAACGGGTCTAAGTCAATTGAGTGCCTTGCAAGGCATGACGACTTCTCAGCCGCCATGCCCTACGGCGGCTATGAAGCCGTCGTCTCTTGTTCACATCTAACCGCGCGGTACTTGCAGGTGGAACCTGTGCCAGAGATAAAGGACTAAAATCGCCCCGAGGATTGAAACGATTAAACCGCCGGGATGAAATCGGCCTCCTGCGCTTGGTGGATAAAACAGATGCGTTACCGCTCCGCCGATAATCGAGCCGACAATTCCAAGCACCACTGTCCATGTGATCGACAAATGTGTATGCATAAGCGCTTTCGCGACACAGCCCGCGAGGAACCCGACAATGACATACCAGATAAGATGAAGCATGATTTTCTCCGTTGAATCGTGCGAATTTTGGAAATCAACTCGCAGCAATATCAGGCCGGCCAGTTGAAAGCCACGCAAAACTGTTCCTGTGTCAATCCGAAGACCAGACCGGCTCACTGAAACAGCGGACACCCCAGCGCATACATAATTGGAGCTTCTCCGCAGGGTGAATTGCCGTTATTCTACCGGGCATTCCGTTGCTTTTCCGCAAATGACCATCGACACACTGCGTCAGGTGCCATTATTTGAATCGCTCGACAATGAGGCGGCTGCGAAGTTATGCGACTTGCTGGAGACACTCGATTGTAAAGCGGACACGTTCTTATTTCACGCCGGCGAGCCGGGCAACGCGATGTATCTGATCGAGCGTGGAAAAGTGCGCATCTGCGTCCAAGCCATCGATGGGCACGAAGTGACGCTGACCGAAATGGGCCGCGGTGATTTCTTTGGCGAACTGGCGCTGCTCGACGGCCAGCGGCGGTCGGCGGACGCGCGGGTGGCGGAGGACGCACGGCTCGCTGTGCTCTCGCGTGACCATTTCCTTTCGTTCATGCGGAGCAATCCCAATGTCGCACTAGAGATGCTCACCGCGCTTGCCAACCGCCTGCGACGCACCGATGAACTCTTGCGGCATAGCGTTACGCGCAACGTCAATGTGGAGGAAGCCGCGCAGTTGACACTTGCTGATCGCTCGGCGGACCTGATCGCCGAATTCGGCGGGAGTTGGAAATTCATCCTTGCGGCGGTGCTCTTTTTTAATTTGTGGGTATTGATAAACACTTTTACTAATAGTCGTTTTGATGTGTTCCCCTACTTGCTGCTGAGCACTGTGATTAACATGCTCACGCTAATACAGGCGCCCATCATCTTGATGTCCCAAAACCGGCAGTCTCACAAAGATCGGCTGCGCGCCGAAATCGATTACCAAATAAATTTAAGAAACGAACTGGCCTTAGCTGAAATTAACGAACGGCTGAAAGCTCTCGAACGCGATTATCTGCGGCTGGCAACGGAGAAACAACTCGAATAATGAAGAGCGTTCGCGACATTAAATCGTTGAAGCGCTGAAACGTTGAATCGGAGATCCGCTGTAATGATTTAAGGAATCACGCCGCTTCCGAAGTTGCCGCACCAATCAGCTTGATTATCGTTGCTCTCCCTATGAAAAAGCTGGTAACCACCGTGCTTCTCATCGCGGCGCTTATTGTTGTACTCTCCGGTTGTGCCTCCCAGGGGCCGAGCCCGGAGCAACAGACACGTGATGCAGCGCGGGAGAAAGAAGCTGAACGTCAGCAGGCGGAGTTTCGCAAGGGCCTGCCTCCGGTAAGCAATCCCGGGCAGGGTTGGTAAGAAATCGCTCAGCGATTTCCTATTCGTGCTCATGCTCGTAATCGTACTCGAATAAGCGATCAGGAGCTGGAGCACGATCACGGGGTGAGGGAATCCTTTCGTCATTAGACATTCGTGCTTCGTCATTCAGAATGAGCAATGCCTTCGCAATGGAAGCGAATCCGATACCGCCTGGAGTGGCTAGGCCTTCTCCTTGCCGCTAAGCTGATCCCATTGTGTTCGCGAAGAGTCTCATATCATCTTGCCCGGACAGCTGGGGCGACGCTCAGCTTCCTTGATCGGCATCGGTACCACGTCGCATTGAGTAATCTCGAAGCCGCATTTGGCCATCAATTTTCTCCCGCTGAGCGACGAAAAATTGCCCGGGAATCATTTCAACATTTCGCGCGGACCATGGTCGATCTGTTGTGGAGCCCGCGTCTAACAAGAGAAAATTTTTCTCGCTGTATCGAGTGTCAAAATTTTGAAGAAACAGCGCAAGGCACGGGACCGGAGCGCAGCGTAGTCATCGCGTGCTATCACTACAGCAACTTTGAATGGCTCAGTCTGGCCTGTGGTTTTCTCGATCTGAAAGGCACAATTATCTCGCAGGAATTCAAGAATTCGCTGCTCGATCCAATTTTCAAAAAACTGCGCGAGCAATCCGGACACGAACTGGTACCGCGCGAGCGCGGCATCATCCGGCTTTACAAAGTGCTTCGGCGGAAGGGGCGCACCGCGCTGCTGGTGGACCTGACGGTGCCACCGACCCAGGGTGCCGTGGCCATTGATTGTTTTGGATTAAAAACAAGCGTGACTTCCGCGCATGCGTGGCTGAATGAGCGTACGGGCGTCCCGATTATCCCCGCGCACTGCGAGCCGCTCCCCGATGGACGTTATCGGCTCATCTTCCATCCCAAGATCGAACGCACCGCTGAGATGACTCACCAGCAACTCGCTCAGGCATGCTGGAATTCATTTGAATCTTACGTGCAAAAAAACCCGGCGCCGTGGCTCTGGATGTACAAGCACTGGCGCTACCTGCCGGCAAAGCCGGACCGGTCTTATCCGTTTTACGCGAATTTCTATCGGCCGTTCGAAGATTTGCTTCAACGCCACAAAGTCAATGCTACTGAGGAACCGAAGCTGTAGATGTGTTCCCCGCGGTGGGCGAATGCCGTTGCAATTCGCCTGGGTGCTTGACAGACAGGACCGCTGCACTTCCCACCTTTACGGCTTGCTTGATTCAGGCACCTTCGCGGATTAAGCGTGCTTCGCGTCATGTCTCGTTCATCCGTATCCGGTACCAGTGAAGTATTGCGCGCGCATTGCGCGGCGATTGCGAAAGAGGAAGCACTCCTTCGTGAAGGCGGAGGTAAGGCCGGTCACGAACGCCAGCGCAAGATGGGCAGGTTACCAGTGCGCGAACGGCTCAGTCACCTGCTGGACAAAGATGCCCAATTTTTCGAGATCGGTCTCTGGGCTGCTTACAAAATGTACGAGCAATGGGGAAAAATTCCAGCAGCCGGAGTCGTGACAGGTATCGGCAACGCGACTGGTATTCCATGCATGATCATTGCCAACGACGCAACCGTGAAGGCCGGAGCGTTCTTTCCACAGACAACAAAGAAAGTCATTCGTGCTCAGCGAATCGCATTCGAGTGCTCACTCCCCATCATTTACCTCGTCGATTCCGCGGGCGTGTTCCTGCCGATGCAGGATGAAATTTTTCCAGATGAAGATGATTTCGGCCGAATCTTTCGCAATAACTCCGTGATTTCGGCATCTGGGATTCCGCAGTTTGCCGCAATCATGGGCAATTGTGTCGCCGGCGGTGCTTACCTGCCGGTGTTATGCGACAAGATCTTAATGACCAAAGGCAGCGGGCTTTATCTGGCAGGGCCATCTCTGGTGAAAGCAGCTATTGGTCAGGTTATCGATGCTGAAGAACTAGGCGGCGCGCAAATGCACGCGGAAGTAAGCGGAACAGTGGACTTTTTTGAAAAGGATGATCCGTCCTGTCTCAAGCGCCTTCGTTCGCTGGTGGCGCTTCTGCGCGAGGCAGAAGCAACTGGAAGCGCGCAACCGGTCCGATCCGAACAAGCGGTTAGCGCGCCGAAGCCTGCCAAGGAGCCGAATACGATTTATGATCTGATCAGTTTTGATGGCCAGAAGAATTACGATGCGCGCGATCTGCTCGCCACGATCATTGATGCAGACTCAATGAACGAGTACAAGGCCGATTACGGCAAAACGATCGTCACTCTGTATGCCCGCATCAATGGGCGTCCCGTGGGAATTGTTGCCAACCAACGCTTACAGGTCAGGACCAAGAAGGAAGGCATCCAGATGGGCGGTGTCATTTATGCCGATAGCGCCGATAAGGCGGCGCGCTTTGTCATGGATTGTAATCAGACGAGTTTGCCGATTATTTTTTTCCAGGACGTTACTGGTTTCATGGTTGGCCGTGACGCGGAAGAGAGCGGGATCATACGCAGTGGCGCGAAGCTCGTGAACGCTGTTAGCAATTCGATCGTGCCGAAGATCACCGTCGTTGTGGGCGGATCATTCGGCGCCGGGAACTACGCGATGTGCGGCAAGGCGTACGATCCACGATTTATCGTGGCCTGGCCGACTGCGCGCTACGCCGTAATGGGCGCCGCGCAGGCATCGGACACTGTGTTTGCAATTCTCGCTCGCGCTCGCGAACGAGGTGACAAAAAAGCGACGCACGAAGAGCTCGAGGATCTTCGCGCAAAAGTGAAGCAGAGCTATGAAGAACAAACGGACATTCGCTACGGCGCTGCTCGCGGCTGGGTGGATGCCATCATTCAGCCGCACGAGACGCGGGACGTGTTGATTCCCTTGTTGGAATACGTGTCGCGCCCGATGCCGAAAGCACATTTCCACAGCGGAGTCATCCAAGTCTAAATTCGTCATTCGGAGTTCGTCATTCATCTTATGCCTCTGGTTCTTATCGAGAAACAAACACCCCAAATAACTATAGTCACCCTTAATCGCCCTGAACGCCGTAACGCGCTGACTCTCGAGCTACTCAACCAACTGCGCGCCGCGATCAAAGTGGCTTCGGATGAATCGCAGGAGCGAATAATTATTTTGCGCGGGGCGGGCGTGGCGTTTTGCACCGGTCTCGATTTAAAGGAAGCAGCCGACCTGAAGAAGGCGCACGCAACCGCGGAGATGGTGGCGAATACTTTAATTGCTATTAGTCAAACACGTCTTATCACCATCGCGGCAGTCCACGGCGCGGCGGTTGCAGGCGGAGCAGGCATCATGTCCGCATGCGACTTTGTTGTGGCGGCACAGGGAACGAAAATTGGATATCCCGAGGTGCGTCGCGGGCTGGTGGCCGGATTGGTCATGACTTTTCTGCGCCGGCAGGTAGGGGAACGAAACATGCGCGAGCTGTTGTTAGGCTCGGAGCTAATCGATGCCGAACGCGCTAAAGAGATCGGCCTGGTAAATCGGGTTGTCGCGCCAGACAGCGTGATGAGTGAAGCGCAAGGATTTGCCGAGTCAGTTTTACAGGGAGCGCCCGGTGCGCTGGAACAAACGAAGCGATTGATTGACGAACTCTGGTGGCGTTCAGTGAAACAAGATGTCCATCTTGCGCTCAAGTATCACATGGAAGCCCGAGAATCGGTCGAAGCCCGCGAAGGCATCTCCGCTTTTAACGAAAAGCGACGACCGAAATGGGTACTGTAGCCGCGTCGCTGTGCGACGCGAACTTGGCCACTTGCGGGCTGCTACATCCCTTAGATTGCCGGCTGCGCAACTGCTGGTCCTTGATATTGCGCACTGCCGAAGCCAAGGATCGGCCAAAGGATAATTCCCAGTAAAGCGAGGCCAATTCCGAAGCCTGCGCCTTTGCCGAAGCTCTTGGCCATATCGATGCACAGAATAATCAGAATGATGAAGTTAACAAAGGGAATCAGCATCAGGAGGATCCACCACCAGGGTCGTCCGACAATCTTGCACCAGACGTAGAGGTTATAGATTGGAATGATACTGGCCCAGCCAGGCTGCCCGGCTTTCGTGAACACTTTCCACATCGCCACGATCAATAGCAGCGCGATGAGCAGTCCAACGATCGTCGAGACTGGGCTGGGAGCCTTGCCCTCAGTGCTGTATTCGACTTGCGCGAGCAGGGAGACGCTGTGGAAAAAGAGATTCTGCGGGAGTTGGATGATTGATGTCATATAAGTTAAGGCGTTAAATGTTCGCGTTTAATGGATTGCATGTTCAAAGACAAGGAAAATCTGTCGACCCTTTGTCTATCGCCCTTCCGCGAAGCAATCTCGAAAGCGTTTGCGCCAAACGAACGCGTTTAATCGCCTTCGTCACCGCTACCATTATCGCCGCCATCGTCTCCTCCGCCATCGCCACTATCATCACCGCCTCCGTCGTCATCGCTACCACTATCGTCATCACTCATGTTCTCACCTTCGTCGTCGTCCGAGGCATCCTCCATACTATCGTCGTCAGCTTTAATCATTGCTGCCAGCGCCTTATTGGCGTCATTTAGCAAGATTTTGGCGCCGGCTTTTTGGCCTGTTGGTTTTTTCTGATCAATTTTCGCGACCCCAGCGAGCGCGTGCCCCGGCTTCATTGCGCGTGCGACAGTGAAAATGCTGAGCGATAGGCAGAGCAAGAGAGCAACGAATTTTTTCATGGTGGCGCGCAGCCTGTCAGGCGACAGGCTAAGTGTCAATCTTGTTAGAAGCACAGGTGCGACCTCGCTTTACGAATCGCGGCTGAGACGCGATGGTCGCGCGCTGATGAAACGCAAAAACTCATCGCCGCAATGGGATTGGCGGCGCAAACCAGGCTGGGGCGTCCCCCTGGCTTGGTTGACGCTTTGCGTCGTTTGGAGTTCGACCTGGCTCGTCATCAAAGTCGGTTTGCGAGATTTGCCGCCGATTTCTTATGCAGCAATCCGTTTCGTCATCGCAGTGATTGTTCTATTCGCGGTTTCTCTGGGACGAGTGCGCTTGTTGCCGCGGCGCGGGGCAGACTACGCCATCCTGGCTTTTACTGGCGTTCTGATGTTCGCAGTAAATTACGGTCTCCTGTTTTGGGGTGAACTGCACGTTTCATCAGGCCTCGCGGCCGTGTTACAGGCGACTATTCCAATCTTCGGGATGGTTTTTGCGCATCTGATGCTTCCCGACGAACCGCTGCGACTGCAGAAACTTTTAGGCGCACTGCTCGCGCTTGGCGGCGTAGCTATGATCTGTGAACGCCTGCTTGGTTTCAGTGGTTTAATGGCGTTCTGGGGCGGACTCGGCATTGTGTTTGGAGCTGCCTGCGCGGCGTTCTCCAATGTCTTACTCAAAGCTCGCGTGATCCAACTGGCACCCTCAATGATCGCCGGCTGGCAAATGATCTTCGGCGCAGCGCCATTGCTCGTCACAGGATTTATTGTGGAAGGAAATCCGGCTCGGTTTCACTGGAGCGCCTTATCTTTTTTTTGCTTGCTTTATCTGGCTGTGATCGGCTCGGCGCTAACGTTTCTGTTGCTTTACTGGCTGTTGCCACGCATGACGGTGGCAAGGCTACAAGCAATCTCGCTCATTACCCCGCCTGGTGCAGTTATGCTCGGATGGGCAATTGGAGGCGAGACATTTTCCCTGCTCTCGCTTGTTGGAGCTTGTTTCGTCCTGGCAGGCGTGTGGATGATTTTCCGAAAGGCAGAGATGCGGGAGCCGGTGATTCAAGAAGGTTAATTAATTATCCGGCTGCTTCATGGTCATCGCTGCTGCCTTGACCACGCTGCTGGCTGCTTCGTTTTCTCTGAAACAGTCTGCTCACCCCCCAGGTTGCTTAGGGGTAGGAACTTCCTTGGGGGACTTCGGCTCTTCCTCTGGTGCTTTTCCGGACGCGCGAACATTGACGAATCTGTTCAGTAGATCAAACCAGAATGGCGCGCCCAGCGTAGCTGCCAGCGCAGTAACAAGCCAACCAAGGATAGTGGTTGGCCCAAAGCCCCCGTGAACCCAGCCAATGGGCAATGCGAGATTTCCAATTGCCTCCGTCGCCGCACTTAGTTGTGTTTGTGCGTTCTCCTGCTGCAGGTTCTTTTCGATAAACGAATGCGCTGCATCCTTAATAGAATCGCGAAGTGGAGAGTTAACCCCGGAAAGGCTCCTGGCGATTCGAACGCTGTCTATGTTGGCGAGCACGACGATAAGGAGAGCTAACACCAGCTGGAGAGCCTGTGTTTTTCGCTTGTGCCAGCCGGATACGCGCTCCATGGTACTATTAAACCAAATTTCAAGTTGGACCTTAAACTGTTCAATGTCATGTCCAGCCTCATCGAGAAGCACCCGGAACGTGATCTGAAGAGGACTGGGAAGTTTCTCAATCCCTGTCTTTAAATCCTCCAGAGTTCTGTTACTCCCAGGCGTTGTAGGCGAAACTATATCGAGCAACGCCAAGGCAAACGTTCGGGACGGAATATAGGATGGTTTCTTTCCCTTGGACGACAGCCCATCAATGAGGGGATGTTCATAGAAACGAGTGACCAGTCCTGTTACGGAGGGGTCTTGCAACAATTGCCGAATGCCAAGGAAGAGATTGTTAGCGCGCCATTTGAACAACGCAGCCAGCAATTCATTGGCGGCGCTAACGACCAGGCTTACAACCAGAAAGATGAAAATCAATCCGATCGCCGTATCGAGAATCGCTGATCCAAACATGTTATTGGTTCGCTATAAGGCCTCAGGAACCTTTGCCGCTCGCGTTTTCTGACCACCTTCTAATGCGAGCTGTGAATGCAACTTCCATTAACTCCATTGCAAGTCCGGAAAACAGGCTTTTGCCTTATCCAGTCCTCCCCATTTTGAGAAAGCTGTGCTCCATACTGATCGATCTCGGGCTGCGAGAGCGGCCAGTTTTGAGCGCTACCTGGAAAAACGATGTAGGCTATGCCATGTCCAATCCCTCCGTTCTTTGGATTTGAGGGAACTCCCAAAGCCGCTGCAAGCGCGATTGATCCTTCTCCGATTTTGTTCGCAGGTCCCACATCTGCATAAACCGCATAATCATAAGCTCCGGTAGACGGGCGGAGCACCACTGCGAAATCACCAAGCTTGGCGCCCAAACCTATCCTGCCAGGTAGCACGATGAAGTTCACAGCCTCTGCGTTCACGTAGCGGCGCGGATCCTTTCGGTCACAATTAGGGTCCTCCAACGTTGTCGTTGAAATGTAAAAGCCCGGAGCCGGATCAGAGGCGGTCTGAATTAGCGGGCTGCCGTCGGGCCGACCATTATCAGTGACGAGCGCCCACCAAATTTTCGTTTCATTGTTTTGGCCTTCTCTGAGTTCTCCTTTGAGAACTCATTTCGGCCGTTCATTTTTGCCTAGCCCTTCGCAAAAACCTTGCCCGAAAGCCGTTTTGCCAAAATGCGTGCGCTTTGTCAACTAAAACGGCACTCGGTGACATCGTCTGCTGCTAGCGGCCAGTCGCCTCTCGCTCTCGCGTGCGCGTGAGCGTTTCAGGGAAGCCCCAACTGTCTAAGGTTACTGCAGGGCATGATGGATTTTTACAGGAACGTTCGCTGGACGTTCAAACTAATTTTGTGTAATGTCGTTAGCGTCGCCTCGGAGCCGCTGTGCATGAGAGCATCACAAAAAACGCTTAGTTATACGCTGGCGCGATCGCTATCCAAAGAAGTCTCTCTAATGAGACGGAGAGCATTCAAGGCTGCTGTGCTCCTAACCTCGATTACCTGCAGCGCGTCGGAAGCGGCAGCACCCGGCAACGTTTTCGATTGGCGCCCAGACCGCGCGCCCAGCGTTTGCGAGCATTCCTTGCACGCTGCGGTTATTTTTGCTTGGGGCGACCACGCCACCAGCCGAATAATCGACACGCAGACCATGATCATCCGACACACTGCCACTGAGCTCCAGAGGCGCATCGCCACGCAAAATGCGAAGACTTACTATGCCCGTCTTGAGCCCAGGAAAAAAGACGAGCTTAAGAAAAAGAACATTCGCTACTTGGCCGTGCCGACCGTGCGGAGCAAGCAAACTTCGCCCAAAGCTAAGGAAGTGCTGATGATCTGGGATGTACCACGAGAGTCCCTGGTCGGAGAATATGTTTACGAGCTCGACACTGCACCAATCGTTGGCGAGGTCGCGAGCTACGACAAAATGCGCGCGGAATATATTGGCAAAGGGCCAGAAACCTTATAGTCGCGCTGACCGACTAAGATCATTGCATGAGCAACGCCGGCGTTTGCCAACGACATTAAAATGCGAATGCCTGTGTCTTCATCTTTCGCTGTTCCGTCACCCCGCAAGTAAGTAGCGGCGGAACGACTTTTTGCCCGGACCCAAACCGCGGAATCTGAATTGGTTGCCCGAAATCCAGATCGTCAGGAAAAAGGTCGCCGGGCATCTAAAAACAGTAATACTCGGCTAAAAACTTTTCAATGGTTTCTGCCGAGCCAGCCCCCAGCCAAACACGATGTTCGTTTCGGGCTTTCTCGTTTTCAACAGGGCGGACCCTGCAACGCACCATGCGATCGGGTACAGACATCGTGTATTTTTCAGAGAACGCGCGTCCACGATCTTGAAGCGCGTCCACGATGAATAATGCCGGGCAAAAGAATTCAAATTTATGATTGACAAGTCTGGCGGCGCGGCGTTTCGATCGACCTTAACCATCCATGAACCTTTCAGCCCATGACAAAAAAACATATTAAAATGACCAACCGAAGCGCCATGCGCCTTCCGTACATTCTTGCCTGCGCCATCGCCGCCTTTCTGGGACTCAGTGGGCTGGCGCAAGGTCAGGAGGTCCCACCGCCGGTCTCGTTCGAAGAATTTGGCAAAACTCATTGCCATAATCCGAATGCTGCTGCATTCGGGGCTGCTCTCGATCTAGTGCGGGACGATCCGCGCATGGAAGTGCCACGCGATGCCAAGGGACGGACTCTGTTTGAGCTCCTCGATTTCAAATCAGTGGGGAACCAGCCTGAGCTCTGCGACATCTTGACTACTCGGGGGCCGGCCGAGGAGTTTACCGCGGTTTTCACTCTCGGCTTTTCCACTGCAAATATCCAAAGTGACAATGTGGAGCGGCGTATGGAGCGTATTCGGGGCAGCAGCGGCTCCAGCGCGACACGTTTTACGATCGACGCCGGCTTTCGTGAATCCAGTATGGGCCTTGCTGGACCGACGGGGCCAGAAGGCAAGAGCGGCCCGTCTGTGATGCAACCCATACCCCAGAATCGCTGGGGCTTCTTCGTGACGGGGATTGGTGAGTTTACCAAAGTCGATGACACCAGCGTAGCGCATGGATATTATCTCCCCACCGGAGGTGTAATTTTCGGCGCCGATTATCGCGTGTCACCGAACTTTGCGATCGGCCTGACTGGTGGGTATGCGCATACGAATGGAGATTTACTTTATACCAGTCTCGACGTTGATGGCGAAACAATCGGAGCCTACGCGACCGCGTTCGGTGGCGGGTTCTACATCAACGCGGCCGCGACCGGGGTTTTTAACGATTATGAGTCTCACCGGGTTGCTCTTACTATTCCTCCAACGCTCGGTACTGCCAACGGTGACACCAACGGTAACGATTTCAACGCTCTCGTTACTGCAGGTTATGAGTGGAAAAAAGGCGCTCTTACCATTGGGCCCATCGCGAGCTACCAATACACTTACGTTGAATTCGATGGTTTCACTGAGCATGGATCTTTCCTGCCTCTAACCTTCAATGACCAGAACGCTAATTCGAATCGCACCGCCCTCGGTGCAAAGATTTCGTATGATTGGCAGGTGGGCCATGTTCTGGTGAAGCCGGAGCTTCGGGCTGCGTGGCAGCACGAATTCGGCGATACCGAGAACTCGATTGTCGCCAGTTTTGCAAACGGCGCCGGCAACAGCTTCACAGTCAATGGTCCTGCGATCGGCCGGGATAGTTTGCTAATCGGAGCAGGTGCTGCTGTCATTTTTAACGACCGCGTTTCCGTTTACGCTTACTACGATGGTGAACTCGCTCGCACCAACTATTCCTCCAACAACGTCTCCGCCGGTATGCGAGTGAGCTTTTAAGGCCAAGACCGCCTGACGATTTTTGCGGATCGACTCGCTCATCTCCATCGCGCGTGGGCGAAGCATCGATAGTTTAAGACTCGCAATGTCGCCGTCAGCGCTTATGAGCTTCACAGCCGTCACCAAATTGGCGGCTGGTTTGCTTTGCCTACCCCTGATCGGCATGGTGCATGCAGCAGACAAGAGCAGGGCTTCCGAATTCCGGCCGATTAATATCAGGGTGCAAGCCAGAGCGTTTGGAGTAGCGAGCGCCCCCGACATCGACGCCGTGTTGCAATCTGCAGCTGGAGAACTTTCCCGATATTGGCCGAGAACTCAGCTCCCGAGTATCGATGTGTATCACCGAACGGATCATCCACAAACCGATTCAATACGCGCGGCTGGAAACCGGATCGCCATCGGACTGACAGCCCGGGACAATCACTGGGCGCAATATAGTTTTCAGTTTGCGCACGAGTTCTGCCATGCACTGGCTAACTACAGCAATAGCTCTCGACCGTTAGTGCGCTATCCGCGACATGCCAACCTTTGGCTGGAAGAGAGTCTATGTGAAACAGCTTCGTTGTTTACTTTGCGAGCGATGGGTCGCTCGTGGCAGACTGACCCTGCGCATTCGGCCTGGCGGGAGTACGCTGTCTGGCTCAACTCTTATGCGGAGGAGCGCCTTGCGCTCGCCAAGCATCGTCTTTCGCCGGGAACGCCGTTCTCAATTTGGTTCCGCGAGAACCAGTCCGTTTTGCGTCGCAGCCCTACCGAGCGTTCCCGGAATACGATCATCGCGACTAAACTTCTGCCGATTTTCGAAGCAGAACCACGCGGCTGGGAAGCGTTGGCGTTCCTCAACAGCGCTTCTATTAATCCGAAAAACTCGTTGACGCAGTATCTTGCTCGGTGGCGTTCGCGATGTCCGCAGGGGCTGCGATCATTCGTTACCAAGGTCGAGGCAGTGTTTCTGTGACCGTTGTAGTAGCTAGAACTAGAGAAGGCATTTTGTCATCCGCGCACCAATATCAGGATAGCTCGGATAATGGCCGCCTCGGATAATAATGCGGCGCTGCTGTGGGATGCCGCCAACGGCAAATCGATTGCCGAGCCGATGAAGCACAAAAACCGCCTAAGGTCAGCACTGTTCAGTCCCGATGGTTAGCCGGTGGGTAACGACCGCCTTAAGGGATGGAAGGCCGCAGCGATGGGATGCCGCGATTGTGGCGGGCAAAGTCCACTCCGAACAGCAGGACTTGCGCTTACTTACTCAGCGTTCTGAGCTGGAGCTTAACCCGCGCAACGTCAGACTGAAATCGCTCGGGATTTCGCTTGCCAAATCGCTCGTAGATCTCCAGCGCTTCCTCAAGTCCCTTGCGTGCTTCTTTCCGCCGGTTCTGATCTACATCAAGAACTGCCAGGTTGTTCAGTGTCCTCGCCACTTCCGGAAGGTAGGCGTCCGGGTTCTTTTTAGCCAACTGGCGATATATCTCGAGTGCCTCCTCAAACCCCTTGCGCGCTTCTTCCCGCTGGTTCTGAGC
>Ga0209056_10003808_pt1 | contig 15967 bp, 14 predicted proteins | sample GraSoiAngelo_114_FD_185876 | JGI IMG/M metagenome (GOLD analysis project Ga0209056, IMG submission 185876) | Grasslands soil microbial communities from the Angelo Coastal Reserve, California, USA - 14_0903_13_40cm (SPAdes) (version 2) | ecosystem: Environmental > Terrestrial > Soil > Grasslands... | reverse complement strand
GCTGGACATCACGACAGAGGACGGCGGCGTGATTGCGGCCTACAGAACCAGGTTCGAGGCCGACTGGTCGCGGTCCCAGGAGTGAGGCCCGATCCCCCGCCTTCGGCAGGTACTTCCCTGTGAGACTGGTTTGGCGCCAGTGACCCGAGGATGTGGCTCAGTACTTCCTGGGCGCTCCCAGCGAGCTGCCTTCTTGTGGATTTGCCCGCCCGAGGGTCATGGTGCCGGTCGGACAGTCCCGTTGGCTTGATTAGAAGCTCGCCCGCCGAACGGCGTGGCTCCTCACAGTGTTGCCGCCGGGCTCGTTAGGTCACGACCGGCACCCTCTGGACGCTACACCAGGAGGCGGTGCGATGCAAAGGGATCTGGGGATGGTGGTCGGAGTCGACACCCACAAAGACAGCCACAGCGCTGCAATGGTCGACCCGATGGGTGCGCTGCTGGCGGCAACTGACGTGGGCGCGAATCGAAAGGGATATCGACGGCTGCTCGAGTGGGCTCGTTGCCAGGCTCCACAGCGGACCTGGGTGGTCGAGGGGACCGGGAGCTATGGGGCTGGCCTGGCGAGCTTCCTGGCTGCATCTGGAGAAGTCGTGTTCGAGGGTGACCGGCCGCAGCGCAGAAAGCCCGGCGCGGCCGGCAAATCAGACCAGCTGGACGCTGTCAAGGTCGCTCGCGAAGCCTTGGCTCGAGAACATCACGCGGTTCCTCGACAGCGCGGCAATCGAGAGGCGATTCGGGTTTTGCTCAGCACCCGGGAGGGTGCGGTCAGCGCCTACCGCCAGGCACTGAACCAGCTCTATGCCCTGGTCGTGAGTGCCCCTGAGCCAATTCGCGAACGCTTGATTCGACTCAAAGGCGAACACCTCGTGACCGCGTGCGGAGCGCTTCGCTCCGCGGCTGGCGACATTGAGACCAGCGTCACCGTCAGGGTGTTGCGGCAAGTCGCGCGGCGAACCCGGAATTTGCAGGCCGAGGCCGCCGAGCATCAAGCGTTGCTCGAGAAACTGGTCGCCGAAGCAGCTCCCAGCCTGCTCGCCCAACCCGGAGTTGGAGCCATCACGGCAGCTCAACTTTTGGTCTCCTGGTCCCACGCCGGACGGATCCGAAACCAGAATGCGTTCGCCGCCCTGGCCGGCGTCGCACCGGTGCCCGCCTCCAGCGGACGAGTAATTCGACATCGCTTGAACCGCCAAGGCGACCGCCGCTTGAACCGAGCTCTCCACGTGGTCGCCGTCTGCCGTTCCAGCTTCCACGCTCCGACCAAGGCCTACATCGCGCGGCGTACAACCGAAGGCAAATCGACGCGGGAGATCCGGCGCTGTCTTAAGCGCTACCTGGCACGCCGCTTCTTCCGGCTACTTCAGAGGCTTGACAACCTATAGAAGCATCCACAAGTGGGGAAGAGTTTTGCCGGCTTAACGTTCCAGCTTGCGGGCGAGCTTGACGACTGAAAGCCGCAGGCGCCCCGGGCCGAGCGACCTGACGACCATCGACAGGATCGGCCTCAGCAGCTGCATGTCGGGCCAAACGAAACGTGGGGTGGGACGGTTACGCCCGAAGTCAACGGCGGCAGCTTAAACGAAACGACCCGGCTACGTACTCCCGTGTACGAATCTGGCCAGCCGGCCGACTCCTTCGCGCAGGTCTGCCTCTGAGCTCGCCAGGCTGATCCGCACGGCCTCCGAGGCCACCTCGCCGAACGCGGTCCCTGGCGCGGCGCTGACCCCCTGCTCGCGGAGCAGGGCAAACGAGAATTCACGGGCAGGAAGGCCCCGCAACGAGACGTCGGCCATGATGTAGAAGGCCCCGGTCGGTTCGGAGATCAACAGCTCCGCGTCCTTCAAGATGTCGACGACGAGATCCCGGCGCCGCCGGTAGGCGCTGACCATCTCGCCGACGCAGTCCTGTGGACCGGTCAACGCGGCTTCCGCCGCGACCTGCGTGATCGTCGAGACGCACGACGAGTTCGACTCGAGGACTTTGGTCGCGGTGTCGATGAGATCGACCGACCCCGCGATGTAACCGAGACGCCATCCGGTCATCGCGTACGTTTTGGAGAAGGTGAATGCGGTCACGATGCGGTCGTCATCCGGCGCGAGCTTGGCGGGACTCGTCCACGATCCGTCGAAGACGATCTGGTCATAGCATTCGTCGCTCAAGAGCCACAGGTTGTGGCTTTGCGCGAGGTCGATCATCGCCGCGACCGTCGCTTCCGGGTAGACAGCTCCGGTCGGGTTGTTGGGGCTGTTGACCACGAGGATCTTGGTCCGGGGTGAAATGAGCCGCGCCAACGATTCGAGGTCGGGTTGAAAGCCGTATTCCGGCGGGCATGGGTAGAAGATGCCTCGCGTACCCAGCCAGGGCAGCATCATCCGGTAGTTCGGCCAACCAGGATCAGGAAGCAGCACCTCATCGCCTTGCTCGAGAACAGCGGCGAACATCGCCGCGATGGCACCGACACCGCCCGGACCGCAGGCGATGGCCTCGGGTGTCGTCTTGATGCCGTTGACGCGCGCTAGCTTGTCGACCAGCTTCTCGCGCAGCGATAGCAAGCCCTGTGTATGCGTGTAGAAGGTCTTGTTCTCGTCGATCGCACGCTTGCCCGCGTCCTTGACATGCTGGGGAGTGGGGAAGTCGGGCTGGCCGACGTCGAGGCGGATCGTGCCTGGCCGGCGGATGGCCTCGTTGGCGATCTCGCGTATCCCCGAGTGCAGTGACTCGGCAGGTCCGTGGGCGAGGGATGGGATCACGGTCCCAATTCTCGCGGGTGAGGGCTAGTAGAGCCTGGGGTTGTGGTGCAGCTTGACGACGGCGAGTCGCAGGCGTCCTGGACCGAGGGTCCAGATCACCAGTCCCAGGACGATCCGTAGCATCACACCGGCTTAAACGCGGCCAGGGCGGAGTCGGTTACTGGCCCAGGAATCTCCGAGGTCGCTCGGGAAGGTGCGCGGCTCGAAGTAGACTATCCGCCGGGGGCCGCCACACCCAGAATCAAACGATGCGGCACGCCCCAGAAACTTTCGTCCACCTCCACAACCACACCGAGTATTCGCTGCTCGACGGCGCCAGCCGCATTCCCGCCATGGTGTCGCGTGCGGCCGAGCTCGGGATGCCGGCGATCGGGCTTACAGACCACGGCGTCATGTACGGCGCGATCCACTTCTACAAGGCCTGCAAGGAAGCCGGGATCAAGCCGATCATCGGCTGCGAGGTCTACGTCGCGCCGCGGTCTCGCCTGCTGCGGGAAGGCCGCGTGGACCGCGACCCCAACCACCTGACACTCCTCGCGTCCAGCCACGAGGGCTACCTCAACCTGATGCGGCTTTGCACCGTCGGCCAGATGGAGGGGATGTACTACAAGCCGCGCATCGACAAGGAGATCCTGGCCGAGCACTCGAAGGGCTTGATCGCCCTTTCGGGTTGTCTCCAGGGCGAGGCGGCCAGCAAGATCGTCGACGGCGACATCGACGGCGCGCGGGAGTCGGTCGCAACATATCGCGACATCTTCGGCAAGGACAACTTTCTGCTCGAGGTCCAGAGGCACGGAATCGAGAAGCAGGTCGAGGTCAACACGGTGCTCGCCCGGTTCGGTAACGAGCTCGGACTTCGTCTTTGCGCCACCAACGATCTGCATTACGTCCACCGCCATGACTCGGAGGCGCACGACGTGTTGCTTTGTCTGCAGACCGGCGCGCGCTTCAACGACCCAAACCGGTGGCGCTTCTCGACCCAGGAGAACTACCTGAAGACGGCCGCCGAGATGATCGATGCATTCGCCGACATGCCGGATGCGCTGGCCAGCACGCTCGAGGTCGCCGACCAGTGCGACCTGAAGCTGAATCTCGGCGCCACGCTGCTGCCACCGTTCGACGTGCCGGATGGATTGACTCCGGATCAGTGCCTGCGGCAGCTCGTGGTCAAAGGTCTCGAGTGGCGCTTCGGCAAGCCGTCAGCCTCGGTGACGGAGCGAGCGGACCAGGAGCTGTCGGTCATCAGCCAGACCGGCTACGCGTCCTACTTCCTGATCGTGTGGGACTTCTACAACTTCGCGCGCCAGAACGGAATCGTCGTCGGGCCGGGGCGGGGCAGCGCGGCCGGCAGCCTCGTTTCGTACAGCCTCGGCATCACCAACCTGGATCCCCTGCAACACGGACTGATCTTCGAGCGCTTCCTGAACATCGACCGCGTCTCGATGCCTGACATCGACTGCGACTTTTCGGTGGAAGGTCGCGAGAAGGTGATCCGCTACGTCTCGGAGAAGTACGGCGCCGATCGTGTCGCGCAGATCATCACCTTCACGACGATGGCGTCCAAGGCCGCGATCCGCGACGTCGGTCGCGTGCTCGAGGTTCCCCTCCGGGACACGGATCGGCTGGCCAAGCTCGTGCCCGTGTGGCAGGGCCGGTCGAAGACGCTCGAAGACACGGTCAAGGAAGTTCCCGAGTTTCGCGAGGCGTATGAGTCCAGCGACGAGGCCAAACGGCTGGTCGACGTCGCCAAGGCGCTGGAGGGTGTCTCGCGCAACGTCAGCACCCACGCCGCCGGCGTCGTGATCGCGCCGGAACCCCTCGTCCGGTACACGCCGTTGCAGTTCGGCCCGGGCCGCGAGGCTGTGATCACCCAGTACGACATGAAGGCGGTCGGCGACATCGGCCTGTTGAAGATCGACTTCCTCGGCCTGCAGAACCTGGACATCATCGCCACGTGCCTGCGCCTGCTGAAGGAGAGGCGGGGAATCGAGATTGACCTGGAGCACCTGACGTTCGACGACACCAAGACGTACGAGCTGATCTCCAATGCGGACACGCATGGTGTTTTCCAGCTCGAAGGTGCGGGCATGCGCCGGATGCTCATGGACATGCGGCCGCAGAGCTTCGAGGACGTGTCCGCAGCGATCGCGTTGTTCCGACCCGGACCCATGGTCAACATCCCGGCGTTCATCGCGCGGAAGCAGGGCCGCGAGCCTATCGAGTACATGCACGAGCGCCTCGAGCCGATCCTGCGCGAGACCTACGGCGTGATGATCTACCAGGAGCAGGTGATGATGGCCGCGCGGGAGCTGGCCGGGTTCACGATGAGCGAGGCCGACATCCTTCGCGCCGCGATGGGGAAGAAGGACAAGGCCAAGATGGCAAAGTTGCGCACGAAGTTCATCGATGGAACTGTCGAGCGCGGGATTCCAAAGACCACGGCCGAGGCCCTGTTCGACGGCATCGCAAAATTTGCGGAGTACGGGTTCAACCGCGCCCACTCTGCCGCCTACGCGGTGATCAGCTACCAGACCGCGTATCTGAAGGCCAACCATCCGCTCGAGTACATGACCGCGCTCCTGATTCATATGGAAGGAAGCGCCGACCGTGTGGCCACGGCGATCGTGGACTGCCGTCTGCGCGGGATCGACGTGCTGGCTCCGGACGTCAACCAGTCGCGGACCGATTTCTCGATGACCGATGGGCGGATCCTGTTCGGGCTTGCGGCGATCAAGAACGTCGGCCGCCACGCGGTGGAAAGCATTGTCGGCCTGCGTGACGCGGATGGTCCATTCAAATCGCTGGAGGAGCTGTGCGAGCGCACGTCAGCGATTCAGGACGTCAACCGGCGCGTCCTCGAGGCGCTCGCGCAGTCGGGCGCATGCGATTCGTTGGGCGAGCGCGCTCGTCTGATCGCCGCCCTCGACCACGCGGTGAGCCGCGCGGAGCGCGCGCGTCGCGACCGAGAGTCTGGTCAGACCTCCCTGCTCGATATGGTCGGCACGCCCGACGTCGAGATCGAGGACTACGGGCTGACCATCGACGTCGCCCCGATGGCCGGTGACGAGAAGCTGCGACTGGAGAAAGAGCTGCTCGGGCTTTACCTGAGCGATCACCCGCTGCGCCGTATTTCGGCTGAGCTGGCCAAGCTGTCGGACGCGCAGGCCGTCGAGGTCACAAGCGCGTTGCAAGACACGGAGGTTCGCGTCGCAGGCTTGGTGCGCGAGGTGCGGCGGGTGGTCACGCGAAAGGGCCAGATCATGGCTTACGCGACTCTGGAAGACCTCACCGGCACCGTCGACATCGTGTTGTTCCCGCGCGTGTTCGAGCAGACCAGGCTGCTGTTCGAGCCGGACAAAGTGGTCGTTGTGCAGGGCAAAGTGGACGCGCGGGCCGGGAGCACGCGCGCGACCGGCGCGGTGGTCTCGCTCGCCGAACCGGAGATCGAGGCCGAGGTCGAGACTGCGTCGGTGGTCGCCGACATGGCGTGGCTGTGGGACGACCCGGACTGCGTACCGGTGTCGCGGCGCCAGCTCGTCCACGTTCGCATTCCGAACGGTGACGCCGGGCTTGCGGACCGCCTCGAAGCGGTGCTCGCGCGGCATCCGGGGACCGACGAAGTCGTGCTGCATGTCGTCGTCGGCAGCCGCGAGGTCGTGGTAAATGCCGATCGTTATCATGTCCTCGCCGGTCCGGCGCTCGCCGCCGAGATCGACGACTTGGTCGGTCAGGCGGCGACCAGGCTGGAGACGGTCAGGCCGAAGGCGCAGTCCAACGGCAATGGAAGGGGGAACGGTGACCGAGGACGACGAACCCAGTAGCCGGTACATCGTGGTCAAGGCGCTGGAGGACGGCGTGGTGATCATGGGCTTGACTCGCGGCAAGGACACCCGATCGCATCACTCGGAGCGTCTCGATGCCGGCGAGGTGCTGGTCGCACAGTTCACGGAGCTGACGGCGGCGATCAAGATTCGCGGCAAGGCCGAGATTCTCACCGACGTGGGGAAGGTGGAGTCCGGGCTCTAGCGCCTCACCGGAAGGCCGGCTGCCTTCCAGGCCGCGAAGCCGCCGATCACGTCCGTCGCGTTGACCAGGCCGAGCTCCTGGAGGGAGGCCGCGGCAAGGCTCGACGAGTAGCCCTGGTTGCAGATCACGATGACCCGGACCGCGTGGTTCGTGGCTTCAGGAATCCTTGCCGGCGACGCGGGGTCGAGGCGCCACTCGACGACCGTGCGGTCGATGACCAGCGCGCCGGGAATCTCGCCGTCCCTGGCGCGCTGCTCCGCGGTGCGCGTATCGACCAGCAGCGCTCCATTGGCATGCTCGGCAGAGGCCTGCTGAGGCGTGACGCGGCGCAGGCGGCGCCGCGCTTTGTCGAGCAGGTCGTCGATCGTCGGCATGATCTGGCGCTCAGTTTGTAGCAGATAGAATCGGACTGAGTCCCGCCCACGTAGCTCAGGCGGTAGAGCATTTCCTTGGTAAGGAAAAGGTCCCCGGTTCGAATCCGGGCGTGGGCTCCAAATTCAATAGGGCCGCCATGACCAGAGTGTTCTCCTCACTCCTGCATCGCTCCTAATGTTCCCGTCCGGCCCACCCAGCGCGGCACTGCCGATAGGTAAGCCGTCCCAGCGGCGCAGACGATCACCAGCTCCGCCCAGACGGCGGCACGGCCGTAGAAGAGAGTGCCCAGCCGCGCCAGGACCACAGCCTCACCGGCGTACATCGGATTCCGGCTCAGGCGATACGATGGCATGCCCAGTGGCTGCAGACTTCCGCGGCCCCGAGCGCGCGTTCGCGATGGGCGCCGACTTAAGGGTGCGCGCGTCCACGGGGACCAGCCCCTACGCCACTAAGCTAAAGCCGTGGCTCAACACCCCTCCTGGAACAGCGTCTACGAGGGATCGCCGCCCTGGGACATCGGCCGGCCGCAGCCCGACTTCGTGAGGCTGGCCGATGCTGGCAAGTTCCACGGACACATGCTGGACGTCGGCTGCGGAACCGGCGAGCACGTGATGCTGGCGGCGAGCCATGGTGCGGAGGCAATGGGAGTGGACATGGCGGAGCTCGCCATCGAGCGCGCGCGGGCCAAGGCGCAGCAGCGGGGCATCACCGCGACGTTCGAGGTCGGGGACGTGCTGCACCTCGACCGGTTGAGGCGGCAGTTCGACGTCATCACCGATAGTGGCGTGTTCCATGTCTTCGACGACGAGGACCGCCCGGTTTATGTCAACAGCCTGAGGTCGGCCCTTCGGCCCGGGGGGATGTACTACCTGATGTGTTTCAGCGACCGCCAGCCAGGGGACTGGGGCCCGCGCCGGGTGTCGCAGGCCGAGCTGCGCGCTGCCTTCGTGGACGGTTGGTCGATCAGGTCGATAGACGCCGCGATGTTCGCCGTCACGATCGACGACAACGGCGCCCAGGCCTGGCTCGCAACGATCGAACGCCTCTGATTAATTCCGCTCGGCCTCTTGTGGGGACGGGAATCGGGGCTGGACGCCGGGAGAGGCGCGCTTATAGGACATTCGGCTCCAAAATCCCATCATCACCAGGACGAACAGGAAACCTGCCGTCCCGGTCAGATAGACGCCGGGTGTTGGGATCGCCGCCGCGACCGCACCGAGGGCTCCGATTACGCCGGCCACTGCCGCGACGATGACCGCCAGCACGCCGGGCAGAGTTTGAAAGACGTGCAGGACCGACCCACGCGCCGGCGCCCATTGCGGAACGGTCGATGCCACGGTGTCGACAGGTAGGCGAACGTTCCCGGCCGGAATGCATAACCGCGTAGTGCGCGTTTCCGGTGACATGAGAAACGATAGGAAGGCATGGATGCATGAACCGATGAGGCGTGATCTACGACGGCGGATACATGATTGAGCGGAGGAAAGCATGACTGATCACAAGGTGGCAAGCCGGGAGGAGTGGCTGGCCGCACGCGAGGTGCTCCTCGCGCGCGAAAAGGAGCACACGCGGATGGGCGACGACCTTGCGCGGCAACGGCGCGAGCTGCCTTGGGTCCGAGTCGAAAAGGAGTACACCTTTGATACTGACGAAGGCATCAGGACGCTCGCCGAGCTCTTCGACGGTAGGTCACAGCTCCTCGTCTATCACTTCATGTTCGGCCCGAGCTACGAGGCGGGGTGCCCGACCTGCTCCTCTAGCGCCGATGCCGTCAACGGCGTCCTTCCTCATCTCAACGCCCGGGACGTCACGATGGTTTACGTCTCGCGCGCGCCCCTGGAGAAGCTCCTGGCCTATAAGCGCCGGATGGGCTGGAGCTTCCCCTGGGTCTCATCGGCCGGCAGCGAGTTCAACTTCGACTTCAGCGTGTCACGGACCGAGGAACAGACGCGCGAAGCGTTCAAGCCGATGATCGAGGCGGGGATCCCGCCGATCGTAGACCACCTCGCGAGCGCCTCCGGAACGGACGTTGTCGGTTACTTGTCGGAGGGCCCGGGCTTCAGCACCTTCGTCCACGACGAGGGTGCCATATACCACGCCTACTCCACCACGGCCCGCGGGCTGGAGTTTCTGATGGGGTACTACCCACTCCTCGACCGCGCCCCCAAGGGGCGCGACGAAGCCGACTCGCCTCTTTGGCTTCGCCGGCACGACGAGTACGCGCAGAGGGCGAAGTGATACTCGGCGAGGTATTGGGGCATTGAGGGCGCCATTGACACCCGCGCCATCAGCTGGATTGATCCTGCCGCCGGCACTGAGAGGCGCGTGGTCGGACGGGTGATCATCGCCGCGGATATGTTCCGCGACAGATCCGGCGCTAGGCGTTCAGCTCCGGCCGGTGAGTTGATTTTCTAGGAAGCGCTGCTAGGCAGCGATTATTGGCAATAGCCTCTGCATTCGACCTCAGCGGAGCACCAATTGGGAAATAGGTCTCCAGCATTCCCTCGGTAAGGAAAAGGTCCCCGGTTCGAATCCGGGCGCGGGCTCCATTGCCTGATCTGGCACCGGTTCGTCGTCAGTGAATGTACGCAACGTGCCAGACCATATAAAAAGCCAGCCGGACGGCAATCGCTGAGAGAAAGCCGTACCTGCGAAAGAATCCGGCCTGGACCATATTGAGACAGAAGCCGGCCGCGATCACTGCTACGCCCACGCCGACTGCCGAGCCAAAGAAGAACGAATACTGGCTCACAGGTTCGAGGAGAGAAGTCAGAATCGCGAGCACCCAGAAGACCTGCTCCTGCCAGCGCTTGCGCAGCGCAACCCGCGAGATCAACCACAACAACACTGGAATGGGGAACAACCGAAAGACGAGCTCGGAGATGATCGCGCCGCCGGCAAATATGAGAATCGAAGGCACCACTCCGACAAACTGAGTCGTCACGCCATGGTGGGCATTTGTGAGCGCGGTGAATCCAGTCGACCGGTCCAGGCCGATGTAAATCGCGCTGAAGGCAAGCCCGATTGCGATCGGAGCCAGCCAGCGACGGACAGGTTCTTCGAGGCTCCAGGCGGCGGGGAAGCCGGTGAGGTGTGCAAAGTAAACACCGACCAAACCCAGCACGCCCACCACCGCCAAAGCCGACCACCCAAAAAACGAAGCCTGCTCCGGGTCGTTGAAGGCGTCGGGATAGAAGGCGTAAACAGTAAACCTGACAACAATGAGGAGGGTGACGAGAACCAACCACACAATCGCCGAGTTGATGCCGTCAGATCCCAGAAGGCGCGTAAAGAGTGATCGGCTGCCGACCTTATTGGAATCGATTGTGGCTCGATCTAGATCTGCTTGAGCATTGCTCACCGGAGAGCCTCCTTTCGGTTGTCTGTCGACGGTGGCAGCGCTCGCCTACGAACGCTCATGGATTGTTCTCATCAGCCGGCACGTACCCGAGACGGCCGCGTGTCGCCAGCACGATGATCAGCGCGGCCAGTGTGAAAACTATTACCGGGCCGACCTCATTGTTCTTGGCCCCCGGAAGGATTGTTGTCGTCAGCCCCTGTGAGAAGTTGATGCACTGGTGGATCAGGATCGCAATGACCAAGCTGGCCTTGGTGTGATTGAAGGCCCATGTGATGATCACAGAGAAGCTCACCGCAGCCACGACGAAGACGGCAGCGCCCGAAATGCTGAGGCCACCGTTCGTCGCCGCGAAAGTGGGCGTGAAGTACTGCGGCGCATGCCAGCCTGCCCAGAGAACACCCAGGATCAGAGTCCCGACCAACGGGCCCCAACGTCGCTGCAGGCGGGGCAGCGCGAACCCGCGCCAACCAGGCTCCTCGAGCAGTGGACCTCCGGTGACGAGGAGCACGACGAAAAAGACAGGCAAAAGGAGCAACGTGTCGAGCGGTAGGCTCACCGAGCTGAACGCGCCCGGTACCAGTGCGAGACCGAGCAAATAGAGCGCTGGCATTCCGAGAACCGCGAACAGATACCAACGTGGACTGACACGCCACAGCACAAGCCGGCGCAACAGCTGATGGACTCCCGGCCGTCCGGCCACCACAGCCGTCATCACAAATCCCGCCACGACTGGTCCGAACAACACAGGTACGTCAGTGACGATCGTGTCTGGCAGCGGCCAGATGATCTGGAAAGCGATGACGTAGAACCAGGAAATCGCGTAAGCCATGACGAAGTACGAGATGAGCGGATAGCGGCGGAGCAGCTGCACGAAACCCGACTCTGTGCCTCGGGTGGCCGTGACCTCGGCTGCTTCCATCTGCGAACTCATGCCTGCACTCGATGAGTCACCAACGTGGGACCGGCCGGCACTGCGTTGTTGGAATAGCACAGGCGCCCGCGTGTCAAAGCGATCAGCACCCAGCTCCGCGGATAGCGGATTAGCAGGAACGCGGCAACTGGGTGCTTGGCGATGCTCTGCCTGGATGAGGCTGTCGGCATTGTGTCGACGATCGGGTCCACGGCGGCCACCTCCAGAAAATTGATGCAGCGAGCATCCGCAGTTTCCAGCGTTGTCGGAAGTGCCCGAGGTCAGGACTTGACCGTGACTGCGATCACGGTCGTTATCTACCCGCGATCACTTGGAAAGCGCACCCGCTGGCTGTAGTGTCGGGTGTGCTGATGACCCGGGGCGAGAGATGGGGAAGGTACCTCGCGCTTACCGCGCTGGCGCTGATGTGGCCCGCAGTGGTGGCCTACATGCATGGCGCAGTACGTGGCATGGCTGTCCCGATCTTCGGCATCGTGGCAGTGGTTTACTGCGGGATCTACGTCTGGTACTGCCTGTCAGGCTTCAGACTGCGCGGCCCGGTGGTTGCCTCGGCCACTGTGGGGTCGCTGACGCTGCTCGCCGTGGCGCTCGATCACCTCGCCGGCGAGGTGGCCTTCAACTACTTCCTGATTCCTATTCTGGTCGCGGGGTTCGGTCTCCCGCCCAGGCGGGCAGTCATCGCACTTGGTTTTGTGGGAGCGGTTTCCCTTCTGGAGCTGATTCTGCTGGTCAGGCTGCCGATGGGCGAGGCTGTGCTCGAGGGGGTTCTGATCGTGCCCGCGCTGGTGCTGTTTGGCGGCAGCACGATGGGCCTCCGCTACCTGCTCGACACCCTGTCTCAGCTGCGCGCCGCGCGGGCTGAAATCGCTCAGCATGCGGCCGGCCAGGAGCGGTACCGGATCGCCCGCGACCTGCACGATCTACTCGGACATAGTCTCTCGCTGATCACCCTCAAAGGCGAGCTGGCGACGCGCCTGCTTCCCGAGGGAGTCCAGGGGACTGATGAGGTTCGGGACATCGTGGGTCTCAGCCGGGAAGCACTTCAGCAGGTGCGGGAGGCCGTGTCCGGTTATCGGCAGCCGACACTCGCCACCGAACTGACGGCGGCACGGGTCGCGCTCCAGGCAGCAGGAGTTGAAGTCGACGTCACGCAGAGCCTGGGAGCCCTCGATCGCGAAACGGAGGCAGTGTTGGGCTGGGTTGTGCGCGAGGCGACGACCAATGTCATTCGGCATTCCGGAGCTAAGCATTGCCGGATCGCGCTAAATCGAATTGACGGACAGCTGCAGATCGAAGTGGTCAACGACGGCAGCCGCGTGCCTCAGACGCCAGCCGGCAACGGCCTGCGTGGGCTCGACGAGCGCCTGGCCTTGCTGGGCGGAACCCTGGAAGCCTCAGCGCTGCCTGATGCGGGATTTCGGCTCCGGGTAACGATTTCGGGTCTGGCCTACCAGCAGCAGAACGCACTCGATGCCGAGGCACCTAGGTGATCCGCGTTCTCCTGGCGGAGGATCAGGCCATGGTGCGAGGAGCGTTGCGTGCGCTTCTCGCCATGGAAAACGACATTCAGGTGGTCGGCGAGGTCGCAAGGGCGGACGAGGTGGTCGCTGCGGCGATGGCCAACCGTCCCGATGTCGCTCTGATGGACATCGAGATGCCTGGCGGCGATGGAATCTCAGCGGCGGCTGCCCTGCACGAGGCGTTGCCCCAGTGTCGCAGCCTGATCCTCACGACATTTGGAAAGCCGGGTTTCCTGCGTCGCGCGATGACCACGGGTAGCTACGGGTTCCTACTCAAGGACGCACCACCCGAGCAACTTGCGCTCGCCATCCGTCGAACAGCACGAGGCGAACGCGTGGTCGATCCCAGTCTGGCCGCGTTAGCGCTGAGCGAAGGCATCAGCCCCTTGACCGAGAGGGAGCGACAGGTTCTCGCCGCGACCGACCGAGGCGCCGACCTGGACGAGATCGCCCGAACGCTCTTCCTTTCCCGCGGCACCGTCCGGAATCACCTTTCGAATGCGATTCAAAAGCTAGGTGCACGCAACCGTTCGGAGGCGGCGAGGATGGCCGAAGCCAAAGGGTGGTTGTGACTACCTGAATGTCTACGCGACAGCGGGCGCGTGTTGTCGCCTGGGGCAGTGTTGCCCTGACTGTCGCATGCATCCCCTGACCGAGCTGGTCATCTCGCAACCGCATCGCGCGCCCCTGAGCATCCAGGACGAGCTGAGCTCGCCATTCTCGTGGGTGGGCGGAAATGCTCTGCCGCAGAGCTTTAATGCCTCGCGACCCAGCCGGCGATCTGGGCCCGGGAGTTGAAGCCGAGCTTGTTCAGGATGCTGCGGACGTGGCTGTCCACGGTGCGCTCGGAAATGAACAGGCGTGCCCCGATCTGCTTGTTGCTCAGGCCTTCGGCGATCAGCCGAGCCACGTCGGCCTCCCGTCGCCCGAGCCCGCCAAGGGCGCCGTCGCCGGAGCGGCCGGGAGCCGCGGCAGCCTGGCCTGGCTCGCCCAGCGCCAGTGCGATCGCCGCCTCCCGGTCCATCCGCTTACCGGCGCCGAACTCCGCGTCGAACCTCGCCTGACCCAGCAGGGCGATCGCGGTCTCCTCGGTCTGGGCGATCAGCGGGGCCAGCGGCGCCATCACTGCCGCGCCCGCTCCCAGGCGTGTCGACTCTGCCGCCCCCAGCAGCTGGGCCGCCAACCGCCCGTGCCGAGCCAAGGCCGCGTAGTAGCCGAACGCGGCCATCAAATAGGACTGAACGAGCCGGTCGTCGATCCGCCGCGCGATCTGCAGAGCCTCCGTGTAGAGCGGCCGGGATCCGTCTGCGTCGCCCACGTTCAACAACGCGAAAGCCAGCTCCATCAGCATGATCTCGAGCACGTAGAGGTCGCCGGCCTCCCGGCTCAGCCGCACGCCCTCCGTGGACGCCTCTCGGACCACGGCAAGTTCGCCCGTGAACATCCCATTCAAAGCTCGTGTCTGGAGGACCGCCGTCGTGGCGGCCAGGTCGTTGGCGCCCGCCAGCGCCGTCAGCGCCTCCTCATGCAGCGCGTCCGCGGCGCTGCGGTCGCCCGCCAACATCGCCGCGATCGACCCCATCGCCTGCGCCTGCGTCAGAAGCGCCAGATCACCCAGCTCGGGGGCGGCAGCCGCGGCGCGCGCCAGCCACGGTCGAGCCGACAGCGGGTCGTTCTGCAGCACGGCCAGGAAGCCGCGCAGGAAGCAGGCCCAGGCGAGCCCCTCCGGGTTGCCCTTGCCCGGTGCGAGCATCTCCTCCAGCCACCGCACGCCCTCGGTGGTCGCGCGTGTGATCCAGAACCAGCCAAGCGACGCGACCAGGTCGACGCCGCGCGCAAAGTCGCCGCGCGTCACACAGTGCCGGAGGATGGCGCGGACGTTGTCGATTTCGAGCTCCATCCACCCGAGCCACTCGGCCAGGCGATACCGGCCTGCAGGCCCGGTCGCACCGCACTTGAGCACGTAGTACTCCGTGGCGCGTTCCCCGAGGGTCTCGTCCTCGCTGGCCTCCCTCAGCTTGAGGGCGGCGTACTCACGCATTGTCTCGTGCAGGCGATAGCAGGCCTGGCCGCGTGCGTCCTCCTTGATCACGAGCGACCTGTCGACCAACGACGAAAGCGAATCGAGCACCGATGCGGCGGGCAGTTGGTCAGAAGCACAGATGCCCTCGACGTCCTCCAGCGTGAATCGTCCCGCGAACACGCAAAGCCTTCGCAGCAGCGTCCGCTCGGAGGCCGACAGGAGATCGTGGCTCCATTCGATGGTGGTCTGCAGCGTCTGATGCCGGGGCAGCGCGGCGCGGCCACCGCCCACCAGGAGGCTGAACCTGTCGCTCAGGCGCTCGAGGATCTGCTCCACCGAAAGCGCTCGAGTCCGAACTGCCGCCAGCTCGATCGCCAGCGGCAGGCCATCCAGCCGCCGGCACACGTCGGCGACCGACGACTGATTCGACGCGGTCAGCTCGAAGGTCCCCGACGCCGCCGCTGCCCGCTCGACGAAGAGCATCACCGCTTCGTTCTGCCCCAGCCTGTCGCCATCTGCGGTGGGCAGCTCCAGAGGGGGGATGGGGACGAGGTGCTCCCCCGGCACGTCAAGCGGTTCGCGGCTGGTGGCGATCACCCGCAGGCCCGGCGCGGCACGAACCACCTCGTTGACCAGCTCGGAGACCCCCTCGAGCAGGTGCTCGCAGTTGTCCAGCACCAGAAGCAGCTCCTTGTCCGCGAGGTAAGACCGGAGCAGGGCAAGCGGTTCGGTCGCTGCCTGGTCGCGCAGGTCCAGCGCGGCCATCACGGCGTTGCCCACCAGCGCCGAGTCCCGGACCTCCGCCAGCTCGACCAGCCATGCGCCGTTCCGGAACCTGCGCGCCAGGTTGGTCGCGGCCCGGATCGCGAGCCGGGTCTTGCCCACGCCGCCCGGTCCCACCAGGCTCACCACCCGCGCCGACGCCAGCTTCTTGCGCAGCTCGGCCAGCTCGCGGCGGCGGCCGATGAAGCTCGTGGC
>Ga0209056_10003807_pt1 | contig 15970 bp, 18 predicted proteins | sample GraSoiAngelo_114_FD_185876 | JGI IMG/M metagenome (GOLD analysis project Ga0209056, IMG submission 185876) | Grasslands soil microbial communities from the Angelo Coastal Reserve, California, USA - 14_0903_13_40cm (SPAdes) (version 2) | ecosystem: Environmental > Terrestrial > Soil > Grasslands... | reverse complement strand
ACACCCACCGCACCAACGGCTTTGACGGCGACTGCTGCAAACGGACTCATTTCGTTCTCACCTCAAAAGGATTTGTGTGGTTGAGATTGAGGCGAGGCTGTCAGAGGCTCGTTGCGGTCTGGTCAGCCTTTTGTAACTGACGACCTGGTCCAGAAACCGTCGGGGTCGAATCGCCGGATCGCCGCGAGCTCGGCTTCGGTTGGCGCTGACGTTTCGCTTACATCACGCGAAACCTTGAGGTCCCAACCCGTGTTTTCTAGGACCTCGTCCACGGTGTGGCCGGGATGCACCGTTGCGACGCAAACCTCTCCGCCTTCTTCCGGAAACCGAAGAACCGCGAGCGTGGTGATGACCGCCACGGGACCTCCTCCCAGTAGACCGTTGCGCTTTCTCCAGCCCGGACTGCCGTCGCCGTGCCCGGGCGATGTGATGAAAGCAACCTTCTCGACGAGACGGCGGCGCTCGTGGCTTATCAACGTCACCCAGCGCCGGCTGAGGATCGCGATGTCGGCTCCTCCCCCGCTCCCCGGCAGCTTGACGGTGGGCCGGCGCGGGTCGCCGACATAGGAGGTGTTGAGGTTGCCGAACCGGTCGACCTCCGCGCCGCCGATGAAACCGAGGTCGACCTCACCCTGCGCCATCAGGGCCATCACGTTTGACATCCGCGTCGCCCACAACGCCCCGGCGACGTTGGGCGGATCGCCCATCGTCCCGAGGAATCCACCAGCGGGCTGATCGCGCATGAGGCCGACCTCGAACAGCCCCCGTGCTGTCGGCGCGTGCGAGTTGCGGGCGACCGCGTAGGCGAGGACCGGAAGGCGCATGCCGACGAACACCAGGTCGCCGTCATGTATCTCGCGCGACGCGACCGCGACCATCAGCTCCTGAGGCGTGAAGTCACTCATCGCCGAAATCGGCCGGCGCCGCCAGCCGCTGGTGCCGGATCCGGATCGAGTCCACGTCGATGCGCTTCATATAGCTCGAGCGATCGGAGACTCCCATCACCCATTCCTCGAGCCAGGCGTTGAAGCCTTCGACCGAGCGCGACCGCTCCGCGTAGTGCCGATAGAAAGCGTGGTCGCGCCGAAAATATCCCTGCACCGGCGAGGGGTGCGCGCCGCCTGGCTCATGCACCACCCCCACCACCTTCGTCTCCGGGAGCAGGATGCGATTGGGATCGCTCAGAGTCACGCTCGCATCGACGAGCTCCTCGCAGCTGACGATCACGCGCTTGGCGGCGAGCCCCGCCTCTTCGCTGATGCCGAGCGGGCCCCAGGCGTGCGCCCGGCCCATGGCGTCGGCGCGCTGCACATGCACGATCGCCACGTCCGGCTGCACCGCGTCGACGTGAACGAGACCATCTTTGCTCTCGATCCCCGGATTCGTGCGCAGGATGTCGCTGCCCAGCAGAGCCCGAGTGGGAAGGCTCGGCACGTTCCAGGCGGCCGCCCAGAGCGCGAGCGAGATCGAGAAGTTGGAGTGGTCGTGGACCTCGAGAGGTCTGGGGATGCCGTGCTCACAGGCACGGCGGTAGCAATGGCCGAGGCCCTCGGAGACGTTGCCGACCCAGGCGGCTGTCACCCGACGCACGCAGCCGGCGCCGATCAGCTGGTCGAAAAGCGCATCCGAGATCGGCCCCACCAGCTCGAGATCACGGCGGCGCTGGCGGGTCATCTCGTGGCCGGCCGCGAAGGGAATCAGCGGCTCCAGTGCGAGGCCCATCGCCACCGTCGCGCCGTCGGGGACGAATCGCTCGATGGCTTCCGCCATCGACATCACCTTTTCTATTGCGCGATCGACTCCACGAACGAGCGGTAGTTGCGTTCGAGCTCGACCATCGAATCGCCACCGAATTTCTCAAGCAGCGCGTCTGCGATGGTGAGTGCGACGACCGACTCGCCGATCACGCCGGCCGCCGGAACGACGCAGACGTCGCTGCGCTCATAGTGCGCCTCGGTCTTCTCCTTGGTGTTGAGGTCGATCGATCGCATCGGCTTCTTCATGGTCGATATCGGCTTGATCGCGACACGAAGGTCGATGGGTTCACCGTTGGTCACACCACCAGTGAGGCCGCCCGCCCGATTGGTCAGGTGGCGGAAGCGGCCTTCCTGGTAGTCGATCTCGTCGTGAAAGTCCGAGCCGCGACGCCCGGCGCCCAGGAAACCCGCGCCGAACTCGACTCCCTTGACCGCGTTGATCGAAAGCACAGCCTGAGCCAGCCGGCCGTCGAGCTTGCGGTCCCAGTGCACATAACTGCCCAGTCCAGGGGGCACGCCCCGTGCGATGACGCGAAAAGTCCCGCCCAGGGTGTCGCCCTGCTCGGCCGCCTCGTCGATTGCCGCCACCATCTGTATCGACGCCTCGGGGTCCGGGCAGCGCACAGGCGAACGCTCGACGTCGTCCTCGGTGAGGATGTCGGGGTCGCAGCCTTCGAAGCCGATGTCGATCTTGCCTATCGACTGCGTGAAGCTGACCACGTCGATGCCGAAGTGGCTCAGCATCTTGCGCGCGACGCCGCCGGCGGCCACGCGCGTCGCGGTCTCACGCGCCGAGGACCGCTCGAGGACGTTGCGGATGTCGGTGTGGCCGTACTTCAGCGCGCCGGCGAGGTCGGCGTGCCCCGGCCGCAGACGCGTCACAACCTTCGGTTCGAAGCCCTCTTTCGACGCCGTCATCTGACCGGTCCAGTTGACGTGGTCCTTGTTCTCGAGCACGAGGGTGACCGGGCTGCCGAGCGTGTAACCGCCACGCACACCACTGACGATCCTCGCGACGTCGGTCTCGATCTTCTGGCGGCCGCCGCGGCCGTGACCGCCCTGCCTCCGGGCGAGATCGCGGCGAAGATCATCCTCGGAGATCTCGAGTCCGGCCGGCAAACCCTCGATGACGACCGTCAGCTGGGGCCCGTGAGACTCGCCAGAGGTCAAGAATCGGAGCATTGAGGCGATCATAGAGTCACCCGCGTGATTGCCCGATCGGACACCCCCTCCAGGCCGGGCCCATGAATGGGCCAGGCCAGCCTCCCCAGCGAGTGGGGAGGCGAATCGCCCTTGAGGTCGCGCTCATCGACGTTGGCGGCACTCTGTGGCCGAACTCCTGGCCGATCCGCAAGGCAGATGCGGTCGGCCGTCGCCTCCGGATCCGAGCGGCGATGCCCGGGATCGAGCCCGCAAAGGTCGAGGCGCTGGCAGATGACCTCATTGAGAGCAGCCGGCCTGGCGACGAGGCGCGCAGCATCTCGACAGAGAACCTGGTCTCGATCAACTCGCCGGCGGAGGTGCTCATCACCAGGTGCCTCAGCCGTACCGGATTGCCGGCTGAGGCGGACACCATTCGCCGCTTACGGCGCGCAATGTCGATCCCCGTCTCCGATCGGATGAAGCCGTTGCCCGGTGCAATCGAGCTGCTCGGCGAGATCCACAGACTCGGCATGCGGAACGTGGTGGCGAGCAACACGTACTGGCGCGACGCCGACAGCTACCGGGAGGACTTCCGCCTGCTCGGCATGGCCGAGCACGTCGACGGCATCATCACGTCCGTCGACGCGGGGCACCTCAAGCCTCATCCGGCCGTGTTCGAGATGGCGATGCGCTGGGCCGGCGTCGCGGCGGACCGGTGCGTCGTCATCGGCAACCGCGAGGAGAATGACATCGAGCCGGCGCTCGCTCTGGGCATGTGGACGATCCTCGTCCACCCCGACGACCCGATGCCGGCCGCGACCAAGGCGCACGCGGTGGCTCCTGACCTGTGGGCATGCGCGAATGCGGTCAGGGATATGCTCGAAAGCGAATGAAGAACGAGATCACCCGGGACGTCGAACGCGTCGTCCTGGCGCTCGACGTCAACGGCGAGGCTAGACAGCTACTGGTGGCGGTGCACAAGACCCTGCTCGAAGTCTTGCGCGAGGACCTGCAGCTCACCGGGACCAAGCACGGCTGCGAGCTTGGCGAATGCGGGACTTGCACGGTGCTGATCGACGGCAGACCGGAGCTGAGCTGTCTCTCGCTTCCAATCCAGCTTCAGGGCCGGGCGATCACGACCGTCGAAGGCATGGCCTCGGGCTCGGAGCTGCACCCGCTCCAGACCGCGTTTGCGGAGCTCGGGGCAGCGCAATGCGGCTACTGCACGCCGGGAATCCTGCTGTCAGCCCGCGCGCTGCTCGAGGAAAACGCGAGGCCCTCACGCGATGAGATCCGGGAGGCGCTCGCGGGCAACCTGTGCCGCTGCACCGGGTACACGAAGATCCTGCAGGCAATCGAGCTCGCGGCGGAGCGCATGCGATGAAGGTCGTCGGCAAGCCACTTGCGAAGGTCGACGCCGCCGCCAAGGTGACAGGGCGGGCGATCTACGCGGACGACATGCTGCCCGCGCGCACGCTGCACTGCAGGATCCTTCGGAGTCCGCACCCACACGCTCGCATCGTCTCCATCGACACCTCGGCGGCGCGGCGGATCCCGGGGGTTGTCGCCGTGATCACAGGCTCGGACCTGCCGGTCAAGTTCGGAATCCTGCCGGTCACGCAGGATGAGCGAGCGCTCGAGCACGAGAAGGTCCGCTACGTCGGTGATCCGATCGCGGCAGTGGCCGCGACTGAGGAAGAGATCGCCGCGGCTGCCTGCGACGCCATCGCGGTGGAGTACGAGGTCCTCGAGCCCGTGATGTCCATCGAAGCGGCGCTCGCGATCCCGAAAGACGAGCGGATCCAGGACTACGGCGGTCCGAACAACATCCACAAATTCGTCAGCCTTGAGTTCGGCGACGTCGACGGTGGGTTCGCGCGTGCGGACAACGTGCGCGAGGACGTCTTTTTCTTCCAGGGCAACACGCACCTACCGATGGAGCAGCACAGCGCGGTCGCCACGTACATCGATGGCCGGGTGACGCTGTGGTCGTCAACCCAGGTCGTTCACTACGTGCACCGCGCGCTCGCGAAAGTCCTGGAGCTGCCGATGAACCGCATCCGCGTGATCGGCGCCGCGCACGGTGGAGGTTTTGGCGGCAAGACCGACCCCTTCGCCCACGAGATCATCGTGGCCAAGCTCGCGATGCTGACCGGAAGGCCAGTCAAATGCACGCTCACGCGCGAAGAGGTCTTCTACGCGCACCGGGGGCGCCATCCCGTCCTGATGTGGATCAAGACCGGCGTGACCGCGGACGGGCGCATCAGCGCGATGCACTTCCGCAGCGCCCTCGACGGCGGCGCCTACGGTTCATATGGCGTCGCGTCCACGTTCTATACAGGCGCCTTGCAGACGGTTACCTACGATATCCCGGCCTACCGCTTCGAGGGTTGTCGCGTCTTTACGAATAAACCCCCGTGCGGTCCCAAGCGGGGACACGGCACGCCGCAGCCTCGGTTCGCACTCGAGCTTCACCTCGAGAAGCTGGCGCACGATCTCGGCCTCGACCCTGTCGAGCTCAAGCGTCGCAACTTCGTCAAACCAAACACCCGGACTGTGAACTGGCTGCGCGTCACGTCGTGCGGGCTCGAAGAATGCACCGATCGGGTGATCAAGGCGTCGGCTTTTCACCAACGCAAGAGGTTTTTTGGGCGGGGCATGGGATTTGCGATCTCGAGCTACCTATCCGGCGCAGGCACCGCCATCTACTGGAACGACATGCCGCATTCCGAGGTTCAGATCAAGGTCGACCGCGGCGGCGTCACCGCGTTCTGCGGCGCCATGGACATCGGCCAGGGCTCGGACTCGGTGCTGGCGACGATCGTGGCCGAGGAGCTCGGGCTGCAGCCCGCCGACATAAGGCTGGTGACCGCGGACACGGACACAACACCGATCGACCTGGGCTCTTATTCGTCACGCGTGACGTTCATGGCGGGAAACGCGGCGCTGGAGGCGGCTCGCAAGATGCGGGCGCTTTTGGTCGAGGCGGTCGCCGCAAAGACAGGCGCTGAGGCATCGGCGATCGACGTCTCCGAGGCCCGCGTGGGCGACTGCAGCTTCGAAGAGGCGAGCGTGCTGGCGGAGGCGCGTTTCGGGACCCTGACCACCGCTGGAAGCTACACACCGCCAAAGATCGCCGGTCCTTACAAAGGATCTGGCGTCGGCCCGAGCCCCGCGTACAGCTACTCGGCCTGCGTCGTCGACCTCGACGCGGACGCGCGCACAGGCTTGATCCATGTCAACAAGATCTGGATCGCGCACGACGTGGGCCGTGCAATCAACCCGCTGCTGGTGGAGGGACAGGTCGAGGGCAGCGTGTACATGGGGCTCGGCGAGGCGCTGATGGAGGAGCAGGTCTTTCGCAAGGGCCTGCACAAGTGGCCGTCGATGCTCGAGTACAAGTCGCCGACGTTCCTCGACATGCCCGAGGTCGAGACGTTCATCGTCGAGACAAACGACCCTGAGGGACCGTACGGGGCGAAGGAAGCCGGCCAGGGTCCACTGCTGCCGGTTCCTCCCGCCCTCTGCTCCGCGGTGTATGACGCGCTTGGCGTTTGGATTGACGAGATACCCGTCAGTCCGGAAAAGGTCACCGAGGCCTTGCGGCGAAAAGAGAAAGGCGAGCCGCCGCGCTACGGTCCGCCGCGATTCCCATCAATCCCCTATCCGGAGGCGATCAAGGTGCAACCCCCTCCAAAAGATTTCGATGCTGCGGCTGCCACGATTTAAATACCTGCGGCCGAAGTCAGCGCGAGAGGCGGCGCAGATGGCTGAGGAGCACGGCGCGCGGGCGATGTTCGTCGCCGGCGGCACCGACCTGTTCCCGAAGCTCAAGCGGCGTCAGTTCGAGGTCGAGACACTGATCGGTCTCGACTTCCTCCCGCGCGTGATTCGCAACGGCTCGACCGAATGTGCGATCGACGCCGGCGTGACGCTCGCCACCGCCGCGCACGATTCCCACCTGCAGGCGGGATTCACCGGCTATGCCCAGGCGGCAGGCCTCGTCTCCTCTCCCCCGCTCCGCAACGCCGGCACCATCGGCGGAAATCTCTGCGTCGACACTCGGTGCAACTACTACGACATGACCTACGAGTGGCGGAAGGCCGCGGGCTTCTGCATCAAGAAGGACGGAGACATCTGCCTGGTTGCGCCCAGCAGCCCTCGGTGCTGGGCAGTGTCGTCCTCAGACACCGCACCGATGGCGATCGCGCTCGACGGCGTCGTCGGGCTCGCGGGTCCCGAGGGCGACCGCGAGCTCCCGGTCTCCGCGCTCTACCGCGACGACGGTATCGAGTACATGGCCAAGCGGCCGGCCGAGGTCCTGACGGGCCTGCGTTTGCGGAAGTCGGCAAATACGCGCAGCGCGTACGTCAAGCTGCGGCGTCGCGGCTCGATCGACTTCCCCATCGCCGGAGCAGCCGTGGCCATGGAGCTCGACGGCGAATCGGTCATCGGCTGCCGGATCGTCCTGTCGGCCGTGGCTTCGTACCCTCTGGAGGCGGCCGCGGCGGAGAAATTCCTGAAAGGCAAGCGCCTCGATCAGGAGACGATCCGCGAGGCGGCGGAGCTGGCTGCCAAGCCGGCCAAACCGCTGGACAACGCCGATCTCAGCCATTTCTGGCGGAAGCGGATGGTACGAGTGGTCGTGGAGCAGGCGATTCAGCGTGTTAGCGACCAGAGGGCGGGGTTCGGCGGTTAAGCTTTCAGGTCGGTAAAACCTCTTGATTCATCATCCGTACATCCAAAAGGGCCAGGGAATGGTTGAGTACGCACTCATCCTTGCCCTGATCGCGCTGATCGTGATCATCGCTTTGATCGCGACCGGCGGACAGCTCATGAACGTCTACTCGAACATCACAGCCACGATGTGCCTCTACCACGTGGGGTGCTGATCAGCCAGTCCGGCGCTCGCCCGTTTGAGCGTGGCCAGGGGATGGTCGAGTTTGCCCTGATCCTCGCTCTGGTTGCTCTTGTGGTCATCGTCGCCCTGCTCCTGACAGGCGCCCAGGTGATCAACATGTACTCGAACATCACGGCCACGATGTGCGACTACCACGTGGGGTGCTGACCCGCTAGGCTAGGCGACCAGCGGCACGGCGGCGGCAGCCTGAGCCGCGCGCACCGCGTTTCGCCGGATGACCTCCATGTTGTTCTGGGCAAGAGCGTCGGCCGGGAACAGCGCGCCGGTCAGCCCGACGGCCTTGACCCCAAGGCTGAGGTAAGGACCGATGTCCTCGATCGCCACCCCGCCCGAGACCCACAGAGGGACTCCGCCCATCGGCCCGCTCAACGCCTCGACGTAGCGCGGCCCTCCCACCGGCGCGATCGGAAAAACCTTGACCAGGGCCGCTCCCGCCAGCCGGGCCTGGTAGATCTCGGTGGGCGTCAGGGCGCCGAGCACGCACATGATGTCGTGCTTGCGGCAGGCCTCACCAACCTCCGGCAGGAGCACGGGCGTGACGACGAATGACGCGCCGGCCTCCTTCGCCTCCTTGACCGCTCCGGGATCCCAGACCGTGCCCACGCCGACTGGATAGCGCCCGCCCGTTGTGGCGACGAGGCCTTTGATCATTTCGAAACACGAAGGAACGGTCTTGGTGATCTCGATCGTCCCGATGCCGGCCTCGACCCCGCGGCTGGGTTCTCGGTTCGCAGCACGCCACAGAGCCGGTTGGGAAAGACCTCGGAAATGCTCCGCACGCCTCGAAGATTGTGTCACCTGCCCTCTCCCGCTCGGGGTGGCAAGCAGTCCGCTCCCGGTCCTGGCTACACTGGTACATACGTATGACCGGGGCGACCGCGACCGAAAGCACCCGAGATCAGATCATCCATGCCGCCGCAGACTCGCTCCTCGAAAACGGCTACTCCGGCACGAGTGTCCGGGCCATCGCATCCAAGGCCGGGGTGGCCATCGGCAACCTCCAGTACTGGTTTCCGACCAAGTCCGAGCTGCTCGTCGAAGCCTGGCGATACCTCACCGCCAAGTCTGTCGAGGAGCTGCGCCGGACGCTGAATCAGCTGACCGACCCCCTCGAGGTCCTCGAGGTCGGCGTCGAGTCGCTGTGGGACTCCCTCCGCCGGCTAGGCGACGTCCAGCTCGCCGCGTTCGACCTCCTCGTCCAGGCGCCGCGGACGGAACGGCTCCGCGCCTACCTCCCCGAGCTCTTCACGCGCTACCGCGAGGTCATTCAGGAGCAGCTCGACCGGTTGGAGGAGGACGGTCGGATCCGCCTGACAGTGCCCCGCGATGTCCTCGTACCGCTGGTGCTGAACACGGTGCTCGGATTCGGCCTCTACTACGTGGTCACCAGGGACGACGAATCGTGTCTTCGGGCGCTGTCCGCCTTCCGTCAGCTGGCGGGCAGCGTCATCGAGCCCGTCGAATGACGGTCCAGGCCCTGGACCGCGAGCTCGACCGGCTGGAAGGGCTGTGGTCCGACGGACTCTCCGACACATACCGCGCGTACCTCGATTCGGTGGGTCAGTTCGACGCCGAGACGCAGCCCAAGCTCGCCCTGGCGGCCGCGCTGATCGAGGTCGGAGTCAGGCTGCAGGGCCTTGGTGGACGAGCCGCTCCGCCGACGACACTCCTGGTGGGCGACCTCTGCCTGGCTCGCGGCTCGCGGCTTCTCGCCGACAGCGCTCCTCTCGCCGTCCAGGTCGCGTTCGCGCGCGCCATCGAGTCCCTGTCGTCAGCGGCGGCCGCCGATCAGCCGGCGCCGGCCGCCCGGCAGCTGCTGCAGGCCTCGCTCGGGGCAGTCCGTTGAGCGGTACACGGCTCGAATTCGCGACCAGGCATGCCACCGAGTTTGTCGACATCACCTCCCAGATCCGGGACGAGGTGCGACGCTCCGGCCTGCTCACCGGGCGCGCCCATCTCCAGTCGCTGCACACCACGCTCGGCCTCGCGGTCAACGAAAACGAGCCCCTTCTGCTTCGGGACTTCGAAAGCCTGCTCGAGCGGCTGGCTCCGACTGGGGCCGGGTACAAGCACGACGACTTCGCGCGCCGCTTCGACATCGCCCTGGACGAGCCGGTCAACGGGCACGCGCACTGTCGGCAGCTGCTGTTGAGCGCGTTCGCCACCCTCCTGATCGAGGAAGGCGATCTCGTCCTCGGGCGCTGGCAGTCGGTCTTCGCGGTCGAGCTCGACGGTCCGCGGCAGCGTGAGGTGGCCATCCAGCTCGAGGGCGAGTTCGCCCGGCCCACCAGAGAAGGCGCTGAGGGGTTGGTCGAGCTGGAGCTCGCCCGGCAGCTGATGGTCGATCCTGAGGCGGTCGCTTCTCCGATGCGCCGGCTGCTTGATGCCGGTGGTAAACGTTTGCGGCCCAGGCTTGTCCAGCTCACCTCGGCCATAGGCCCTCGCAACGATCCGCTCCGTGCCGCGGAGCTTGCCGCTGCCGTCGAGCTGCTGCACAACGCCACCCTCATCCACGACGACTACGTCGACGAGAGCACCCACCGCCGGGGCAGGCCGACGGTCGCCGCGGCCGAGGGGCCGGAGCGAGCAATCGCAGTCGGCGACTTCTACTTCGCCAAGGCGACGCGGCTCGTCGCGGAGATCGGAAATCCAGGCGTGACGTCGGCCGTGGCGGAGGCGCTCGAGGCCATCTGCGCGTCGCAGATCGACGACGTGGCGCTGCGCGGGACCTATCCCGGCGATCGCGATTCGTACCTCCGCGTCATCCGGGGCAAGACGGCTTCGTTGTTTGCAGCCGCCTGCGCGTGCGGCGCGCTGTTGTCCGAGGCGGCCACCGACGTCGTCGACGCGCTGCGTAGGTATGGTGACCTACTGGGAACGGCCTTCCAGATGGCCGACGACGTGATCGACTTCAGCCCGAGCTCGGGCAAGCCGGTCGGCCTCGACATCCGGCAGCGCGTGCTTTCGCTGCCTCTGATTTACGCGGCCGAGGATCGCGTGGTCGGACCCGAGGTGCGCCGCCTGCTCGCGGGCTCGCTCGGTGACAGCGAGGTCGGTCGGGTGACGGAGCTGGTCACTTCCACCGACGCTCTGCCACGCGTGCGGAAGGAAGCTCAGACCCTGATCGAGGCCGCGGTCCGTGAGCTGGAGGCGGTCGAGCTCGACGGCTTACAACCTGCGTTGGTCGGTGTCGCGCGGTCCGCCGTCGACCGAAGTTCCTAGCGACTACCCGCTAGAACTCCCACCGTCCCCATGGCAAGCGCATGGAAGCGTACGTGTGACCACCCAGCCCGCATCACCATGTCGACCAGCTCCCCGGGGCTCCGATAAGAATCGACCGTGTCGCTCAGGTAGCGATAGGCAGACGGCTCGCCCGACAACAGGCCGCCGACCGCGGGCAGGAGCGTGCGCAGATAGACGCGATACGCACCGCCGACGACGCCGCGCGGAGGCCGTACGAACTCGAGCACAACCGCTCGGCCGCCCGGCTTGACAACCCGAAGCATCTCGCGAAGGCCGCGAATCGGATCGGCGAGGTTGCGCAGGCCGAAGGCGATGCTGGAGGCGTCGAAGCTTGCGTCATCGAAGGGAAGGCTGACCGCATCACCCTGCATGAATTCAAGCCGTGGATGGTTGCGCCGCGCGACGTCGAGCATCTGCGAGCTGAAGTCGAGGCCAACGACGCGACCGGCATCACCGGCGATCTTCGCGAGCTCGGCGGTGAGCTTGCCCGAGCCGCAAGCAACATCCAGAGCGGAACCTCCTGGCCTAAGGCCAGTCTCGCGCGCGGCCCGCCGGCGCCAGCCCGAGTCGGTGCCGGCGGACAGGACGGTGTTTACCCGGTCGTAGCGGTGAGCGATCCGGTCGAACATCGACCGGACGGCTTCAGGGTCCCGCTCGCTCAGATGCGCTGCCAGATCGACGCAATGCCCTGGCCGACGCCGATGCACATCGTGGCGAGGCCGTACTCCGCGTCGCGGTGCTCCATCTCCCTCACGAGCGTGCTCACGAGCCGCGCGCCGCTGCTGCCCAGCGGATGTCCGAGCGCGATCGCACCGCCGTTGACGTTCACCTTCTCCTCGTCCAGCCCGAGCAGTCGGATGCACGCGAGCGACTGCGACGCGAAGGCCTCATTGAGCTCCACCACGCCCATCTCCGACGCCTCCAGGCCTGCCTTCTCGAGGGCCTTGAGCGATGACGGCACGGGTCCGATGCCCATGTAGTCCGGATGGACGCCGGCGCGAGCGGCCGACACGAGCCGCGCGAGCGGTTTCAGGCCGCGTTCGAGTGCCTTTGCGTCCGACATCAAGACCAATGCCGTCGCGCCGTCGTTCAGCGGCGAGGCGTTGCCGGCGGTGACCGAACCGTGATCCGCAAAAGCCGGCTTGAGCTTGGCCAGCGCTTCGAGTGACGAGTCTGGCCGCGGGCCTTCGTCTTCGACGAGCTCTACGGGATCGCCTTTGCGCTGCGCGACCTGCACGGGAACGATCTCCTCCGCGAGCCGGCCGGAACGCTGCGCGACGACCGCGCGCTGGTGGCTGCGCAGGGCGAACGCGTCCTGCTCCTCGCGCGAGACTTCGTACTTCTGGGCGACACGCTCGGCGGTCTCGCCCATCTGGAGCGTGCCATACATCGCTGCCATCTTCGGGTTCACGAGGCGCCACCCGAGCGCGGTGTCGTAAACCGTCTGCGGTCCGCGTGGGAAGGCGCTGTCAGGCTTCGACATTACCCACGGCGCGCGCGTCATGCTCTCCACGCCGCCGGCGACGACGATGTCCGCGCCGCCGGCCTGGATCTCGCGCGCCGCCGTGATCGTCGCCTGCATGCCCGATCCGCACAGACGGTTGATGGTCTGGCCGGGGACTTCGACCGGGAAGCCCGCCAGCAGCAGGGCCATCCGCGCCACGTTGCGGTTGTCTTCGCCCGCCTGGTTCGCGCAGCCGAGGATCACGTCCTCGATCTCCTCGGGTCTGACGCGCGCGCGCTCGCAAGCCTCCTTCAAAACCACGGCGGCGAGGTCGTCCGGGCGAACGTCCTTCAGCTGGCCGCCGTATCGACCCATGGGCGTACGCGCCGTGGCGACGATTACAGCCTCAGGCACTAATTACCTCCCCCACCGTGTGGGGAGGGGCGAAGCCGGCGTGAAGGGGGGTCTCACTTCTTAGCGGCGCGCCTCGCGAGGAAGTTCTGCACGCCCTCCGCAAACTCCGGGCTCGCGGCCTGCGCCTCCTGCAGGTAAGACTCGAACTCCATCGCGTCCTCGTAGCTGGAAGTGATGGCGTGGTTGACCGCTCGCTTGGCGCCGGCCATCGCCTGCCGAGGCTGCGAGGCCAGGTGGTTCGCGAGGTCGCGCACCTCTTCCTCCAGTCGTTCGGCGGGGACGAGGCGGTTGAACACGCCCAACCGGTGCGCGTCCGCCGCCTGCAGCGGCTTGCCGGTAAAGAACATCTCGTACGCGACGCCCGTGCCCGCGAGCCGCGGAAGGAGCCAGCTCACGCCGCCGTCCGGCGCGAGACCGATGTTGACGAACGCCTCGAGCAGGTACGCCTCCGGGGTCGCGATCCGGATGTCGCAGGCAAGCGCGTAGCTCGCACCGATACCGACCGCGGGTCCATTCATCGCCGCGATCACCGGCTTGGGCATCGTCCGCAGCCGCATCAGCATCGGCATGTACTCGTTGCGCAGGACGTTGCCAACGTCCTCGGGCGTACGCATGGCGGCACCCTGCACCATCTCGGTGACGTCGGCGCCAGAGCAGAACGCCCGCCCCGAACCCGTCAGCACGACGACCCGCACGGCGTCGTCCCGCTCCGCCTGCTTGATCGCGTCGCCAAGCTGCTGCCGGGTGAGCGCGCCGATCGCGTTCATCTTCTCCGGGCGGTTGAACCGAATCCACCCGATGCCGCCCTCGATCTCGACCTTTACGTGCAGCTCGACCTCAGTCGCCATGTCTCATCGTCCTTTGAATACGCCCTTGCGTTTTTCCAGGAAGGCGTGCATGCCCTCCTTCTGGTCTTCGGTCGCGAACAGGAAGTAGAAGCTCTTGCGCTCTGAGGCGAGGCCTTCTGAGAGCGGTGACTCGAAGGCCTTGAGCACGGCCTCCTTTGCCATGCGGGCGGCCAGCGGCGGCTTCTCGGCGATCTGCCGCGCCACGCGCTTGGCGATCACGACCGTCACCTCGGCCGGCACCACCTTGTTGACCAGGCCGAGCTCGTACGCGCGCTGGGCGGGGATCGGCTGCCCGGTGAGCATCGCCTCCATGGCGACGTACTTGCCCGCCGTACGCGGCCAGCGCTGGGTGCCCCCGGCGCCGGGGATGATGCCGAGGTTGATCTCGGGCTGCCCCAGGCGGGCGGTCTCGCCGGCGATGACCACATCGCACATCAGGACCACCTCGCACCCGCCGCCCAGCGCGTAGCCGTTTACCGCGGCGACCAGCGGCTTGCTGAAGCCGGCAAGCGGAGCCCACCGTCCCGTTTGGTCACGACGGAGCTGGTCAACCGCGCCGCGGTCGGCCATGTCGCTGATGTCGGCGCCCGCGGCGAACACTTTCGGCCCGCCCGTGAGTACGACGGCGCGCACGCTGTCGTCCGCGTCGAGCTCGGACAGCGCGGTCGTCAGCTCGCGGATCAGGTCCGGGCTGAGAGCGTTCAAAACCCTTGGCCGGTTCAGCGTCACGGTCGCGATCGGAGCCTCGACATCGACCAGAAGATGCTCGTACCCCATCGCGCCTATCATCAGTCAAATGCCGAATCGGAGACTGGTCGACTCCTACGGTCGAGTTGCCGACGATCTCAGGATCTCTGTCACCGACCGCTGCAACTTCCGCTGCATCTACTGCATGCCCGCGGAAGGCCTGAAGTGGCTTGCGCGCGAGGACATCCTGCGCTTCGAGGAGATCGTTCGCCTGGCTCGGATCTTCGTCGATCGCTACGGTGTGCGCACGATCCGGATCACCGGCGGCGAGCCGCTGGTGCGGGTCAAGCTAGAGGAGCTGATCGGGATGATCAACGCGATCGATCCCACGCTCGACATCACGATGACGACAAATGGCGTGCTGCTGCGTCAGAAGGCGGTGGCGCTGAAGGAAGCGGGCCTCAAGCGGATCAACATCTCGCTCGACACCCTTCACATCGACACCTTCAAAGAGATGGCCCGGAGCGACGCTTTCGACCGCGTCATGGACGGCATCACCGCCGCCCGCGAGGCGGGTCTCTGGCCGATCAAGCTGAACATGGTGGTGATGAAGAGTCGCAACGACGACGAGGTCGTGGACTTCGCGCGCCTCGCGCACAGCGAGGGCTACGAGGTCCGCTTCATCGAGTTCATGCCGCTCGACGGCGACAACATCTGGACCAACGAGCAGGTGGTGCCCAGCCGGCGCATCCAGGAGCAGATCGAGGACCAGTTTCCGCTGGTGCCTTTCGAGGACCCAAGGCCCGGTCCGGCGACCCGCTACACATTCGCGGACGGCGCTGCCGGAGGTGTCGGCTTCATATCCTCGGTCAGCCAGGCCTTCTGCACGACATGCAACCGGATTCGGCTGACCGCCGAGGGCGGTCTTCGCACATGCCTTTTCTCGCTTCACGAAACGCCGCTTCGCGACCTGCTTCGCTCGGGCGTGTCCGACGACCACCTGGCTTCGGTGATCGAAACCGCGATCTGGCGTAAAGAGGAAGGGCACCTCATCAACAAGCCGAACTTCATCAAGCCGGCGAAGTCGATGTCGCAGATCGGGGGCTGAGTTTCACCTCCCCCACCCGTCGGGAGGTCGGCGGCGAAGCCGCCGGGTGGGGGCGAACGTAAGCTAATCCCCGTGATTCGGCCCGAGGAAGCTCAGCGTCCGTATACCGTCACTGAGCTCGCCAACGAGATCCGGCGCGAGCTCCGCCCGCTGACCGCGCTGCTACTCAAAGGCGAGGTCAGCGGCATGAAGCAGAGCGCCAAGGGACACTACAGCTTTGTCATCCGCGACGGCCAGAGCCTCATCAACGCGTTCATCTACGCGGACGACGCACGGCGCGTTACGACACTGCCCGAGGATGGCCAGGTTTTCATCTTCCGTGGCCGGGTCGATTACTGGGCGCAGTACGGCACCGTGCGCTTTGTCGCCGACCAGGTCGAGTTCGACGACGTGGGCAAGCTCCGA
>Ga0209056_10003806_pt1 | contig 15974 bp, 13 predicted proteins | sample GraSoiAngelo_114_FD_185876 | JGI IMG/M metagenome (GOLD analysis project Ga0209056, IMG submission 185876) | Grasslands soil microbial communities from the Angelo Coastal Reserve, California, USA - 14_0903_13_40cm (SPAdes) (version 2) | ecosystem: Environmental > Terrestrial > Soil > Grasslands... | reverse complement strand
CTCGACGGGGCGCTGCAGGTCTTTCCGGCCCACAACTACAAGGGCACGCCGGTCACCACGCTCGCCCAGGAGCGGGCGGAGAACCCGCGCCTCCAGCGGCGGGAGCGGGCGGCCTTCGTCGAGCAGATGCGGGCGCTCAGCCTGGAGATGCCCGAGCACCTGACCGAGGCGCTGCGCACGAACCGCACGGGCGGGAAGACGGTGGCCCAGCTCCTCGACGAGGCCGCGAGCCGCATCTCCTTCATGTCGATGGAGGAGGTGCGGGAGCGGATCGCGGCCGGCGATCGGGACCTCGTGATCGTCGACGTGCGCGAGCGCGATGCCTACGACGCCGGGCACGTCCCCGGCGCGCGTCACCTCGCCCGCGGGCAGCTCGAGCTCCGCGTCGACAAGGAGCTGCCCGACCCGACGGCACGCATTCTCACCTGCTGCGAGTTCGGCAAGATCTCGACGCTGGCGGCAGCGACGCTGCGCACGATGGGTTACACCCGCGCGCTGGCGCTCGATGGCGGGATGCGCGCCTGGCGCGAGGCCGGCTACCCCCTCGAGAGAGCGGCGGGCTAGCTCGGCGCGAGCAACGACTCGTGCCGCGCCCCGCGCGCCTCGAGCCGGATCGCCCGGCCCCCGCCCGGCGTGAAGCGGAGCGTCACGAGCAGGGCCTCGTCACCGGCCGCCAGGCCGAGCCGGTCGAACCACTCCACGGCCGCCACCCCCTCGCCGTAGAGCACGTCGCGCAGGAAGGGCGCCTGGTCGCGCGGAGCGTCGAGGCGATAGAGGTCGACGTGCGCGAGCGGGAGCCGGCCGCCCGGGTACTCGGTCACGATCGTGAACGACGGGCTGTGAACCCGCTCGGGGTCGATGCCGAGGCCGCGGGCGAGCCCGCGCACCAGGCAGGTCTTGCCCGCGCCCAGCTCGCCGACGAGGCCGATCAGCTCGCCGCCCCGGGCGGCGCGGCCGAGCGCCTCACCGAGCGCCTCGGTCTCTTCCGGGGTATGGGTCGTGACCTCACGTGCCCGCACGGTAGCCTCGCCGGCGCGGCGCCTCGGGGCGGGCCGCCGCCTGCAGGCGCTCGAGGGTCACGGGTAGCTCGGCGAGAAGGTCGCTCGCGAGGAGGCCCGTCTCGCCCTGCCGCGCCGCGACCGCGTCGCCGGCCGCGCCGTGCGCGAACACGCCGAGCGCCGCCGCGTCGTAGGCCGCGAGCCCCTGCGCCAGGAGGGCGCCGATCACGCCGGAGAGGACGTCGCCCATGCCGCCGCTCGCCATCCCCGGGTTCCCGGTCGGGCAGATGGCGGTCGCGCCGTCGGGGCTCGCGATGATCGTGCGCGCGCCCTTCAACACGACCACCACCCGCTCGGCGCGCGCGAAGGCGCGGGCGGCGCCCAGGCGATCGGCCTGCACGCGGGCGGTGTCGCCGCTCTGGAGTCGGGCCATCTCGCCGGGGTGGGGCGTGACGACCGTGGGTCCCGGGCGGTCGCGCAGGAGGGCGCTGCCGGCGACGGCGTTGAGCCCGTCGGCGTCGAGCACGAGCGGCGCCGCACACTGCCGCACCACGTGCGCGACCAGCGCGCGCGTCGCCGGGGCCTGACCCATGCCCGGGCCGCACACGACCGCCTCGCGATCGGCGAGGAGCGCATTCACCGCCGCGCCGTCGGCGAGCGCCGCGGCGCCGTCGCCGGTGTCGGCGAGGGCGGCGGTCATCGCCTCGCGCACCTGCGCCTCGAGGACCGCCTGCAGCGTGGCCGGGACGGCGAGCGTGGTGAGTCCGGCGCCGCTCCGCGCCGCGGCCTGGGCCGCCAGCAGCCCCGCACCGGTCTTACCGCGCGAGCCGGCGATCACCAGCACGTGGCCGAAGGCGCCCTTGTGGGCGTCGCGCCGGCGCGGGGGCAGGAGCGCCCCGACCTCCTCGCTCTCGAGCAGCATGATGCGGGGCGCGACCGTGGCCAGCGCCTCGGGTGGGATGCCGATGTCGACCACGGCGAGCAGCCCGGTGTGCTCGACCCCCGGGTACATGAGCTGGCCGACCTTCGGGTAGCCGAAGGTGGCGGTCATGGTGGCGCGCACGGCCGCGCCGAGCGGCGCCCCCGTGTCGGCCGACAGGCCCGACGCGATGTCGACGGCCAGGACGGGCGCGCCGGCGGCGTTGATGGCCGCGATCGCCGCCGCCGCGACGCCGGTGACCGGCGCGTTGAGCCCTGTCCCGAAGAGCGCGTCGACGACCGCCGCCGCCCGTGCGAGCCGGCGCGCCAGGGCCTCGACGTGGGCGGGCGCGGCGAGCGCGTGCACCGCGCCCCGCGCGCGCCGCCACGCGGCCAGCATGCGCGCCGCGTCGCCCCGCACCTCCTCGGGGCGCGCCGCGAGCCAGACCTCGACCGGCACGCGCGCCCGCCGGAGATGGCGCGCGACGACGAAGCCGTCGCCGCCGTTGTTGCCCCGCCCGCAGACCACGACCACCGGGCCGCGCGGGCGGTGCAGGCGCTCGCAGAGCGCCCGCGCCGCGCCCGCGCCCGCGCGCTCCATGAGGACGTGCCCGGGCGTGCCGTGCTCGATCGTCCAGCGGTCGAGGGCGCGCATCTCCGCGGCGGTGACGGCGATCAGAGGACGGCCCTCATCTCGCGCACCGCCGCCGCCATGCCGACCAGCACCGCGCGCGCCACGATCGAGTGGCCGATGTTCAGCTCGACGATCTCCGCGATGGCGGCGACCGGGCGCACGTTGGCGACGGTGAGCCCATGCCCGGCATGCACCTCGAGGCCGAGGAGCGCGGCCTCGGCGGCCGCGCGCCGCAGCCGGGCGAGCTGGCGCCCGCGCTCCGCGTCGCCGGCGGCGTTGGCATAGTCGCCCGTGTGCAGCTCGACGGCATGCACTCCGGCATGGCGGCTCGCTCTCACCTGCGCGGGGTCGGGGTCGATGAACAGGCTCACCCGGACGCCCGCCGCCGCGAGGCGCCTGGCCGCCGCCGTGACGCGCGCGGCGTGCCCCGCCACGTCGAGCCCGCCCTCGGTGGTGAGCTCCTCGCGCCGCTCGGGCACGAAGCAGGCGTCGCCCGGCCGCACGCCGAGCGCGAAGTCGACCATGGCGTCGGTGACGGCCATTTCGAGGTTCAGCTTGACGCGCAGGCGGCGGCGCAGCTCCTCCACGTCGCGCTCCTGGATGTGGCGGCGGTCCTCGCGCAGGTGGACGGTGATGCCGTCGGCGCCTGCCGCCTCGGCGACGAGCGCCGCCTCGACCGGGTCGGGGTAGTCGACGCCGCGCGCCTGCCGCAGGGTCGCGACGTGATCGACGTTGACGCCGAGCCGCAACTACTTGCCCGCGGCGGCGGCGGACTCGCCGAGCGCGCCGCGCGCCGCCGCCGCGATCGACTCGGCGAGGTCCCGGATCTCCTCTTCCTGCTCGCCCTCGACCATGACGCGCAGCACGGGCTCCGTCCCCGAGTAGCGCACCAGCACCCGGCCGCGCGCCCCGAGCGCGCGCTCGGCTTTCGTGATCGCCGCGGCCAGCGGCGGCACGCTCGGGACGTCGCGCCGGGCCGCCACGCGCACGTTGAGGAGCACCTGCGGCAGGCGGCGCATGATGCGGTGCAGCTCCGAGAGCGGCCGCCCCCTCTCGACCAGGAGCGCGAAGAGCGCGAGCGCCGTGATCAGCCCGTCGCCGGTCGTGTTGTGATCGAGGAAGACGATGTGCCCGGACTGCTCGCCGCCCAGGTTGTAGCCGCCGCGCACCATCTCCTCGACCACGTAGCGGTCGCCGACCGGCGTGGTGACGACCTCGATGCCGCGCTCGCGCATCGCCAGGTGCAGCCCGAGGTTGCTCATCACGGTGGCCACCAGGGTCGACCGCTTGAGCTCGCCCCGGGCGCGCAGGTCGTCGGCGAGGATGGCCATCACGGCGTCGCCGTCCACCACCTGGCCCTGCTCGTCCACGAAGATGGCGCGGTCGGCGTCGCCGTCGAGCGCGAGGCCGGCGTGGGCGCCGTGGCGGCGGACGGCCGCCTGGAGCCCCTCGGGGAAGAGCGCGCCGCAGCCCTGGTTGATGTTCGAGCCGTCGGGATCGACGCCGAGGCTCACCACGTCCGCGCCCAGCTCCTCCAGCACCTCGGGGCCGACCTTGTAGGCCGCCCCGTGGCCGCAGTCGACGACGATGCGCAGGCCGTCGAGCGTCAGGTGGCGCGGGAAGGTGCTCTTCACGAACACGTTGTAGCGGCCGACGGCGTCGTCGATGCGGAACGCCTTGCCGATCTCGGTCGCGGTGGGGCGGAGCGCGTCGATCGAGTCGCCCAGCACCAGGTGCTCGATCTCCTCCTCCAGCTCGTCGGGCAGCTTGAAGCCGGCCTGGCTGAAGAACTTGATGCCGTTGTCCGGAAACGGGTTGTGCGAGGCCGAGATGACGACGCCCGCGTCAGCGCGCAGCGTGCGGGTCAGGAAGGCGATCCCCGGCGTCGGCATGGGGCCCACCAGCAGCACGTCGACGCCCATCGAGCAGATGCCCGACGACATGGCGGTCTCGAGCATGTAGCCGGAGAGGCGGGTGTCCTTGCCGATCAGGATCTTGTGGCGGTGGTGCGAGCGCTTGCTCACGTGGGCGAGCGCACGGCCCAGGCGGAGCGCGGTCTCCGAGGTCATCGGCTCGACGTTCGCCGTGCCGCGCACGCCGTCGGTCCCGAACAGCCGCCGTCCCCCGCCGACCATCAGTGTCCCCCCTTCGCCGTGACCTCGAGCATCTGCACCTCGGGTTCGCGCCGTGTCACCTCGATCGACTGCGGCAGCTCGATCTTCGGCGTCACGCGGTAGTTCCCGGGCTCGAGCCCGGCCGCATCGACGTACACGCTGCCCGCCTCGAGCGCGTAGCTGCTGAGCACGCGCTGCGGCCCCTGCACGGTCAGGTCGATGCGGGGCGGGACGAGCTTGGCGCGCAGCCCGCCGCCCGTGTTGCGCACCGCGACCTCGACGTGGTCGAACTTGCGCGACATCACGGTCGGCTGGAAGGTGATCGAGACCGTGACGTGGTCGGGCGCGAAGCTCACGAAGTCCCCCGCCCAGGAGAGGAGGACCGCGCGCGCGATGGGCTCCGGAGCGCCGCGCAGGTCGACGGGCTCCGTCTTGATCTCCTTCAGCTCTTCCACCTTGCTCGCCGGGCCGTTCGCCTCGACCTCGCCCGGCGTGACGCTCGCCTCCGCCGTATAGCCGAGCGGCGGCAGGCCCGCCAGCTCCGGACGGACGGGCAACGTCCGGCGCACGAGGCGCTCGAGACGGACCTTCACGCGCGCGGGCTCGATGCGGACGATCTTCAGGCGCCGCGGCAGCGGCGGCCGGATCAGGTCGGCGTTCAGCTCGTGGCGCACCTCGCCGGGCGCGGCGGCGGCCAGGTCGAGGGCGAAGCGGACGCGCCGCTCGTCCACGCCGTCGAGGATGGTGCGCGGGCCACGCACGGTCACGGCGACCGGCTTGGCGGGCGCGCTGGTCACCACGTAGCCCGCGGGCTGGCGGACCTGGAGCGGGATCTCGAGCGTGCCCTCCGCGTCCCGCTCGCTCACGTTGATCGAGAACCAGAGGAAGAAGGCGAGCAGCAGCGAGACGAGCTTGAGCCCCCGGTTGCGGCGCAGCGCCGCGCGCAGGTCGCGCCAGCGCGGGGCGCGGAGCCAGCGCCGCCACGGCGGGGCCGGGCGCTCCGGCCCCGGGGTCGAGTCGGCCGAGCCGGTCGCGGGCTCGGAGCGCAGCGCGCGCAGCCGCATCAGCCCACCAGCAGACGCTGCAGCGTCGTGCGCAGCGTGGCCGCGTCGACGTCGCGCGTGATCTTGCCCTCGCGCACGAGGGACACCATGCCGTCCTCCTCGGAGACGACGATCGCGAGCGCATCGGTCTCCTCGGTGAGCCCGATGGCGGCGCGGTGGCGGGTGCCGAGCGTCTTCGAGACGGTGGGATTGGTGGTGAGCGGCAGGAAGCAGCCGGCCGCGGTGATGCGCCCTTGCTGGATGATGAGGGCGCCGTCGTGGATCGGCGAGCCGGGCATGAAGATGCTCGACACCAGCTCCTTGGAGACCTGCGCGTCGAGGCGCGTGCCGACCTCGATGTACTCGTTCAGCCCGACCTCGTTCTGCAGCACGACGAGGGCCCCGACCCGGCGGGAGGCCATGGAAGTCACGCCCTTCACCAGCTCCTCGACCGCCTGGCTCTGCGCGACGCGGTCGGCGGAGGAGAAGAGCGGGCCCGTGCCCACCTGCGTGAGCGCGCGCCGGATGTCGTTCTGGAAGACGATGAAGACGAGGATGAGCGACCAGCCGAGCAGGTTCTGGAGGAGCACGTTGATGGTGTAGATCTCGAGCCGCCCGGAGGCGAAGTAGACGCCGTAGAGCACCCCGAGCCCGATCAGCATGGGCACCGCACGCGTGCCCCGGATGAGGTTGATCCCCGAGTAGATGATGACGGCGAGGAGCAGGATGTCGACCGCGTCCTGCCAGCGAAAGGCGGTGAGGATCTCCATCAGGCGCCCACCACCGCCTCCGCCACGCGCACCACGTCGCGCATGGCGCCCACCTCGTGCACGCGCACGAGCCGCGCGCCCCTCGCCACCGCGAGCGCGACCGCGGCCGCCGTGCCGTGGAGCCGCTCGCCCGTCGGCCGCTCGCCCAGGAGCTGGCCGATGAAGCCCTTGCGCGACACACCCACCAGTACGGGATAGCCGAGGGACGCGACGAGGTCGAGCCGCGCGAGGAGCGCGCAGTTGTGTGCGACCGTCTTCCCGAAGCCGATGCCCGGGTCGACGACGATCGCGTCGTCCGCCACCCCCGCGGCCCGGGCGGCGCGGGCGCGCTCGGCCAGGAAGGCAGCCACCTCCGCCACGACGTCCCCGTAACACGGGTCGTCCTGCATGGTGGCGGGGACGCCCTGCATGTGCATGAGGACCACCGGGACCCCGCGTTCGGCGCACAGGGGCAGCAGCCCCGGGTCGAGGCGGCCGGCGGAGACGTCGTTCACCACGTCCGCTCCCTCCTCCAGCGCCAGGCGGGCGATCGCGGCCTTGGAGGTGTCGACGGAGATCGGGACCCGGACCGCGGCGCGCACGGCGCGCAGCACCGGGAGGAGGCGGCGCCGCTCCTCCTCCGCCGCGACGGGCCGGGCCCCCGGCCGGGTCGACTCCGCCCCCACGTCCAGCATCGCCGCCCCCTCGGCCACCATCTCCGCCGCCGCCGCCGCGGCCCGCCCGGGGTCCAGGTGGCGGCCCCCGTCGGAGAACGAGTCCGGGGTGGCGTTCAGGATGCCGACCAGCGCGACGCGGTCGAGGACGAGGGGCCCCGAGCGCGTGCGCAGGACCGGGGGGCCGCTCGGGCCGGTCGGACGCTCAGGCCGTGGCGGCCGCCGCGTCCCGGAGGCCACCGTTCTCGGTCCCGAACTGCCGGAGGATCTCGTCGATCTCGGCGCCGTCGATCGACTCGCGCTCGAGGAGGGTCTCGGCCATCTTGTGGAGCACCTCGAGGTTGCGGCGCAGGAAGAGCTTCGCGCGCTCGTAGGCCTCGAGCAGGAAGCGGCGCACCTCGGCGTCGATCTGGATGGCGGTCTGCTCGGAGTAGTCGACCTTCTGCGTGAAGTCGCGGCCGAGGAAGATCTCCTCTTCCTTCTTGCCGAAGGTCATCGGCCCGAGCTTGTCGCTCATACCCCACTCGCACACCATCTTGTGCGCCAGCTCGGTGGCGCGCTCGATGTCGTTGCCCGCCCCGGTCGTCATGCTGCCGAGCGCGAGCTCCTCGGCCGCGCGCCCACCGAAGAAGACGGCGAGCTCGCCGAGGAGGTGGTCCTTCGAGTGGGTGTGCCGGTCGTCGAGCGGCACCTGCTGCGTCAGCCCGAGGGCCATGCCGCGCGGAATGATGGTCACCTTGTGCACCGGGTCGGCGCCCGGCACGAGCTTCGCCACCAGCGCGTGGCCCGACTCGTGGTAGGCGATCACCCGCCGTTCCTCGACGCTGATGATCATCGAGCGCCGCTCGGCGCCCATCATGACCTTGTCCTTGGCGATCTCGAAGTCGCTCATCGAGACCCGGTCCTTGTTCTTGCGCGCGGCGAGGAGCGCCGCCTCGTTCACCAGGTTCTCGAGGTCGGCGCCGGCGAAGCCCGGCGTCTGCCGGGCCAGGAGATCGATGTTCACGTCCTCGCTGATCGGCACCCGGCGGGTGTGGACCTTCAAGATGCCCTCGCGCCCCTTCACGTCGGGGCGCGGCACGACGACTCGGCGATCGAATCGGCCGGGACGCAGGAGCGCCGGGTCCAGGACGTCCGGTCGATTGGTGGCGGCGATCAGGATGACGCCCTCGTTGGTCTCGAAGCCGTCCATCTCGACCAGCAGCTGGTTGAGGGTCTGCTCGCGCTCGTCGTGTCCGCCGCCGAGGCCCGCGCCGCGGTGGCGGCCGACGGCGTCGATCTCGTCGATGAAGATGATGCAGGGGGCGTTCTTCTTCCCCTGCACGAAGAGGTCGCGCACGCGCGAGGCCCCGACCCCGACGAACATCTCGACGAAGTCCGAGCCCGAGATGGAGAAGAAGGGCACGCCCGCCTCGCCGGCGATGGCCCGGGCGAGGAGCGTCTTGCCGGTGCCGGGCGCGCCGACCAGCAGCACGCCCTTCGGGATGCGCCCGCCCAGCTTGGTGAACTTCTTCGGGTCCTTCAGGAAGGCGATGATCTCCTCGAGCTCCTCCTTGGCCTCGTCGATCCCCGCCACGTCGTTGAAGGTGACCTTGTGCGTGTTCTCGGAGAGCAGCTTGGCACGACTCTTCCCGAAGGACATCGCCTTGCCGCCGCCCACCTGCATCTGGCGCATGAAGAACACCCACACGCCGACCAGGAGGAGCATGGGCGCCCAGTTCACCATCGCGACCAGGTACCAGGGCTCGTTGTCCTCCGGCTTGACGTCGATCTCGACGGCCTTGTCGTGCAGCGTCTTCACCAGGTCCGCGTCCTTGGGCGCGTAGGTCTTGAAGCCGTCGCCGGGCCCGCCGCGCTCGGCCTTGTAGTGGCCGTGGATGGCCTGGCCCTGCAGGCTGACGTCGTAGACCCGGCTGTCGTCCACCGCCTGGAGGAAGCGGCTGAAGCTCACCTCCGACTCGCGCGGCTGCTGCTGCTTGGTCACCACCGACCAGAGAAGCAGCCCGAGGAGCAGGAGGAGCAGCCAGAGGCCGAGATTGCGGGAGACTGGATTCAAATGGGCACCGGGAGGACCACTCTGGGCAAAAATAACACAGCGTCCCCGGAGCGGCAATGCGAGAGCCCGCCACCCATTCCGGCGCGCGCCTCTGCCTTCAGGGGTCGCGCTCGAAGACGGCTTCGACGACGCGCGTCGTGGCGGGCCCGACGGGGGCGCCCGCGCCGCGCGCCAGGCCCGGCACCCAGAGGATCTCCGCGCCGGCGGCGAGCACGGGCAGGAGCGCGCGGGTCTCGCGCGGCACCTTGGCGTCGACGAGGACGTCCTGGAGCTTGCGCGTCCCGCCCGCGAGCAGCCGGACGCGGTCGCCGGGCGCGGGCGAGCGGAGGACGAGGCCGCCCGGCAGCGCGTCGGCGTCGAAGAGCGCGTGCGCGACACCCGCGGCACGTGCCTCGCCCGCGCCGCGGGCGCGCGCCGCCGAGAAGGCGACGCGCCAGCCGCCCGCGGGATGCACGACCGTCCGCCCGGGGCCGATCTCGAACGCGAAGGAGGACGGCGTGGCCGCGCGCCCGGGCCGGCGCACCAGCACCTCGCCCTCGCGCACGACGCGCGCCGGCCCCGGGATGGCGACCGCGCCCCGCGCGCGGCCGGCGGAGAGCGCGAGCACGCGCGCCACGTGCATCGCGCCCACGCCCCGGCGCGCCCCGCGCTCGAGCCAGCTCCGCACGATGCGGCGCGCGAGCGCCGGCGGCTCCTTGGCCACCGCCGTGCGGAGATGCTCGCCGGCGACCAGCTCGCGCGCACGCCCGGCCGCCGCCGCGGCGAGGAAGTCGTCCTCGTCGCGCAGGCGCTCCGCGAGCGCGGCCAGCGCCGGCCCGAGGCGCGGGTTGAACTCGGCGCGCAGCAGCGGGACGAGGAGCCGGCGCACACGATTGCGCGCGTGGCGCAGGTCGGCGTTCGTGCGATCGACCGCGAAGCCGAGGCCACGTTCGGCGAGGAAGCGGCGCACGTCGGCGCGCGTCGCGGCGAGCAGCGGGCGCCAGAGCCGGCCGCGCACCGGGCGCATGGCACCGAGGCCGCGCCGCCCCGCGCCGCGCACCAGGCGCAGCAGCACGGTCTCCACCTGGTCGTCCTGGGTGTGGCCGGTGACGATGCGGCGCGCGCCGACCTCTTGCGCCACCCGGGCGAGCGCCTGGTAACGTGCCCGCCGTGCGCGTGCCTCGAGGTCCGGGCCGGCCGACACCGTCACCGCGCACCGGACGAAGGGGACGCCGAGGCGGGTTGCCAGCGCCGCGACCGCGTCGGCCTCGGCCGCACCCTCCGCGCCACGGAGACCGTGGTCGACGTGGGCGGCCGTCAGGCCGAGGCCGCGCCCCGATGCCAGCTCGGCGAGCGCCGCCAGGAGCGCCGTCGAGTCGGGCCCGCCGGAGACCGCGACCAGCAGGTGCTCGCCCGCCCCCGGGCCGCCGGGCGCGGCGAGCGCCGCCGCCAGCCGGCGCACGAGCACGGGCGTCTCGGCGCGGGGGCGCACGCGCCCAGCCTCGCGTCTACGGGCTTCCGTCCGGCACGCCGACGATGCCCATGCGGATCGCGTACAGCGCGAGCGCGGTGCGGCCGCGCAGCCCGAGCTTCTGGAAGATGTTGTTCAGGTGCGTCTTCACCGTCACCTCGCTGATCGAGAGGCGATCGGCCACCTCGGCGTTGCGCAGCCCCATGGCGACCTGGCGCACGATCTCGATCTCGCGCGGGGTGAGCGGCTCCTCGGGGGGCTCGGTCAGGCGCGCCGTCAGGTGCCTCTGGAGCGCGGGGGGCATCCATACGTTGCCCTCGACCACCGCGGCGATGGCGTCCATCAGCGTCTCGATCGCGAAGCGCTTGAAGACGACGGCGCGCGCGCCCGAGCGGAGGGCGGCGAGGGCGTCCTCGGCGCGCTCGCTGGCGGTGACCACGATCACGGTGACGCGCTCGGCGAGGGCCTTGATGTCGACCAAGGCGCTGCGCTCCATCTGCAGGTCGAGCAGCAGGATGTCGCAGGGCGTGGCGGCGATCATGGCCGCGAGCTGATCGGCGCGGTCCACCTCACTCACCACCACGAGTCCGGGCTGGAGCCGGAGCTGCGACTTGAGGCCCTGGCGGAAGAGGGCGTGGTCGTCGGCGATCGCGATGCGGAGCGGCGTCTCCATACCCTCCCCCTTCACCCCGCGCGCAGCGCGATGGCCAGGTGCGCGCCCGCCCGGTTGTCGCGCGCCAGCTGGACCTGCCCGCCGAGCTGGTCGACGCGCGACGAGATCGACCACGGCGTGCCCGCGCCGTCGGCGAAGCCGAGCCCGTCGTCGTCGATGCGGATCTGGATGTCCGGGCCCGCGGCGCGCGCCTCGATCGAGGCCACGCGCGCGAAGGCATGGCGCCGCACGTTGCGCACGCCCTCGAGGAGGATCTGCAGCACGTGCTCGACCAGCGGCCCGCTGCCGCCGAACTGGGCGTTCACGGCGAAGCGCGTATCGAACTCGAAGGAGGGCGGCGCCGTCTCGTGATCGGCCAGCTCGCGGATGTAGGTGCGGAGCCCGTCGTACTCGCGCGTGATGCTCGCCTGGAGCTCCCCGAGGGCCGCGAGCGCCTCCCCGGCCCGCCCGCGCCGCACCAGCTCCTGGCAGCTGCCGAGGGTCAGATTGGTGCCGGCCAGCGTCTGCACGCACCCGTCGTGGAGGGCACGCGCGATCTCGTTCCGCTCCTTGGCGCGCTCGAGCGCGGCGAGCTTCGACTCCAGGTTCAGGCGCACCCGCCCGAGGTACGCGACCAGGTAGCCCACGATCGCCAGGTAGGCAGGGCCCATGATGTAGGTGTGGAGCTGGGTGGGGCCGGTGGTGGAGACGAGGATCAAGCTCAGATAGACCCAGATGCTCACCGAGGTGACGCCCATGCCGAAGCGGAACCCACCCCGCGCCCCGGCCGCGATCACCGCGAAGGCGAAGAAGACGTAGAAGGGGCTCGACACCCCCTGGGCGAAGAGCGCGATCACCGCGCCGAAGAGGACGTCGGCCCCGGTGGTGATGGCGACGATCCCCCGGGGCACCAGGCCGATGCTGAGGGAGACCAGGACCGCGAGGCTGTAGCCCAGGTGGGCGCCGAGCACGATGAGCGCGTGTGCGTCGATGCGGAGCAGCCCGCCCGGGGAGCCGAACTGGCCGATCACGATCGGGTTGATCGGATCCAGGTAGATCGCCGCCAGGGCGAACAACGACAGCAGGATCCGGCAGCGAGCGACCTTGCGCTCGATGTCAAGCATGTCCTGGCTCATGGCGCGACCCTCCTCGGACGCCGGCATCGGGGGTGAAGTCTCGTCAGGGGGCCGGCCCAGGTCAAGTGATAAACCCGCACCCGCCCCGGGGGCCGGGTTGCGCGACGAGGCCCCCTCGCGCAGGCAGGGCCGCCGAGACCCGACGGGATACGCCGAAGGCTCAGCCGTGGGCACGCCCGGTTCGACCCCCCGGGGAGGCTCCCGGCGGCGTGGAACGCGCCCGATGTCCCGTGCCGCAGAGCGTCGAGTGCTCGTTATCGCGGCCCGAGCTCCCGCGCGCGCGCGAGATGCCGCGCGGCCTCGTCGGGGCGATTCAGGCCATCGCGGTACACCACGCTGATCAGCTCCTCCAGTGCACTGTCCGCGGGGAAGGACGACGCCAGGTGCTCCAGCACGGCGGCGGCCTCGCCGTCGCGGTGGAGCGTATGTGCCAGGCTCACGTACGGCCGCGCGAGGAGTTCGATGTATTTTGGTGGGAGCACGGTGTGGTCCGGCCAGACGTAGGCCTTCTCCAATCCCCGGCGCAGCTCGCCGCAAGCCTCGTCGATTTGCCCGCGTTCGTAGTAGAGCACCGCGTTGGCCGAGTACTCGCTTGGGAAGTAGCGCAGACGGAGCTCCGCTGCCCGCAGCAGGTTGGTCGACACGAGCATGATCCCGACACCCGCGACGCCGGCGAGCGCGAGCGCGCGCCACTCCCGCCTGGCGATGCGCCGTCCAGCCCAGTGGACGGCCGCAGCAGCGTAGAGGAGCAGGACGGCCGTCCCCGCGAGCCGGTACCGGCCAGCGACCGTCGAGTACATGAGGCTGCCCACAGCGCTGGCCAAGAAGTAGCGGAGTATCCGGTGGCGCGCGCCGCTCGCGCGCTCGACCCACAGCCCGATTAGCCCGAGCGCGAGGACGTGCTCGAACTGCAGCGAGAGACGCAGCATCGGCAGACGGTCGGCGTAGTAATACCAGTTGATGTTGTCGATTGCCTCGTAGCTGGCAAAGATCGCGCGCACCTTCAGGGTCTGGAGGGCGAGAAACCGCCGCCAGTCGCCGTGATAGGATGCCAGGGTCAAGCGGATAGTGGTCCAGAGATGGCCGTTCGCCTGCTCCAGAATGGAGCGGGTCTCCGGGGGAACCCGCCAACCGAACCCGGCGGCGCCGGGGGCGTTGCCGTGGATGAACACCTGGATGCCGCTTTGCGAGAGCGCGAGCGGTGGTGCGCCGACCGCGATGTTGCGGCCGACCAGCGGAGCGAGGCCGAGGCCGAGTCCGACGAGAAACCAGAGGACCGCGCGACGGAGGGCGCGCCCGTCGGCGTGAAAGCGTCGCAGCACCCAGACGGCGATTAGCGGCGCGAATAGCAACGTCGCCTCCCGGCAGAGCGTCGCGACGGCGAGGAGCAGGCCGGCGAGCAGCCACCGGCGCGGCTCGACATCACGACAACGGGCGAGGGCCCAGAGCATGAGCAACGAGACCGTGACGCCCAGCGTGTCGCGGAGCAGAAACAGCTCGTGCAGCTCAAGCGGCCCGTACAGCGCCGCCCCGAGGGCGGCGAGCGCGGCGACGGCACTTCCGAAGAGTCGCTCGCCGAGAAGAAAGATGAGCATCACGTTGGCGAGCCCGAGCAGCGCCTGGCAGAGCGCGATCGGCAAGAAGCGATCGCCGGCCAGGAGGCGGAACGCCGCGAGCGTGTACGCGTAGAGCGGGGCCTGGTGGAAGATGTGGGCCCCGCCCCACCATCGATCCCAGGTCTCGGGGGGTGCGATCTCCCGCATCCACGTCGTGTATTGATGCACGGGTTCGCGCCCGAGCAGGTCGCCACGAACGATATGCCCCGACCACTCGTAAGCGAGCGACATGTCGGCCTCGGGAGCACGGAACTGGTACTCCGCCATGGGGAACCGTGACATCCCGTAGATGTTCACGAGCCGCACGGCGAGACCGATTCCTAGGGCTAGCAGCAGGGACCGGCGGGATATCATCTGGTGGCGTCTGGTCGCTCGTAACGCGGCGGTAGTTGCCACGCAACGCGTCCGTGTGCGGGCGTCCGCGCACGGGTGGTCCGAGGAGGCTGGGCAATCACGGGCCATCAGCGCGAATTGCGCAGGGAATGCACGCTCATGGCATCCAGCAGCCCGAGCCCGCGGCGACCGAGTACGCGATCAAGCCGGAATGTTCCAGACACTCGCCTCGTACTTGTCGATGCACGCCGGCCCCACCCGCACCGACTCGGGGAGCGTCCCGGCGAATGCGGGCAGCGCAAGCGAGAGGCATGCAAGGACGGGAGGAACCCTGCCGCCGACCCGGAGTGGTAACAGCGGTGCAACACCAAGGGGTGCAACACCCGCCGGCGTGGCGAGGAGCGCGAGCTCGGGGCTGCTACGGCGTGGTCAGGACCACCGCGAGCCGCTCGAGCCGACCCCAGTCAGAGTCCCCGGTACACGTCCTTGCGGTCGCCGATCAGCACGACGAGGACGCTCCGCCCGGCGTCGTCCACCTGCCAGACGATGCGATAGCGGCCGGCGACGCGCAGCCGGTAGAGCTCGTGGCGGGCCGGCTTCTTGGTCCCCACGGGGCGCGGGTTCTCAGCGAGTGCGTCGATTGCGCGCACGAGCTCGGCGCGGACCGCGGCGGGCAACGCGTCGAGAGCGCGCAGGGCGCTCCGCTTCACCAGGACGGTGTACCGCGGCGCCGGCGAGCTCCCGCTTGGCGGCGTCCCAGGGGACGAGGTCGTCGCCGGCATCGGCGAGGATGCGGTGGGCCTCCTCGGCGTCGAGCCGGTCCTCCGCTTCCTCCGCGAGGCTCTCGAGCAGGCGCAGGTCGGCAATCGGGATAAGCGCCGCGAGCTCCTTCCCCCGACGACCGATGAGCACCCTCTCCCGTGCATACGCGACGCGGTTGATGAGCTCCGCGAGCTCCTTCCGAGCCTCACTTGTTGAAACGCGGCGCATGCCAGCCCTCAACCACAATCAGAAAGGCGCCGCTGCCCACCACCACCCCACGCTCCACACTGTCCGCCTCCCCCACCCCGCCGCGCTGTCCACTACCTTTACCGCCACCACCGCAGCGCAAAGCCGAAACGTACAACAGCTACAAACAGTCCATTTCGTACCATAGCCGCCGGCACCCGCGCAACCTGGCGCTGAGCGCCCTCGCGCTTGATCCTCCGCCGTCACGTGCTACACGCACGCTGCGGGAGGGCGGCGGCGCGGTGGAGGCCGAGCCGGCGGGCGGGAGCGTAGGCAGCAACGTTCCCGCAGTCCGCAACGGGACCCGCATCGTCGCCGTCGCCAACCAGAAGGGCGGAGTCGGCTCGGCGGGTGGCGCGCGCGATCCGTGTTTCGCCCGCCACAACGTCACCTCGGAACGCGATCTGGCCCACGCCCTCAAACGCGTGTCCGAGTACGTCACCGCGCGCGCCGACGAAGCGCCCTCCGTGACCGTCCTCCGACCCGAACCCGCCCAGAACCCGCACAATCGGGCGTCGGGGAAGGCCGCGAACGGCCGAAATCGTGAGTGGCGGCGCGCGGAGTCGAACCGCGGACCTAGGGATTATGAGACC
>Ga0209056_10003805_pt1 | contig 15976 bp, 12 predicted proteins | sample GraSoiAngelo_114_FD_185876 | JGI IMG/M metagenome (GOLD analysis project Ga0209056, IMG submission 185876) | Grasslands soil microbial communities from the Angelo Coastal Reserve, California, USA - 14_0903_13_40cm (SPAdes) (version 2) | ecosystem: Environmental > Terrestrial > Soil > Grasslands... | reverse complement strand
AGATCCGGCATGCCGTTCCAGAACAAGCCGAAGTAGTACTCGTCGCGCACGGGCGAGTGATGCCAGTTATTGGTCTCCCCCGTCTTCGACCACCGGTACCAGGCGCGATGCGGCCCGGCTGTATCCCTCAGCGCTTCCTGAAACCAGGGATGCTGGCTCGAAGTGTGGTTCAGCACCAAGTCCACAAGCACCCGGATGTGATGCTTGTGCGCCGCGGCGACGAACGCCTTGAAGTCGTCGTTCGTGCCGTAATCCGGCTCGATCTTGTAGTAATCGGTGACGTCGTATCCGTGATAGCTCGGCGACTCGGCGACGGGCATCAGCCAGACGCAGTCGGCGCCGAGTCCTGCGATGTAGTCGAGCTTCTGGGTGAGACCGCGCAGGTCGCCGATGCCGTCGCCGTTGCTGTCGTAAAACGAACGGACGAACACTTCGTAGCAGACATTAGGATGCTGCGGGGCCTGAACGAGTAAAGCGAGTAAGAGCAACACGTTTACTGGATCACTTCAAAACGAGCTTCCTGCCCTTCCGCGGAGCTCGGGCCGACGTACACGCGGAACGCTCCCGGCTCGACGACCCGCTTCATGTCGAGCCCGTAGAACGCGAGGTCGCGTACGGCTACGCGAATGTCCACGGCGCGGGACTCAGCAGGTTTCAGCGTCACGCGCTGGAATCCCTTGAGCTCGCGCACCGGTCGTCCGACGCTCGCGACCTCATCGCGGACGTACAACTGCACGACTTCCGTGCCTTCCCGACTTCCTGTATTCGCCACAGTGACGGTGGCCGTAACCGTATCGCTGGCGCGGGCGCGCGCGGTGCTGAGCTTCAGGTTGCTGAAAGCGAAGGTGGTGTAAGTCAGCCCAAATCCAAATGGGTAGCGCGGCGTCACGGGCACGTCGAGGTACTTCGACGTGTACTTGTTATTCGCTTCGTGCGGCCGACCGGTGTTGCGATGATTGTAGTACAGCGGTATCTGGCCGAGTGAGTGCGGAATCGTGACCGGCAGCTTGCCGCTTGGATTCGCATCGCCGAAAAGCACGTCCGCGATCGCGTTCCCCGCTTCGACACCCAGGAACCACGTCTCGACGATCGCCGGCACATGGTCGGCGGCCCATTCCAGAATCAGTGGATGCCCGTTCATCAGCACGAGCACAATCGGCGTTCCCGTGGCCGCGACCGCCTCGAGCAGATGCTCCTGCACGCCCGGGAGGCCGAGCATCGAGCGACTCGCCGCTTCGCCGCTCATGTCCTCGCGCTCGCCGAGCACCAGAACGGCGACACTCGCTCGCTTTGCGGCGGCGACAGCCTCCGCGAAACCGGCCGTCGAACTATCCTCGATGCCCGCGCCCCGCGCGTACAGCACCTGCGCGGCCGACGCGTGCGACCGGATCCCCTGGAGCACCGTCACGACGTCTTCCGGTTGTCCCAGCGTGTGCCACGGACCGAGCGCGTCGAGCTTGCTGTCGGCGAGCGGTCCGATGACCGCGATGGTTGGGGTATTTCGATTCAGTGGTAAGAGTCCCTTTTCGTTCTTGAGCAACACGATCGACTCGCGCGCCACGCGGCGGGCGAGCGCGCGCGTCTCCGCGACCGGCGGTGTGGTCCGCGCGCGGTAGGGATCGCGGAACAGGCCAAGTCGCACTTTCGCCCGCAGCACTCGCATGACGGCTGAATCCACCACCGCCATCGGAATCCGATTGGCACGCACCAGCGCTGGCAACGAGTCCACGTAGATGCTGCTCTGCATGTCCATGTCCACGCCGGACGTGAGCGCGCGTCGCCCCGCCTCGGACGGCCCCGCCGCCACGCCGTGATTAATCAGCTCGGCCACGGACGTCCAATCGCTGACGACGAATCCATTGAAGCCCCATTCGCGCCGCAGCACCGTGTCGGTCAACCACGCGTTCCCGGAGCTCGGCACACCCGCGATGTCGTTGAAGGCGGACATCAGGCTCGCGACCCCTGCATCCACCGCTGCCTTGAATGGCGGCAGATAGATCTCGCGCATCGAGCGCTCGGTGATCTCGGTCGTGTTGTATTCACGGCCCGCTTCCGCCGCGCCATAACCAGCGAAGTGCTTGGCAGTGGCGAAGATCGTCTCCTGAAAACCCTTCACCCTCGCTGCTGCCATCAGCGAACCCAGGTAGGGATCCTCGCCTGAGCCTTCGGCGATGCGGCCCCAGCGCGGGTCGCGCGCGATGTCCACCATGGGCGCATACGTCCAACTGATGCCCGCGGCCGCTGCCTCGAGGCCCGCCGCTCGCGCAGTCGCCTGTGCGGCATCGGGATCGAAGCTGCCCGCCTCGGCGAGGGGAATCGGGAAGATCGTGCGGTAGCCGTGGATTACGTCGAGCCCGAACAGCAGCGGGATCTTCAGCCGCGATTCCGTGACCGCGATGCGCTGCACCGGTGTGGTGTTCTCGGCGCCGATCACGTTGAACAGGCCGCCCAGTTTGCCGTCGCGCGCGAGCTGCATCTGCGCCGGCGACGCTCGTCCACCGGCGGAGAGGAGGTTCAGCTGGCCGAGTTTTTCTTCGAGCGTCATGCGGGCGAGGAGGGAATCGAGATTCTGTGCGGCTGCGGGAGACGCGAGCAGGATGCTCAGCAAGTAACTGTGGCGCAGAAGCGACATAAGAATGCTCTCTCCGGATCAGGGCGTTTCAGGGGAAGTTACGGCCTAAAACGAGAGGCCGCGAAGGCCTAGCGGTCCCCCCGGCCGCGGTCGCAACTTATCGGCTCTGACTCAAATCTTGGAGACCGTGCTATGCTGCGTCATCGTTTTTTGTGGATCGTCGGCAGTGCCCTCCTCGCGTTCACTCCCTCGCTCAATGCACAAACCACCACCGGCACCGTTCGCGGCTATCTGAAGGATCAGAATGGCACCGCGCTCGCGGATGCGGAGGTGTCGGCGAGGAACGTGCAGAATGGAGTGACGCGCTCAGCGACATCGCGCGCCGACGGCTCGTACATTCTGCCCGGGCTCCCACCCGGCAATTACGACCTCTCTGTCCGGCATATCGGATTCGCGCCACAGCGCCGCCAGGTCATCGTGCAAATCGGCGCTACGCTGCTGGCGGACTTTACGCTCCAGGCAGGGGCTGTCGAGCTACAGGTGGTGACGGTAGAAGCTGCGCCTGCGATCGAGCTGCGAACCTCAGAAGTCGCGACGAACGTCACGCCGCAGCAGATCCAGCAGCTGCCGTCGCCGAGCCGCAACTTCCTCGATCTCGCGGGGCTTGCTCCCGGAGTCGGCGTGACAGAAGACCGTGTCAATGGTACGTCGCGCACGTTCGCCGGCGGCGGCGGTAGCGCGAACCAGGTGAACGTCTTCGTCGACGGCTCGAGCCTCAAGAACGATCTCACGGCTGGTGGCGTAGCGGGCCAGGATGCCAGCCGCGGAAACCCGTTCCCGCGCAGCGCGATCCAGGAGTACCGCGTCATCTCGCAGAACTTCAAAGCCGAATATCAAAAGTCGTCGAGCACGGTCATCACGGCCACGACGCGGTCGGGCGGCGCTCGCTGGAGCGGCAACGTGCAGGTTGGTTATCAGAACAAGGGCCTGCTCGCGCTCGATACGTTCCAGGTGCGCGACAAGCACGTGGCCGACAGCATCGCGAGGAAGAATGGCACCCCAACCACATTCAAAGTGCCCGACTATTCCCGTGTGCTCACCGCGCTGAGCGCCGGCGGTCCCGTGATGCGCGACAAGCTGTTCTTCTTCGGATCATATGAAGGGAACTACCAGGACCGCGCGAATCGAGTGGCGATCACTCCCCCATCGGGGTTCCCCTCGCTCGATACCGTGAACCTCACGCGCTACAACGGCAACTTCACGTCTCCATTCCGCGAGCATCTGGCGTTCGGCAAGCTCACATACGCGATCGACGAGCATTCGTCTGCCGAGCTGAGTATCAACGATCGCCACGAGACGGATGTCAGAGACTTTGGCGGGACCAACGCGTTGATGACGGCGGTGAACTTCCGTCAAAACGTGACGATTGGGCAGCTGCGCTACACTCGTACTTCGGGCAGCCTGCTCAACGAAGCCAAGCTCGACTACTCGCGCTTCCAGCGGGATCCTTCCCCGGACATTCGCGGTACGTCCGCACGGCAGTTCCACTATCCGGGCCAGGATCCGATGATCGGCAGCAATCTCAGCGAACAGAACTTCATCCAAAAGCGGATCGGCTTGCGCGACGATATCACATATAGCGCCTACGAGAAGCACACGCTTAAGGGCGGCGCCAGTATCGATTTCGTCACGTACGACGTCCACAAGCTGAACAATGTGACGCCGCTGTTCGAGTACGCCGATTTCATCAACCCGGCGTGCTGGTGCCGCGATACAGCCGGTCTCGCGTTCCGATATCGGACACCCTATCAGCTCACCTATGCGACTGGTGCGGGACTCGTGTCCGTCCCGAACAGGCAGGTGGGCGCGTATCTGCAGGACGACTGGACACCAACCCCCAGGCTCACGTTCAATCTGGGCCTGCGTTGGGATTTCGAGTCGAACATGTTGAACACGAAATACGTGACGCCCAAAATGGTCGTCGACACGTTGACACGGTATCGCGACTCCCTGTCGACGCACCTCGACTTGAGCCGCTACATCAGCACGGGGAGCAACCGGAAGCCGTTCTACGGCGCGTTCCAGCCGCGGTTGGGGTTCTCGTACGCGCTCGATGAGCGCAACATCACGACCGTGTTCGGCGGCTTCGGCATCTACTACGACCGGTCGATCTTCGATTTCTCCGTCGACGAGATCCAGAAGATTGCGCGGCCGACCTATCAGGTGCGCTTCGCCGATCCCGACTCAGCGCCTAAGGCCGGTCAAGTTGCGTGGAACAACAGCTATTTGACGGCCGACACCAGTGTGATCAGCAGCCTGGCGAGATCCACCGGCCAGCCCGAGGCCTTCTTGCTGGATAACAAGATGAAGCCCCCGAAGTCGACGCAGTTCAGTCTCGGCGTGCGTCGTGTCATCGGTTCGATGGTGGCGCAGGTCAGCTATCAAGGACAGCGGGGGACGGACCTCTTCACATACAACTGGGCCAACTTCGGCCTCGATACGGCGGGGCGGTGCTGCACCAGCTTCAACATCAGCGCGCACGGCTTCCGCAACATCATTTACTCGACGAACGAAGGAAAGACTTGGTACGACGCCCTCGCGTTCCAGCTCGATAGACCCTATCGGCGTCCTCCTCACGGGATCGGTTGGGGTGGCGGTGTTGTCTATACCTACGCGAAGCGCTCGCTCTCCGGCGTCGATAACCTGAACGACATCACGTCGTCGTTCCCGGGCGCGTTCCCGAACACCAAGGGAATTCCCAAGCATGCCGACAACGGTGGGAATGACGAGCGCCACCACGTCGTACTGAACTGGATTACGGACGTCCCCTATCTGGCCGGCATTCAGTTCAGCGGCCTGATGACATTGGGAAGCGGCGCGCGGCTGGACGTCGGCTGTCCGTCGCGGTTCTGCGGCCCGGCGACATACATCAACGGCGGCTTCATGCCGCAGCAATACAACTTCCTCTTCCTAGGTGGGTGGGCTTACCGGCGGCTCGACGTCAAGCTCCGGAAAGACTTCCCACAAATCAGCGGCACGCAGCTCGGCGTGACGCTGGATGTTTTCAACGTCACGAATGCACAAAATTTCGGCTGTTACGATACGGGCTTCAATTCGCCGAATTACGGCAAGTCGACTTGCGTGGTGAGCGATCCGCGGCGCGCGCAGCTCGGCGCCGAGTACAGTTTCTGATCGCACGGCGCAGCCGGTTCACAACCGTTGTTCTCGCCCTGGCCCTCGGAGCATGCAGCAACAACTCCGGGGGCCCGGGCGTTTCTCCCGACACCGCGGCGTTTCTCGACACACTGCAACACCGCACCTTCAGCTTTTTCTGGGACCTGACGCCACCGAGTAACGGCCTCACTCCCGACCGCTGGCCCACGCCCTCCTTCTCGAGCATCGCCGCGGTCGGATTCGCGCTGACAGCGTACCCGATCGGCGTCGAGCACGGCTGGATCACGCGCGCGCAGGCCGCCGACCGCACGCTCACCACGCTGCGCTTCTTCTGGACCGCGCCGCAGGATTCCGCGACGAGCAACGTCACCGGGTATCACGGCTTCTTCTATCACTTCCTCGACATGACGACCGGCTATCGCTACCAGCAGGTCGAGCTGTCCACGATCGACACGTCGCTGTTGCTCGCCGGCATCTTATTCGCGCAGAGCTACTTCGATCGGAGCGACACCACCGAACAACAGATCCGCGCGCTCGCCGACTCGATCTATTTTCGCGTCGACTGGAAGTGGGCCTCGGCGCGGCCGCCCGTCGTGAGCATGGGCTGGCATCCCGAGAGCGGCTTCATCAACGCCGACTGGATCGGCTACAACGAGGGCATGATCCTCAACATCCTGGCCCTCGGCTCGCCGACGCATCCCGTCGATTCGACCGCGTGGACGTCCTGGACGAGCGGCTACCAGTTCGCCACCTACTACGCCCAGAGCTTCGTGCAGTTCGCGCCGCTGTTTGGGCACGAGTACTCGCACGTCTGGATCGATTTCCGCAACATCCAGGACGCGTATATGCGCGGCCGCGGCATCGATTACTTCGAGAACTCGCGTCGAGCGGCGCTGGCGCAGCGTGCGTACGCGACTGCGAATCCCGGTGGCTGGCGCGGTTATTCCCAAGACGTCTGGGGTTTGACGGCGTGCGACGGCCCGGCCAATACGACCCTGACGATCGCGGGCCGCAGCCGACAGTTCCATACCTACTGGGCGCGCGGCTCGGCGCTCGGCGATGAGCGCGACGACGGCACGATCTGCCCGACGGCAGTGGGCGGCGCCGTCCCGTTCGCGCCCGAGTACACGATCCCAGCGCTCCTCGCGATGCGCAGGATCTACCGCACCAAGCTGTTCACGACCTACGGATTCCTCGACGCCTTCAATCCGACGTTCACCCCTGCCGGCCCACTCGGCTGGTTCGACGTGGATTATCTCGGCATCGATCAGGGACCGATTCTCGCGATGGTCGAGAACTATCGAACCGGATTGGTGTGGCGGGCGATGCGCGGCAATCCGCACATCATTCAGGGACTCAAGCGCGCGGGATTCAGCGGCGGCTGGCTGCCGTAGTGTCCGATCTTTTGCAGGCATTCACCGGCATGACCAACGCCGCCGAGCCGGTTTCGGGCTGGGTGACCGGCGGTCAGCCGACCGAGAAGCAGCTCGCGGCATTCAAAGCCGCGGGCGGTGAGGTGGTGCTCGACAATCGCGATACCATGGAGCCCAGAGGCTTCGATGAGCCGGCGGCCGCGCGGAAGGCAGGACTCGAATACCTCAGCCTGCCGATCGTCCACGGCGCGGTTACGGTCGACACGATGAAGCGGATGCACGACATGCTGCGCAAACTCGCCGGCAAGCGGGCCCTACTGCACTGCTCGAGCGGCAACAGGACCGCAGCGGCCCTGATACCCTACCTCATAAAGGAAGAAGGGATGGAGGAAGAGGAGGCGGTTGACGTGGCTATGCGGAGTGGATTGCGAAGTGCGGAGCTGATGGAGCTTGCGTTAGAGTACGCTCGGCGTCTCGGCGTCTAGGCGTCCCGCCTGCTCAAGCCTTAGGTTCCTCTCTCCCTCCTGCATATCGGTGCCAGTACATTCTCATCTCGCTGATCTTGCCGTCCTTCGTCTCACAAAAGATCGCGCCCTTCGCATCGACCTGCTCGCCTGTTCTCCGGCGCCGGAACGTGCAGCGAAACTCCGTCGCGAACCAGGGCCCTGCGGCATAGATCTCGCCCGTCGAAACCCTCGTCTCCGCCTGGAAGAGCGGGATATCCTTCCAGTACGCGCGGACGGCGGCGAGCCCGCGATCGGGCTGGCTGAAGGGCGTCTCAAGAAAGACCGCGTCGTCGCTGAAGACGGAGGCTATCGTCTCGATGTCGCCGCGCTCCCATCCCTGGCCGAATCGATCGATCAACGCACGATAGTCACTGTTCATGCGCGCAATATATAGCTCGTCGGCAGTCCTGCTTGTTGCGTACTTAGGCGCCTGTTCTCACGCAACCGATGACGGGTACACGCTTCTGTTCCTCGGTCGATCGCCGGCGGCGCGCGTCGGCCGCCTCTCCTGGGCTCCCGACGCGCCGCACAGCCGGCTCATCGCGTTCGACGGCGATCTCCATGTCGTTCGCACGATCGCGAATCTGCGGCTGTCGAGCCCCGCCGCAGTCGCTCCTTATCCAAAGGGCAGGCTGCTCGTCACCGAGCGCACGGGCGAAGGCGTCGTCTGGGACACCGCCGGCAACCCCGTGCGCGAATGGGAGAGTCCGTTCCCCGCGAGCCTATATGCCGCAGACGGTAATCGCATCGTGGCCGCGCGCTCGCCGTACTTCGTCCAGTTCATCGCGGAAGACGGCAGCGCGCCGCTGCTCTGGGTGCTCGATACCCTCGGGCGACCGCAACACGGCCTGGGCACGATTCACGTGCCCGACGTCCCCTACTTCGCGCAGCTCATTAACGCGGGCGCAGTCGCGCTCTCCGGCAACGACGTCTACTTCGCCCCGCTCGTGCGCGACGAGATTCTGCGGCTCGATGCCGCCGGCTCAGCCGTCTGGCACAGCTCGCGCGGCCTGATCCCGACCGAGCGGGATCCGCACTTCGCGACCGGAAACGCGCGACGTGTCGTGCACGCGCTCGTCAACATCGCGATGTCGTTAGGACCCGACGGCCGTATCTACGTCCTCGGCGCGCAGGACTCTGCGGCGACCGAGCTGCGCCTCGACGTGCTTCGCGCCGACAATGGAGAAATCGTGGCGAGCCGGCGCTTAGGGACCTCTTCGACTGCCATCGCTGTCGATCGCCACGGCCATATCCGCGTGCTCGACCCGGACCGCCTGCTGGCGCAGACGCCGACGATGGGACGCGATCTCTTCTCGCCGGCGTTTGCGTTGCCCGATCTCTCCGGGAAGACGGTGCGGCTCGACGATTTCCGCGGCAAAGTGACCCTCGTGAACTTCTGGGCGTCGTGGTGCGCGCCCTGCCGCGAAGAGTTTCCTCACATGGCCGAGCTGTATCGCGACTTCGCGAAGCGACCGTTCGCGATCGCGGCGATTTCGGACGACGTGAGCGATACGAAGATGCGCGCGTTCGTACGCGAGTTCCGGCCGCCATTTCCCGTGCTCGTGGGCGAAGCCCGCATGAAGGCGGTATATCATTATCGCGGGCTGCCCTATTCGGTGCTGCTCGACCGCAATGGCAGAGTCATCGAACGGATCTTCGGATTCGGTGGGGACCAGGAGTTCAGCAGGTTGCGCGCAACCATAGCCAGAGAACTCGATGCTGATTCTACTGCTCGCCCTTAGCGCACAAACGCCTGCTGCCGGCGACTGGCCCGTCTACGGACGCGATGCCGGCGGGGCGCGGTTCTCACCGCTAACGCAGATCACCCGCGACAACGTTACGCGCCTTACCGTGGCGTGGACGTATCACACCGGTATTCCCGACATGTCGAGTATGTCGCACCGGCCGCCGTCACTCGAGGTCACGCCGCTCGTCGTGGACGGGACGATGTACGTGATCACGCCCACGGGCATTGTCACGGCGCTCGATCCAGCCACCGGTACCGAACGCTGGCGCTACGACGCGGGGGTGAACCCGCATCGCGGTTACGGCGACTTCGCGAGCCGTGGCGTGAGCTTCTGGCGGGACAGCCGCGCCGCTGCCGGCGCGTCCTGTGCTCGGCGAATCATCGCCGCGACGATCGACGCGCGGCTTGTCGCCCTGGATGCGGCAACGGGAAAGCCCTGCATCGGCTTCGGCGCTGCCGGCGTTGTCGATTTGCGAAAGGGGCTACGGGTCGCGCCAGACGAGTTCCAGTTCTACGAGGTGACATCGCCCCCCGCGATCGTGGGCGACCTGGTCATCACGGGATCGGCGGTCGCGGACAATACCAATCTGGCGCCGGCGAGCGGCGAAGTGCGCGCATTCGATGCGCGCACCGGGGTGCTCAAATGGACCTTCGATCCCGTACCCCAGGACTCAACCGATCCGGCCTTCAAGACGTGGCAGAACGGCTCCACACGGATCGTCGGCGCCGCCAACGTCTGGTCCGTCATTGTCGCCGATCCCGGTCGCGATCTCGTGTTCCTTCCAACGTCGAGTCCAGCACCGGATTATTTCGGCGGGATGCGCCTGGGTGAAGACCGCTACGCCAGTTCGATCGTCGCGCTGCGCGCCTCCACGGGAAAAGTCGTGTGGCATTTTCAGACCGTGCACCACGACCTCTGGGATTTTGACAACGCAGCTCCGCCCGCGCTCGTTACCGTGATGCACAACGGCGCCAGGATCCCGGCAGTCATCCAGACCGGGAAATCAGGCATGCTGTACGTCCTCGACCGAATGACGGGCAAGCCCATCTTCCCCGTGGAGGAACGGCCGGTCCCGGCGAGCAGCGTTCCCGGCGAAGTCGCATCTCCGACGCAGCCCTTTACGGTCGTTACGCCGCCCCTCGTCCCGCTCCGGTATACCGCGGACGACGCCTGGGGGCCGACACCCGAGGCGAAGGCCGCCTGCCACGACATTCTGGCCGCGCTGCGCAACGAGGGGCCGTTTACGCCACCCAGCACGCAGGGGACGCTTTCACAGCCCGGCAACATCGGCGGCGCCCATTGGGGCGGAGTCGCTATAGATGAAAGGCATGGTCTCGCCGTGGTGCCGGTAAATCGCGTCGCCGCCATGGTGCAGCTCTTCGTGGCACACAGCTTCAATTACGACAGCTCAAAAACCGTCGATGCGTCACGCGGCATGACGGACTTTGAGTACACCAACATGCGCGGCACGCCGTACCTCGTGCGCCGGCGCATCATCCTGGGTCCCACTGGGCTGCCCTGCACACCACCGCCGTTCGGCTCGCTTGTCGCGGTGAACCTCAGCACGGGCGCCATCGCCTGGAACGTGCCCCTCGGCATGATGGGCGGCTTTCCCGGCTCCCCCAATCTCGGCGGTCCGATCGTGACTGCGGGCGGAATCGTTTTCATTGGTGCGACCCTGGACCGCGCGATTCGGGCGTTCGACGTCGAGACGGGCCGCGAGCTGTGGAAGGCGGACCTCCCCGCGGGCGCGCGGGCGACGCCGATGACCTATGAAGCGGGTGGCAGACAATTCGTCGTGATCGCAGCGGGCGGCGGCGGTCCGTTCGGCGCCGGCGACGCCATCGTGGCGTTTGCACTTCCGCCGTTGGAACCCTACCGTTGACCGTGCCCGATCCCACGCATCCCGCATCTCGCGTCCCGCTTCCCGTCATAATCGATACGGACCCGGGCATTGATGACTGCCTCGCGCTCCTGCTCGCGCTGAACTCACCCGAAATCGAGGTGCGAGGCATCTCGATTTCGTACGGCAATACGGTAGTCGAAAATGCGTATCGCAATGCCGTCGAAATCATTCGCAAGGTGAAGCACTTCGTACGGGTGCCTCTGGGCATCGGCGCGCGGCGGCCGCTCAAGCGCCAGCTTCAGGTCGCGGCAGATACGCACGGTCCCTCAGGACTCGGCTACGCCGAAGTGCCTCCGCCAGGCGTGATCCTCGACTACGTGCGTCCACTCGAGCGGTTGCTCGACGAACAGCCCGAGCCTGTCACGCTCGTCACGCTCGGCCCGGTGACAAGTCTCGCGCTGGCGTTGCGTTCCAATCCCGCGATCGTCCGCGAGAAAGTCAGCCGCCACGTCGCAATGATCGGCAACATCGAGGCGGCCGGCAATCAGACGCGCTTCTCCGAATTCAACGCGTGGTGCGATCCCGAAGCCCTGACCACCGTGCTCGCGGCCGAGATTCCAACCGAGATGATCGGGCTCGACGTCACACGCAAACTCGTCGTGAAGGGCACTGAAGTAGAGCGGTTGGCGAGCTCGTCCCCCTGGCTGTACGATGCGCTGCGGTTCTACGTCGAGTTCCACAAGAGCCACGAGGGCCTCGATGGCGCGGTGGTGAATGACGTGCTGGCGATCGCCTACCTGATCCAGCCCGACGTGCTGACGTTCAGCGACTTGCGGCTGACCGTCAATTTGGATGACGGCCAGAGTCGCGGCCGGACGCGCCTCGATCCCAAGGGATCGTTCGTGCGCGTCGCGATGGACGTGCATCCGCCGCCGGTGCGGCGGCTGTTGTTCGAGCGCGTGCTCCCCGCCGGTGCGCTGGCGGACGCGGAGGCGATGGCGTGACGATTCCCCGGAAGGTCGCCGTCATCGGCGCCGGCGAAATCGGTGTCGGGTGGGCGGCGCTGTGCGCCTCAGCCGGCTGGCCGGTTGCGATTTTCGACCTGGACCCGTCCGCCGTGGAACGCGCATCGGGCGAAGTCGAACGGCGCACGCGCGCGCTCGTCGCCCTCGGTCGCGCACCGGAGAGCATCGTGGAGCGCGGTCTCCGTGAGCTGGAGCGCGCGAAGTTCCTTTCGGAGGCGGTCCAGGACGCCGACTGGGTGATCGAGGCGATCCATGAGGATGTCGTTGCGAAGCAGAAACTGCTCGCGGCGATCGAGCAGGCCGCCGCTGCAGAAACGCTGATCAGCTCGTCGTCGAGCGGGCTGTCGCCCACGGAGATTTTTGGACGCATGCGCTCGCTCGACCGTTGTCTCGTCACGCACCCGCTCAATCCCCCCGAGCTGATCCCTCTCGTCGAAGTGGTTCCGGAGGGCCGCACGTCGGCGGCCTCGATCGCGCGAGCCGTCGATTACCTGCGAGCCCTCGGCCGCCACCCGATTGTCCTCAAGAAGGCGATCGCGGGCTACGTGGTCGGGCGCGTCGCCGCGGCGGTCTGGCGCGAATGCATCGACCTCGTGTTGAAAGGCGTGATCAGCGTCGACGATCTTGACCGAGCCGTGTCCCTCGGTCCCGGAATCGGGTGGGCGGCGGCGGGACCGCATCTCACCTACCACCTCGCGGCGGGCGAGGGCGGGATCCGCATTTTCACGCAGCAGTTGCTGGCAAGCTTCGAAGGCTGGTGGCAGGAGCTGGCGCACTGGTCGCAGCTCGACCCCGAGCAGCAGCGCGCCCTTACCCAGGCGATCGAGCGGGCCTACAAGGGGAAGATCGAGTTCTTGCGGGAGGCACGGGACCGGCGGCTCAGCGCGATTCTGCGCTCCCTGGAGCAGGCGCGCGCACCATCAGGATCGGAATCCGACTGACGTGTCGTAATGCTGTCGCGGTAGTGCCGTGAACGACGTCGCTCAACAGCGAGTGCCCATGCGTCGCCATGGCGATCAGATCGACCTTTTCGCGATCCGCTGCGGCCGCGATCTCCCGTGCGGGATCACCCGCCGCCAACACCGCATCCACCTCGACGCCCGCCCGCCGCAGCTCGTCTGAAATCCGCTCCAAATAGGCGCGGTCTTCCTTCATTTCCTGCGACTCACGGAGGTTGAGCTGCTCCATGTTACGGGCCGCCCACCCGTCGGCGACGTGCAGCAACAACACTTGAGCGCCGCACAGCTTCGCGAGTCCGGCCACATGCTGGAGAATCCACTTGTCGGCGGCGCTGTTTTCGACGGGCACCAGGATCCGCTTGTACATCAGCTGACCCAGCCAGTGAAGATGCGCACCAGCAGCCAGGCATTGAAACTCGCAATCGCAACCGCCACTGCGTAGGCGAGCGATTTCAGCCAAAGCGGGTTTACGAACTCGCCCATTTTCATGCGGTCGGACGTAAACCACACCAGCGGGAAGACCGCGAACGAGAGCTGCAGACTGAGGATCACCTGGCTGAGGATCAGGAGTTGGGCCGTGCCGTGCGCGCCGAAGAAGATAGCCGTCAGCGCGGCGGGCACAATCGCGATCAGGCGCGTAATCAGGCGCCGCAGCCACGGCCGGATGCGGATGTTCAGGAACCCTTCCATCACGATCTGGCCGGCGAGCGTGCCCGTCAGCGTCGAGTTCTGACCGGAGGCCAGCAGCGCGAACGCGAAGACCGCGCTCGCACCCGTGACCCCGAGCAACGGCGTCAGCAGCCGATACGCATCCTGAATCTCCGCCACACCGGTGTGACCGGCGCTGTGGAACGTCGCGGCCGCAACGATCAAAATCGCCGCATTGATGAACAGTGCGAACGAGAGCGCGACCGTGGAATCGAGGAACGCGTACTTGAGCGCTTCGCGCCGCCCCGCGCGCGTCTCCTCGTAGCTGCGCGTTTGCACGACCGACGAGTGGAGATAGAGGTTATGGGGCATCACCGTCGCGCCGAGTATGCCGATCGCGATGTACAGCTTGTCGGGGTCCCGCAAGATCGACGCGCTCGGCACAAAGCCGCTCAGGACGGCGCCGGTGTCGGGCTTGGAAATCAGAATCTCGAAGAGGAAGCACCCCGCGATGGTAGCGATGAGCACGAGCACCAGGGCTTCCAGCAAACGGAATCCACGGTGCTGCAGGTAGAGGACGATGAGCACGTCGAGCGACGTGATCGCAATGCCCCACGGCAACGGAATCCCAAACAAGAGCTGGAGCGCGATCGCGGAGCCGATGACCTCGGCGAGGTCGCAAGCGGCAATCGCGATCTCGCAAATGATCCAGAGAAAGAACGAGACCGGCCGGGAGTAATGATCGCGGCACGCCTGCGCCAGGTCGCGGCCCGTGACGATGCCGAGCTTTGCGGAGAGACCCTGGAGCAGGATCGCCATCACGTTCGACAGCAGGATGATGCTGAGCAGCGTGTAGCCGAAGCGCGCGCCGCCGGCTAGATCGGTCGCCCAATTGCCGGGATCCATGTACCCGACGGCGACGAGGTAGCCGGGCCCAGCGAACGCCAGCGCTTTCTTCCACCAGGCTCCGGGTTTGACGGGGATCGTCCGGTAGGCTTCCGCCAGGCTCGGTGTGAGCCGCGGATGCCGCCAACCGGTGTCGAGGACGCTATTCGCCATCACTCGGCCGGCAGAACAGGAGGAGCGCGAGCTCCTGACCGACGACACGCGTCGTGCCGTCGTGCAAACGGATGATCGTGGGGCCGTTGAACGGCTGCCGATCGATCACCGTGAGCCGCACACCCGGCGTCAGGCCCTGCTCAGCGAGATAATGCAGGCGCGCCGGCTGCTCATCGCCGACTTCCTGCAACAGCACGCTCGTCCCGACGGCTGTTTCCGCCAGTGTCGCGAGCTCCGCTTCTTCGATCTCCCCCGCCGCCGTTGGGATGGGCGCGCCATGTGGATCGTAACGCGGCTCGCCGAGCGCGTCCGCCATCCGCTCTATCAGCTTTTCGGAGACCGCGTGCTCGAGCCGCTCGGCTTCGACGTGCACGTCGCCCCAGTCGTAACCGAGTTTGCCGGTGAGATACGATTCGAGGATGCGGTGGCGCCGAATCATTTGCAGCGCCGCGCGCCGGCCCTGCGGCGTCAGCTGGACGCCGCGATACGGCACGTGCTCGATGAGCCCCGTCTCTGAGAGCCGCTTCATCATGCCGCTCACGGACGGAGGAGCGACTTGAAGCATTTCAGCGATGTCGCTGGTTGTCGCGAAGCCGCCCTGACTGGTGAGGTGGAAAACCGACTTCAGATAGTCTTCGACCGACCGTGTGAGCGGGGGGGACGGCTGTGGAGAACGAAGAGAAGCGCTCACGAGGAACCTCAGGAGGAGGAATACCTGTCAACGAGACAGCAAATTAGGCTAGTCTAATTCTCAAATGTTGTCAAGCGAAGATGTGGATTTTGCAGAGCTAAGAAATGAGCGTAATTAACGGTGTGAGAATGCGCTCGCTCATGCCCCAGATAGTGCGATTTCCCAGGATGTAGGCAGGTAAAACACGTCTTGGGATGTCAGGATGATCGATAGTCACCTCCCCACGGACGCCTGGCGCGTCGAGCGCCTGAAACGACACCCAAAAAGCGTCCTGGACCTCCGCGTTGAGCGTTATCCGGGGCCGCGCTGTCAACGCGAATGCAAATGGTCGAACCACAACGGGCGGCAGCACGGGAGTCCGCGGATACAGGTCAT
>Ga0209056_10003804_pt1 | contig 15980 bp, 13 predicted proteins | sample GraSoiAngelo_114_FD_185876 | JGI IMG/M metagenome (GOLD analysis project Ga0209056, IMG submission 185876) | Grasslands soil microbial communities from the Angelo Coastal Reserve, California, USA - 14_0903_13_40cm (SPAdes) (version 2) | ecosystem: Environmental > Terrestrial > Soil > Grasslands... | reverse complement strand
TTGCGATCCGGGAGGCGGTGCTCAAAGAGGTCAGGGAGGGCGCGACGCAGCGCGATCTCATCGATGCCTATCAGAAAGCATGCAAAGAGAGCGGCTTTAAGTCATCGCCGCATTCGCAGATCCATCAGTACGGCATCGACGTGCCGGAATTTCCCGGACTCTCCTACAGGATCGCCGACACGAAGCCGGACGCCGGCGGCCTCGGCGGCGCGGGCAACTTTGTTCTGAAAAGCGGCATGATCTACAGCATCTCGCCGACGGTGGTCAACAAAGACGGCGGCGACACCTTGCTCGGCGGCACTTCGCTGATCGTCACGGAGAATGGCTATCGCGATCACGGCGAACGGAAGGTCGAGATGCTCGTCGCAGGGTGATCAAGCGTAACTACGCCGCAACAAAGGTTGGAGAAGCGGAAAGCCACCGCAGAGGCACAGAGTACGCAGAGATTTTTTTATTTCAAACTCTCCCCTCCGCGTCCTCAGCGTCTCCGCGGTGAACCATCCGGATCCATCGTGGCCTGCGTGCGCTGTGAGAAAAGATCTTGTCACAAAGGAGGGTCGAAGTGGATCCAGTAGAGAAGCTCGACGTGCCGCGCTTCTCGCTCGCCGAGCGGGACAGGCGCTGGCGGCTCGTGCGCCAGCTCATGGCCGAAGAAGGGCTGGATGTGATCGTCACGGCCGTGAACACCGGCCATTGGGATCACTTTCAGGCCAACACGCGCTACTTGACGGGCGTGGGCGGCAACTGCGGCGAGGCCGCCGCGGTCTTTCCCCTGGAGGGTGAAGTCACGGCGATCGCGATGGCGATCCCGCCGATCCACTACTGGCTCGCGTTCCAGGACTGGGTCACGGACGTGCGCAACTGCAACCGTTACTTTGGGCGGGGGATCGTCGAGCGGTTGCGGGAGCTGAACGTCGACAAGGGCCGCATCGGCGTCGCGGGGCTCTACAATATCAGCCGAGCGCCTGAAGGCGTGATGCCTTACGGCACCATGCGCGCCATCGAGGAAGCCTTCCCGCACGCAACCTTCGTCGACGCCACCGATTTGATGGAGAGAGCCAGGTACGTCAAGAGCCCGGAGGAGATCGACGCTCTCGCCAAAGCGGTCGAGCTGGTCGAGAAAGCCATCGACGTGATGGCGCAAAGCGCGCGCCCGGGCGTCCGCGAGTGCGAAGTTTACGCGGCGATGATTCACGCGATGATCAAGGAAGGCGGCGAGCTGCCGACGATGCTGCAGTGGTCCGCCGGTCCGGAGCCGCACGGCAACAACATCATGCCGACGTTGCGTCCGCTCGAGAACGGCGACATCGTGATGAACGAAATCGAGGCGCGCTGGGCGGGCTACGTCGGCCAGGGCGTGCAGCCGATGTTCATCGGCCGGGTGGACCCGGTGTGGCACGACATCTTCCGCACCTGCCAAGAAATTCTGCACGCGACCTACGAGATTTTTAAACCCGGCCTGACCATCGGCGAGTTGAACCAGTTCGTCGTCGATTGGGGCAAGAAGCATAGCGCCTTTATGCTGCGGCCGCTGTTTCATGGACGCGGTCTCGGCGACGACGCGCCGGTTTCCGCGCGCTCGACGAGCGACACGCACGCCCGCTGGCAGCTCGAGGAGAATGCCGTCTTTATTCTCAAGCCGACGGTTGCCACGCCGGACGGGAGAAAGCGCCTGTACTGGGGCGATTGCGTGGTCTGCACGCCGGCGGACCCGCGGCGTCTGGGCAAGCGTCCGGTAGAAGTCATCGAGGTTCAGTAGCCGCAGAAAGAGAGGGGTGACATGGGGAGGACAGCAGCGCTCGTCTTTTTAGTTTGGAGCGTGATGTTGTGGTGTTGGGAAACTCCTCACGCGGCGGAATCCGCGCAGAGCCCGCTTTCGAAGCTCGTCCAGGCCGCTAAGACGGAAAAAGAATTGACTCTGTTGGGAGGCGGCGGGACGTGGGGCGACGCCGACGCGCAAAAAGCGCTGGAGAACGGTTTCAATCGGAAGTATGGGCTCGCTGTCAGAATCAAGTTCGTTCCCGGCCCTGCGATGCCTGATCTGGCCCGGCGCATCGCCGATGAATTCAAAGCCGGGCAGAAATCCGCCAGCGATCTCTTTCTCGGCTCCGAGTCCCACTTCGTTGAGATGACTCGCTCGGATGCGCTCCCCCGTTTTCCCTGGCGCGAGACGTTTCCCCACATCCCGGCGGCGATGGTGGAGATGGACGGGCGGCTGTTGCGCGAGGCGACGCGCTATATCGGAATCTCGTACAACGAGCAGTTGCTTGCAGAAAAGGATCTGCCGCGGCGCCTGGACGATCTTCTGAATCCAAAGTGGAAGGGAAAGATCGCTTCGACGCCCTATGCCGCGAGCTTTGACCGCTTGGCGTCCGTCATTGGCCTCGAAAAGACGCGCGACTTCCTCAAGCGCTTCACCCAGAACGTAGCGGGGCTGATTCGCTGCGGCGAGGAGGAGCGACTGGCGAGCGGCGAATTCGTCTTGCTGGCGCTCAACTGTGGCAACTACGAGGCGGAGCGGGGCCGGCGCCAGGGCATGCCGATCGGCGCGCGGGTTTTGAGCGACGTGCCGATCGTCGGCTACTGGTATGTCTCGGTCCCCAAACATTCCGCGCATCCGAATCTTGCGACGCTCTTTGGCGGATTCCTGCTTACGCAGGAAGGGCAGAAAATCCGCTATGAGTCGGTGGGCGCCACCGCCCATCTGATCGAGGGCACGCCGGCCAACAAGCAGTACAAGGAGCTGCAAGCTCAGGGAATCCAGCTCAAGGATTTCACTTCGGAGTATGTGATTAAGAACGGCAAGACTCTCGGCCAGCTCCGCGACGAGTTTCAGAAGATACTGCAGCAGCGCTAATCCTCGCGCTGCTCGGAATTTCAAATGGCAGATTTCAGATCTCAAATTTGCGATTTGACATCCCGAAGGGCACCATGCCGAATCAGCGCTCCCTCGTCATAGGAATCAGCCTCGTTCCCGCCGCCGCCATCGTCGGGCTGCTGCTGATTCCCCTGTGGATCAGTGTTCGAGTCGAGAGCGACGCCGGAGTCTCGTTCGGTCTGCGCGCCTATTACGCTCTGTTTTCCGATCCGTTTTCTTATCGCACGCTCTTCAACACGACTGTCTTTTCCGCCGTTGCAGTGCTAACGGCGCTCTTCTTCGGCGTACCGTCTGCGTGGATCGTCGAACGGACGAATCTGCCGCACAAGGGGCTGTCGTTTACCTTGATGACCGTCGGCCTTTTGATTCCCGGATTCCTCAGCGCGATGGGCTGGGTCTTTTTGCTTCATCCTCGGATCGGGCTGGTGAACGTCGCTTTGTCGAGCGTTCTTTCGGCGGAGTGGGCGCGGATCAATATCGCCAGCCCCGTCGGCATGGGCTTCGTGCAGGGCCTGGGACTCGCGCCGCTAGCGTTCATCATGGTGGCCGCAACCTTTCGCTCGACCAATCCCGAGCTGGAAGAGGCCGCCGCGGCTCATGGAATCGGATTCATCCGCTCGCTTATCCGGGTCACCTTGCCGCTGATCTTTCCCGGCATTCTCGCCGCCGGAATTTACATTCTCACCATCGGCCTCGCGGCTTTCGAAGTGCCCGCCGTGATCGGCCTCTCCAATCGGGTTTTCACCTTCAGCACCTATCTCTACACGCAAGTTCACCCGCAAGAAGGGGCGCCGCGTTACGATCTCGCCGCCGCGTTCGGGGTCTTTACCATGGCGGTCGCCGGCCTGCTGAGCTGGGCTTATTTTCGCGTCCTGCGCCAGGGCCACCGTTACGCGGTCGTGACGGGCCGCTCCTACCGGCCGAGACAGGTCGGTTTGACGCGCGGCGGCGTCTGGCTCGCCTGGGGATTTCTCGGATTTTATTTCGTGCTGGGCCAGCTCCTGCCGCTTCTCACCCTGTTGTGGAGCTCGTTTTTGCGTTACTTCCAGCTCCCTTCGGCCGCGGCTTTTGCGAATCTATCGTTGGTCAACTACCGTGGCCTCCCCTGGCCGCATCTGCTCGACGGCCTCTGGAACACGGCGGTCCTGATGATCTCGGTCTCGACCCTCGTGCTGCTCGTCAGCCTGGCGATTTCATGGATCGTCGTGCGCTCGAAAGCCCGCGGCAGATTTTTACTCGACGCCGTCGCGTTTCTGCCGCACGCCGTGCCGGGCATCATCTTCGCCCTGAGCGCGGCGTATGTCGCGCTTTTTTTGCTGCGCGACTTCGTGCCGATCTACGGGACGGTTTTTCTGATCATGGCCGTCTACATTCTCGAGCGGACGAGCTTCGGGACGCGCATGCTGAACAACGCGCTGGCGCAAATCCACCCGGAGCTGGAAGAGGCCGGACAGGTCATGGGCATATCGCTGCTCCGGAGAATGGCGACCATCCTGATTCCGCTTCTCCTGCCGGCGCTCGTTAACGGCTGGCTCTGGATTGCGCTGCTCACCTACCGCGAGCTCACGATCGCTTCGCTGCTCGTCACTCCGGCGAACGTGACCTTGCCGATGGTGATCTGGGGCCTGTGGCAGACCGGCTCGTTCGCCCGGGCCGCCGCCGCGGCGACCATGGGTCTCATTTTCATGACTCCATTTATCTTTTGCTACTGGTTTTTCGGCCGGCGGCTTGCGCCCGGAGGCTGGCAGGCGTGATTCGCATCGAGCAGCTCAAAAAATCTTTTTCCAGCAAGGCAGGCAAGGTACAGGCCTTGAGGGACGTCGATCTCGCTGTCGAGCCTGGAGAATTTTTCGTCCTGCTCGGTCCGAGCGGCTCGGGCAAGACGACGTTGCTCCGCTGCGTGGCCGGGCTGGAGCGGCCGGACTCCGGTGAGATTACGCTCGGCACGCGCGTCGCGTTTTCTTCGAAGCAACGGCTCTTTGTACAGGCCGAGGAGCGCGAAATCGGCATGGTCTTTCAGTCTTACGCCATCTGGCCGCATTTGACCGTCTTCGAAAACGTCGCGTTGCCTTTGACGCAAGGCAGGAGAAAGCCTCCCAAAGCTCGGGTGCGCGAGCGCGTCAGCGAGGCGCTGCGCTTGGTCGAGATGGACGATTATGCCGACAGGCCGGCGCCGCTCTTGAGCGGTGGCCAGCAGCAGCGCGTGGCTTTGGCCCGGGCCTTGGCCATCAATCCGAAGGTGCTGCTGATGGACGAGCCGCTAAGCAACCTCGATGCGCGCTTAAGAGAAGAGGTGCGGACGAAGATCAAGAAGTTGGTGGGTGAATTAGGAGTGACGGTTCTCTACGTGACCCACGATCAAGTCGAAGCCATGGTCCTAGCCGATCGCATAGCGGTCATGGCGCATGGCGAGATCTTGCAGGTGGGAAATCCTTACGAGCTTTATCGTAACCCTAAAAGTCCTCTCGTGGCCGAGTTCTTCGGTTCGATCAACTGGATTCGCGGCAAGGTCCTCGATAAGCATTGCGTGGAAACGGAGATCGGCAAACTCGAGATCGATTTTCGCGGCGAGCCGAATGGGAAAGTGGTTGTGGGAATCAGACCGGAAGACATGAAGATCGACTCGACCGCCGATGATCGAAGCAATCGAGTCGAGGCGACGGTGTCAAGCTCGACTTTCGTCGGCGATCAGATAATCTTCGAAATCAGGATCAACAATTCGGTCTTAACGGCAAAGGCCAAGCCTGAAGGTAAGAGTCCCGCGGGCAAAGTTTCTCTCTACTTTCCGAAAGAAAAGATGGTGGTTTTTCCCGACGTTTCGCCCCCTCACCCTTCCCGCGTGATCGTGGGAGAGGACCAAGGAGAGGGCGAGTTTTGAAAAAGGCTGTTGCTCTATTACTTTTGCGTGGGTCAATAACGTAAATAAAAGGAGGGTCTCAATATGGGCGTTGAAACGAACGCTAAAGGTGATGTCCGCCATTTGGATCATTTTGTCGTTGCGGTCGTGGATGCCGATCGGGCCGAGAAGTTTTACACCGAAGTTCTCGGAGCAAGAACTCTGAAAAGACAGGACACTCCGAATATGAGCCGAGTTTTCATGAAACTGGGGGAAAACCATGTCGGACTCTTTTCCCAGGGAAAAACGACGCTTCCCAAGCGGGACAGCGCGGCTTCTTACCCGAGACATTCCTTCCTGGTTCCTGAAGCCGAATTCGAGCGGATGAAGGAAAAAATCCGCCGCGCGAGCCTGTTCGTGAGAGACATCCAAAGTGAGAGCGAATTGGGTTGTTGCTGGAACGACGGATTGGTCTTTCAGGATTCGGAGGGAAATTTCGTGGAGATCGCGAAAGGAAGAGGAATCAGTAAACCGCGGGTCCACCACCTGCATTTCGATGCCACCGATCTGAATGCGAGCGTCAATTTCTACAAGAGCATTTTCAATTTCAATTTGATCGAACAGAAAAACGGCATGGCGGTTATCGGAATTCCTTCGAGCCAGTGCATAGTTCTCAATCAGGTCGGCGAGCTGAGCGAAATCACGAAAACCACCTATAGGGGCCGCCACTTTGCATTTGCGGTAACCGACGACAATTTTCACGCGATCGTCGACAAGCTCCATCGGGCCGGGATCGATGAGCACGATGACCATGGGGAGAGAGAAGGGCGAAGGCCTGAACAGCTCGGGACTTATTTCAAGGAGCCCAGCGGTTTTCGCTTGCAGATCACCAACGAGGATTCGGCGACCTTCGCCGAGCACGCGAACGACTAGAACACAGGCGGCTCCGCAAATTCTTTTCTTTCGCTTCGAGAGGTTGTGTCGCAATAGGAAAATGTGATGTCTGTTGCTCTTCTGTCATTTCGAGCGCAGGGAGAAATCTTAGATCCCTCACATTCGTTCGGGATGACAACTGGATGCTCAGGCGCACTCCGACACAGTCTCCGACGGGGGAAGATAAAGATGGTCCCCCGTGGACGGGGAGACAACAATGCTTCGCAGGTGTCGACGCATGTCATTCGTCAGCATATGGCGGAGAAACGGGGAAGTTGCGCACCACGATAATGAGTTGAGTAGGGACCATGCCTTATTCCTCCCGCAATGATGTAAAGACTTACTACGAAGTATCCGGCGAGGGTTATCCGCTGGTTTTAATCCACGCCAACCCCTTCGATCGGCGACTGTGGATATATCAAGTCGCCCACTTCTCCACATTTTTCAAAGTAATCAACACCGATCTGCGTGGCTACGGTTATTCGGACAAGCCTGCGAGGCCGATAGCCATGATCGATCTGTGTGAAGACATCGTGGCTGTTTGCCGGCAAGAAGGCCTTCGCGAGGCGATTGTCGCGGGAATCAGCGTCGGCGGTGTGATGGGTCTTCAGTTAGGACTGGATCATCCGGAGATTTTCAAAGCGCTAATTCTCGTCGGTTGCAGCAGCCAGCCGGGTGATCGTTATCAAGCGCGGATCGACGGCTACATGAAGGAAGGCGTGTCGAAGTATCATATCCAACATCTGACTTCGCTCGTCAGCAAAGAATTTCCCCAGACCAGGTTGGGAAAGTATTTGCTCGGCATGCATACCGAAATGGATCCGCGGCTGAGCGCGCCGGCCATCGCCGAGATTTTTTATGCGCTGCAGAATCGCGACCTGACGCCGCGGCTGGCGGAGCTCAAGATGCCGGTGCTGGTGATGAACGGCGAGTTCGATAACTCCCTCGTGCGCAGTCGCGAGATGAGCAAGAAGATTGCCGGCGCCGCGCACCACGTGATTCCCGGCGCCGGCCATGCTTGCTGTCTCGAAGATCCGACGATCTTCGACGAGATCATCTTGGCCTTCCTGAGGAAGCACAACTTTATCAAGGATTGATCGAGCAAAAACTTAAGAGATTGGCCCGTGAGAGCTCGACTCCGACGCTTGTCGTGCTTGGTCCTATCAATCGGTATCGGCATGGCCTCCGCCGCTGCCTCGGAATGGAAAGACAAGGCTGAAGCCGAAGGCAAGCTGACTTGGTATGCGTCCTTAAGCGCCACCGACGCGCGGCGCCTGATCGACCGTTTCAAAGAACTGTATCCAAAAATCGACGCGCAGTTTTACCGGGCCGGGGACGCGCAACTGATGGAGCGTATACTGGCCGAATCCCGAGCGGGGAGGTTTGATTGGGACGTGGTGAGCACGACCGGCTATTATGCTTACAGCCTGAAGAAACGAGGCATGTTGGCGTCGTACGATTCGCCGGAAAGAAAATTCATCCGCGCGGGTCACAAGGACCCGCAGGCGAGCTGGACCTCCATTTACACGAATTACACGGTAGTCGGTTACAACAACCGCCTGGTTGCCAAAGACAACGTCCCCAAGTCTCATATGGACTTGCTCAAGCCGATCTGGAAGGGGCAGATCGGTCTCGTGTCCACTGCGTACGAATGGTTCGCAGTGATGTTGCAAGGGATGGGCAACGAAAAAGGCATGGCATTGATGCGCGAGCTTGCCAAGCAACAACCGCAACTGCGCAACGGCCGGACGTTACTCGCGCAATTCGTCGCGGCGGGTGAAGTCAATTCGGCATTGGCGGCCTACTCGCAGAATTTCGAGAATCTCAAGCGTGACGGCGCGCCGGTCGATTGGGTGCCGCTGGATCCCGTCTACGGCAATCTGAACCCGATGGGGCTTTCCGCGAAAGCGCCGCACCCAAGCGCGGGGAAGTTGTTCATCGACTTCGTGCTCTCAAAAGTCGGGCAGGAGACGATCCGCGCGCAGCGGCGCGTGCCCGACCGCATCGATGTCTTGCCCGACCCGCCGAAATTAGCGCAGGGATTTAACGCGATATTTACAGCCGACGAGGTATACGAGAACTTCGACCGCTACGTCAAACTTTTTCAAGAAATCTTCGGCAACAGCTAATTGAGTCCGAAGTCTGCCGAGAGTTGTATTTTTTAATCCTTATACCAATATTCCGGATTGGTTTTAAAAATCTTCTTTGGAATCATACCGACGACAAGAAGCACCTGATCGACGGCTTCGGCAATCTTAAAGTCCACGCCAATGCTGGCCAAGGAATAAGCATCGGCCTTGGTCAGTCCTCTATCTTCCATCAAGAACCTGACAGTTTCTCGCGCCGCTTTCTTCATCGCCTCATTAAGGTCCTTGTCCAGCCCCATCAGAATGTAATGGCTCTTGGTCTCGGCCCGCGGAATCTCCAGCCGTTTGCCTTTATGGAGAATGAATTGGAACGTACCCGTCAGAGAAGTTTCGATCGCAGTGCCATTGACCTCACCGTCTCCCTGCCCGGAATGGCCGTCGCCTGTAACGAACTGCGCTCCCGGCTGAAACACCGGCAGAAACAAGGTGGCGCCTTTAGTTAAGTCTTTCAAATCTAAGTTGCCCCCGTAAACGCCGGGCGGAGTCGAGCTGACCTTGCCGAGATTGCTGGGTGGCGCGATCGCCATAATACCCATGAAAGGCTGCAAAGGCACTTCGATCTCTTTGCTGAAGAGCGCCACATTCCGGTTCAGATCAAGCTGGATAATTTTCTGATTGGTTTCAGTTAAAAGATCCGGCACAACACCTCTCTCCGGTCCGCTACCGTTACCGCCGTAAGGAACGCGCGGCTTGAGGTCAAGGATTCGCACCTCGAGCATGTCGCCCGGCTCAGCGCCTTCGATATAGATTGGACCGGTGAGCACGTGGATACCGCCGTCTTTCGGACGGGGCAGTTTTTTGGATGCTGCGATTAGATCCGGCAGAACCATCTCCGCTGAGATCCCGTAGCCCTTGAAAAACGCCACCGGGTCATCAACGAACCCATGGTGCGAGAACGTTTCGATCTGCACGGTTTGACCCGACTGAATGCGCAGAGCCGGCGCGATCCCAGCGGGTATGAAACCGCGCACGAGGTTTTCAATCGTCGAGCGCAAAATTAATGGAGAAGACGCTTGTGGAGCAGCGCCCTGAGCGAAAATCGCGGGCACATCAGGCAAACCCATCACTAAGAAAATCCCCGCGAGCAAACCTCTACGCGCCAGTTTGACAACATGCTTTCGCGAAAAACTCACCATGAGACCTCCTTGACGAAATAGTTGTAAGCCTGCGATGGAGAGTAGACGATATTGATTTTTGCTGTCAATCTGACGTGAAAAGGGGTGACGAACCAAAATTGAGACGCGCAATCGCTTGTTTTTCGTCCTGCCTGATGCGGCTTGACACCTCCCCAAGGTTTCGACTACGGTCACCACGAATACCAACGGCTGTGCCAGCCCAAAACCAAAACAAGCATTGCTAAGGAGGCAATTATGAAATTACGATTTTGGATCCTGTCAACCTTTGCTGCTCTGATTCTTTCGTCGCCGGGACTTTGGGCCCAGGATCTCGGCCCCGGATTTACCAAAGTCAAAGATGGGATCTACGTTTTTGCCTCGAAGGAGGGGAACTCAACTTGCAGCATCATTCTCACCGAGGAGGGAGTGGTCATAATCGACAGTTGCCAAACTCCGATGGACGGCCGCGCACTAATGGTCGGCGTTAAAAAGCTTACGGATAAGCCCATCCGGTTCCTCATCGATACCGAGGTCCACAGTGACCATACTTTTGATCATTTCATCTTCTCGCCGCCGGCGGTCGTCATCAATCGTGAAGGAGCCGGTGCTGGAATGAAAAAGAATACGGATCCGAAGCGAGTCGAAACCCTTGCCGCGCAATCCCCCGAGATGCGGGAAGCCGTGCAAGGCTATCGCATGGTCACGCCGCATATCGAGTACAAAGACAAGATGACTATCAACTTGGGTGAGCGGACCTTCGAGCTGTTGTATTTGAAAAACGTTCACAGCGAAGCGGATACGGCGATCTGGCTGCCGAAAGAGCGAGTGCTTTTCGCCGCATCCGCAGCGAATGTGAAAAGCATCATCAATCTCCGACCTTTTGTTACGATCCCGGACGTTCTCGCCAGCTACAAGCTGATGAAATCGCTGAACCCGGAAGTCGTCGTGCCCGGTCATGGTCCGGTGAGCACCACGAAAATTTTCGACGAATATGAAGGCTTCTATACCCTGCTGCTCAAACGGGTGACTGAGATGGCAAATCAGGGCAAATCTCTGGACGAAATTAAAAAAGATCTCAAGATGCCGGAGTACGCCGACTGGGCGGGCCAGGATCGTCTGGGAGTGAACATCGACGTGGCCTACAAGTCGGTGAAGAAATAACGTTGCGAGACTCACAGCACGGAACGGGAGCAAGGGCAAAGAACAAGGAGCAGGGAATGTAGGGCTACTGGCCAGTCGCCCGAGCAGGGAGTACGGCCAAAACCCGTCTTGGGTCGGGCGCGTTATGTCAAAGTCAAAGAATCTACTCGCGTGTGTATGGTTGTTAGTTTCTGTCGCAGGAGCCTCAGCACAAGAGATTGTAACGCTTCCAACCCGGCCCGGGGTAACCCAATCGTATTTTATTGCTGGAGTGCCACAAAATCCGCAAGCGCTCGTAGTTCTGTTCCCCGGTTCGGGTGGACTCATCCGGTTGCGGCAGGAGAGAGGCCAGATCAAATTCGGCCCCAATAACTTTCTGGTCCGAAGCCGGGACGAGTTTGTTAGGGGCGGAGTAATTGCGGCCATTGTGGACGCGCCGTCGGATTACCAGAGCAGTGGCGGCATGAGCGATGAATTCCGCCTCGGCACAGATCATTTCACGGATATTTCCGCTGTGGTTAGCGATCTCGGCAAGCGTTTTTCCGGCACCCCGATTTTTCTCGTCGGCACCAGCCGGGGCACGATCTCGGCCGCGGCTCTAGGGGCGAGATTCGGCCCACAAATTGCCGGCGTGGTATTGACCGCGACGTTATTTCGACAAAGCAGCGGCCGGTCCGGTGAGTCCGGTCCTGGCTTGAGCCGGTTTGATTTCGGAACTATCAAGGTGCCTGTGCTGTTTGTACATCACGTCAGCGATCAATGTGGTGTTACGCCATATGCGGACGCAGCGCGGCTAGTGGACAAATATCCACTCATATCCGTTGTAGGAGGACGTCCCCCGGAATCAGGACCTTGCGACGCTCTCAGCGCGCATGGCTTTTTAGGCAAGGAGTCGGGGACGATCGAACAGATCGTGAATTGGATGTTGAAAAAACCGTTTCGCGAGCAAGTGAAGTGATCGGCAATCAGGGAGGAATTGATGGAGTACCGACGGTTCGGAAGCACTGACTTCAAAGTTTCGCCGATAGGGCTCGGCTGCATGAGCATGTCCGGCGTGTATGGTCCCGCGGACGATAATGAATCCATCGCGACGCTTCACCGCGCGTTCGATCTGGGGATCAATTTTCTGGACACGTCGGCGAGCTACGGCAACGGCCACAACCATGAGCTGATCGCGAAAGCGCTCAAGGGGAGACGCGAACGAATCGTGATTCATTCCAAGTCCGGTAGCCCGCGCACGCCGGATGCCAGCGGAAACCGCAGCGGCAGCACGCCGGAATATCTGACGCAAAACTGCGAGCAAAGCCTGAAGCGACTCGGCATCGACTGTCTCGATGTCTTTTGCATGTCGCGCGTCGATCCCAAAATTCCCGTCGAAGACTCTGTGGGAGCCATGGCCCGGCTCGTGGAACAAGGCAAGACGCGCTACATCGGTTTGTCGGAGGCCAGCGCCAACTCCATAAGGCGGGCGCGGAAAGTGCATCCCATCGTCTCGTTGCAGATGGAATATTCGCTCTGGTCTCGCGATCCCGAAGGCGGCAACATTCAAGCCTGCCGCGAGTTCAACATGGGCTTCATGGCCTATTCGCCACTCGGACGCGGTTTCTTCGCCGGGGCGGTGCACGACATCAAGGATTTCCCGGACGACGACAATCGGCGGAATCATCCGCGGTTTCAAACGGGCAATATCGAGCACAATCTCAAACTCCTCGCCCAGTTCGAACAAATCGCCAAAGAAAAAGGAGCAACGCCGGCGCAACTGGCGTTGGCTTGGCTGATGATGCAGGGCAATGATGTGATTCCGATTCCGAGTAATAAGACGCGGCAGCACTTGGAAGAAAACATCAGAGCCATCGACATCAAATTGACCAAAGACGACCTGGCGCGACTGGATGCGATTTTTCCGCCAGGAGCTGCGGCAGGTCCGCGGACACGAGATATGGATCGGGTGAATGTTTGAACGACAGTTCAAGGTTCAGTGTTCAAGGTTCGGGAAAGGTGCCGCCCCCTCTTTTCTCTCCCCCGCGACGGGGGAGATGTAAGAGGGGGATATTGAACGGAGTACGAAGGAGGGAGCCATGAAAGATGTGACAATCGTTGTCGGTACCGTCGGCCAGAGCATTATGCGCAGCGAGGACGATGGAAAAACCTGGGCGCGCATCGGACCGCGGCATGGATTTGCTTACGAAGCCTCGGTGCGTTGTATTGCCATGCACCCGCGCCAACCCAACATTCTCTTCGCGGGCACGGAGAAAGGGCTCTATCGCAGCGAGGATGCGGGAGCGAACTGGCAGTTCGTCGATTCGGCGCTCAATTCCTATTACATCTGGGCGTTCGCCATCGATCCGGTGAATCCGGAAATCATGTTCGCGGGAAGCGGAACGCCGACGCCGCCGGCCATCTTTCGCTCTACCGATGGCGGAAAGCACTGGGAGAAGCAGCCGGCGGAGATCGCCGCGGAGTGCGAGAACGTTGGCACACCGAGAGTTACCGGCATCGCCGTCGATCCGGTGGAGCCGAAAAACATCTGGATGAGTCTTGAAGTGGACGGCGCGCGCCACAGCAGCGACGGGGGGAAAACGTGGACGCTGGTGGAAGCTACGGGCCACAAAGATATTCACAACGTCGCCGTCACCGCAGGGCCACCCAAGACCGTCTTCATTATGGCTAACCGTGAAATCTATGCGAGCACGGATAACGGCGCGACCTGGAAAACGCTCGGCATGCAGACAAACATTCCGTGGGAATATCAGAGAAAAGAAACTTACCTGCGCGGTATCGCCGTGCATCCTGCTGACGCGAAGAGTCTCTTGCTGGGGTTTGGTGACTTTACGCCGGGATCATCGGGTGCCATTGCGCGATCCAACGACTTTGGGAAGAGCTGGAAGTTGCTGCCTTTGCCGGTGGAGCCGAATTCCACGGTCTGGACTTTTGGCACGAATCCCGCGGATCCGAACATCATTCTTGCCGCCAGCCGATACGGCTATCTTTATCGCAGCGACTCCGGCGGCGAGTCGTGGATCAAGCTCCGGCGGGAGCTGAGCGAGATTGCCGCGGTGTGCTGGTTGCCGAACTGACGCACCATCGACGGTAAAGCGAGGAGTTCGAAAGCCCAGGGACACAAGTTTTTTCTGGCGCATCATTCCCTCCGCGGCTCAACCGGGTTTGCGATTGTGAAAAACTTTTTGGCTTATCTGGGTGTTCTCTGTTTCTGCTCGCTGCCATATTCGTTGGCCTACTCGCAACCGACAAGACCCCAGATCCTGGCGCTCGAAATCGGGCTTCTGATCGACGGCAGCGGCGGCGCGCCGCTCGAGAACGCGGCGATCGTGATCGAAGGCGAGCGCGTCAAGGCTGTGGGTCCGATTGCCAGCGTCGCTATTCCCCAGAGCGCCCGCGTCATCAAGGCCAACCGTCTGACTGCGTTTCCCGGTCTCATCGATTCCCACGTGCATTACAAGGAATGGCAAGCCGAGCTCTACCTGAATCACGGCGTCACCACGGCGCTGGCCATCGGCAGCGAACCCATCGAATGGATCGTGGCGCAAAAGGAGGGGATCGCAAAAGGCAAGATCATCGGGCCGAGGATTTTCGCCTCCGGGCCGCATTTAAACAGCCCGATTGCCGGAGAGCGTCCCACGCGCAATGTGCGGGAGTTGATCGCCCGCCGCCGCTTCGAAGTTTCCTTGAAAAGCCCGGAGGAGGCTCGCAAGGCCGTGCGCGAGCTGCGCACGCAGGGCGCGGACATCGTCAAAATCTACGAAGATACGACGCCGGAAGTCATCAAGGCCGCTACGGAGGAGGCAAAAAACTGGGAATGGCCGCCGGCGGCCATTCGATCGATATCTACATGTCGGTGGAGAACGGCTATAACTTCGTCGAACACTCCCACGCCATCGTCGCAAGCTCCATCAAAGATGCGAAAAAGAAAACCGAGCTGCACCAGCGCCGCACCGCGCGCCGCGACGCCATGCCGACCTCGGAATTCCATTACTATGCGGAGGCGGAAAACTTCGACGAGCTGGTGCGCTTCATGGTCGAGAGAAAAGTCCACTGGGGTCCCACCATCGCGACGACCTGGCGGGCGCTCACGCCCAAGCGCGGTTACTACCGCGAGCAGGAATTCAATTTTCTGAAGAACCCCAACCTCAATTACCTGCCGCCTTATTTTACGGCGAATCTCAGGACACACTTCGACAGCATGCAAAAGATCTCGGACCAGGAATTCTTAAAGCGGCTCGAGATCGGCTATGACAAGCTCGGCGACTTTATCCGACGGTTTGTGAAGGCCGGCGGGAAACTCCACACCGGCTCGGATCCCAACGCGATCCTCCCGGCATGGGCGATCCACACGGAGATGGAGATGCTCGTGGACATCGGGCTGAGCCCGATGCAGGCGTTGCTTGCGGCCACGCGCAATCCGGCCGAAATGATCGGCAAAGAAAACGAGCTGGGAGTGATCAAGACGGGCAGCATTGCCGATATCGTGCTAGTCGAAGGCAATCCGCTTGCGGACATCACCAAAACACGCGGTATCAAGATGGTCTTCAAAGAAGGCAAACCGGTCAAGCTCGGTTATACGAGGAATTTCAGGAACCCGATCCCGCGGCCCGAAGCTGATCGCCCCGCGCCGGAGATCGACGACATCGCGCCGCGGGTGGTGCTGCAGGGCGAGGGGTCTGTCTCGCTGAAAGTCATGGGCGAAAACTTTCTGAGCACGGCGGTGGTGACGCTCAACGGCAAGCCGCTGCCGACGCAGGTCGAGCTCAAAGCCGATCGCTTCGCAGAGAATTTCGAGCGCGTCCGCGAGATCACCGCCACCATCGACCCCAAGCTCACGCAGAACGTCGGCACCTACGAAATCCGCGTGCTGCATGAGGGACTCGGCGGCGCGGTATCAAACCCGACGCCGTTCATCGTTAAATTCAAAT
>Ga0209056_10003803_pt1 | contig 15984 bp, 14 predicted proteins | sample GraSoiAngelo_114_FD_185876 | JGI IMG/M metagenome (GOLD analysis project Ga0209056, IMG submission 185876) | Grasslands soil microbial communities from the Angelo Coastal Reserve, California, USA - 14_0903_13_40cm (SPAdes) (version 2) | ecosystem: Environmental > Terrestrial > Soil > Grasslands... | reverse complement strand
GACCTTCTGTTGCTTGAGACGGCGAACGCCCTTTGGAAGAGATCGGCCCTCGGGCATGGTTTGTCATCGGCAGACGTGCAGGCTATATACCGGGACCTTGTGACAATTCCGCTGAATTTCGACGGCTCGGAACAATTAGCTGGAGCAGCATTAGACTTGGCAATCAGCCAAAAGCATTCTGTTTACGATGCAGGTTATTGTGCCTTGGCGGTCAACCTAGACTGCGAGCTCATTACGGCGGATTCTGCTCTGGTTTCGAAGTTAGCCGGAAATCTTCCGTTCGTTCGCCATCTCTCAACGTTCAACCTATGACACTTTTCTTCCGCAAGCCATCCGCGGACATCTCTCGCCCCCAGATGCCGGCCGATGTGGTCATCGTTGGTGGCGGGCCGGCAGGAATGGCTTGCGCGTTACGACTCTCGCAACTGATTGATCAGCACAATTCCAGCAATCCAGATTCGCAGCTCAGCAAAGAAAACATCTACGTGCTCGAGAAAGCACGCGAAATAGGCCAGCACTGCCTTTCAGGGGCGCTACTGGATCCGCGATCCATGCGCGAACTGCTGCCGGGTTTCGAAAAGGAAGCACCGCTCGATGCTGCGGTTGCGAAGGAGGCAGTTTATTTCCTGACCGAAAAAGGCAAATTCAAATTTCCTATCACCCCTCCGCCGCTGCAGGACCACGGAAATTACGTCATCTCGCTGAATCGTTTTGTGAAATGGCTAGGGAGCAAAGTCGAAGAAGCCGGAGTTACGATTTTTACGGGCTTTGCAGGATCAGAGTTGCGGTTCGACGGAAAGCGCGTCACGGGCGTGCGCACAGATGACAAGGGATTAGACAAACAGAATGAACAGAAGTCGAACTTTGAGCCTGGATACGATTTGCAGGCAAAGATTGTGATTCTTGCCGAAGGTACGCGCGGCTCGTTGACTAAGCAGCTCATTCAGAAATTTGATCTGATGAAGGACCGCAATCCGCAAACCTTCGGTCAGGGAGTGAAAGAGCTGTGGGAAGTTCCTTCAGGGCGAATTGCTGCGGGCGAAGTGATTTACGCGATGGGATGGCCGCTGACGTCGCGCGAGTATGGCGGCGCGTGGATTTACGGCGGCAAGGACAATGTGGTGTCGCTCGGATTCGTCACCGGCCTGGATTATCCAGACCCGCGGCTCGATCCTCAGCGAGTGTTGCAGGAGTTCAAGCGGCATCCATTTGTTGCCAAGCTACTTGAGGGCGGCAAGATGGTGCGTTATGGCGCGAAATCTCTACCATACGGCGGCTGGTGGGCGATTCCGCCAGTGGCGGGGGATGGATGGATGATTCTCGGCGACTCGGCAGGATTCTTGAATTCTCAACGGTTGAAGGGAATTCATCTGGCGATCAAGAGTGGAATGCTAGCGGCAGAAACGGCGTTCGAGGCGCTGAAGAAGAGTGACTTCTCCACGAAGACTCTGGGGGAGCTCCAAACGCGCGTAGAAAACAGTTGGATCAAAGAAGAGTTGTGGAAAGTGCGCAACTTCCATCAGGGATTTGAGCATGGCTTCTGGCGTGGCATGTTTCACGCGGGCTTACAACAATTCACCGGCGGACGCGGCGTGCGCAGCCGTTACTTAGGGACCGCCGGATATGCGCGGATGAAAAAGCTGGCTGAACTCCCCGCCGATGGCGGCGCGGAAGCGGGGCTGATTGGATCCGCAAAAGGCGACGGCAAGCTGACGTTCGACAAGCTCACGGATCTTTATCACTCGGGAACGAAGCATGAGGAAGATCAGCCGGCGCATTTGATCATTCACGACACCAACATCTGCGAGTCGCGATGTATTCGCGAGTATGGCAGTCCTTGCCAGCATTTTTGTCCGGCGAATGTTTACGAGATGCTGGATGATTCTTCGGCGGCGAACGGCAAGCGCATCAGTTTGAATCCGTCGAACTGCGTGCACTGCAAGGCGTGCGATATTCAGGACCCATATCAGATCATTACGTGGGTCCCGCCCGAGGGCGGCGGCGGACCGAATTACGACGGCATGTGATGCGCCCAGCTTCTTTCCCGCGGATTTTCGCGGATGGACGCGGACTGTTAGTCACCGGCGCGGGGCGGGCCTGGAGGGCCGCCGCTACATGTGCGAGGTCGTAGTGGAATTGTGAAAAACGTGGCACAATAAGTTCCCCAACTCGCCAGGACTGGGGGGCATTTCCAACTCTGAGGTTCGTGATGTCACGCTTGCTTGCAGTAGTTCTCGCCGCCTTGGTGGTTACAACTCCGGTTATCGCGCAGGAAGACGCGCCGCAAGATGCCGAAAAATTGCAAAGATTCTCCGATCATTACTCGCATGCCGGGCAGCACGATTCATAGTTGCGAGAATAAGGAATTCGAACAGGTGAAAATGCCGGCAGGTAAGAACGCCGACGGCGAAGTCATTGAGAAAACGCTCGAAGGCGAATATCACTCTTGGGACTACGGCACGCGCGAGGGCGTCAGCGAGATTCAGGTGTTTCGAAATTTCGAGACTGCGCTGAAGCAGGCGGGTATGAAGATCGTGTACGAGGACTCGCCGGGAACGATCACCGCCAACAAAGGCGACACGTGGTACTGGCTCCAAAACTCGGGTAGCTACTACTACCAAACGCTACTGACTGTGAAGTCCATGCAGCAGGAAGTCAGTGCCGACGCATCGAGCATTGCCGATGAGCTGACGAAATCGGGCCACATTGCGGTCTACGGAATTCATTTCGAGACTGCTAAAGCAACCATTCTGCCGGATTCCGAGAGTGTTCTTTCAGAAATTGCCAAAATGCTGCAGCAGAATCCTGACGTGAAAGTCAGGGTCGAGGGCCATACCGACAATGTCGGCCAGGCCGCAAGCAATCAGTCTCTTTCAGAGAAGCGGGCGCAGGCTGTGGTTGCGTGGCTCACGTCGCATGGAATTGAGGCATCACGCCTGAAGGCGAAAGGTTGGGGCGCGAGCAAGCCGATTGAGGACAATGGTACCGAAGATGGACGCGCGAAGAACCGGCGTGTGGAGCTGGTGAAAATCTCGTGAGGAAGACATGAAAGCATTTATTTTCGCAATCGTGATCGGGGGCTGCTTAGCCGCTCCGGCTCAGACTCCGGCTCCTGCTGAGGCATCGGCACACCCATCACCACCGCCGGTTACTATTCCTTCAACCGGTTTTGCCGGCCTCGATAAGTACCGAGCCTCTCGAATCGCGGTTTATACCGACGATTACGGGCAGTTGGCTCGTTATCGCGATGCGAATGCAGCGCTGAAGCCGCCGGCGGCGGGCGAGAACCGCGTGGTCTTTTTCGGCGACTCAATTACGGACATTTGGCATCTTGACGAATCGTTTCCCGCTAAGCCGTATGTCAATCGCGGAATCGGCGGCCAAACTACCTCGCAGATGCTGGTGCGCTTTCGGCAGGACGTGATCAATCTTCAGCCCAAGGCAGTTGTCATTCTTGCGGGGACTAACGACATTGCGGGCAATAGCGGGCCGATCTCGAATGAAGACATTGAAGCGAATTTTACGTCTCTTGCCGAGTTGGCTCGCACCAACAAAATTGCCGTGATTTTTTCTTCCATCCTGCCGGTCCACAACTACACGCCAGAGTCACAGGATTTTTATGCGCAACGGCCGATGGAACGGATTCTGGCTTTGAACCGGTGGTTAAAGGATTATTGCTCGGCAAATAACTTGGTCTATCTCGACTACTTCAGCGCTGTGTTTGATGACAAGGGCATGCTCAAGCGGGACCTTGCCGATGACGGATTGCATCCGAACAGAGCAGGATTTGCGATCATGGCGCCGCTGGCGGAAAAGGCAATTGCGAAGGCGCTGGCGGGAAGGTCGGTTGCTCAGATTGGCTCAATATCCATTCAGCTCGCGCACAATTCGGAACGTGAGATCGACACCGAAAAGCAACTCGCGCGGTTGCTCACGTCTTACGATCTGCACAAATATACGTTCACGCACAGCGTCATCATTGACGAGCGCTCGATTCCTCATAGCCATCCAGTGCTGACATTGCATACGCGGCATTTGAAATCGGACGATCAGTTGCTCTCGACGTACGTTCACGAGCAGATCCATTGGTTTCTTGAGCAGCATTTGGAGCAGACGCAAGCCGCTGAAAACGATCTGCGAAAGATCTATACGAAAGGTCCGGGGATTTCCGGATGGATCGGATGATGAAGAAGGGACGTATCTTCACCTGATCACGTGCTATCTCGAAATGCAGGCGGATCGGGACTTAATGGGAGCTGAACGCGCTGCGGCGGTGATGAATTTCTGGGCCGGAGATCACTATCGTTGGGTGTACAAGACTGTGATGCAGGACGAAGGCGCAATCCGCGGGGTCGTCGAGCAAGAGAAACTGGAAATCGCGTAAGTCTTTCCGCAACATTACTGCCCGCAAACCTCAATCAAAGGTGGGCTCGTTTGCATCTATAATTGAGTTGAGTTTCCGACTGCTGTGGCCTTCCGGAATACCGTGGCTCTGGCGGCGAGGGATACGATACGCGGGCGAGGGCGCCCGCGCCACACGTTCCCGAGGGTGTAGGTGGAAACGCCTGCGCCTCCCGTATTGGAAAGGAAACGACTGCAGGGATCTTCCCGCCTGTCGTGTCCTTTCCGCTAAAGAGCTAAAAGCTAGGAGGTAGAAGCTGGCCCTTCACGATAAATTCGGACGCGCCATCACAGACCTGCGCATTTCCATCACCGACCGCTGCAACTATAAGTGTGTCTATTGCCGTACCGGCAATGAGGGCGCGCTCTATGGCGATCTGCCGTTCGAAGATTATCTGCGAATGGCGCGGATATTAGTTTCGCTCGGGATTACGAAGGTTAGGATCACGGGCGGCGAGCCGCTGCTGCGCAAGGGCGTGGTGGAGTTTGTTCGCGAGTTGGCAAAGTTCCGACCTCAGGGGCTAAAGCCCGAATTCCCCAACGGTGCTAATGGCGCGACTGAAGTCGTGCCCTCCCGTTCATCGCCTCAGGGGCTAAAGCCCCAGTCAATCGATGCGGCAAGTGGCATGAGTGGAAGTCGTGCCCTTCCCGGTGGTGCCGAGGAACAGCGCCAGCGCGCTCCGCGTCCGAAAGCTTTTGACCGCGAAGATCGGCAACAGCAGCCGCTAAGTTCGCAAAGAGATCGCGGATTGCCATTGGATCTCGCGATCACCACTAACGGGCATCTTCTCGCGGACATGGCACAGCCGCTTAAAGACGCGGGCCTAAATCGCGTCACGGTCAGTATGGATGCGGTTGATTCGGACCGGTTTACGCGCATCACTCGTGTGCCTGGGGGATTTGATCATGTGCTGGCGGGAATGCGCGCGGCCCGGGATGCGGGGCTTGGTCCAGTGAAAGTGAATTGCGTGCTGATGCGCGGGTTCAACGAAGACCAGATTGTTCCGTTTGGGATGTTTGCGCGCGATGAAGGCGTGGTCGTGCGCTTTATCGAATTCATGCCGCTCGAAGAAGACCGGGTATGGGCGCCTTCGACAGTGGTTCCGCTCGAGGAAATCCTGCAACGTATGGACGAATACCGGCCATTGGTTGAAATTCCCCACGCGCGCAGCGAAACGGCCCGGCGCTATCGGTTTGATGACGGCATTGGCGAAATCGGGATTATCGCGCCGGTGTCGCATCCGTTTTGCGGACACTGCAGCCGCATTCGTATTACCTCCGACGGAAAGATTCGCACCTGCCTGTTTTCGGTTTGGGACCATGATCTTCACGCGCTGATGCGGCACGGAGCATCAGATGACGAGTTGGCGGATTTCATTATCGGGGTGGTGCAGAAAAAAGAAGAGCGGCATCACATAGGAGAGCCGGACTTCGTGCCGGCGTCGAGAACGATGGTGCATATTGGGGGGTAGGTTTCAGCCTTCAGCGATCAGCCATCAGGAATAACCTTTTACCGCAGAGATCGCTGAGAACGCCCGTTCTGTTGTGCCGTCCCTCCGGGACTCGATTCATCTACTTAGCTACCCAGGACTTACGAGTCTGTGTGAGAACGCTTCTTACGCCCCTTTGGGGTTGAGTCATTTCCCTTCCCTACAAGTAAATCGAGGGATATTATCCTTTGTTCATGGCGACTGCTTCCCTCCGTTCGGGCGTATATTGCCGTCCATTGGTGTTGGTCGTATTGCTTGCGGCGACTGGGCAGACTCAAACGTATCTGGGATTGGATCGCAACGATTATCCGGGTGACACGAATCTGACGGTTCTGCGGAAGACGTTTTCTTACGCGGGCTATTGGTTGAACAATCCTCCTGGCTCGCGCACGAATTCATGGGCAGGCAAGCGGCAAGAATTGCAGTCAGCAGGATTTGGATTTCTGCTGTTGTTCAATGGCCGTCTCTACAAAGAACTCAAGCACAATGCGGCCGCGACAGGCGAAGCGGACGGACGGGCTGCTGCCAGCACAGCCAGACGCGAGGGCTTTCCGGCGCGCACGATTATCTTTCTAGATATTGAAGAAGGCGGCCGCATGCTGCCAGAGCAGAAGGCTTACATCTACGCGTGGGTGGACGCCGTGATTGCTGCCGGATTCAGGGCAGGCGTTTATTGCTCCGGAATTCCTCCAAAGGAAGGGAAGGGCAGCATTGTTACCGCGGAAGATATTCGTGAGAATGCTCAGGGACGAGACATCAGCTTTTGGGTCACGAACGACGCATGTCCGCCGTCGCCCGGCTGCGCAGTTTCGCCTTCGGCGCCATCGCAAAGCGGAGTCGCGTTTGCGGATGTGTGGCAGTTTGCGCAATCTCCACGACGGAAGGATTTTGCGGCGCAGTGCCACAACTACAGTTCCGACGGGAATTGTTATCCGCCGGGAGTGGATCCGGCGAGCCATTTGCACGTGGATGTGAATACGGCGACGAGTGCGGATCCGTCGCATGGAAGATAATTTTCGCGGGCGAGGGCGCCCGCGCCACATGGCTTGCGTCTGGGGCGAGTTCCAGTGCACAATATTCGTGACATTTGGGCCCGGAATTTCGACCGCAAAATGAAGACTCTTTTCGTGGCAGTCGGGCATCCAAAGTATTAGTAGTAAGTGGCTTCAACATCCCCGCGGACTGGGTGGTAATTTCACGGAAGACGTAGCAAGCTACGTCACCGGGAAAAGCCGCAGCGAGCCCGCTGGAGCCGCTAAGTAGCTTTCAACATCCCCGTTTCGGAATTGGGCGAGCCGTGCAGGCAGAGTGCCTGCTGGCCGCTGCATTCCGGAGCTGAAAGCGTGACCAATTATGGCGACGGCAGCACAGCTTTGCAGTCTGGAAAATTATCTGGTTCTCCCCGATCACACCATGGATGACCGCATTAGTGCGGCCCGACAGGAACTCGGGCGCGATGCCGTCATTCTTGGACACCATTACCAGCGCGACGAGGTAATCCGCTTCGCCGATTTTCGCGGAGACTCCTACAAATTGTCGCAGCAGGCCGCAAGTGCAGGCGGCAAATATATTGTCTTTTGCGGGGTGCACTTCATGGCGGAGAGCGCCGACATTCTCGCTAGGCCTGGGCAAGCAACCATCCTTCCTGATCTCAATGCCGGATGCTCCATGGCGGACATGGCGGAGATCACGCAGGTGGAAGACTGCTGGGAAAACCTGGTCCGCGCGGGAATTACGAATGATGAAGGCGATGGCGTAACGCCCATTACATACATGAATTCCACGGCGTCGATCAAGGCTTTTTGCGGCGAGCGTTGCGGCGTGGTTTGCACATCTTCGAATGCGGCGGGTGCGTTTCAGTGGGGATTTTCCAAAACTTCCAAACTTCTTTTCCTTCCTGACCAGCATCTCGGCCGGAACACCGGTTATAAGCTGGGCATTCCGCTGAATGAAATGGTGGTGTGGGACCCGTACATGTTGAATGGCGGTTTGGATCGCGAGAGGCTGAAAAAAGCCCGCGTCGTTCTGTGGAAAGGGCACTGCTCGGTGCACCAACGGTTTTTGCCTGAGCATGTGGACAATGTCCGCGCGAAATATCCGGACATTCGGGTGATTGTGCATCCGGAATGCCGATGGGAAGTTTGCCAAAAGGCTGACGGCATCGGCTCAACCGAAGGTTTGTTGAAGATGATCCGCCAGGCGCCTGCTGGGACGATGTTCGCCGTGGGCACGGAAATTCACCTGGTGAATCGCATGGGCAAGGAATTTGCCGCAGAAGGGAAGAAGGTCATCACGCTCGACGATTCGGGTTGCCTGTGCACGACCATGTTCCGCATCTCGCCGCAGCATTTGTGCTGGGCGCTGGAGAATCTGGTTGAAGGCAACGTGGTGAATCAGATCAAAGTTCGCGACGATGTGAAGCAGTGGGCGAGAGTGGCGTTGGACCGGATGCTGGAAATTCAGTAGGGCCGTCGTGGGTCGTTCGTCGTGGGTCGTTGGCAAACCCGTTGATCCGGAATCGCGGAGTAGAATAGGCATACACGCTATGTCCCGAACTTTTACGCTTGATGAAGCTCAAGATCTTTTGCCCATCCTCGAATCTCTGCTGCGTACCAGCATTGACGGCAAAAAGTTAATCGAGTCGGTGGACGCCGAACTCCAGGCAACCGCGCAGAGAGTATTTCTCAATGGCGGAATGTCGCTGAACGTGGTGCACTTCGCCCGACGAAAGGCCGAACGCGAAAAGGCCATTCAGCGAGTGAAAGACGCGATGGACGAGATTGATGCTATGGGCGTCCAGGTGAAAGACCTCGATATAGGGCTGCTGGATTTTCCGTGCGAGGTGGATGGACAGATTGTCCTGCTGTGCTGGAAGCTGGGTGAAAAGGCGATCACACATTGGCATGGCGTGAGCGAGGGTTTCGCCGGACGCAAGCCGGTGGATGAGAGAATCAGTAAGGCGAAGAGGGCGAATTAGGAATCAGCTATCAGCTACCAGCTTCAAATGATCCCGCGACGGACGGTTTTCCGCAGTCGTTCCCGGTCTTTTTCCCTCGAGAGAATTGCCTGCAAGTTTTGCATTTTTCCCCGTTCCCAGTCCTAGAGGCACCTGTGTCACACGTTGGTACAGAGCGGGGCTGCGCCGAGAGTGCGGTCTGCTAGAATTTAGGCGCTGCTTCGCGGGACAAGTCTCGCAAATCATTGGAATCGGGGTTCTTGCGTATGTCGAGTGATCGTCCGACTTGTGGAAAAAGACTGGTTGCGACGGCTGCGCTTGCGGCCTTTGTCTTGATGGCGGTAGGAAGTGGTTGCACCGGGTTTTTTGTCAACCAGCCGAATTCGATCGCGGTGACTCAGGCAGGCGCCAGCACTCTGGCCGTGGCAGTAGGAACGCCTCAGCAATTGACCGCGACTGCCACTTACAACAGCGGAACCAAAATTGTTACCAACTCCGTGAGTTGGTCGAGCTCAACTTCATGCGCGACCGTGAGCACTACAGGCCTTGTGACAGCGATTGGACCCAGTTCTAGTGTGACGATCACCGCGACGTTAGCTGGAGTGCAGGGTACGATTACCGGAAGCACGACTGGCGGCACCTCCGGGACGCTAACCATTACTTCGAATCCTTCCAGCCCGTTTACCCTTTTGACAACTACAAGCGCGCAATTTACCGCAACAGACAGCGGTGGCAACAATGTCACGAACAGCTCCACCTGGACCTCGAGCGACACAACGTTGCTTACGTTTTCCACTACGACGCCCGGGCTTGCGACCCTGCTGGCAACAGGTTCACCTACTGTAACCGCGTCCACAACCACGTCGGGAGCCTGTGAGACTGGGACTGCGACCGTGACGATCCAGTAATATGATTCTGTATCGTCTTCTCGCCGGTAAAATGTTCTGGGTCCGACAGTCCGCAAGAAGAACTTGTCCAAAAACTACGCATCTTTCGCAGCGATCGGTCTTGCCGAATCCGGATTCAGTAGGTTCTTAATAGTCGTCATCTGGTTCGGGCTGTTGGCCGGGCTCGTGGAAGGCTGTCTTCTGATCATCTTTCAGCGTTTGAACTGGCAGGACTGGGGCCAGATGCTGCACGTTTCGGCGCCAATCATCTGGATTTCGTCGCTGGCCGATGTTCTACTTTTTGGGGCAGCGGCCTGCGTGATTCTTGCCGTCGCGAAGATTTTCCCCAATTTTCCGCTGGTTGCGACCACGGTGTTTTGCCTGTCATTTCTCACGGCTTACGACTGGCTCACCTGCATCGGGCGGCTGCAGCATTGGAGCTGTCTTCTCCTTGCGATTGGGCTGGCTTCGGTTTTCACGCGCTGGGCGGGGCGGAACGAGATCAGAGCTCTCCGTTTTTGGCGACGAACCGTTCCTGCACTAATTGGCGTATTGCTCGTGGCGTTTGCCACGATCCACTTGAGAAGCGCATGGCGGGAGCGGCGCGAAATCGGCAGGCTGCCGCCCGCTGCGGCTGGTGCTCCGAATATCCTGATCGTAGTTGTGGACACGCTTCGCGCCGACCATGTTTCGGCATATGGATATTCGCGCCAGACCAGCCCAAATCTTGATCGTCTCGCGCAAGAAGGTGTGCTGTTCGAGAATGCGATTGCCCCCGCACCGTGGAGTTTGCCTTCGCACGTGTCACTGCTGACTGGGAGATATCAATTTGAGCACGGAATTGGCGACGTTCCCGCAATGTCTTTGTTGGGCCGGCGCGCACCTGCGATGAAGGGCTCCGAAACTCTTGCTGAAACCCTGGAGCAGCGCGGATACAGGACCGGCGCGTTCTCGGCCAACCGCACATACTTCACGGCGAACCTTGGGTTTTACAAAGGGTTCAGTCATTTCGAGGACTACTACGACTCGGTCGCGGACTGCTTTGTGCGCACGCTGTATGGACGCGAATTCGCGCGCGTTTATTTGACTCGAAGCGATCGCAGCGGGCCTCGGCGCCTAATTCGCGGGCTGGGATGGGAGTCGTTGCTCGATAAAGACGACGAGGGCGCGGCTCCAGGCGGGACACAAGGCGTTCGCAAGCGAGCGCCGGAAGTGAATCGGGAGGTGCTGCGCTGGCTCGATTCGAACCAGCATGAGCGGCCGTTCTTTGCGTTCCTGAATTACTTCGACGTTCACCATCGGTATGGCGGGCCGGTTGGATTTCATGGGCCCTGGAGTGGACCGCAAAAGCAGGTTCCTCGACTGGGGAATCATTCGCAAGCGAATGATTCCGCTTCGCTCGGAATGACAGAGATTAAGAGTGACAGCGAAGAATTAGTGAATGAATACGACGACGGGATCAAGTACGCCGACGATGCACTCGGCCAATTGCTAGGCGCACTCGGTACGCGAGGCCTGCTGAATAACACGCTCGTGATCATCACCTCCGATCACGGCGAATCGCTAGGCGAGCACCACATTGCATATCACGGTGAGGCTCTTTATCGTGAGCAGGTATATGTGCCGCTGGTGTTCTGGTTTCCTGGGCATGTGCCCGAGAGGGTGCGAGTTCCGGAGGTTGTCAGCAATGCTTCAATTCCTGCGACGGTGCTAAGTCTATTGAAGCTGGCGCCCGTAACGGATTTCCGGCGTCCTGCGCTGGACGGACTTTGGACGGGCACAGCGCCGAACCGGAACGTCAGCGTACTGTCGGAAGTGGCGCAGATTTATCCGACGGCGGCGGAAGATTTAGTTTCCGAAAAGCTCGTGCCGACGTCGATGCAGGGCGCCATGAAGTCTCTCACCACGTCACAATGGCAACTGATCACGCACGAGAAACTTGGAAGCCAGCTCTACGACTACAGATCCGATCCGCGCGAACTGAAAGATGTTTTCCGCGCGCCGGATACCCATGAGGTCGTCGGTAAACTCATGCTTGAGTTGAACTCCACGGTGGCGGGTAGTCCTAACCACAAGGGACATTGAGAACATGAAGGGTGGGCGGAAGCAGGCTCTGCCGTTGCGTTCTGTATCATAAGAATGTGGGTTGGACTGGTGCCGTCCCTGCGGGACTCGGTCATTCTCCGTCTTACCCAGCGCTTACGCGCTGGGCTAATTAAATGTCGCCGCCGCTGGCGGCTGGATTTGTGGAGATCATTCCCGCGTCTTACCCAGTGATTAGGGGCTGAGCTAACTAAATGTCGCCGCCGCTGGATTTGAGGAGATCATTCCCGCAGTTGGCGCGAGACTAACTAACTGTCAGCCACGACTGGAGAGCTGATGGATGCCAAGGCCCGCAGCCCAGATCTCAGTCGCCGGGATAGGGGGCGAAAGTCCAGAAGCTGAAGCCGGGGCCAAAGCCCGAAACCAAAGTTCAGAATTACTACGATGTCGAAGGGTTTCGCCATTTCGGTTGTTCGCACGCTTCGCGACAAAGGTCATCAAGCTTATCTCGTGGGCGGATGTGTGCGCGATTTACTGCTGAAGCGCGAGCCTGCCGATTATGACATCTCTACTGAGGCAACACCGAATGAAGTCATGCGCATTTTTCCGGAGACTTATGCGGTGGGAGCACAGTTCGGCGTAGTGCTAGTGCCGCTTCCGGAAAGTGAGCGTGCGGCGATTGCGGCTGCGGAAGGGCAGGAAGCGGGTCGGCCGCTCGAAGAACGCGCGATCAGTGGTCATCAGCACAAGTTTTGCATTGAGGTTGCCACGTTCCGCTCAGATGTGGGTTACAGCGACGGGCGGCATCCTGACGAGGTTCGGTTCAGCCGCGATCCTAAGCAAGATGTGCAGCGTCGCGACTTCACGATCAACGGGCTGTTGCTGGATCCTCTTACGGATCAGGTTTTGGACTTCGTCGGCGGGCAAAAAGATCTCGAAACAAAAACTATTCGAGCAATTGGCGATCCTCAGTTGCGATTCGCCGAAGACAAGCTGCGCATGCTGCGGGCAGTGCGATTCGCTGCACGATTCGAATACACCATCGAGCCTGCGACGTTCGCGGCAATTCGAGCATTAGCTGCCCAAATTCATCAAGTTTCTCGCGAGCGGGTGCGCGATGAGCTGACTCGCATGTTGGTTGAAGGGCATGCGCGGCAGGCGTTTGAGTTGCTGGATGAAACCGGATTGCTGCGCGAGGTCCTCCCGGAAATTTTCTCGATGAAGGGAATTGAGCAGCCTCCGGAGTTTCATCCCGAGGGGGACGTTTTCGTTCACACGCTGTTGCTGCTGGAAAACTTGCCGCGTCCGTGTCCTATAACACTGGCTTGGGGAGCGCTGCTGCACGATGTGGGCAAGCCGCCGACATTTCGACGCGCGCCGGACCGAATCCGCTTCGATGAGCATGCGAAAGTGGGCACAAAAATGGCCGAGGCGATTTGCCAGAGGTTGCGTTTCTCGAATGAGGAAATCAAACAAATTCTGTCGCTCGTCGAGAACCACATGCGCTTTGGCGACGTTGAACGCATGAAGCCTTCGACTTTCAAGAGATTTATTCGCCTGCCCCGTTTCGATGAGCACCTGGAACTGCATCGGCTCGACTGTGAGGGAAGTCACCGCAGTTTGCGCCTTTACGATTTCACTCGCGAGAAAAGGGCCGAAATGCCGGCGAGTGTAATTCATCCTGAACCATTGTTGAGCGGGAACGATCTCATTGCGGCGGGTTATGCGCCGGGGCCGGTGTTCAAGGAAATCCTTACCGCTGTCGAAGACGCTCAACTCGAAGGCGGGGTGCAGTCAAAGAAGCAAGCCATGAAGTTCGTTCGGCAAAAGTTTCCGGTGAAGACGGCGGCATCGTGATCTGGAGCTACAGTACTTTCGTGTGATGTGCTTCGGAACCTCAGGGGCTAAAGCCGAGTCCCTATTGCAATCTTATTGGCACCACTGAAGTCGTGCCCTCCCGCGTAACTCTTATGAGACTGGTTCTAGCGTAGACTCGTTCGCCAAGCTGGGCGGATCAATTTTCTTCTCTGCCGCCGGCTGCCGGGCGCCATGCGTGGGCCTCCCTCACCTTTCGCCGTGATCTGTGTCCAGCCATTCGACGGATCGAAGATTGAAATGTAGCCTCCGCGCGCGAGTTCCAGTTGCTTCGAGAGATGCCGCTTGAAATCTAGGCGGTCGGCGTCAGTAGGCTCGAACCAGGCTGGAGTGATGAAGTCTGAGACCAGCACTCCGTCAATCTTGTAGCCGAGGCGGTCGTCCTCCACTGCATCGCAGACTTCGAGCGCGTAGATTCGGCTGTCGCTCCCCATGGCGCACCAGTTGATCCAGGGATCAGCGAGCATCTCGAGTAACTCATGGCTTAGTGTTGCTGTCCAAGAAGATCCGCGTTCAAGATCGAGTTTGGCAAAAACTTTTCCGAACGGAGCGCCGGTGGTGGTCATTTCGTGACAGCCCAGCGCGCCAGCTTGATCGGGGTTATCGGTGATAACGATCTGCCACCACCCCCGGGTGAGTGGCTGGCCGTTGTTCAGGAACGTGAGCGTGCAATCGAGTTCCCAGTAGGCTTTGAAGTCGGCACTTGCCTGCTTTTGGAGCGCAGGAAGCACGGCCTCCACCTGCGCGTCGGTCAGGCAAGTGGAAGCATTGGAGATGGCAATGACAGGAAGAGGCATGGAACCCCGGCTGTTGGCTATTGCTATTGGCTTTTGGCTGTTGGCAATTGGTTTGCGGCGCAGGCTTGAGTGGCGGGCACTTCCTAAACCTGTGATTAGGTCGTGATCAGCGAATCGCGCTCCCGGCGAAAGCCGTGTCCATCGCGACGTTTCCCGTTGGCGAGCAGACCTGCAGGTCATTGCTTCTTGAGATCCGCCGCGCGAATTTTGCGGGAGGTCGCCGCGGAACTGTGAGGCATCAGTGATGCAACGCTGTTCACGGTGGAGAGGATCAGGTTCACCGCGTCGGTGATTCTGCCGGAGAGTGTCGGATTGGAGATGAGGGCTGCCTGCAGCAATGCCGGCAGGCTCTGATTGATATCAGATATCACGTTCTGGATTTTTTGCAGAGTGGCGCTGCTGGGATTGGCTTTGTACTCGTTGTACAGCGTTTGCAGCAGATTCAGGTCGCGGCTGGCTTGCGAGGAGATGTTTTGAATCACGGCGACATCGGCGGCGCTGGCCTGCTTTCCCGATGCGAGTGTGCTGACTAGTGTGGCGATGTTGAGCGCCATCTGCGTCGGCACCGGCAGGTCTTGCACGGCGACATGAACATTTGTTCACGCCTGAAGTCCCTGCTCGCCTTGGTGCTGGCCCTGCTCAGCGCCACCACCGGATGCAGCCCGCAATGGATCAATGGGTAACTCCTTCTTTGTATTTTTGTGGGGAACAGTAATGGATGGTAGGGACGTTGCTTGCAACGTCTCATAGACGTAGCGGAGCTACGTCTCTACCTCAGAAGTATTTACGGATTACTAGACGGCTTTCTCGTACGCGCCTGCGACGCGCAAAATGGTGCTCTCGGCGAAGTGCTTGCCGAAAATCTGCATGCCGATGGGCAGATTTCCTTTTGACCGGCCGACCGGAATCGATATTCCCGGAATGCCGGCGAGATTCGCGGTGACGGTGTAGATATCCGCCAGATACATGGCCAGCGGATCATCCACTTTTTCGCCGAGTTTGAATGCGGGCGTCGGACAGGTCGGCCCGACGATCGCGTCCACTGTCTTGAAGGCTTCTTCAAAGTCGCGCGTCAGTAGCGTGCGCACGCGCTGCGCCTTCAGGTAGTAGGCGTCGTAATAACCGGCGCTGAGCGCATAGGTGCCGAGCATGATTCGACGCTTCACCTCTGCGCCAAAACCGTGATCACGGCTGCGGCGGTACATGTCGGAGAGGGAACGAACGCCACTCGCGCGATATCCGTACCGAACCCCGTCGAAGCGCGCAAGGTTCGATGACGCTTCCGCCGTTGCAACCAAGTAGTAGGCCGGGATTGCGTACTTCGTATGCGGGAGCGAGACTTCGACGATCTCGCAACCGAGACTGGCGAGCTTCTGAATTGCAGCTTCGATTGCTTTGTGGGTTTCTGGTTCAAGTCCTTCGCCGAAATATTCTTTTGCCACTCCAATCTTGAGCCTCTTAATTGGCTTGTCGAGCTCCGCGACATAGTCGGGCACCGGCAGTTCAGCGGAAGTTGAATCCATGGGATCGCGCCC
>Ga0209056_10003800_pt1 | contig 15988 bp, 26 predicted proteins | sample GraSoiAngelo_114_FD_185876 | JGI IMG/M metagenome (GOLD analysis project Ga0209056, IMG submission 185876) | Grasslands soil microbial communities from the Angelo Coastal Reserve, California, USA - 14_0903_13_40cm (SPAdes) (version 2) | ecosystem: Environmental > Terrestrial > Soil > Grasslands... | reverse complement strand
AACTGGCCTTCTACCTCGAATGGTCGGCCGGGGTGAACGCGGGACAGGTGAAACTGGAGACAGCCTTCACGACTGACTACGCCGGGACGTGGGCGCCGATTGCGACTGCGGACTTCGTGGCGAGCACGGTGCAGATCGTGCAGGCCACGGGGGCGTACCGCGCGGTGCGGGCGCGGATCAGCACGAACGTAGTCGGAGGCACCGTGAACGTGCGCCTCGATGCCAACTGACGATGCCAGCGACGTCTGTTCCGGTCTCCGTCGCCGATAACCGTGCGGTCGTGGCGACCGCTGGAACACCCGTTCAACTTCCTGCCCTGCCTGTCCGCACCGTCGCGATCACTGCGGAGACCGACAACACGGGTGTCATCGTCATTGGCGCGAGTACCGTCGTCGCGGCCCTCGCGACCCGGCGAGGATTGCCCTTATCAGCGGGCGATACCGGCATCTTCGCGATTAGCGATCTGAGCGAATTGTGGATGGATAGTACCGTGTCCGGTGATGGGGTGACGTGGCTTGGCCTCTCCTAAACTGATCGAGGTCATCCGCAAAGCCGCGGTTGCTGCGCCTGGAACATTCTCTGTGACGCAGACGGTGGTCACACTGCCGTATCCTGCCCAAATGGATCAGCGCGTGACGGTGGTCGATGCGGCCGTATCCGCCTCCTCGAAAATCGTCCTGTGTCTGGCTGGTGTGGCGGATACACTGGCGAATGTCGGCGAAGAGATTGACCTGCTGAGTCTGACCGCTGTCCCACAGAGCGGGCAGTTTCAGACCCAGTGGCACTTTCTCGTCCCCCATGCAGGACCCTTCACCGTGAACTATGTTGTTGGGTGAGCGGATATGACCATAATTTATGATGCGCGTGGGAACGAGATCACGGGCGGACTCCTTGACCAAATCACCAATGGCACGGTCACTGACGCTCGCACGATCACGACGACGCTCTCCTCGCTCAACGCTGAAGCGGTCATGGACCTCAACGGCCAGGCCGTGGCCATGTTCGACCTCCGCACCGGGGCGGGCAACCTCACGGTCGTCTTCGAGGCGACCGTCGATAACGCGAACTATGCGGGATTGCCGGGGATTGATACTCAGACCGAGCAGTTGCTCAGCGCGGTCATCATTACCACGACACTGGCCAAGACCTACATCGTTGGGTGCAGCGGCTATCGGCGGATTCGGGCACGGATCCAGGCGTACACATCGGGGAACGTGGTGGTGGCGTGTCGGGCGAGTCGTGCAGACTATGCCATCTACAGCCGTCCGTGGCCCGCGACACTCTGGGTGACGGCGACTGGTGCAGCGGCGGCAGCCGTGACGGCAACGCTTCCAGCAGCTGGGGCGGGATTGTTCCATTACATTACTGAGATGGAACTCACGCAGTTTGTGGCAGTGGCGAGAACGGCTGCGGCAGTTCCTGTCTTGGCGACGACCACCAATCTACCAGGATCGCCCGTCATCTCGTGTGATGCGACCGTGGGAGCCATCGGGCAAATCTTCCGCTACCAATGGGAACCCGCCTCGCCGATCAAGAGCAGCGTGGCCAATACTGCGACGACCTTTGTCGGTCCAGCGACCACCGGCACGATCTGGCGCTGGAACATCGGCTATTACGTGGGAGCGTAGATGAGGTGGCGCAGGCGTGGGTCCGCTTCGTCAGTACGGCAGCGCCGAGTCTGACCACGCAGGCATTTTACTATGCGGTGACGTTTTTCGGACCCGAGGTCAGGGAGGAGATTACGACCGGGAAACAACAGGAAGTCGTCGTCCTCCTCAATACCGGGTTCACCTTGACCGATTTGAAAGCGGGGATGCAAACGGCGGTGCAGGCCAAAGCGGCAGAGTTGGGATTGACGGTGGCGGTGCCAGATATCTACCTCGAAACACTAGAAACAGGCACCGTGCCCCTATGATCTTAGGACGTGGGGTCGCGACATTGGTCAATGGGACGGTGACCGTGCCCGTACGCGGGATTACTAGTTCGGCGACAGTCCAGCTCACGCGGGCCGACCTCCTTGGCACGGTCGGCAATCTGGCGTTCTCCATCACGAACGGCGTATCGTTCACGATCACGAGTGTCAGTCTCCTCGAACAGAGTACGGTCCATTGGCTAGTGGCGGTGTGAGCTGAGATGGCGAGGACGACGACTGTGACGCAGACAACTGACGGGACACGGTTCCGGTTGACCGTCCGTCGCGATGATACCGGTATCGTTGAAGTGCAAGTATCCTGTGTGGAAGAATTGCGGGCCAATGGGGTGTTGGTGAGCAGTCTAGAGCGCACCGATATTCCGATTCCTCCAGCTGTAGTGACGACGCTCCAAACGCAGTTCGCGAACATGGAAACGGCGATCAAGACGAGGGATTACTCATGACATTCGTCCGGACGTTACTCGGCCAAGCCGGGTATGACGTGAGCACGCCGGCCCAGCTGACGGCGAGCGTGAACGACTATGGACCGAGCACGCTGGGCATCTGGCGACTCAGCAGTGATGCCAGCCGCACCATTACTGGGATTGTGGCGGCGACGGTGGATGGGCAACTCCTCATGCTGCTGAATGTCGGGGCGCAAAACATCGTACTCTCGAATCAAGACGTCCTCTCCGTGGCGGCGAACCGCATCATCACCGGGACGGGTGCGAACGTCACCTTGGCGGCCGACGATACGGCACTCTTACTGTACGACCTCACCACCGCGCGATGGCGCGTGACGAATACTTATTAGATGACACGCCTCCAGCTCGTGAGTCTGACGCGGACTTACCTGCAAGAGAGCACACAGGTGCCGGTGTCGGATGCGATTCTCATTGACCTGCTGACGCAGGGCGAAGAAACGCTCTCCGATGTCGCGGAATACTCCGCAGCGAAGTTCACCGATACCTTCATCACGAACCAGAGTGAGTATGAACTGGCTCCCGAGATTCTGTCGATTCTGTCGGTGGCGTGGAACGATACCGGCGCGCACCTGATCGCGGTCCCAGGACCGACGAGTCTGGCGCGGATGAATGAGGAACTGGTCTCTTGGCGGACGGACCCAGCGGACCGTCCCAATCGGTGGTGGGTCCTCGGCGATGCGCTCATAGTGTATCCGAAACCGAGTGCGACCTATAACGCAACGACGATTGAACTCTACGCGACGATTGTGCCGCCCGCGATGACAGGGGACGCGAGTACGCCCACTGATCTCCCGCTGCGGTTCCATCGGACGCTGGCCAAGTTCGCGGCGGCGAAGTGGAGCCGGATCGACAAGGAGAACCCGACCGCACAGCGCATGGCGAGTGTGTGGGAAGCAGAGGTCGCGGCTGATACGGCGCGGTTGCGGATGTTTGTCGAGCAGAACCGCACGAGCACAGACGGACTCGGCCCGCGCGTGAGTTACTCGCGGGATTCAGTGCCGGTGGGGCAGTTGATCGATCCAGAGGATCGACCGTAATGGCGTATGATCCAGGACGCATCGGCGAAAGTCCGACCCTCGGCGGGTCAGGGCAAGAAGGTGGCGCCGGCGGACATGAGGGGGGGACGGCTCCTGGGACGACGACTACCCCCGTCGCAGGTGCCGAGACCGGCGCTGGCGGCACCGTCGCGCAGTCCGGTGGGTCCATGGATACGGTTGGGAGCATCCCTGGACTGACGATCCCCACTGGCCAGGCCGTGCTGATCCGCGAAGGTCCGGTCCAATTCCGGTGGATTCTGGACCGCTTCGAAGGCAACGATACCTTCCGGTCCGCAACTGAGATCGGCGAACTGCAAGCCGTCACCACGAAGAATGTGTTGACCGACCAGCAGACCATCAGCAAGCGCGGGGGTTCGGCCGATGTCAACTCCTCTGGGGCCGTGGCGCTTGTCGGCCTGCATGAAAGTTCTGGCGAGCGGACGCTGACGTTGGATGCGATGGACGCGACGACGGGGTGGGTCACCTCGGACGGCGCGAACCTGACCATTACGTTGGACACCGTGGTCAAGGTGGAGAGTACGGGTGCGCTGCGGTTCAATGCCACAGGCATCAACGCGAACGGGAAAACGATTAAGAAAGACCTGGGCGCGGGTGCGACTGTGGACCTCTCCAAGTTCGACTTTGTGGAGTTGGAGATGCGCGGGGTTGTCACGGCCGGCAACTCCATCGCCTTCGGGGTGTCTGAGGATGACATCACCTATACCTCCGCGACGTTCGCAGGGACGACGACCGCGACCTGGGAGACATTGCGGGTTGATATCTCCGGTGTGGCGGCCGCCTCTCGGGACGCGATTCGCTACCTCCGGTTTACGAATACGAACGGGGCGACGGTGCAGGTCTGGTACGCGGACATCATTCGCGCGGTCAAGCGTGTCCAACACCGCTTGCGGACCGTACGGACGACAGGGAGTTCGACCGGGGGCGTGCGGGATTGGCCGGCCCTGGTGACGATGCGCGTCGATTCCGATGAGTCGGGTTCCTGGGTGACCAAAGGCACAATTGAGACCGTCTCCGGAGTTGACAAACTCCGCGCCGTGGACTGGCTGGGCACGAGTTACTTGCTATTCGGTAGTGGCGGGGCGATGAAGTACGCCAATGGCGTGTTCGGAGTCTGGGAGGAAGCGCCGCCGAGTCGGTTCATCGCGATGCATTACGAGAAACTCTGGCTGTTCAGCCAGATGTTCGAGCCGCACGGATTGCGCCATTCCGACGTGAACAGCGCGACGAGTTTCCCCCTGGTGACCTCACCCGTGGGCGGGAACGGCGGCATCATCTATGTCGGGCGCCGAAGCGCGTATTTGCCGACCGGGATGAAGTCTGCCTTTGGGCAACTGTTTCTGTTCACCGAAGGTGATTGCTGGATTCTGTTCGGCACGGACAATAACTCATTTGCGTTGCAGCGGGCGCACCCCGGCGCCGGCACGTTGTCCAACGAGAGTATCGCTGTGACATCGGATGCGATGCTCTGGCATGACGGACTCTCTGACCGCATCATCATGTGGAAAGGCGGGGGCGTGGTGGACGTGGGACTGCCGATTAAACCAACGTTGCAGGCCATCCCCGCGGCGCGCAAACCGTGGACTGCAGGGGTCTCGGACGGTCGCTATTATTATTTCTCCTATTCGCGGACTGGGCAGACGGTGAACGACCGTACTTACGTCTTCGATACGCAACTCTTCCGATGGCTCGGGCCCTGGGAGGGAGACTGGTGTGGTTATACGTCGGGTTATCTGGGCGTGGACGGGTCGGTGTATCTCGGCACCGAGACGAACGGTGTGAGAAAATATCCATCTGGGACGAGCGACAATGGCAGTGCCATCGCGATGACGTGGAAGGGGAGTGCGTGGAACTACCGACTCCCCAGGTGGTCCAAACGGCAGCGGCGGTTCTACATGAAGTGCGAATCCACCACGGCGACGTTTACCCTGAACCTGTATAAGGACTTGGCCGCATCGCCGGTGCGGTCATACACATTGACGTTCACGGGTGGTGCGATAGAAACGCAGGCGACAGGAATTGATAATGACGTACTCGGGGATGTGCATCAGGTGGAACTGACCGAATCGAGTACGAACGGGACGACGATCAACGAAATTGGGATCGATGGTTTTTTGATAAGAGCATTGAGATGATGATACATCAGAATGGGATGATCGCTGGGGTGCGGTATAAGACGTGTCGCTCGTGCTGGCGTACACTCCCAGCAACCCGTGAATTCTTTCCTACTCATCTGCGGTGGTTCGCCTCATGGTGCCACCAATGCAATCAGGAACATGGGCGGGCGAAACATCTGATTGTCGCGCGAGCGCATTACCGGAAGCATCGAGAGAAATATCTCGCCCGAGCAAAACAGCGATCTCCAGAACAGCGCAAGATCGAACGCCACCAGTCATATTTGCGAAATAAGGAGCACATCGCTGAAGCGGCACGTCGCTACCGTGAAACGAATCAGGATAAAGTCAAGGCATACAGGAAACGCCGATGGAGACAGAAAGACCGTCGCGCAATGTTGCTGAAGAAATATAGAATCACGGAGAGAGAATATCAAACACTCTATGAATTACAACACGGTGTCTGTGCCATTTGTCACGAAGTAGAAACGCATCGCCACCGTGATGGGAGTGTGCGTCTGCTCGTGGTTGATCACGATCATGCTACTGGTAAAGTGCGCGGATTGCTCTGTGCCACATGTAATTTGATGTTAGCGAACGCCCGAGGATAATCCAACATTTCTTAAAGAAGCCGTTGCATATCTCCTGCGGGCACTGAGGTCCTGACCATGTCAGTCCAATTCCGGCGGGTCCGAAAGTCACCGACCGCAAGCTCTATGACTCATGGATTCGCGGACGGTTTGAGCCGAATCTGCGTGTGCTCCGCGGGCGGATCGACACCACGACGCCCACCATTTTGAGTGGCGTGGGGTTCACGATCGTGAAGAATGCGGTGGGCGATGTCACGTTTACCTTCGACCCACCGTACTCTGATATTCCATCAGTGACGGCGACGACAGAAGACTCGGCCGCGCCCAATGTGTATATCACGTTCATCACTGGGAATCCGACTGCCTCCACCGTACGCATCGTACGCCATCAAATCAACGTGGGGAATACGGATGGAAAATTTGGGTTTGTCGCTATCGGTCCATCGTAATGCAACTTTTGGACCGCATCCTCCAGAAGTCCAAGTCCCCCTACACGAAAGAGGACATCGCGTTTCTGATGCGTCAGTACGGGGAGAAGGTGCGCGTGCTCACCAGAACGAACGCCAAAGGAGACTTGGCGGCATTTGCCATCCTCACGCTCCCCGTCCCGTTCTACGGGGGCAAGCAGGCCTGTACGATTGTCGCGGCGGGAACGGATGGAACGGTGGATGCCCGAGCCCACTTCCAGGAACTCAAACAAGCCGCACGACTCTTAGGGGCTGATACACTGGTGGTGAACACGTGGCGCAACCCGAAAGCGATGGTGAAGTGGTTCGGCGCGACGATTGACAGCGTGACCCTAACCTGGGACCTGACAGAAAGGAATGGCAACCGTGCCACCAGCAGCGCTGCCTTACCTTAGTCTGGGTCTTGGCATCCAGCAACTTGGCCAATCGCAGCGATACGCGGACCTCGCCGCGAGCGGGCTGAGTCCAGAACAACGCGCCGCAGCGAGAGCATCTGGCACGAGTAACATTGGCGCGAACCTCGCCCAGCGCGGATTACTGGATAGTTCACTCTATTCGGGGAGTCTCGCGGAGTTAGAAAAGCAGATCGCTCAGGCGCAGAATCCGGCGGCGGGTATCCAATATGGGTTAGCGCAGGGCTATGGCCAAGGCGGGGCACAGACACTCGGCAATCTCTTCCAGTTGTGGCAGCTCCAGCAGATGTTCGGCGGGGGTGGGATGCCGCCGATGACGCCGCGGTCACAATACGATCCGTGGGCAGGACCGAGCTATAACGCGCCACCGTATCCGGGGTTGGGTTAATGTCGATCGGCTGGTCTGGACTCGGGGGGGCCCTCACGCAGGGGCCGCTGGACATCTACAAGATGATGTTAGAACAGCGCTTCCGCCAACAGCAGGCCCAGCAGACGCAGGAGATGGACTACCAGGACTGGATGCGCCGGCAACTGTTCCTTCAGGGGCTTCAGGGTCCCGAACGCGCGAAACAGCAGGCGCAGCAACAGTTGAGTCTCTTCTTGCAGAATTACCCGAACTGGCAGAGCGATCCGGCACTCGTCACACATTATCAAGGGCTGGCCTCAGCTGCGGGGTTTCCTACACCGACGCGCCAGACGACCGCTGGTGCCCCGACTGTAGGCATTCCTGGGCAGGCAATGGCTGAGGGGGGATTGTCGCGGTTCCTGGTACCACAGGGAATTCAACAGATCCCCTCGGGACAACTGCGGGCGGAGCCCATTCTGCCACAACAGTTCCAGCGTCGGACACTCTCCGACTATGATCCGCGGTTTGGAGGGACGGTGTTCGCCGCGACGCCGTTGCCTGTGACGTCAACAGGCGAGATCGATTCCTCAGGATTGGAACGCTACTACAAACTCGCCAAATTGTCGGCTGAGGAGAAACCGAAGGAACCATTCACACCAGCACAGTTGAACACGGTCTGGCAGCAGTCCGTAAACCAGGCGGGATTTGAGATTCTCGGCAAACGTGGGAGTGGACTCTCGTTTGGGCCAGATGGGCAGATCGTTCTTGCCGCTGGGCAACCACCCCTGACACAGCAAGAAGTCGATGCGATTAATCGACGCGCGCAGGAAATCTATGCTCAGCGCGTGGCGCGGTCAACCGGACGCCCGATTCCTGGGCCTGCGCCCCCCGTCCCAATCCCGATGACGCGTGATGAGGTGCTGCGCCGACAAGCCGCTCGTGCGGGTCTTCCCGCAAGTCCGACCCAGCCTGCGGTTGGTGCTCCGCCTGTCTCCGTAGGCATTCCCGCACCGCCTGCACGAGCCGTTGGTGCACCACCTGTCTCCCGTTCTGCAGCTCCAACGCCTCGGGCACAATCGGTCGCAGCAATTTGGGCGAGGACGAAGACGCCAGTCCCGAAGGTTCGCTGGGATGCGCTGACGGCCGTGGAACGAGCTTGGCTGACTGCCCAAGGAGTGCAGAGTGGCGGATGATCCCTACGCTGCTGCGTTCGAGACTCCGCGTGATCCCTACGCGCCAGCGTTTGCACCATCACCGTCTGTAGACCCATACGCGCAGGCGTTTACTCCTGCCCAGCAGGCTATGGCCTCACGGTATCTCTCGCCTGAAGCCCTCACCCGACTCCGCGCAGGACAGCAACCGTTGCAGTATTTTACGGAGCCTGCCCCGACGATGTTCCAAGGACGGACGGTCATGGTGCCGCGGGCATTGGCGCTGTTGAACCCGCCCGTGACACGGGAACAGTTAGTCGGGACGACGCCACAGGCGCACATACAGCAATTGGCAAATATCAGTCTGCTGACGCCGTTCATTGGTCGCACCGCTGCCCCTGTGGCGGAGGTTACTGCGGCACGAACGGCTGCTGTCGGTCCGACCCCAGCCCTCAGCCGTGCTGCTGAACCTCCGCCACTCTTGTCGATGGAAGGGCAGCCCGTTACGCGGGCACGACCGCTGACCGCCGCTGAAGAAGCTGTGACGCAGACCACACAGGCGATTACGCCGCAGGAGATTATCGCAGCGCAGCGGCCGGGGGAAACGTTCGCTGCAACGCACCAACGGTTGATTGCGGAACGCACAGCGACGGAATCGGTCACTCCAGTGGTGCCTCCACCAGGTCCGCGGCCGCCCGTGATGCCATTAACCCCAGAAGCTCCCATGACGGTGCCCATTCTCACGCAGTCATTCAATCGTCGTGTGGTGGGAGCAGCCCAAGAACTCTTTACGCAGGCGGGAGTCGAACGCGCGCCAGGAACCAAGATTAGCGACCAGATTACCCAACTGCTTGGGAGTAAGGCATTATCCATCCCCGAGATGGATGGGATTCTCCAGAAGTACGGGATGACATTCACCGATTTTGCCAATGGTGTGTTCCGTCCTGCGATTGCTGACGCGGGCCGTCGCTTGCAGACACTCTCCGCATTGGAACGGCAACTCAACCTGTTAGCGAGGAAAGCGGGGACACCTGAGGAGATTGGCCGGCTTGCCGACGTGGCGCGTCAGGTCGATGCCTCCGTAATTGGACAGTCCTGGTGGCAGCGGGCCGATCAGATTCGCCGCGGGTTACTGGTGACGCAGCTAGCGACAGCCGTACGGAACTTCGAGACACAGGTTGGTCGCGTCGGGATGGATACGATCCAAAGCACGATTGACGCAGGATTACAACGGGCGTTTGGATTACCCAGGACCGCGAGTCCGCTGGAAGGATTAGATGCGCTTGGCAACATCTTCTACAATCCCCGTGTCACAGCGGCTGATGTAGAATCTGTCTTGAGTAAATTCCCGTTGGCAAAAGATCGGTTGTTCAATGTCTATGCCTCGGATATCGCCACGCGAGCTGGAGAATCCAACATCGTCCTGCGAGGAGTGGATAAAGCCTTGCAGGGAGCCCAGGATGCGGTCGGGTTTCTCAATACGCCCAACCGCGTGCAGGAGTTCCTGGTGCGGCGAGCAGTCTTCCAGGCAAGTCTGGCGCAGCGATTGCGGGCGCAGGGGCGAGATTTGGCGCAGATCATTGCGGAGAATCGTACTGACGATATCCCCACGGCTGCCGTGAATGCCTCAGTGCAGAAAGCATTGGAGATCACCTTCGCCCAACAGCCCGTGCGTGGGAGCATCTCGGAAGCCTTCGTGCGGTTGGTGAACAAGGCGGGTCCGTTCCTCACGTCGGCTATTCCGTTTCCGCGATTCCTCACGAATAGCCTGAAGTTCTATTTCGAGTTCAGCCCGTTGGGTGTGCTCAAACTGCTATCGCCTGTGGAACGCGCCGCGTTTGCCGCTGGCAACACACAAGCCATTAGTCGGGCCGTGATCGGGACCGCCATGCTTGGTGCTGCCTATCAACTCCGCACGTCGCAGTACGCTGGGGAGAAATGGTACGAAGCGCAGCTCCCGTCCGGCAAGACGATTGATCTCCGGCCCTTTAACCCGTTCATGTCGTATCTTTTCGTGGCCGATATGATCCGGCGCAAACGCGAGGGGACGCTCTACAATCTCAACATCCAAGATGTGGCCACCGCCTTGCTCTCGGCGAACGTCCGCGCAGGGACGGGACTTTATTTGGTTGACAAGGCGCTTCAGCAGTTCGCCAATCTTGGCAGCGCCGAACAACGCATCCGTGCACTGCAGACATTCGCTGGCACATTGGCCGCCGGTACATTGACGGGATTTCAGCAGGTGTACGATGCCTTGGCGCAGTTCGATGCATCCCTGCGGATTCAACGCGAGACGCGGACTGAACCGTTCTTGGGACCGATCAAGTCGAAGATCCCAGGATTAGCACAGACGTTGCCGGAAGCGCAGCTGCCCACACGGGCCGGACCCGGAATTCGTGACGAACCGCTCCTACGACAAGCGACGGGGATTACGCTCAATGTGCCCAAGAATGCGCTTGAACAAGAGTTAGATCGATTGCAATTCACCCGTCAGGACATTCTTCCGTCACATGGCGACCCCAATGCCGATCTGCTCATCGCGAAATACATGGGGCCACTCGCGGAGCAGGCAGGGGTGCGATTGGTGCAGTCTGTCAGTTATCAACGCTTGCGCTCAGACGATGCGAAGCGGGTGGTGTTGAAGAATGTGCTCGCGCAAGTACGCGGTGCGGCAACGATTGCTGCCACACGCGAGAATCCGAAACTGTTCTTGCAGATCCGATTACAGAACCTGCCCTTGGAGGAACGGCGGATGTTGCAACAGGCACCAGTCCGCTAACGTCCAACCAACCAGAGGGGGATTGTACCACTGGTGGCGAGCCAGTAGATGAATCCCCAGATGGCACCACCAAGGAGCGTCATCTGGAGCAACTCGGTCAGCGCGTGTCGCCATGCTCGTTCGCGAAGTTGTATCATGACCTGAGTGTACGCACGACAGATGGTTGGACGCAAGCCAGAACACCAGTTCTGAGAGGAGGATCACCGTTCTCCACGCCCGGTGACGTGTGATGTGAGTCGTATTGCCGATTACATCGACGCAGTCAACCATCGAGTCAGCGACGGGCCGTGGACGGAGACGCGCATGAACGAAGCCGATCACGATTTGCTCATCCGCATCGATACGCGCATGGACGCGATCAATGCGGAATTGAAAGAATTGCGCAGTGGGCTGATTCGCGATATTGCGGCCCATGACGTGCGGCTGCAGGCAATTGAGGCATCACGTATGAAGTTCGACCCCGCCGTGTTGGTCCCGAAGTATGATCAGGTCACGCAGGAATGGCACGATTTCAAGGTGCGGTTGGCGGTCTGGGGGACCGTGCTGATGCTGGGCGGGGCGTTGATGGGGAACTTCCTGCGCATCGTGGTCTTCCCACTCCTGGGGATCAAACCGTAGGAGGAACCGATGTCCTTCAAATCGTACCATCTCCTGTGGTGGATCGTGGCGTTTGTCGCAGCCGGCTATGCAGAATGGCTGGGGCTGCGCTCGAGTACGGACGTCAATCCGACGCTGACTGACCTGATTCGGCTGCTGCCGGACTGGGTCATTGCACTGGGGTTGGCGTGGGTGGTGCTGCACTTCAAGGTGGGCCTCGCACTGTTAGAGCAGATGGTCCGCCTACTCTCGCACTAAGGAGGACTTCATGGACATTTTCAAGGTGGTCGGAGTTCCCGCTGGTGTATTCGTGTTTACCGCCGTCGAAACGGTCATCTTGGTGCTCTGGTTAAACTACGCGCTTGCACATAAGAGCGTGCTCGCGTTCATCGTGCTCGCCGTGGGCCTCTTCGTGGAGCATGCGATTGCTTACCGGACCGGCAAGCTCTGACCAAGGCATCAACTGGTGGTTGGGCGCGATCTTTCTGGCGCTGATGATTCTGGTCATCGCGGCGATTCATCGCTACGAACGACACTGGTGAGGTGACGTGATGGTCTGGGTGTTCATTCTGACGCTCTGGTTGGCGGGCGGGCCGATGCGCGTGGTCTATGGCGAATATCCCACCGAAGCCGCCTGCCAGGCCATCCGCTCACGGACGGTGCCGCCGCTCATTGACACGCCGTGGAGCGCGACTGTCTGTTATCCCATTAGACCTGGGAGTGAACCCAATGAAGCGCCGCGCGATTAGTATCCTGGTGCTGTGTGGATTCTTTGCCACGGCGGCGGCGGCACAGGTGGTGGTGCCTGCGGGCGTGGTGGCGGGACCGGGCACCGTCTACTGGGGGCGACTGACGAGCGTCGCGAGTCTGGCCGGGCAGGCGGCGACCGTGCATCTGGAAGGGGTGCTCGCCGAGTATCCGGTGCGTATTCATCTGCTCTTCGCCTTTTGCCAGAGCGGGGGACCATTCGTCATCACGGGCGGGGCGCCGTACAGTCGGACGATGCCAGCGGGGGCGAACTTCCAAGATGCCTTCTGGTATCCGGGATTCCTGGCGACGATCCCAGGCAATACGCTGACGGTGACCGCGGGCCCCTGCGGGCCCACTGACAAAGTGTTTCTGCATGTGGCGTACTCGCCATGACGAGCTGGCCTCCGAGTGTGAGGTCATGCAATGGTGCGGCGCTGACCGTACCAGTTCCGGCCTACGGGGTCTGTCCGTGGGTTCTATAGTCTCGTTGCAGGAGCCAGCCCACTCCAAGGGCTGCGTCTCCTGATGCTGACCCCGCTGGAGTTCGCCGCACGCCCTCACACCATGCTCGACCTCTTCAGTGGATTGGGCGGGGCCAGCCAAGCGATGGTGGACCGCAGATGGAACGTTGTGCGCGTGGACCTTGACCCGCGATTCAAACCGGATATCATCGCCGACGTGCGACAGTTCCATCTAAACTTGTCGCCTGATCTGCTCTGGGCGAGTCCACCGTGTACGGAATTTTCTCGGTTGGACAAGCCTTGGTATCCGCACGATAAACCGCCCGATATGTCCTGTATCGAATCCGTGTACCGTCTGGTCAAATCGCTGCATCCTCAATGGTGGGTGCTCGAAAATGTCAGAGGCGCGGAACCGTATCTCGGACCCGCGAAGATGCGCTACGGGTCAATTTACTTGTGGGGAGAGTTCCCGTTATTCCTCGCGCGTCCTAAGCCGCACAAATACAAGACGTGGGGAGGATGGGGCTGGAAATCGAAGGCGTTGCGCGGGAAAATCCCCTATGACATCAGCATGGGGTTGGCACTCGCGGTGGAACGATGTTAACTCCCTTGGAGTTCGCCGAACGGGTCTTGCTCCTCAAGGAACTCGTGCCGTTCTCCGTGTCATCGTGGGGACGCACCGAGGCACACAATACAGCAGTTGGTGGAGTACCGAAATCAGCCCATCGACAGTGGCTCGCCGCTGATATCATTCCCGACTTGCCCATAATGGCACGGACAGAATTCCTCGAGGCACTCGATCGATTGGGTTTGGAAGTGATTGACGAGTGGGCGACGAAGGGACATTACCACGTCCAGGTCAAAGGATGGGTGAATATCGCATGGTGACTTCAGACATCTTCCCGAAACTTCGCAGGGTCATGCGGTATTCTGACCCCGATGGCATCGCCTATCACTTCGGGCTGATGGCACTGTTGCATGATGACGAGGCGCCGTGGTGGGAATGGGAAATTGAGATTCTCCCGCCGCGATGGATCACGGAGTGGCGAATACGACGCTGGCTGAAGTGACGGGACGAACGCAGATCGCGTGGTGAATTGGTTCCGCTGGTGTCTCAAGTTGCGCACATGGTGTCCGTGGAATGTGCGATTGGTGGACCCTGACCGCCCGCCGAAGTGGTATGCCAGTGGAGTCTTCCGCAACGCGACAATTATCATCGACACCACGCAACCGGGTCCTGACTGATGGGTGCCCTGAGTCTCATCCCCGGCATCGGTCCTGTCCTCGACGGGATCTTCGAGACTCTCAAAGGGTCAGGGGTCATCCGCACACCCGAAGACGAACTCAAAGTCCAGCAGGCCCTCGCGCAGATCGACCAGGCCAAGTTTCAGTCCTACGTGGACTTCATCCGTGCGACCACGCCGGCGAGTGCGGATACCCCGCGGTGGATCAACGGGTTCATCGCCATTACCCGCCCAGCGATGGTCTGGTTGGTCACGGGAAGCATCGTCGCGTCGTTCTTCGTGCCGGGGATGCCGGACCGGATTACGCAGGTCCTCTCGGCGTTCGGGCAGGCCGGAACGGCAGGGTTGGCCTTCCTGAGTATTCCGTTACTTTGGGTCACCGGCCGAACGGTGGAGAAGTGGGCTGCGCTGAAGGCGGGAAACGGGGGAAGCTCAGAAACCGTGCCTACGAGGCCCTCTGGACCCCAGGGAGGGTCAAACGGTCGGGAGAGGCCCTAGAACTCGCCTGAGGGCACTGGAAGTGTCGTAGAAGCATCTGTGGTAAGCGATAAGACCGTCTGTCCCCGGAATTTGGCCCAAGCCTGTGTGACCGCTCCTGATCCTGGAAACAGATCCACGAACTCATCATCCCGCAAAGCGCCTAGGATGCGGAAGAGCCAGAAGCAAAACTCCTCAGGTTTCGCGCCAGCTATCCCTCGTCCCGATGTCGCATTTGCACGACACCAATCCACAGGCGTCAGATGATTCCGAGTCGTATGATTCTTCCGCGCTGGCGAGAACAGGACGGGTTCCCATGCGTACGCTGGCGACACGTTCGGTTTGTAGAAGACCAGTGGTTTGACCCACGCACCGATGCGCGTCCCGGACGGACACAATGGCAAGAGCTGGTGCAAATCCTTCGACCCACACGATAATGCCCACCCGTCGAACTCTTGGAGATGCGCGATGAGGAGCGGGAAATTGACCTCGCGAGCCGCGAGCCCGTAGAGGCGCTTGGCGTTCCCCGGATAGGGTGGGTCAGCGTAGGCGATTCTCACTGCCACGTCTTCGGGTTCCGAATCTTCTCTTGGGCGGTCTTCAAGCTCAACCGCAGCGCACACACCGCCCGATTGAGCGTGTTCTCCCACTTATCCTTTATCCGTGCTTGTGCCCACAACTCGGGCCACAAATTCAGCGGGTTCGTCGGATGCCCCCCGAGCTCCAATGGGATAAAATGGTCCAACTCTACCTCCGCCGGTTGCTCGGGCATGTGGCGTTCTTTGAGCTGCTTCAGTTTGAGTGCGTTCGTATAACTGGCCGGCGGGCGGATGGTCCGGGTCCAGCCAGGTCGGCAGATGGTTGACGCGATGGATGCCTGCGTGACTTGCGGGTTGAGCGCACCCGGAGGAGGAGCGTAGTTCGGCACGAACGCTCCTGCCAGCGTCGCAATAAAGACGAGGATGGCTCCGAGTAAACTCACGCGCGTCTCCGATAGATCAGAATCACTGATGGGAATGTGGCTCGTCCTGCGCCATCGTCGAAGTGGAGTCGCCCACGGATGAATCGGATTTCGTCTGCGTGCAACGCATAGTCATGCCACCACTTCGTATCGGTGCGTGCCGGGAGCAGATAGACGGCCAGATCA
>Ga0209056_10003798_pt1 | contig 15992 bp, 14 predicted proteins | sample GraSoiAngelo_114_FD_185876 | JGI IMG/M metagenome (GOLD analysis project Ga0209056, IMG submission 185876) | Grasslands soil microbial communities from the Angelo Coastal Reserve, California, USA - 14_0903_13_40cm (SPAdes) (version 2) | ecosystem: Environmental > Terrestrial > Soil > Grasslands... | reverse complement strand
CTACGAATTTAATCGCGACTTCGAAAAGACCTTGGTCGCTGCGGGATTGAAAATCACAGGACGCACGCCGGACGAAGATTACGTGGAGATCGTTGAAGCGCCCGATCATCCCTGGTTCCTAGGCTGCCAGTTCCACCCGGAATTCAAATCCAAGCCGCTCGAGCCCCATCCACTATTCGCCGCATTCATCGGCGCGGCGCTGGAACACAAAAAGCAGAAGTCGCGGCCAGCGACAGCCATAGCCGAGTCGAAGCATGCTCCGGCTTTGCACGCAGCGCCTCGGGCAACTGCATAACCCATCTGATCAGCGGCGTCGTTCGAGTTTCCGACTTGTGCGTTAACCAGGCATGTGGGCCATCCGCGACAAATTCGGTTAATCTATTCGGGCGGGATGTCCTCATCGCGACACTTGATGGAAAAACGAAGCAAGCAGAAGGTGTAGCACACTGCGAAGGAGTGGTTTTCGGCAGTAACTTGGGATGGAGTATGGCGAACCTAGGCATGCTACGAACCAGAACATTTGCGGCCCTGCGCGAGCCGATACAGGTGCTTTCTAAACTGGTCGGAATCCCCTTAATCTGTTTGACCGCCTTGTTCCTCGCTGCACTGTACTTGCTTGGCGGGGCCGACCTGTTACGATTCGCTCTAAAACAGCTGACGTGGAAGGTATCGTTCAAGATTGTCGCCGGATTAGCTTTGTTCACGTGGATAAGACATGTAGCTTGGTACCACGACGAGCTGCCGCCGCTGTGGTGGCGGCGGTCTACTTGGCTGAATCTTCTTGAAATCCTCGTCCTGCTGGCCTTGATATTCCTCGCCATTTGGGCAATACCAAGATTTGCGTGACAACCTCACCTTAGTGAATTCAAGTCTAGCTGCTGACAAAATCACCTGAGACACACTCACTTAGTTCTAGGGACTAATTCCGCGCTAGCGCCTGGTTGTCGCTTAATCGGAAACTGCCCGCTGCCTGTATTCTTCTGACGTTGCAAACCCGGCGCGGCCTGCGTAGCCTTAGAGGCTTGCTGTATATTTGACATCTCAGATGAGTCTGACGCGTGAAATTGCACTTAGTTCGTTGCGCCTCGGCGGCGGGAATCCGCTGTTCCTGATTGCCGGGCCGTGCGTGATCGAAAGCGAAGCCCACGCGCGGATGATGGCGGAAAAAGTTGCGAAAATCGCGACGGATGCCGGCGTGCCCTACATCTTCAAAGCCTCCTACGATAAAGCCAACCGGACTTCCGTGAAGTCATTTCGCGGGCCGGGAGCGCAAGAAGGCCTGCGGATCCTCGGCAAGATCAAAGCGGACTTGAAGGTCCCTGTGCTCACCGATATCCATGATGCATCGCAAGCCGGACCGGCAGCGGAAGTATGCGACGTGCTGCAAATCCCCGCGTTTCTCGCGCGGCAGACGGAGTTGCTGATCGCGGCGGGCAAGACCGGTCGCATCATCAATATAAAGAAAGCGCAGTATCTCTCTCCGTGGGATATGGCCAACGTCGCCGAAAAAGTAGCAAGCACTGGCAATTCGAAAATCCTCCTCACGGAGCGCGGCGCTTCCTTCGGCTACCAGAATCTTGTGGTGGATTTCCGCTCATTCCCAGTAATGCAGAAAACCGGTTATCCCGTCGTTTTTGACGTGACGCATTCCGTGCAGCTTCCCGGCGGGCAAGGCCATGCCAGTGGCGGCCAGCCGGAATTTATCGAGCCGCTGGCTCGCGCAGGTGTAGCCGCCGGAGTAGATGGAATTTTCCTGGAGACTCATGACAATCCCGCAGCGGCTTTGTCCGACGGCCCGAACGCTCTTCCCCTGGCGCAGCTCCCCGCCCTGTTGGCGAAATTGAAAGAACTAGGCACCTTGGTTCGTCGCTGGAGAACAGATTGAGCCATCTCGACGCACCTCCGATTTGTCTGTTCATAGGGGCACGATATATCGTGCCCTTACGGTTGATCCGACTTTTGGGCGTCATATGGGGCCACCCATGAGCCTCGACACCGCGCGCCGCGTTCTCAAAATCGAAGCGCAAGCGATTCAAGACGTCTTGGCGCGTCTCGATTCCAGCTTCGAAAAAGCGGTGGACCTTTTGTTCGCCTGCAAAGGCCGCGTCGTGGTCACCGGCATGGGAAAATCCGGCCTCATCGGACGAAAAATCTCCGCAACACTCTCCAGCACGGGAACCCCCTCCTTTTTCCTGCACGCGGCCGAAGCTCTTCACGGGGATATGGGCATGCTCGCCCGCGGCGACGCTCTCCTGGCCGTCTCCTACGGCGGCGAAACCGAAGAGATCGTGCGTCTGCTCGAAGCCTTGAAGCGGCTGGAGATGCGCCTTGTCACCCTCACCGGCAAAATTCATTCGACGCTGGCCGAAGCCAGCGACGTCGCACTGGACGTCAGCGTGAAAGAAGAGGCTTGTTCCATGAACCTCGCACCAACAGCAAGCACCGCAGTAGCGATGGCGGTAGGTGACGCGCTAGCCGTTTCACTTCTCGAGCGCCGCGGATTCCGCCCCGATGACTTTGCCGCGCTGCATCCCGCCGGAAGCCTGGGAAAGAAATTGCTTCGCGTCGAACACTTGATGCACGCGGGCGACGCGCTGCCCCGCGTTTCGAAAGATACGCCGATGCCCGACGTGTTCCACGAAATGTCCGCCAAGAAGCTTGGAATGACCACTGTCCTTGAACCGGATGGACGCCTCGCGGGAATTTTGACCGACGGCGACTTGCGGCGGTTAATGGAAAAGCATCGAGGAGCGGTTCTCGAAATGCGCGCCGCGGATGGCATGACGAAGAATCCCCAAACCATCGGCCCGCACGTGCTTGCCAGTGAGGCCTTGAATTTGATGGAAAAGAAAAAAATCACCTCGATCGTCGTCGTGGATGAAGCGAACGGCGTCCTTGGCGTGGTGCATCTGCATGATTTGTGGACGCTGGAGCTGATCTAGCCAACGCGACCTAGGAGGGCACGGCTTTAGCCGTGCCGGAAGCTCCGGTACTTAGTGGGCTTTAGCCCCTGAGGAACGTTCTGGAACCTGCGAGACCATTTGGACATATCTCGCTTTCTCAGAATCGTCTTTGGGGGTCGGAGCTTCAGCTCCGACATTACGGAGCCTTAGAAGTGTGGGCTTTAGCCCCTGAGGGAGCGGTCGGGAATCTAGCAAGAACATTTTGAGACAGTTTCGGTTCAGAGTTAGAGAACTATTCCCGGAGGAGTAATTTGGCACGAACACCAGGCAGTGCAACCCCTATCGTCAAGAAGCGCGCAAGCCGCATCAAAGTTCTGTTGATGGATGTGGATGGCACACTCACGGATGGAAGCGTCACCCTGCTCTCCCAATCGGATGGCAGCGCGCTCGAAATCAAGAACTTTGACGCCCATGACGGCCAGGGCCTGACCCTGGCCGTCACCGCCGGTCTCCATACCGGAGTCATCACCGGCCGCGGCAGCGCCGCGCTTCGCCGCCGCTGCAAGGAACTCGATATTACGTATGTGTACGAGAAACAGGGCCACAAGATCGCCGCCTACGAAGACGTTCTGCGAAGAACCGGCGTCAACGAATCCGAGGTCGCCTTCCTCGGCGACGACTTGCCGGACTTGATGGTTATGAAGCGGGTCGGCCTCGCCGTGGCCGTCGGCAACGCCACCGACGAAGTAAAACGCGCCGCGCACTACATCACCAAGGCCGTTGGCGGCAAAGGCGCCGCCCGCGAGCTCGTCGAGCTGATCCTCCGGTCCAAAGGCATCTGGGAAAAGATGATTGACAAAGCCCGCGCCTGAACCCAGGTTCGTCCGGCTCTCACGCGGCGGCAATCCACCCCAGCATCAGCCATCTCACAGCAAACAAACCACCTACGAATTATCATTTGACAAAGGGTACAGTCATGATATAATGTTTTCGTTGTGACGGCGTGATTCTTCCGCCCAGACGGCGATGCTCTCCCGCGCAGCGGTCCTTCTAACTCCTTCAGATTCTATCCGCCCTCTATCGTTACCTTTTTATAAACATCGCGCGTCCGTAAGTCCTTTGTTTGCCACTCTTAGGAGCCACCCGCAAATCATTGAAAGCACAAGCACATTAAGTCCTTTCCTTGCCACTCATACAGACTTGTCACCCGTAAGTCCTGTATTTGCCACTCATACGAAAACAACCGGGGTGTGTACCAACAATTTCCACTCTGGAACCCGGCCTCCGCTCCAACTTCTGGCGCTCAAGGCCATCTCGCGTCATAATGCCGTCCTGCGCCGCGTTCGTGAGGACCCTTAACGATGCTCCACGCATGGCATGACGTTTCTCCTGGGGAGGATCTCCCGCGGGATTTTCAGGCGGTGATCGAGATTCCTCTGGGCTCCAACGTGAAGTACGAGTTGGATAAAGCGAGTGGGCTATTAAAGGTGGATCGCATCATCCATTCGGCGGTCTTCTACCCTGCAAACTATGGATTCATCCCGCAGACGTATGCGGACGATAACGACCCTCTCGACGTCCTCGTTTTGTGCCAGGAGCCGGTACAGCCACTGGCGCTCATCAAAGCGCGGGCCATTGGATTGATGACGATGATCGATTCCGGAGCGAGCGACGACAAGGTCATCGCCGTGGCCACCAACGATCCGGAATTCAACAGTTACGTCGAAGCCAACGAATTGCCGCCGCATCGCTTGCTCGTCTTGAAACGGTTCTTCCAGGATTACAAGCAGCTGGAAGGTAAGCAGGTACAAGTGGAAGATATTCGCCCAGCGTATGCGGCGGTGAAAGTGATAGAACAGTCGCTGGCGCGCTACAAGGAGCAAAGAGAAACCCTTCGCGCGACGGGTCGCTACTAATGCAAATGCACTATTCTTACGGTCTGAGCTCGGTGCTAGCTTGCAGCGGTGGAAACGGCCCGAGTTTCTGGTGCGCCTGCGACGCGCGGGGTTTGCCTTTTTGAAGCGGGCCTAAGTCTATCTGCTGGAGCGAGACGGCATGAAGCGGTTCTTGAAATGGACACTGGGAGTTGTGCTGGGACTTTTGGTCGTGGCCTTTGGGGCGCTTTCCTATCTGGCCGGCAGCCCGAAGGATGCCTTGTACATGGTGCGGTACGCGCTGCCGCACATGCATCGTGGCACTCTGAAAGTGGGCGACGATGCGCCCGATGCCCGGCTCCTCGCTCTCGATGGTCAGACCCGTTTCCACATCCGCGAACGCACCGCGGGCCGGCCCCTCGTTCTCGTTTTCGGCAGCTTTACTTGACCGCCCTTTCGTCGCCAGGTCGGCGACGTCGTGCAGATTTACAACGACTATAAGGACCACGCCGATTTCCTGACCGTCTACGTGCGCGAAGCGCATCCCACCGATGAATGGCAGATGAAATCGAACGTGAAAGACGACGTGTGCTACGCGCAGCCGAAAACTTTGGAACAGCGCATGGCCATCGCCAACGACTTCACCAAGCGCTTCAAGTATCCACTGCCCTTTGGCGTGGATGACATGGCCAACGCGGCCGATCTTGCGTACTCCGCGTGGCCGGAGCGTCTTTACATCATCGATGAAAACGGCCGCATCGCCTATCGCGGCGGAATGGGCCCGTTTAACTATAAGCCCGGCGAAGCTCGCGCCTGGCTGGCCGGGCGTTACGGCGAAGTAAAGCACCCGGAAAAAACGGAGACCGCGCCGAAGAAAAGTTGAGCCTATGAGGAATCGTGCCGGCAACTTGGCTGCGCCTCGATCCAAAACTTCGCGAAACATCGGTCTGGCTCGGGCGCTCTCCAAGCTCGGCGTTTGCTCGCGTTCGCAGGCCGCCGAACTGATTCGCGCGGGACGCGTCAAGCTGAACGGAACATTGCGCCGCGATCCGGAAACTCCGGTACACATCGAAAAAGATCGCATCGAACTGGATGGGAGTCCGCTCGCGAAGAGCGAAAGAATTTATCTCGCGCTCAACAAGCCGCGTGGTTTGGTCACCACCGCATCGGACGAAAAAGGCCGCGAAACGGTTTACGGCTATCTCCCCGCAGATTTTCCATGGGTTGCACCCGTCGGCCGACTGGACATGGCCAGCGAAGGGTTGTTGCTGCTGACGAATGATTCCGAATGGGCCGCGCGAATCTCGGCGCCGGAGACGCATCTGGAAAAAACGTATCACGTTCAGATTGATGCAATCGCGGATGAGAATTTGCTCAATGCTTTGCGCACCGGAATTCGGTCCTCCGAGGACGGCGAATTGCTGCGGGCGAAAGGCGCGAGCCTTCTGCGTCGCGGCGAGCGCAATTCCTGGATCGAAATTGTTTTGGACGAAGGCAAGAACCGCCAGATCCGCCGGATGTTGAAACAGTTGCAAATTGAAGTTTTGCGGCTCATTCGCGTAGCGATCGGGCCGCTGGCGCTGGGCGATCTTGCCAAAGGCAAGACGCGCGCGATCCAGAAGGAAGAGAAGCAGGCTCTGGATCGCGCGATGAAAATTGCGACCCGCGATCCTGCTCTCTCGCGGTAGCGAATCCTATTTGGATTTGTAGGTGAAGCTCACTTTGGTTTCTTCGTCGAGGACCAGCGGCCTGACGAAGTGATACGAATTCCCGGCTCTTGGTACATCGATGCGAACCGGCAGCACGCCGGAAACCCGCTGCTGAAGATTCGTCACGTTCGCAGAAGCCGCCATCTGCTGCTGAGCCGCAATTTTTCGCGCGTTGCGCTCTAGGCGCTCGGAATCTCGCGCGTTATACGGGCCGTTGGAGGCTTCGACAGTTACGGTTTGCGTCGCCGCGCCGAGGCTCGCGGAACTGACTCTTCCGAAAAGTTCGAGGCTCTGGAATTCTTCCGCGCCGGAAACATCTTGCGGGGCCGGCGGCAAAAGATTCGCAGCGATGGCGTCGCCGCCAAAATCTTTCACTTTGTATCTTTCGGGGAGAAATACTTCCCACTGCAACAAATCGATGGGGATGTCCATTCTTGGAAGAGAAATATCGGAGCCGCCTTTTTTCGCAAAAGGCGCGCCGGAATGGATGAAAACAAAAGACACGCTGTAAGAATCCGTAGGACGGAAGCCGGGCCGTAGAAGTGGGACGCGGTTACCGTCGGGACCTTCGACGGGTTTTACTTTTTCTCCCGCGACTTCGGCCGTGAGGATGCTTGCGCCCGCGGGCAGCGCGATTTTCAAAAATGGCTGGGCCTGATTGTTGACGAGCAGCTTTATTTCCGTCAGCGAACGGCCTTCGGTCGTGACGAGCGTTGTGACGACGGCACGTTCCACAACCGCGGAGAGTACGCTGCTGTCCGGGAAGCGCGTCCATTCCAGTGCGAGACTGGGCTTTTCGCTGGGCTGCTTGTGATAGCGGAATGCCGCCTGCATCGGAAACCGCGAGAGCGAACGCAAATACGGATTCGTTTCCTTGAAATCCATGCGCTTGAGGCCGCCGGCCTCCTTCGCGGTGAGTTCGATGGTTCCGGCGCCATCGACGAGCACTTCGCCGGTTTCGCGCTGCGCATTTTTGAAGCTTAGAAACGGCGCATCCACGTTGGTGGCGGTAATGGATTTTTCCATGGAGATCAGGAATTGATGCGAACGTTGCGCGGGGGCTCCCACTTTCAAAACCAGAACGCCGGATTCCACTTCGCTGGATTCGATGGAAGCGCCGGTGGTTCCGGTAACTTCGTAACCGGCGGGGATTTCGATTTCGAATTGAGCGGGTTCTCCCTGCACCACGGAAATGTCGGCGAGCGCGGCGATTCGAATTTCAGCTTCGCTGACGGAGACGAGTGTTTTCACGTCGGACAGAAAGCGGACTTCTTTCGGCACGACGGGAGCGGCGGCTTCCCGAGTTGTCCACCAGATATTTGCCTGCACGCCGGGAACGAGCGTCGCTTCGATGGAGGTCTGGCCGTTCGCGGACGACCTCGCGGTGATGAGGCCAGGGCTGACGCGAACATTAGTGTGATCGCCAGGAACAACGAGGGCGAAGCGCACGCTTCCTGCCGACGGCGCAGGAAGGCTGAAAGAGGCACGACCCGCTTCGATATTCAACGGGAGACCTGCGTCGAGACTCACGGAAAATTCTGAGGGACCATTCAGAACGGCGGTGTGCGTTCCGTTTTCCAGCGCGAGAGGCAGGCTCTTACCTTCCTGGCGAGCGTCCAGGATGGCCATGCCGGTGGTGAGGGGAACTTTGGTCGCGCCCTTGTGAAGAATTTCTCCCTGCAACTGGACGGTGCCTTGCACCGATTCGTCGGTGACGCGGAATTTCAGATCGGCGCGCTTCATCGAGTAAGGGACGGGAGGCGTGTCGGTTTTGCGCACCGGTTTGCTCGCGAGTTCCAGGAGATGGTTGTACTCGTCAAGCGGGAGCGTGACATTGCCCGAAGCCGGGACGGGAGGAAGCGCGGACCCGTCTGCTTTGGCGAGCCCGGGGAGAATCAAAATCCAAGCCAAGAGAATTGCTAGAAGCTTTTTCATTTGCCACCTGCCTTTTTGTCGCGCTGAAAAGTGATTTCCGCGGACGGAGATTGATTTTCCGCCGTGAGTTCAGAAACGAGAAAGAGAGACGGACCGAACGCCGGAAAGGAAACACGGATGGGGAGAATCCCGGCGCGCTTCCCCGCCAAAGCATCGGCTCTGAATTTATCGAGGAGAGACATCGTAGCGGCCTTCGCTTGTTTGGATTTGGTTTCGTCTTTGAAATCCAAATCTGGCTCCGGTACCGGCGCCGACGGAGCCATCTCCAACATGGCAACGTCAGAGCCGACTCCTGCTACAACTCCACCTCTTTTTCCTCCGCCTGCTCCACCAATGGGGCTGCTCAATGGCATGTGGGGATTGAGAGCGGCGGAGGAGGGATTCACGTAGGCGACGATTCGGAAGGTTCCCGGTTCCGGCGTCACTTTGAAAAGCGGCGGATGATAAACGAGAAGGCCGGTGTGGGAGACCGGCAAATCGAGTGCGGGCAGCGAGAGTTTGAACTGGCCCTTGTCGTTCCAGGCAGAGCCGCGCGCCAGATAGACAATTTCGACCGCGAACTCGGGTGCTTCTTCGCCCGATCGTGCCTTGTCGAGCGGAAGCAAGAGGCTGCCGTCGGGTGATTGACCGGGCCGGACTGCGCGACCGGCCAGAGAAGCCGTCCACAGAGTGGCGCCGGCAGGCAAAGTGACTTTCAGAAAGTTGCGCTGATTGTTTCGAATGGCGTAGCGTGCCTGAACGAGGACTTTTCCTTCGCCGGTGATGAGCACCTGATAGCGGGCTTCCTCGACGTTGGCCATCAAGACCGCTTGCGGCGTGTACCGCGCGACGTCCACGCGGAGCGATCTCGCCAGTTTCGTGGGACCAGGGCGAAACCGGAACGCGTTGAGCGACTGCGACTGGCGGCTGGCGACCATTTCGCCGAGGTCGGTGGCGTCGGCGCTTTCCAAGCCTTCGGATTTGGCATCCTTGATCTCGCCGGCGCCTAGAACTTCGACGGCAACGCCGCCTGTTTCGCGCTCGGCGTTGAGGAGGCGAAGCAGCGGAATGTCAATTTGCCCTTCGCGAGAGGTACGAGTTTCGCCCGTGATGACGAAGCGCGCTTGCTGCTCGACCGGTTCGAGAAAGGTTACGGAGAGTTCATTGTCCTTCACAACCCAATCGGCCACCATCGCGCCGAGAACTTGGTTGATCGTGACCCGGTCCGGGATCTGGATTTTTGCTTCGTGCGCCGCACCCTGAGTGACTTCCAGATTTACTTCGGCGTTGATGGAAGTGGAATCTTCGCCGAGACCCAGGAGTTGCGTCAGAGAACCGCGCAGGCGCAGCGGCTGCGTGGCGCGATGGTCCTCGGTTTTTCGCCGCCAGGTGAAGGTGAGGACTTCATTTCCGCGACCGTAGGCGATCCATTTGCTTTCGGCGCCGCTTTCGGATTTTTCGGAAAGAAGACCGCCCGCGAGGCGGACGTCCACGCCCTGGCGAGGAATCTGCACGGAAGCCCGAGTGACGCCTGAGGCGGCAGAAGGAAGCGAGATGCTTTCTTCTCCGGCCGATGTGGCCACAGGAAGAGCAATCTCGAGGACGAGAACGGCGCGACCGGGACGAGAAAGAAGTGCGGAGAGCTGGCCGCCGGCTTTGCCGCCAACAATAGGCACCAGAGAGACGAGCTTGCCGTCCAGTCTGGCCTCGCGTACGAGCAGACCGGCGGGGATGGGCACGCGCACCCAGCCATCTTTCAGAACATCCACGGTCAGGCCGGCGCGGCCAGAGGCGAGATCGCCGTTGATGCGCAGATCGTAATCCACGCGCGTGAGGGTGGCTTCGACGGGCGGCGGCTCCGGTTCGCGTTCGGTGGGGTACGCCCGGGCGTGCAGCGTGCGGTACTCGTCGACAGGCAAAACAACCCATCCGGGAGAATGTGCGGCGGTCTGTGCGGGAGAATTCGCCACAAAGAAGAACAGAACAGCGAGAAAGAAACCGAGGAACTTGGCCAGTCCGGAGTTTTTCTTTGGCATTAGAGTCAAATCGAATCGTGCGGGCATAGAAGTAGCCTCCTCATCTCGAAAACCGACGAGCGCGTACATCCGTTGAGCAACCCGGGAGTGGAATGACGTGTTGATGGAATGGGATGTCAGGTCGCGCGAAAATGGTTGTTTCATAAAGTAATTTTCTTGCAAGAGCGAAGCCTGGTCTTGCAACTACCGGTACCTCATAGCAGTAGAACGGTGGCGCGGGTTTTTCTTGCAGAGCTATTCGAGCAGGCTGGAATGCGACGAGGTGAATGCGGTGCCAGGCAGGGTTCTTTCAGATGCTTCCCTTCGCAGCGCCAATCGCTACGACGGGAAGCAGCGGCCGAAAGCCAGCAAGAGCCGGGGTGAACCTTTGATGCGGATCTTTCGTCTGAGCAGGGCCCAGACGAGGTTTGCCTCCTTGCGCAAGAAGTGAAGCCACGTTTGGCTATCCGCAATGAGGCGCAGATTTGGAGTGCCGGTGTGGCCTTCGGATACTTGCAGCGTCTTGTTCTGAATCACGACGGTGGCTTTTAGTTCTTCGTGGCCCGTGAACGTGAAGTGATAGGTGGCGTCGAGCCCTTCGGATCGGCCCCGCTGAAATACAAATGGCAACCCACGCAGGAAGCCGCGAATGGAGCCTTGCCCGGCCAGTCCATTGGCCACTCGCTTTGTTTTCTTATGCGGATAGCGCCGCGCGACGTATTCTTCGGGGTCGGAATTTGGAACCACGTAAATCGTTTCCGGCTTGTTCTGCAGCGGCTGGACCACATCCTCCAGGAATCGCTTCCGATCCGTGAGGAACGGAGCGATGACGTCCTCCCCGGCGGGGCAGACTGCCATACAGTAGGCCGCCTTATAGTTCGCACCGAACGACAAGCTCTGCCACATGGAAACTGTCTCCGCGCCGGACACTTTTTCCCGGTATTCGCGGGCGCTGCCGCTCGCGGCAATCGTTTCCACCCAATCGGTGAATCCGCCCATGAACTCCCGGTAGTTGTGCGTATAGCAGGCAGAAAAGTTGAAGTGACCATCGGCACCGATGGCGCCGGTCGGGCAGGCTGCAACACACAGCTTGCATTCAAGGCAAGGGTTGTAATCGAGCGGCCGGCAGAATGCGGTTACTTCGGTGTCTACCAGAACGGTACCGAGGAGAACGAAATTACCGAATTTCGGATGAATCACATTGCGATGGATTCCCATGTGTCCCAGACCGGCGGCGACGGCGACGGGCTTGTGCGATATCACCCACATCTTTCCACCCCACCGATCCGCCTCCATGGGGAAGCCGGCTGCGCCGCCATTGATGGCGCGAACTCCAGCCCGTTCCAAGGCCGCCACGATTTTGCGCGCGACTTCATTGGTCTGATCCGTGGTGTGGTGGAACTCTACGTTCGCGATGGACCGCGCCGGAGTACGGATATTCTCGCGGTTCATGCGGAGAACGAAGCTCACGAGAGTCTTAGTGCTGGGAAAAACTGCGAGAATGTCACTCTGCTGGTCGGCGATCTCCGGCCGCCCGGCCTCCACAAACCCAACATCGTCCGCTCCCGCCTCAAGGCACACCTGGCGAAGCCAGGTGCTATCTAGCGTTTGCGGCCGCGCCGGCTGATTGCCGGCCGCTTCCCGTTCCCGAAATTGCTTTACCGTAGGATGTTCAGCCAGTTGCGCCATTGGAATTTCCCCCGTTCAGGACATTAAATGTATATACATCTAATAAATCAAAAAAAGGTCAAGCCGCTGCGGAAGCAAGTGTGATTTCAGCGAGCAGTCCGCCCATTTGGCTCCAGGCTGGTTCACCCAGGCCTCTTCGTAATCGTCTCTGCGCCCGTTCCCAATGGGGTTGGCATTGCTGCAACTTCTGCCGGCCTGAGGGAGTGAGCCGCAGAAGCCGCAGCCGCCGGTCGTCCCCCGCCTTCACTCCGATCCATCCGCGCTTCGTCAAGAGTTTGAGCATGCGTGTCAAGGTCGTGGTGTCCAACGCCAACAATTTGCCTAAACCTCCCTGCGTGGTTTCGCCCGTAATGTTCAAGGCCATGAGCAGGGTGAATTGTGTCAGCTCAAGCGCGGTCGCTCGAAGCTCTTGGTTATACATCCTGGTGACCGCCCGAGCCGTGCGACGAAGGTTTGCACAGGCACACGGCAGCACCGGCAAGGTTGCTCCGGGATAAGTCTTCACTTTTCTTCTCACAATCCATGTATATACACCCGTTTTGGGAGGATATCAAGCAAATCGTGATCTCTACCGGTTCACACCTATATACGGTCTACTGAGTCACGGAAGTTATGGAGCGGGCGATGGGAATCGAACCCACGTCCGAAGCTTGGGAAGCTTCTATACTGCCATTGTACGACGCCCGCTCTGGTGATTAAATTATCAAATGGAAGAGGGGCTCGCAAGAGGCGAGCCAGAGCGGCGTGCCGTTCTCCAGGGCACAAGAAGAGATAGGAGGCGGCACACGGCGAGAATGAATTCGTTCCGGGAGGTACTTATGAGAAGTAGAAAAAAGATGATTTTGGGAGTGGTGATTCTGGGCTTGGGACTGGGAATTGCGCTTGCGTCGCGAGGAGCGGCGCCTGGCGGGGATGTCGGCGAACTGAAAGTGACGATTCGCGAATGGGATGTGCCGACGAAAGGCGCGCATCCGCATGATCCCGCCGTCGGAACGGACGGCGCGCTGTGGTTCACGGAACAACTGCAGAACAAACTTGGGCGCGTCGACCCCAAGACGGGAGTGTTCCAGGAGTATGCGCTGAAGATCGAGGACTCCGGCCCGCACGGGCTGGTCGCCGATTCGAACGGAAACATCTGGTTCACGGGGAACGGGAAGGGCTACATCGGCAAGCTCGATCCGGGCACAAGCGCGGTGGTCGCATACAAGATGCCGGACGCCAAGGCCGATGACCCGCACACCGCGGTCTTCGATTCCCACGGCATCCTCTGGTTTACGGTGCAGGTCGGAAACATGGTCGGCAGGCTCGACCCTCAAACCGGCAGAATTGATTTGAAAAAGATGCAAACGGCGGACGCACGGCCTTACGGAATTGTCGTCAACAGCAAGGGCATTCCGTTTTTCTGTGAGTTCGGCACCAACAAGCTGGCCAAGATCGACCCACAGTCTATGGCGATCGTCGAATACAAGCTGCCGGAAAGCGCGCGGCCGCGGCGCATTGCAGTGGACGCGAGCGACAAGATTTATTTCACGGACTATCAGAGCGGAAATCTGGGCCGGCTCGATCCCGCAACCGGCGCCGTCAAAATGTGGCCTTCGCCGGGCGGAGCGAACTCCGGTCCCTACGGAATCGCCATAACGCCGGACGGGCTGGTTTGGTACAGCGAATCGGGAGTGAAGCCGAATACGATCATCCAGTTCAATCCGAGAACAGAACAATTCGCCCGTGCGGCGATCCCTTCCGGAGGAGGCACGGTGCGCCATATGGTGGCGACGGCCGACGGGCGGGTGTATATTGCCTGCAGCGGCGTGAACAAAGTCGGAGTGGTCGAACCAACCCGCTGAGTGCCTCTTCCCTGCGCCGCTTTTTATTCCGCGGAGGATGCGATGAACGCAACGGCCGCAAAATCCAAACCACAACTTTGTCAGGGAATTTCGCGGTTGGATGAACCCTGCGACCAAAGCGCCCAGCAGTATTGCGAGCGGTGCACCCAATGGTTCTGCCGAGCCCATTTCCCCGACCCCGACTGGCATGCGTGTGCGCCCGAGCAGGGCGAGAGTTGATTCGAAGCACTTTGCGCCGCAGAAAGCCCCGTTGGCGCTTGCACAGCACCCGGCGCGCGAATTCTTGACGGAGGCGCGTGCCTTCGCTAGCGTCGAAGTATGCGGAGTGCCGCCCTACTCTGCCGGCGCGAATCGCGCAAAACTATCCGGGTGAGAGAATCCATTGGCCAACGCGATCATTACACTGACAACTGATTACGGCACGAACGACCATTTGGTTGGCACGCTCAAAGGCGTCATCCTCAAGATCAATCCCGACGTGACCATCGTGGACATCACGCACGACGTCACGCCCTTCGATTTGCTCGACGGCGCGCTGGCGATTGGCTCGGCGTATTCCTACTTTCCGGCGAAAACGGTCCACGTGGTGGTTGTGGATCCCGGCGTGGGAACGGAACGGCGGCCGCTGCTCGTCAGCGCGCAAAACCAGTATTTTGTCGCGCCCGATAACGGCGTGCTGTCGGTGATTTATGAACGCGAGAAGGAGAACCTTGTCGTCCGCCATGCCAACGTCCAGCACTATTACTTGCAGCCGGTGAGCAAGACTTTTCATGGCCGAGACATCTTCGCGCCGGTCGCCTCTTGGCTTACAAAAGGCTGGCAGACCCCCAGCATGGGAGATGAGATCAGTGACTACAAGAAATTCGCACTTCCTCGCCCCAAAGAAACGGATGGCGTTGTGAAAGGCGCTGTCTTGCGCGCCGATGCGTTCGGCAACCTGATTACGAATTTTCGCTCGGAAGATTTGCCGGAAGCGGTGCTGAAGGACGGAAACATCAAGCTGCAAGTAGGAACTCATCAGGTCGCACGACTCGTGGATACGTTTGCGAGCGGCAACAACGGCGAAGCGATTGCCTATGTGGGCTCGAGCGGATATCTCGAAATTGGAGTGAACAAGGCGAACGCGGCGCGTACTTTAGGCTTGGGCCGGGGCGCAACGGTTACCCTGACAAAATAAGTTCCCTTCCCACAACTTCAGCTCTCTTCATCGAAACAACGTTTAACGCGAAAATTCCTGTGCGGCCATTTGGGAGCGCAGGCGAGGATCGAGCCAGTCGCGCCAGGCGTCTCCCAACAAATTGAAAGAAAGCACGGCGGTCATTACGGCCAAGGCGGGAAAGACCACCATGTGCGGCGCATCGAAGAGGTGGCCGCGCGCGTCATTCAGCATCGCTCCCCAACTGGGAATGGGCGCGAGCACGCCAAGCCCGAGAAAACTCAACGTGGATTCCGCGAGAATGGCGCCGGCCATGCCGATGGTGGCTTGAATCAGGATAGGCTGCAAAATGTTGGGCAGAAGATGTCCCACCATGATGCGCAGGTGAGAAGCGCCGAGCGATCGCGCGGCGAGTACGAATTCCATCTCTTTGACTTTCAGTGCCTGCGCACGTGCGAGCCGAGCGTAGCCTGCCCAACCGGTAATGATCAGCGCCAAAATCACTTTGCCGATGCCGGGACCGAGAAATGCCGTGAACGCAATGGCCAGGAGGATCCCCGGGAACGAAAGAAACGCGTTGACGAGCAGAAGATTGATGACGTGGTCCCACCAGCCGCCGGCGTATCCGGCGAGCATGCCCATCGTTAGTCCGATGAGACCGCAACCGGAAACCACACATACGGAAACGAGGAGCGAGATGCGCGCGCCATAGAGAGTGCGCGAAAGGATGTCGCGGCCGAGTTCGTCGGTTCCCATCCAATGTGCGCGCGAAGGAGACTCGAGCCGGGCCGGCAAGTTCTGCGCCGCGGGGTCCGCGGGCGCTAACCACGGCGCGAGCAGAGCCGCGACGACGAGAATTAGGCCGGCTATGAATCCCACGCGCGCGAG
>Ga0209056_10003797_pt1 | contig 15992 bp, 15 predicted proteins | sample GraSoiAngelo_114_FD_185876 | JGI IMG/M metagenome (GOLD analysis project Ga0209056, IMG submission 185876) | Grasslands soil microbial communities from the Angelo Coastal Reserve, California, USA - 14_0903_13_40cm (SPAdes) (version 2) | ecosystem: Environmental > Terrestrial > Soil > Grasslands... | reverse complement strand
GGGTCGGGCCGAACCCCCCGAAGACGGCGAGCAGCACGTGCTCGAGGAAGAGGCCCGCGGCGAGCGCGAGCACGATGTAGGCGATGGCCACCAGGCGGGTGTTCGTCATGGGTCAACCGAAGCGATTGGCAGGCCAGCCAGGACTCGAACCTGGAACATGCGGTTTTGGAGACCGCCGCTCTACCATTGGAGCTACTGGCCTGTGGCGCTCGCCTACTTCGTCTCCTTGTGCTCGGTGTGCTTGCGGCAACGGGGGCAGAACTTCGGCAGCACCAGCTTGTCGGTCATGGTCCGCTTGTTCTTCGTGGTGGTGTAGTTGCGCTGCTTGCACACCGGACACTCGAGCGTGATGATGGTTCGGTTCATCTCTTTGCTCCGTCACTGGAGCCCACAACCAGAATTGAACTGGTGACCTCTTCCTTACCAAGGAAGTGCTCTGCCGACTGAGCTATGTGGGCGGTCCCTTTCATTGCGTTGGAGCGGGAAACGGGATTCGAACCCGTGACATTCAGCTTGGAAGGCTGACGCTCTACCAGCTGAGCTATTCCCGCGCGTCCGTTCTCCGTGGGTTGAGTGGTGGAGGGAGAAGGATTCGAACCTTCGAAGGCGTAAGCCGGCAGATTTACAGTCTGCTCCCTTTGGCCGCTCGGGCATCCCTCCTGGTATGTACCCGCACACACAACAAGTTCGACTCGCGTCTCCATCCCGCTACTCGCGCCGGCTGGAGCTGGCGGCGGGAGTCGACCTTCCGCTTACAAGGCGGGTGCTCTGCCGGCTGAGCTACGCCAGCCTAACCGCTCGATTTTACTGCGCTGTTCAGGCTGAAGACACACCTCTCCGCCGCAAGGAGCACGCCTTGTAGGGGATCTCGCGCACCTTGTCAAGCTTGGCACCGAACGAGCATCAGCCGGCGATCCGCACGGGTAAGCGGCGGGGGCCCCACCGGCCGGGGCGCGGCTCGAAGACCCCGGGGACGGCCGCTCCACATCCTTCACAGCGCCCGTCCGCCATCGCCCAGCGGGTGAGCCGGTACCAGTCCCGTCCGATCAGCGGCTCGCCGCAGGAGCCGCACCAGGTCGTTCCGCCGGACTCGTCGTGGACGTTGCCGGTATAGACGTAGCGCAGGCCGTTTCGCAGGCCGATCTCCCGCGCGCGCGTCAGGGTCCGGGGCGGAGTCGGCGGCTTGTCCAGCATCTTGAAGTCGGGATGGAACGCGGTGAAGTGCAACGGCACGTCCGCGCCGAGCTCGCGATGGACCCAACGCGTGAGCGCATCGATCTCCGGCTCGGAGTCGTTCTCGCCGGGGATCAGCAAGGTGGTGATCTCCAGCCAGACCGGCGTCTCGTGCCGCAGGTACTTGAGCGTCTCAAGGACGGGATCGAGGTGCCCGAAGCAGAGGCGGTGATAGAAGTCCTCGGTGAACCCCTTGAGATCGACGTTCGCCGCGTCCATGTGCCGATAGAGCTCGCGCCGAGGCTCGTCGCAGATGTAGCCGGCAGTCACCGAGACGGTCCTGATGCCCCGCTCGTGGCAGGCCTGCGCCACGTCGACGGCGTATTCGAGAAAGATGGTCGGATCGTTGTAGGTGAACGCGACGCTGCGGCAACCGAGCTCTTGCGCTCTGCGCGCGATCTGCTCGGGCGAGGCGGCGTCGGCGAGCGTGTCCATCTCGCGGGACTTCGACATGTCCCAGTTCTGGCAGAACCGGCAGCCGAGATTGCAGCCCGCGGTGCCGAAGGAGAGGACGCTGGTCCCCGGCAGGAAGTGGTTGAGCGGCTTCTTTTCGATCGGGTCCACACAGAACCCGCTCGAGCGGCCGTAGGTCGTGAGCACGATCTGCTCGCCCTCGCGGGCGCGGACGAAGCAGAACCCGCGCTGTCCTTCGTGCAGCGCGCAGTACCGCGGACAGACGTCGCACTGGACGCGTCCGTCGGAGAGAGAGTGGAAGTAGCGGCCGGGCACGTTCATTCATTTCTCGTAGAAGGCGAAAGCGCCGTAGCCAACCACGCGCCGCTTGTCGCCCGCCGTGTCGCCGGAATTGCGCAGATCGATCAGCTCCGGGCGGAGCCCGCGCCGCTTGGAGGCAAGCAGCAGTCCGTTCAACGGAACCGCGCCGCAGGCGTCGTCCGGGGTCAGGCGTCCGAGCGCGAGGATCTCCTTGGCGCTCGCGGCGTCCGCGCGCTGCGCCTCGGAATAGGCAAGATAGTGCGACAGATCGGAGCTGACGACGATCAACGTCTCCGCGCCGCCCCAGAGCTGCTCGAGGACGCCGGCGACCTCGTCGGGCGTCGCGTCCCCGACCGCCAACGGGACGAGCGTGAACGAGCGTAGCGCGACCTGGAGGAAAGGCAGCTCCACCTCGAGCGAGTGCTCCTCGGCGTGGGCGCGCCGATCCTGCGGCAGTGACACCTCCTCGATCGGAACGTCTCCCAGCGGAGTGCGCATGGCGGCGGCCCCGGGGAGCGCGAGCCCGCGCAGGGGCGCGAAGTGCGAGGGACCCAGCAGCACCACTCGGGAGACAGGGGCGTCCTCGACGCGCCGGAACGCCGAGGCCGCGACCAGGCCGGAGTACACGTAGCTGGCGTGCGGAGCGATGAGCGCCTTCGGCGGTGTTCCGTAGGCCGCGCTCGCGAGCAGGCGGGCGACGGTCTCGCGCAGCTGCGAGGGATCCGCGGGATAGAAGCTGCCGGCGACGGCTGGTGCGCGCACCGTCTGCATCTTTCAATGATAACGCGGAAGTGCGCGCAGGGGTTCACCTTTCTCGCACCAGGCCGGTTGGCTTTCCTCCGCTCCGCTTGCATCGCCCGTCTGGCGGAGCGACCCTCTCGCCGATGACCTCGGCTGACCGCTCGGACCGGGCGATGTTCCTCGTCGCGGTCGCGGTCCTCGGCCTGGTGGCAGCGCCGCTCCTCCATGCGGAGGAACACTGCCGCGAGGAGCTCGAGGACGAGGCGGAAGCCTGGAGAGCTGGCTCGAGCGATCCGCTCGAGGCGCTCGCGTACGCGCTCGAGCACGGGCATGCGCCGCAGGTACCAGGCGGGGAAGGACACCGGCACGGCCATCAGCACGGCCACTCCCACGGCCCAGCCAGTCCGGATCCGCACGGCTCTGGTGCTCTCGCACACCTGGGTATCGCCCTGCACGGAGCGCCAGAGCTTCCAGACGTCGCCATCCCTGCTCCGCAGCACGCTGCTCCGGCCGTCTTCGACGGACAGCTTCGCGCCCGGCTCCGCTATCTGGTCCCCGAACGCGCCCAGGGGCCGCCGGCCGGCTGCTGAGATTCCAGCGCAGATCGACCACCTCGGCCTCGTACCAGATTTCGGAGAAATCTCATGGAACCCGTCTTGCGGGCCCGCCCGGCTCCGTGCCGCTGCGCGCTCGTGGCCTCGCTTCTGGTTCCTGCTCTCGCTCGTGCAGAGAGCGCGAGCGCGGACACGCACTACGGCGAAGAGATCGAGATCACCGGCCATTACGAGAACGCGGTCGGAACTTCCGACGCCGCGAGCGCCGGCAGGATCACCAGCCAGTTGGTCGAGGACCGACCCATCCTTAGACCAGGCGAGGTACTGGAATTGGTGCCGGGCCTCGTCATCACCCAGCACAGCGGAGCCGGGAAGGCCAACCAGTACTTCCTGCGCGGGTTCAACCTCGATCACGGTACCGACTTCCTCACCACGCTGGACGGCGTGCCGGTCAACCTTCGGACGCACGCTCACGGGCAGGGCTACACGGACCTCAACTTCCTCATCCCCGAGCTGGTCCAGCGCGTCGACTACTTCAAGGGACCCTACTTCGCCTCGAAGGGCGACTTCGCCTCCGCTGGCGCCGCGGACATCCACTACACCGGGTCGTTACCGCAAAACCTCGTGACACTGACCGGGGGCAATTTTCGCTACGGCCGCGCCCTCTTCGCCGGATCGCCCCAGCTCGCAGGCGGAGACCTCCTCTACGGCATCGAGCTCTTCCACGAGGACGGCCCATGGGATCACCCCGACGACTACCGGCGCGTCAACGGCGTGCTGCGCTACACGCGCCGGTCGCTCGCCGCGAGCTGGGGCGTGACCGCGATGGGCTACTACGGCCTCTGGAATGCCACCGACCAGATCCCGCTGCGCGCGGTCGAGTCGGGGGAGATCGGCCGCTTCGGCGCCATCGATCCCACGGGGGGCGGCAAGACCCATCGCTTCAGTCTCTCCGGCGATTATCAGCAGGATCTCGGGAACGGGGTGCTGCAGGCCAATGTCTACGCGGTGAAGTACCGGCTGAATCTCTTCTCGAACTTCACCTATTTCCTCGACCACCCGGTGAACGGAGACCAGTTCGAGCAGGCCGACGACCGATGGCTGTTCGGCACCTCCGGCCACTACGCGTGGACGGTTTCGACGCCCTCGATTTCATTGCACGCTACCGTCGGCTGGGAAGCGCGCCACGATCGCATCGCTCCCATCGGCCTCTACCAGACGGTGGCGCGGCAGCGGCTGACGACGGTGCGCCAGGATTCGGTGCACGAGACGAGCGCCGGCCTTTTCGCGGAGGCCGAGGTGGGTCTCACGCGGTGGCTGCGCGCGGTCGCTGGCCTGCGTTACGACCGCTACTTCTTCGACGTCGTGAGCGACAATCCGATGAACTCCGGCCACGACGACGCCGGCCGCGCCTCCCCGAAGCTTTCGGCGATCTTCGGCCCTTGGGCAAAGACGGAGCTCTTCGTCAACTTCGGGCTCGGCTTCCATTCCAACGACGCCCGCGGCGTGACGACCACCGTGGATCCGAGGTCCGGCGAGCCCGTGACGAAGGTCACGCCGCTCGTGCAAACCCGCGGCGGCGAGCTGGGCGCGCGCACCGAGATACTCCCCGACGTGCAGTCTTCGCTGGCGCTGTGGCGGCTCGACATCGACTCGGAGCTGGTGTTCACCGGCGACGCCGGCACGACCGAGCCCTCGCGCGCGTCCCGGCGCTACGGGATCGAATGGAACACGCAGTGGCACCCGATGCATTGGCTGGTCTGCGACCTCGTCCTCGCCTGGTCACATGCGCGATTCACCAGCCCGGACCCGAATCCCTCCGTCACCGGAGATCGCATCCCGGGATCGATCGAGTGGGCCGCGTCAGCGGGAGTCACCTTCCACGAGCTCGGGCCCTGGCGCGCCAGCGTGTACATGCGCTACTTCGGACCGCGCCCGCTGGTCGAGGACGACAGCGTGCGATCGACCTCGTCCACCATCTTCAATGCGCAGGCCAGCCTGCGGGTGACGGGATGGGCGAGGCTCACCCTCGACCTCTTCAACCTCTTCGACGCGCAGGTCGACGACATCGCGTACTTCTACACTTCACGGCTGCGCACCGAGCCTCTCGCGAGGGACGGCATCCATTTCCATCCCGCCGAAAAGCGCAGCCTTCGGCTCGCCGCCGCCCTTACATTCTGACCCGGCGCTGCCGGGCAACCTCGTAGAGAGCCACCGCCCCAGCCGCGGCGACGTTCAGCGATCCGATCCGTCCCGCCATCGGGATCCGCGCCAGGTGATCGCACGTCTTCCGCACCAGGGGCCGCACGCCGGCGCCTTCGCTGCCCAGCACGAGCGCCGTCGGCACGGTGAGGTCGAGGGCAGAGAGCTCCCGATCCGCCTCCGCCGCCAGCGCGACTGTCCAGATGCCCTGCTCCTTCATCTGTTCCAAGGCCCTGGAGAGGTTGGTTACCCGCGCGACGGGACAATGCTCCAGCGCTCCGGCGGCCGCCTTGAACGCGGCGGGCGTGACGCCCGCTGCCCGGTCCTTCGGCAACACGACGCCGTGCGCCCCGAGCGCGTGCGCGCTGCGGACCAGGGCGCCCAGATTCTGCGGATCGGTGACGCCGTCGAGGACGAGGAGGAGCGCAGGGCCGCCCGAGCCGGCGAGCACCTCGTCCAGCTCCGCATAACGGAAATCGGCCAGCTCGGCGCCGACGCCCTGGTGCACTCCGGAGCGAGAGCGGTGAGCGAGCTCTCCCTGCCGCACGTCCTCGACATGCACTCCGGCTTGCGCCGCCGCGTGGGCGACGCGATCCGCGCCTTGCGATCTCCGCCCTTCCTTGCCGCGCTCCAGCAACACCCGCACCACCTCGTTGGGATGCACCTTGAGCGCCTCGAGCACCGGATTGACGCCGTAGAGGAATCGGCTCACTGCACCTCGACCGCCATGGCGATCTCCCGCTTCTGCTTCTCGCACAGCTTCTCGGTGCAGATGAAGAAGCTGAGCGTTCCCTTCAGCTCGTCCTTGCCGGCAGCGGAAGCGGTGAAGGGAACGTCGAATGCCACGCCCTTCTCCTTCGTCTCCTTGGCTTCCGGGCGGCCGAGCTTCTCCTTCTCGAGCTTCAGCGCCGGACCCGTGGTCAGCGCCAGCGAGATGGGTGCGTCGGGGGAGACGTGCGCATCGGACCGCGGCACCACCTCGACCCTCGCGTGGCCCATCTCCCCTCTCTTCACCTTGAGGGCCTTTGAGGTTTCGATTCGGTAGGTGCCCGCGACATCGGGAGATGCGGCGAGGAGTCCGGCGGCGATCAGTGCCAGCATGAAGGGATTCTAAAGTCCGCCATTCGAAAAGCCAAAGGCTACCCTGCCAGCTGCTCGGCCCGTCCCACGATGGGGAGCGCCAGATCCTTGCCCGTCGCCTTCTCCAGGCCCTTCAGCCCCGGGCTGGAGTTGACGTCGAAGACCATCGGGCCCGCAGCCGCTTCCAGCAGGTCTACCGCCGCGATGTCCAGACCGACGACCCGGGCAGCTTTGATCGCCAGCTGGTCGAGCGATGCCGGCACGCGGACCGACTTCAGCTTGGCGCCTCGCGCGAGCGTGTGCAGCAGCCGGCCGGGGCGAGGGCGGCGCTCGACCCACGCCGTCACTTCCTCGCCGACCACCAGCGCCCGCAGATCGCGCTCCCGCCGCCGGCGGACGTATCTCTGGACCACCAGGTTGTGGCCCATCGAGAGCACGGTCTCGATCGCCGCTTCCATCGACTGCAGCGACTCGCAGACCATCACCAGCGGGCGCTCGCTGGGCGTGAGCAGCTTGATCAGCACCGGCAGGCCACCGACCAGCTCGACCAGCGCCTTCAGCTCGCTCGCGTTGGCGGCCATCACCGTCGGCGGCACCGGGACGCCGCCGGCGGCCAGCAGCTGCAGCGCCCGCATCTTGTTGCGGCTCGCGGCGATCCCGGCCGCGCCGTTCAGCGTGGGCACCCCCATCATCTCGAAATGGTTCACCACCGCCAGCCCGTAGGCCTGGACGGACGGCGCGATGCGCGGCACCACCACGTCGGTACGCGGCAGCCGCTTGCCCCCATAGTAGGCGCCTGGGTTCTCGCCGAGATGCACCTCGACGCGAAGCGGATCGAGGACCCGCACTCTCGCCCCGCGCTGCCGCGCAGCCTGCGCGAGCCGCCGCGTGGTGTAGATGCCCGGCTTGCGGGAGAGGATGGTCAGGTGCAAGCCGCCGACTCATGGCGCGCGCTGCACGGGCGGTCAAGCGTGGGTTATCCTCAGGCCGTGTACACCGTGATCCCTTGGTTTGCCGCCCGGCGGGGGCGCAAGTCGCTCGGGCAGATGCTGCAGCCGGCGCTCACCGATCGGCCGACGCTCCTCGCCATCGTGGGCGACAAGTACACCAGCGAGGACAAGCTGCGGCCGTTCGCACCCTTGGCGGAGCGGTTCGGAGGCCGGCTGCACGTGGTCCTCTTCGCCGAGTGGGAGCCGGAGGACCGCGAGCGCGAAGGTGAGGCGGCATTGCGCGATCTGGGCGTCGTGCCCGAAGCGCGCCGCCGGCTGCTGCGCGACGAGGGCCGGCGGCGGTTCGCGCTGCTCTTGCGCCAGAAGCAGCCCGTGGCGGTGATCGAGGTGTTTTTCGAGGAGCGCGCTTCCCGCGGCCTCGACGGGCGGCCGGATCCGCGCGCAGCCGAGATCGCCCGCCGCGAGGAGGAGATCGTGCGCCGCATCGATGAGCTGCTGGTGCGCCTGCCGCCGCCCGCGCCACCGCTCCCCCGAACGCTGCAACCGGGCGAGCATGACTTTTCGCCGCTCGGCCTGTGCCGTCTGTGTGGTCAGGGCAGCTCGAGTCTGCTGGCGTGTCCGGGGACGAAGCGCGAGGAAGCGCCCCGCCGCGACCGCTTCGAGCTGATCGAGCTGGAGTGATGGGCGTCCTCCTCGCAGCGCTGCTGGCCGCCGCCATGCCGGTGCTCCCGGTCTCGCAGGCCCCGAAGCTGGTCGCGCAGGCCGCGGGAAAACAGGCGCGGCCGGTGGTCCTCCACTTCTGGGCAACCTGGTGTGTCGCCTGCCGGCAGGAATTCCCCTCGCTCCGCCAGCAGCTGCTGCAATTGCCTGACCGGGGCGCCGGCGTCCTCCTGGTCAGCATCGATCGCCCCGAGCAGCGCGTGAGAGCGGAGGAGATGCTCGCGCAGTACAAGCTGCTCGCCGTGCCCGCCGTCCTGCTGGACGCCCCAGACCCGGACCCCGTGCTGCGCGCGGTGGGCGAGCCGAAGTGGGACGGAACCCTTCCGGCGACTTTCGTCTTCGACGCCGAAGGAAAGCTGCGCAAGAGCTTCATCGGCCGAGCGAGCCCGGCGAAGCTCGAAGCGGCGGTCAGATCGCTAACTCCCTGAGGGCCGCGGCCAGTACCGGCGCGATGGAGATCATCGTCCGCGCGCCTCCAGGATCATCTTGGTGCGGCGATCGTGTAGCGTGGGGTCCAGACCGACTGGATATCGGTGCGGATTGACGAGTCGCTTGATGCCGGCGTGCAGATGATCGAGCTGCCGCGCCGCCCGCGCGCGCGATTCTGTCAGGGGCGGAGGGTTGTAGACGATGCGGCCTGCGCGCGTGACCGGCACCAGGAGGTCCTCCTGCGAGGCGTCCTCGGGTACGGTCTTGCGGCGGGTAGCGTCCTGCATGTCCACCAGCGTTCTCGAAGGCTCGCCGTCTTCGACGTCATAGATCAGATCGCCGACAAACTCGCCGCCGGCGCTGAAGCGCCTTACCTGCAACGAGCCGGGCACGGAGATCTTGGCGCTCTGCTCGGAAAGCTTGATGCGCGGTTTCCATTTGCCGCCCCGGACTCGGACCGCGGAGAGCTTGTAGATGCCGCCCAGCGCCGCATCCTCGGCGCCGGTGATCATCCGGGTGCCGACTCCCCAGGCCGCGATCTTCGCGCCTTGCTGCTTGAGGCTCGCGATCACGTGCTCGTCGAGCTCGTTGGAAGCGAAGATGACGGTCTTCGTGAATCCTGCGGCGTCGAGCAGCTTGCGCGCCTCGATGGAGAGCCAGGCGAGGTCTCCGGAGTCGAGGCGGATGCCGGACAGCTCGCGCCCTTGTGAGCGCAGCCATCTTCCCGTCTCGATCGCGTTGCGGACGCCCCGCAGGGAATCGTAGGTGTCCACCAGCAGGACGACGTTGTGCGGCATCGCCTTCGCATAGGCTGCGAACGCCTCGCGCTCTGAATCGAAGAGCATCACCCAGGAGTGCGCGTGCGTTCCGCGGACCGGGATTCCCAGGAGCTTTCCCGCGAGCACGTCGGAGGTCGCGGCGCACCCGCCGATGTATGCCGCGCGCGCCGCGCTCACCGCTCCGTCGATGCCCTGGGCGCGCCGGAGGCCGAACTCGATCACCGGCTCGCCCTGCGCCGCCAGGCAGACGCGCGCAGCCTTGGTCGCGATCAGCGTCTGGAAGTTGATCAGGTCGAGGAGCGGCGTCTCCAGCAGCATGCAGGGAACGATCGGACCGCAGATGCGCAGGAGCGGCTCCTGGGGAAATACCGGAGTTCCCTCGGGGACAGCGTCGACGTCGACGCGCGGCTCGAGCGTGCGCAGGTGATCGAGGAAGGCCGGCTCGAACATCGGCTCGCCGGAGTCGGCGCGCAACTCGCGCAGGTAGCGCAGGTCGTCGTCGGTGAAGCGCAGCTCGCGGATGTATTCGAGGGCGGTGGCCAGCCCGGCGGCGATGGTGAAACCGGACTCGAACGGCGCACGGCGGAAGAGGAGGTGGAATACCGCCTCTCGATCTTCCATGCCGGACTTCCAGGCCGCCGCGGCCATGCTGAGCTGGTAGAGGTCCGTCAGCAGCGCGAGAGACTGTCCGTAGAGCCCGCCCAGCATCGGTCAGCGGCGCCAGGCCGCGGCCTGGGCGGCGCTGGGGTTGACGATCACTTCACCGCTCTCGCTGTCCAGCGCCACCCGATCGCCTTGGGAGACGGACTCGAAGATGTCGCGCACGCCCCAGACGACGGGCATGCCAAGGGCGGTGAGGACTGCCCCGCCTGTCGAGTCGTCGCGCGGCGTCGCGCATACCGCGCCCGTTGCTCCCGCGGCCCAGCTCCTCAGGGCGACGAGCCCGGGCAGGTGCACGGATACGACCAGCTCTCCGCGGCGGACGCGCTGGGCCTCGATGCCCGAGAGCCTCCGCGCGATCGCGCCGAGGAACGCCTCGATGTCCACGGCCCTGCGCGCGGCCGGACCATGCTGCGCGAGCGCCCGCGCCACCTCGGCGGCGATCCGCTCCAGGGCGATGGAGGGCGGAACGTACCTGGCTACGTGCTCCTGCGCCCGCTCCTCCAGGCGCACGTCCGTGAGCGTGGTGCAGATCTCTTCCAGCTCCCGGCAGGAGGCGGCCGCGGTTGCCCGGGCCCGCTCGGCGAGCTGCATGATCTCTTCCCGCTCGGACGCAAAGGCAGCCGAGAGCTGTCCGGGCGACGTCTTCCGTGGATCGCGACGTGGCAGCGCCCGCGACAGCAGCGTGGCCACCCCGAGCGAGCGCCCGCGGTGGTTTCCCTCGCCGCGGAGGATCACGTGCGCCCCGGCCGGGTTCTGGGACTCGATCAGGGCGGTGAGCGCGCGCGTGGCACTGATGGTCAGCAGGATGTCGGATTCCGAGAACGGGCCTGCCTCGCGCTGCAGCACCAGCGCTCCGCGCGGCCGCGTGGCCGACAACAGAGGGATGGCGAGGAATGCCGGGTAACGCTCTTCGGCGAGCTGCGGGAAGTACTCGAACTGCTCGGTGAGACGAGCGTCGTTGACGGTCACCGGGCTCATCGTCTCCACGCAGGTGCCGGTGATCCCCTGGCCGACCTTCATGCGCACTTCGCCGAGGGCGTCCCGGGTGAATCCGAACGTGCCGCGCAGCACCAGCTCATCGCCGGCTTCGAGCACGTACACCGAAGCGACGGGCGATGCGGTCATCGCCGCGAGCTGCTCGCAGAGATAGCAAAGCCCGGCGGAGAGGGAACCAGCCGCCGACGCCCCAGCAGCGAACTTCAGAGCTGCCTGGACGCGGTCCGAGCGATCGACGATCTGCACCGGCACTCGCGGCGGATCCACAGGCGCGAACAGTAACGGAATCCTCCGCCAGTTGAAACGCGCCCGGCGGCGACTCGCCGTTCACGAACGCCGGGCCGCGCTTTCCAACACGCCCAGCGCGGCACCGCGCTCGCTCGCCCTCCAGCCGGGGTATTTCCTTGTGGGAGAGCTGCGCGGGAAAGCGCGCTGCGCGCGGAAATGGAGTTACAATCGTGCAGGTTCCTCGCCAGGAGGCAAAAACGATGACGGTTTCCGCCGCTCCCCGCCCGCACGTCGACCTGCAGAACGCCGTGGTGCGATTCGCGGGCGACTCGGGCGATGGGATGCAGCTCACCGGGACGGAGTTCACGCGCGAGGCGGCGCTCTACGGCAACGACCTCGCCACCTTCCCGGACTACCCGGCGGAAATCCGCGCCCCCGCGGGAACGACGGCGGGCGTCTCCGGCTACCAGATCCAGTTCGCCGCGCACGAAGTGTATTCCGCGGGCGACCAGCCGGACACGCTGGTGGCGATGAACCCGGCGGCGCTGAAAGTGCACCTGCCGGACCTCAAGCGCGGCGGCCTGCTCATCCTCAACGAAGCGACCTTCAAGCAGTCCGACCTGGATCGCGCGGGGTGGAAGACGAATCCCCTCACCGACGGCACCCTGGAGAACTACCAGGTGATCAAGGTGGACTTCGAGCACCTGGTCGGAAAGGCCGTGGAGGGCACCGGCGTCTCCGCGAAGGATGCCAGCCGGTGCAAGAACTTCTACGCCCTCGGCCTGGTGTTCTGGATCTACTCCCGCGACATCGAGCGCGAGGAGCAGGCCATCCGGGAGCGGTTCAAGAAGAGCCCGCCGCTGGCGGAAGCGAACGTGCGCGCCTTCAAGGCAGGCTACAACTACGGCGAGACCATCGAGGCGCTGGACGCGCCGTATTCCATCCAGCCGGCCCGGCTCAAGCCCGGCAAGTACCGCAACGTCACCGGGAACAGCGCGCTAGCGCTCGGTCTCATCGCCGCGGCGCAGAAGGCGGGCCTGCGGATGTTCTACGGCAGCTACCCGATCACCCCGGCCAGCGACATCCTCCACGAGCTTTCCAAGTACCGGCGCTTCCAGCTGACGACGTTCCAAGCGGAGGATGAGATCGCGGCGATCTCCGCGGCCATCGGAGCGTCGTTCGCCGGCGCGCTCGGCGTCACCGGTTCGAGCGGTCCCGGGATCGCGCTCAAGACGGAAGCGATGGGTCTCGCCTTGATGACCGAGCTGCCGCTGGTGATCATCAACGTGCAGCGCGGCGGACCGTCGACCGGCCTACCCACCAAGACGGAGCAGTCGGACCTATTCCAGGCGGTCTATGGACGCAACGGCGAGTGCCCCATCCCGGTGCTCGCCGCCCGTTCCCCAGCCGACTGTTTCGAGACCGCCTACGAGGCTTGCCGGATCGCCATCGATTGCCGCACGCCGGTCATCCTCCTCTCGGACGGGTCGCTGGCGAACGGCAGCGAGCCGTGGCTCCTTCCGGACGTGAACAGCCTGCCGAAGATCGATCCGGACTTCGCCACCGATCCGGCCGGGTTCATGCCGTACAAGCGCGACGACAAGCTTGCCCGGCCTTGGGCCATTCCGGGTACCCCCGGACTCGAGCACCGCATCGGTGGCCTGGAGAAGGATGCGCTCACCGGCAACATCAGCTACGACGCGCACAATCACGAGAAGATGGTGCGCACGCGTGCGGAGAAGGTCCGCCGCATCGCCGACCGGCTGGAGCCGACGGAACCTTTCTTCGACCCCGAAGGGGACGTGCTGGTGATCGGATGGGGCGGGACGTACGGATCGATCACGCAGGCGGTGATCGAGGCGCGCCAGACCGGGCTGAGGGTCGGCCACGTCCACCTGCGGCATGTCTTCCCGCTGCCGAACGACCTGACGGACATCGCGGCGCGCTACCGGAACGTGCTGGTTCCCGAGCTGAACATGGGCCAGCTGCGCTTCCACCTGCGCGGTCAGCTCGGGCTCGAGTCGGTGGGCCTGAACAAGATCCAGGGCAAGCCGTTCCACGTCGCCGAGGTCCGCTCGGCCATCGAATCGCTCGCGCGGCGCAAGCACCTGCCCGCGGAACAGGAGATCGCCTAGATGTCCGCTCCTCTCGTAAAGCTGACGAAAAAGGACTTCGTCTCCGATCAGGAGGTGAGGTGGTGCCCGGGATGCGCCGACTTCGCCATCCTGGCAGGCGTGCAGAAGCTGATGCCCGAGCTGGGCATCTCCCGGGAGAAGACGGTCTTCATCAGCGGGATCGGCTGCGCTTCCCGGTTCCCCTACTACATGAACACGTACGGCTTTCACGGGATCCACGGCCGCGCGCCGGCCATCGCCACCGGCCTGAAGATGGCGAATCCGGACCTGACCGTCTGGGTGGTGACGGGTGACGGCGACGGGCTCTCCATCGGCGGAAACCACCTGATCCACGCATTGCGAAGAAACGTCGACCTCAAGATCCTGCTCTTCGACAACCGGATCTACGGGTTGACCAAGGGACAGGCTTCGCCGACCAGCGAGCTGGGCAAGAAGACCAAGAGCTCGCCCTTCGGGACCGTCGATCGGCCCTTCAACCCGCTGACGCTGGCGCTCGGCGCCGGCGCGACCTTCGTGGCGCGCACGACCGCCAACGACATGCCGCACATGTCCAGCGTGCTCAAGCGGGCCGCGGCGCACAAAGGCGCTGCGTTCGTGGAGATCTGGCAGAACTGCGTCGTCTTCAACGACGGCGCGTTCGACGAGTGGAGCGAGAAGGACGTGCGCGACGAGCGCCTGCTCAAGCTCGAGCACGGCAAGCCGCTGGTGTACGGCAAGACCAAGGACAAGGGCCTGCGGATCGGCGGCGGGTTCACGCTGGAGATGGGCGCGGCGGATGGCGCGGTGGTGCACGACGAGTCGCGCGACAATCTTTCGCTGGCGCTGGCGCTGGCGGCGCTGGAGCCGCCCTGGCCGCAGGTGATGGGTGTCCTGCGCGCGGTAGATCTGCCGACGGTCGACCAGCTCGCGCGGGAGCAGGAGCGGGAAGCGGAGAAGTCGCGAGGCCCGGCCACGCTGCAGGCGCTGTTGCAGAGCGGCGATACCTGGGACGTGACGGCGGGCGCCGGGGACGCGTAAAGGCTCAATATTTAGACCGTATTTATGGAAAGGACCCAAGCGGCCAGGCTCCGCTTGGCGCGACCCTGCGTTTCAGCCGGTTGAACTGCTCACGAGCGACGCTCGGCTCATGCACGTCGCCGAACGACTGGAGTGCTGACGCTAGTTCCCGTCTTCATTCCTGAGGGCTGGAGCGCCTTTACGCTAGTGCAGCCTCGGGGGCGGGATTAAGTTCCCGCGCATGTTGAAGCGCGAGTTCGGTCCCGCCCGGGTGCCCGTCATCGGCCAAGGCACCTGGCGGTTGCGCGGCCCCGAAGCGGTCGACGCGCTGCGAACGGGGATCGAGCTCGGCCTCACGCACATCGACACCGCGGAGCTGTACGGCACCGAGGAGATGGTCGCCGAGGCCATCGAAGGCCGGCGGGACGAGATCTTCCTCGTCTCGAAGGTCCTTCCCTCCAACGCCACACGAAAGGGGACCGTGCGCGCGTGCGAGCAGTCGCTGCAGCGGCTGCGGACGGACCGCCTCGATTGCTACCTGGCCAGGCCCGCACCCGCTGGAAGACACCATCGCCGCGTTCGAGGAGCTGCGGGCCGCGGACAAGATCCGCAGCTACGGCGTCAGCAACTTCGACGAGGAGCTGTTCGCTGAAGCCGTCCGCATCGCCGGACCGGGGCGGATCGCCTGCAACCAGGTCCTCTACAATCTCGGGGAACGGCACGTGGAGGCGCGCGTGCTGCCGGCGTGCCGCGAGTTCGGCGCGGTGCTCGTCGGATACAGCCCGTTCGACAATCTTCCTGAAGGCGGCGAGCTGGCCGCGGTGGCGGCGGAGCTGCACGCGACCCGCCGGCAGGTGGCGCTCGCGTTCCTGGTCCGGTTGCCGGGAACCTTTGCCATCCCGAAAGCGTCGACCGTCGAGCACGTGCGCGAGAACGCGGGCGGTGCTTCCCTGAAGCTGACCGAGCGGCAGATCGCGCGCCTCGAGCGCGCGTATCCAGTGCATGTCCGGAGCGAGCTTCCCACGTCCTGACAGCCGAGCTTGACATCATTACAGTATCTGAGTAAGTTGCTGTCATGGTTCTCGAGGAGCTTTCGGATCGCGTCGCGCGCGAGCTCGGAGAGCGTGGATTGCTGGGCGCGGCTGCGGACGGCCGTGTCTCCGACGCGCCCGACGCGCGCACGGTCCGGTACTACACGACGCTCGGGCTGCTCGACCGCCCGCGCATCGAAGGGCGTCAGGCGAGATATGCAGAGCGGCACCTGCTGCAGCTGCTCGCGATCAAGGCGCTGCAGGCGTGCGATCTGCCGCTGGCCGAGATCCAACAGCGCCTGTACGGCCGCAGCGACGCGGAGCTGAAGGCGCTGGTCGAATCGCTGGCGGCGGAAGCGCGCACGAGCGCGGCGTCGGCGGCTCGAGTGACTTCACTGCGGCTGCGCGAAATCGCGGTGGAGCCGGGAGTCCGTCTGGTGGTCGAAGAAGGCTGGCGGCCACGCGACCCGGCCGCGCTGGAAGCGAGGATTCGAGCGGCCTTGGCCGCGCTTGGAGGCGTGCGATGACGTTGGCAATCCCC